>OLGF01001795.1_pt1 | contig 21731 bp, 23 predicted proteins | sample 1604971 | NCBI WGS metagenome assembly OLGF01 (sample SAMEA3888902, study PRJEB22519) | human gut metagenome | biome: human gut; feature: human-associated habitat; material: faeces | place: Denmark | collected 2011 | reverse complement strand
GTAATCCGTACACTCATCAGTGGTGAGATCAGCTTTTGATTGAGATTGCAGGCTACGCATAAGACACCCAAAAGATGTTGCTTCTAATCATCCTTCCTGTAATTATCAGAAAGAAAACCTCGCATAAACTGGGATTAAGCATCTGCAAAATATTGCTGGGCAGCCGATGGCTGCCCAACTCTTTTAAATGGGCTCGGCCTGCAACCATTTGGTGTAACCCTTGTCCGTCTTCCGGTAAGTGCAGTGCCAGCGGGAGCCATCGTAGACTTCGTCCACAAAGTTAATGAACGCCTCCGAATTCATTATGGAGGAATCCACGAAATCTCAGATGGTTGAAAAGCAATGATGCGTATCCTATACACCATTGTTATTTACATATCGCATATAAGCGCTATGCTGATAGGCATCTATGACTACAAGTTTTGAAGATTGCAGGTTATTCTGCTAATGTTGCCGCATTTTGGTATATTTCTAAAGAATATAGAATTCTCCCCATGTATATAAAGCATAGTAGCTTAATATACATGGGGATGTTTTACTCACTTCTGCTCCCTTCCCCATCTGCCCTTCTTCTCCTCCGGTGGCCGTCCATTACCTTCGCCCATATCCTTCAGTCGCTGCGCTTCCGCAATCTCCGCTTTCATCTCTACAATCAGCGTCTTTAGCTTCTCTTCACACTCCTCGCGTGTGTGGGCGTAGACATTGCGGGCGTGTTTTTTACCGTCTGGCCACTTTGGGGAATAGCGTCCTTCAAAGAGGTGGTCGTTGATCTGACTGACGCAGCCGGTGCCGGACCTGCGCTTGCGGCCCACGTAAAAGGTATAATTACCCTTCGATGCGGACAGCAGGTACACCGACCTTCATCGCATAATTTAAATTACTATGTCTATTTTGGAAAAATCCACTGTCATCGACCTCATCAAGACCCGTTCCGCATCCGTTGCCACCATTGCCGGTACCGTTGCCGCCGGCTCCGCCGTTACCACCCTGCTGCGCTGTCCGGGCATCCGGGACGGCGAGAACGAGACCTATACACTGACCAAAGCGGGTGAGAAGCCGGTCTGCTGGGTCGTGGATCGCGCCGCGGAAGCCGGATGCAGCGGCTAAAGCACCCTGCGGGACATCAAAATCCCGCAGGGTGCAATTTACTGTCTGCTTCTTCCGTCCGCGGTGCAGTTTTCCGTCAGACGCTGATCTCCGCGCCCGCTCTGGGCGCGTCCTGCAGCAGCGGCTCATACTCCGCGATGAGCCGCTCGACCTGCTCGGCGCAGCGGCCGGTATAGATCCGCGGATCCATCACCGCGTCGAGCTCCGCGCGCGTCATGCCGAAGGCCGGATCGCCCGCGAGCCGCTCGAGCAGGTCACAGGGCTCCCCCTCCTTCATGCGCGCCGTCGCGGCCATGGAGTGCTGCCGGATTCTCTCGTGCAGCTCCTGACGGTTGCCGCCGCGCTTGACGGCCTCCATCATGATGTTCTCCGTCGCGAGGAACGGCAGATACTCCCGCACGGCGCGGTCGACGACCTTCTCGTTCACGCGCAGGCCCGTTGTCACGTTCTGCACGAGCCGCAGCACCGCGTCCGCGCACAAAAAGCCCTCCGGGAGGGAGATGCGGCGGTTGGCGGAGTCGTCGAGCGTGCGCTCGAGCCACTGGGTCGAGGCCGTCATGGGCGCGTTCATCGCGTCGGCCATGAGATAGCGGCTCAGCGAGCAGATGCGCTCGCAGCGCATGGGGTTGCGCTTGTAGGCCATGGCGGACGAGCCGATCTGGTGCTCCTCGAACGGCTCCTCAACCTGCCGGTCGTGCTGCAGCAGGCGGATGTCGCCCGCCATGCGGTACGCGCTCTGACCGATGGCGCTCAGGCAGCTGAGAATCCGGCTGTCGACCTTGCGCGGATACGTCTGGCCGCAGACGGAGAAGCACCTTTCAAAGCCGAAGCGCGCGGCGATGCGGCGGTTCATCTCGTCGATCTTCCCGCCGTCGCCCTCGAAGAGATCCATAAAGCTCGCCTCGGTGCCGGTCGTGCCGCGGCAGCCGAGAAAGCGCATCGTGCCCAGCACGAAGTCCAACTCCTCGAGGTCGGCGCGGAAATCCTGCATCCAGAGCGCCGCGCGCTTGCCGATCGTCACGGGCTGGGCGGGCTGATAGTGCGTATAGCCGAGCGCGGGCGTCGCGGCATAGCGGCGTGCGAAGGCCGCGAGGTTCGCGAGCACCGCCTGCAGCTCGCCGCGCAGATAGCGCAGCGCGTCGCGGTATAGGATGAGATCGGCGTTGTCGGTGACGTAGCAGCTCGTCGCGCCGAGGTGGATGATCCCCGCAGCGGAGGGCGCGGCCTTGCCGTAGGCATAGACGTGCGCCATCACGTCGTGGCGCACCTCGCGCTCGCGCTGCGCGGCCGCGTCATAGTCGATGTCGGTGATGTGCGCGGCGAGCTCGTCGACCTGCGCCTGCGTAATAGGCAGACCCAGCTCATGCTCCGCGCGGGCCAGCTCCACCCAGAGCCTGCGCCATGTCTGAAAGCGCATGTCCGGCGAGAACAGGTGCAGCATATATTTCGATGCGTACCGCGACGCCAGCGGCGATTCATAGACGTCCTTACTCATAGAAAACTCCTCCCACAAGAATTTCTCCCAAAGTCCGCAGGGGCTTTGGGAGAAATGTTTTTTATCGGATAATCAGGCTGTCGCGCTCGGGGCCGACGGAGACGTAGCCGATGTGGCAGCCGATGGCCTGCTCAACATACTCAACATAGCGCCGCGCCGCCTCGGGCAGCTCCTCCCAGCTGCGCGCGCCGGAGATGTCGCACTGCCAGCCGTCCATATACTCGACGACGGGCTTCGCGTCCTGCTGCAGGACGGGGAACGGAAACTCATCCGTCTGCTCACCGCCGAGCTCATAGTGGGCGCACAGGGGGATCTTCTCCATATAGCTCAGCACGTCGAGCTTCGTCAGGGCGATGTTCGTCGCACCCTGCATCTGCACGCCGTAGCGCGTGGCGACAAGGTCGATCGGCCCGACGCGGCGCGGGCGGCCCGTCTTGGCGCCGTACTCATCGCCCGCCTCTCGCAGCTGCTCGGCCTCCTCGCCGAACCACTCGCACACGAACGGCCCCTCGCCGACGCAGGAGGAATACGCCTTCACCACACCGACCACCTCGTCGATCTTCGCCGTCGGCAGGCCGGAGCCGACGGGGGCATACGCCGCGATGGAGTTCGAGGAGGTCGTATAGGGATAGATGCCGTAGTCGAGGTCGCGCAGCGCGCCGAGCTGCGCCTCGAAGAGGATGGACTTGCCCGCCGCCTGCGCCTCGCGCAGCACGCGGGTCGTGTCGGTGATATAGGGCTTCATGGCCGCGCCGTACGTCTCGACCCACTCCATGAGCTCGTCCATCGTATAGCCCTTCGCGCCGTAGACCTTCGTGAGGATCAGGTTCTTCCACTCCAGCAGATCCGCCAGATGCTCGCGCAGGTGCTCCGGGTGCAGGAGCTCGCCGGCCATGACGGTCTTCTTCTGGTACTTGTCGCCGTAGAACGGAGCGATGCCCTGCTTCGTCGAGCCGTACTTCTTGTCCTTCAGGCGCTGCTCTTCGAGCGCATCCAGCTCCCGGTGCCACGGCAGCAGGAGCGAGGCGCGGTCGCTGATCTTCAGGTTCTCCGGCGTGATGGCGACGCCCGCGGCGCGGACGGTGTCCATCTCGCTCTTGAGGTTCTCCAGATCGACGGCGACGCCGTTGCCGAGGATGTTCACAACACCGCTGCGGAAGATGCCGGACGGCAGCAGATGGAGGGCGAACTTGCCCAGCTCGTTTACGACCGTGTGGCCTGCGTTGCCGCCGCCCTGATAGCGCACGACCACGTCAAAGCGCTGCGTCAGATAGTCGACCATGCGGCCCTTGCCCTCGTCGCCCCAGTTGATGCCTACAATTGCACAATTTGCCATATTTGTCTGCCTCCCATTTTTCCGGCACGCGCCGCGTGCCGCCGCTGTATATTGGTGAATGAATTTTCTCTGCTCAGTCCAGATCCACGTCGATTGCGAACAGGCCGCCCGCGCCGCCGGAATAGAGGAAGAGGACGTTGTCCGTGGGACGGAACTTTCCCTCCCGCGCAAGGCGGACCACCCCGGCAAAGGCCTTGCCGGTATAGACCGGGTCGAGGAACAGCCCCTCGTTTTCCGCCATCATGCGGATGGCGGCGTTGCCCTCCTTCGAGGGAATGGCGTAGCCGGGGCCGCACATATCCACGAGGTGGACGCTGTCGGACGTGGGCGTGAAGTCGAGCTCCAGCAGCTCCGCCGCCTCACGCATGATGCGCGGGGTGATCTCGTCGAAGGGGTCGGTATCGACCATCATGCCGATGGCCTGCGTCTGCGGCATAAACAGCCGCGCGCCCAGCGCAACGCCCGCGTGCGTGCCGCCGCTGCCCTCCGCGCAGCAGAGATAGTCGAAGTGCATGCCGCTTTCGGCGATCTCCTGCACGCAGCCGACATAGCCCAGCGCGCCGAGCCCGTTCGACCCGCCGCAGGGGATTTTGTAATAGGGTCTGCCGAGCTCTTTGCCCACGCGGTCCATCTCGGCGTAGATGTCGTTATAGTCGTCGGTATCCACGAAGCGGACGTCGGTGTCCATCAGATACTCGAGCAGTTGGTTGCCCTTGCGCTCGGTCACGCCGCGCTTTTTCAGGATCAGGATAGGCGTCATGCCGAGCTTTTTAGCGCAGGCCGCCGTCAGCATGGCGTGGTTCGACTGGGCGCCGCCGGTCGTAAAGACGATCTCCGCGCCCTTCCGCTTCGCGTCGGCGAGCAGGAACTCGAGCTTGCGCACCTTGTTGCCGCCGAGGCCGATGCCCGTCAGATCATCGCGCTTGATATAGATATTGGTGCCGAGCAGGCGGCTGATGTTCTCCAGCTTCTGGATCGGCGTCGGCAGCGCCGCCAGACAGATGCGGGGGAAATCCTGCAGATTTTTCATATAGCCTCCCTCATATTCCCTATGGTATGGTGGATTGGAATGCGGCGCGGACGCGCCGCCGCTTTTATTATGCCACAGCGGTATGCCGCTGTCAAAAGGCGCGGCGGCCGCCGGGGATATTTTTTCAACCGACACATTATAAGCCGCTTTCACCTATCGGAAAAGCAGGAAATTCAAATGCCAGCCATAAGCGCAGCGAATGACTGTATCAGTGCCGCTTCGCGCCCGTGTCGATCGACCCGCGGAACACCACCAACCGGTCATAGAGATACTCCGTGGCGAAATTGAGCAGCATGTTGAGCACCGTGACGAGATAGTCGTTCCAGCCGAGTGTATCGGTCAGCCAACTGCCGAGCAGCGTCGAGGCAGGCGTGAACACCGCGTAATACAGCGCCACGAGCGCCATCGCCTTCGGCACGTTGCTCGCGCTCTTGAAGGTGAACTTGCGGTTGAGCGTGAAGTTCCACAGCACCGATAGAACCAGCGCGATGAGATAGCGCGGCCAGTAGCTCCACGCCGTCAGCGCGCTGAGCGCGGCGAACGCGCCCATTTCAATCAGGCCCGCCGAGGCGGAGAAAAGCGTGAAGCGGACAACCCGCCCCAGCTCCGTTTTCTTGTTTGTCTGCATTGGGATAATCCTTTCTGTGTAGTACCGAGTGAAATATAGCACAATCGCAGCCGATGCACAAGTCTCCGCCGTGTTCAGCTTCCGCAAAGAGCCGGGGCAAATTTTTCCGCGCGGCCTTTAGGCGGCCTTTAGCTTGGCGGGCTATGCTGTCCTCACAAACCAAAAACAACGTCCCGCGCACCGGCTGCGCGGACAGAAAGGATGAACCATTTGAACCTGAAAAAAAGAGCGACGCAGCTCGCGGCGGTGCTTTTGTCGCTGGCGGTGCTGCTGCCGTCGGTCCCGGCGGCCATCGCATCCCAGAGCGCCGCGGAGGGGACGGCCGTCGTCTTCTCCGAGAGCGGCATCACCGCCGCGGACGAGAGCGGTCTCTCCATCGACAGCACGACCCTCACCATCGAGCAGGCGGGCACCTATGTACTCTCCGGCACCTGCTCCGACGGCTCCGTCAAGGTGAAAAAGGGCGTCACGGGCGTGACGCTCGTGCTCAGCGGTCTGGATCTCACGAGCAGCACGACCGCCCCCATCACCTGCGGCAAGTCGAGCGGCGTGACGATCCTCGCCGCCGAGGGAACGGAGAACGCCCTCACGGATGCCGCCGCCAACAACGGTGATAACTACCCCGATAACGCCGACGCGGAGAACGCCGTCATCAAGTGCAAGGACGGCTCGCAGGTCACGATCGGCGGCACGGGCACGCTCACCGTCACCGCAAACGGCAAAAACGGCATCAAGTCCGGCGCGACGACCGATGAGGAGGGCACGGCGTGGCTCGTCATCGAGGATCTGACACTCACCATCAACGCTCCCGTCAACGACGCGGTCAACGCCGAGGCGTCCCTCACCGTGAAGAGCGGCACGATCACCATCGACGCTGGGGACGACGCGCTGCACGCCGACTATGCCCTCGCCATCGGTGAAAGTGGCACCGCAGGCCCCACGATTACCATCAACAGCTGCTACGAGGGGCTGGCGGGCGCGAACCTGCTGGTTGCCTCGGGCGCAATCACGATCTATTCCGAGGACGACTGCCTGAACGCGGCCAACTCCGACCTCACGGGCTATGACTTCACCATGGACATCACAGGCGGCACGATCTGGGCCTATTCCGCGAGTGACGACGGGCTGGACTCCAACGGCAGTCTCACCATCTCCGGCGGCACGCTGACGGTCTGGACAGCCAATACGGCGGACAATCAGGCCCTCGACGCCGACGGGACGATCACCGTCTCCGGCGGCACGGTCTTTGCCGCGGGCGGCAGCGCCGGGATGGGCATGACCCTCAGCGCGTCGCAGCCGTATGTAACCTTCGGCACACAGGCGAGCCAGCCCGGCCAGGGCGGCAGGCAGCAGAACGGCGGCAATGCCCCCGGCGGGCAGCAGGACGGCTCCACCCCGCCCTCGATGCCGGACGGCCAGAGCGGCAGTCAGCCGCAGCAGCCGGGCGGCGCGCAGACCACCGGCACCCAGCAGACCCCGCCTGAAAAGCCGCAGGGCAGCACGGACGGCAGCTCCGCTCCCGAGCCCCCGACGGGCGGCGGCCAGCCCGGTCAGGACGCGCAGCAAGGCACGTCGGGCGCGCCCGACGGTCAGGGCGGTCAGGGCGGCATGGCGCAGCCCGGCGGCGTTTCCTCGCTCGGCATCCAGTCCGGCAGCGCCGTGACGGTGCAGGACGCAGACGGAAACACGCTCTTTGACGGCAAGGCCCCCTGCGCAGTGAGCACCGTGTTCTACTCCTCCCCCGACCTGACGGACGGCGAGACCGCCACGCTGACCTCGGACGGTGAGGGCGTGGCCACGGCCACGGCATCGACCGACGGCAGCGGCACGTCGCAGACGATCACCCCGGACGCGCAGACGGCCGCCGCTGCCAGCAGTCAGAAGTGGCTGGTGCTGGGGCTTGTGACCGCGGCAGGCGTCGCCGCCGTCGTGGGCGCGTCCATCGCGGTGAAAAAATCGAAGAAGAAAGACTAACGGGTTTCCGCCCCCACGCCGCGTTTGCGGCGTGGGGGTGTTCTTGCGCGGGATGGGTGATTGAATCGGCTGGGTTTGCCTCCCCAAGAACCAAAAGTCCCGCGGCTTACGCCGCGGGGCTTTCCTGTCATCAGGCCGTATGAGATTACAGCGCGCGGTCCATCTCCTGCAGAATCCCGATTGCCCTCTCCAGCACCTCCATGGACGAGGCATACGACAGCCGCGCGTAGCCCTCACCGTTGGTGCCGAATGCATCGCCCGGAATCAGGGCCAGCCGGTACTTGTCGATGGCGTAGCTGCAGAACTCCGCCGAGGTCATGCCGGTCTTCCTGATGTTCATGAAGATGTAGAACGCACCCTCCGGCTTCTTGCAGCTGAAGTGCTCGAGCCTGTTGATCTCCTTGACGAGATAGTCGCGGCGGCGCTTGAACTCCTGATGCATCCGCTCGATGGACCCGTCCTCTTCGTGCAGCGCGGCCACGCCCGCGTACTGCACGAACGTCGTCGCGCCCGCCGTCATGTAAAACGACAGCCGGTTCATCGGCTCGATCATCTCCTGCGGCGCGGCGATATACCCCAGGCGCCAGCCGGTCATGGCCATGCTCTTGGAAAAGCCGTTGAGGACGATGGAGCGCTCCTTCATCCCCGGCAGCGACGCGATGCTCACCAGCTCCTGCTCGTCGTCATAGACGAAGCGGTCGTAGATCTCGTCGCTCAGCACGAGGAGGTCGTGCTCGCGCGCGATGTCCGCGAGCGCCTCCATCGACGCGCGGCTCAGCACGCCTCCGGTCGGGTTGCTCGGCGAGACGATGACGAGCATCTTCGTCTTCTCCGTAATCAGGCTGCGCACCTCGTCGACCTGCACCTGATAGTCGTTCTCCTCGAGGAGGTTATACTTCTTGATGACCGCGCCCGCGATGTTCGGGATCTCGGAGTATGTCAGATACACCGGATCCGGCACAAGCACCTCGTCGCCGGGGTTGAGCGTGCTCAGCAGAGCGACAAACATTCCCTGCGCCACGCCCGTGGTGACGGAGATCTCCGCCGGGGTATAGTGCAGCCCGTTCTCGCGCGCCAGCTTCTCGCAGACCGCCTCCTTCAGTTCCTGAATGCCGGAGCCGTCGGTATAGCGCGTCTGCCCGGCGTCGAGCGAGCGCTTGCACGCGTCGACGATGTACTGCGGCGTACTGAAATCCGGCTCGCCGAGCGTCAGCGCCGTGACGGGAATGTGCTGCGCGGCAAGCTCCGCGCACTTGCTGAACACCACGCGGGTGCCGGACACATGGAGGTTATCCAGACGGTGTGCCTGCTCAAAATTCATGATAACAGCCTTCCTTTCTCTCAGACCAGCAGCAGCGACAGCTGCGGCACATACGTTGTCAGCAGCAGCACGACCAGAATCGTGCCGATCAGCGGCCAGATCCACTTGACCACGCGCTCAAACGGGATACGCGCGACGGACGAGCCGACGAACAGGTTCACGCCGTAGGGCGGCGTGATGAAGCCGACGGCGAGGTTCATCGTCATGAGGATGCCGAAGTGGACGGGATTTACACCCAGTGCCGTCGCCACAGGCAGCAGGATGGGTGCGAGGATCGTGCAGCTCGAGATGTTGTCCATGAACATGCCCACGATCAGCAGGAACACGTTCATGATGAGCAGCACCACGATCTTGTTGCTGCTCAGGCCGAGGATGAAGGCCGAGAGCGTCTCGGGCACCTGCTCGAGCGTCATCACATACGCGAAGCTCGTGGACATGCCGACGATAAAGGACGTCGCGCCGGCGATGATGACCGTGTCCTTCATGCAGTCGACGAACTCCTTCCAGCGGATCTCCTTGTAGACAAACGTGCCGATGATGAACGTATACACGCACGACACAGCCGCCGCCTCGGTGGGGGTGAACTTGCCGGAATAGATGCCGCCGAGGATGATGACCGGGCTGAAGATCGCCCAGAACGCGTCGAGGAAGGACTTCCAGAGCGCCTTGAAGCTGAACTTGCGGCCGTTGCCCTTCCAGCCGTGGCGCTTGCAGATGTACCAGTTATAGGCCATCAGCGCGATGCCCATCACAAGACCCGGCAGGATGCCGGCCTTGAAGAGGTCGCCGATGGAGGTGCCGGTCGCGACGCCGTAGATCACGAACGGGATGGACGGCGGAATGATTACGCCGATCGTGCCCGCCGCGGCGGAGAGCGCCGTGGCATAGCCCTTGTCATAGCCCTTCTCCTCCATCTCGGGGATCATGAACGAGCCGATGGCCGACACCGTCGCCGGGCCGGAGCCGGAGATGGCCGCGTAGAACATGGCGGTGAACGTCGTGATCGCGCCGAGACCGCCGGTGAAGAAGCCGACGATATTGTCCGCGAGGTCGAGCAGGCGCTTGGAGATGCCGCCGTAGCGCATGAAGTTGCCCGCGAGCATGAAGAACGGAATCGCCATCAGGGAGAAGCTGTCGATGCCCGCGAAGGCATTCTGCGCGATCATGATCGGGTCGATATTCGTCGCGAAGACGAGGCAGAGCATCGTCGCAAGACCCATCGCGATGCCGATGGGCAGGCTGATCGCGCCGAACACGATCAGACAGATAAACAGAATCGCTAACATCTCAGGCCTCCTCTTCCTTCGTATTTCTCAGCCGCTCCACAATCTTCTGCACGAGACGGATCGTCATGAGCGCGCCGCCGATGGGGACGGACGCATAGGGGATCGTCATGGGGATGCGCATCGCGGAGGACACCTGCCCCATGGCCGCGATCTTGCCGACGAGGACGCAGCCCTCGACCGTCAGCCACAGCGCAAACAGCAGCCACAGCGTCAGCACGACCAGATCCATCCCCCGGCGCCTGCTGCCGGAGAGCTTGCCGATCAGGGCGGTGATGCGGATATGCGCATCCTCGTGCACGGCGTAGGACGCGCCGACCCAGACCTGATAGAGCATCACATAACGGGAAAATTCCTCCGCCCAGACCGTCGCGGCGTTGAACCAGCGCAGCACGATCTGCATGAACGTCACCAGAACCATCACGATCAGGGAGACGATCAGAAACCACTTTTCAAACTGTTCGTCAATGAACTTCAGAACCTTCATCCCATCGCCCCCTTAAAAATCGTCGTTGTACTTCATCGCGAGGTCGATCAGCTCCTGCGAGCCGCCGTACTTCTCGATGAAGAGGTCATATACCGAGGATGCCGCGTCAATGAACGCGTCCTTCTGCTCCGAGGTCACCTCGACCACGTTGACGCCCGCGTCCTTGAGCTGCTGGATGTAATCCTCCTGCGCGTCGCGGATCATCTGCGTCAGGTTCTCCACGAAGTGCTCCGCGGCCTCGTCGAACCACTCCTTATCCTGCCCCTCGAGGGAGTCGTAGAAGTCCTTGTTGAAGTTGAAGATGCCCGCCGTGTAGAAGTGCCCCGTCAGGGTGACGGTGTTCTGCACCTCATAGAGTCGGTTGGCCGTGATGACGGCCAGCGGGTTCTCCTCCGCGTCGACCGCGCCCTGCTGCAGCGCGGTGAAGAGCTCCGAGAACGCCATCGGCGTGGGGCTTGCGCCCCAGGCCTGGAAGGACGCCATGTGGATGGGATTTTCCTGCGTGCGGATGGACAGACCCTTCAGCGCCTCGGGCGAGGTCGCCTCGATGTTGTTCGTCGTGATGTGGCGGTAGCCGGACTCCGTCCAGCCCACCGCGTGCAGACCCAGATCCTCGAGGATCGGGTCGAGCTCCTCGCCGAGGTCGCCGTTGAGCGTCTTCATCGCCGCCTCGCCGCTCTTGAACACGAACGGCAGGTCGACGACCATGAACCGGGTATCAAAGCCCGCGAGCACGGACGTCGGCGGGGTGTTGCCCTGCATGTAGCCGAGGATGACGCTCTCGGTTTGCTGGCGGTCGCCGCCGAGGGCGGAGTTGATGTAAACGCGCACGTCAAAGCGCCCGTTCGAGATGCGCTCAAGCTCCTCTTCAAAGATATAGAGCGCCTGCGAGATGGGGTGGTTCGCGGCGACGGTATCGCCGACGCGAACAACGATCGTGTCGCCGCTCGTGTGCGTCTTGGAATAGGACATCTTCCAGAAGATTCCCGCGTTCGCCAACACGACGAACGCCAGAATCAGCGCAAGCGTCCCCTTTGCTCTCTTTGTCATGGGGTTTCTCCTTGTTGTGATTTTCTCTTATTGGTTCAGCCCAGCAGGCGCAAAATCGTCCCGCAGGTGATATTCGGCACGTTCCGGAACGTCTGGCGCATGTCCACGCGTTCGGTGAGCATGTGGCCGTCGCGGCCGTCTGCTTGAGCGAGATCGGTGGGATCGTCACCTCGCCTGCGCCACGTCGCACAGATCCGTGTTCAGCGACATGCGCCGCGTGACCTCGGCGATGAGCAGACTCGGGGCGAGGGCGTTGAAGGCCGAGCCGATGTGCGACTCCTTGCCCAGCGCCGCAAAGCACGGGAGGAACTTGCCGATGCTGCCGTAGTAGATGTTGCGGTTCCTCCGTTTCGTGTCTTTATATAATATGTATTAGCGGTGATAGACCTCTTTGCCCGCGAGATAGGTACGCAGCACCTGCGTGTCCATGATGTCGTCCTCCGGGATCTCGAAGATGTCCCGGTCGATGACGACGAGGTCGGCGAATTTGCCCGTCTCGAGCGTCCCGAGCCACTGCTCCTGCCCCGCGGCGTAGTGCAGATTCTTCGTGAACATGCAGACCGCGTCATAGACGCTCATCTTCTCCTCCGGCTGATAGCCGCCCGCGGGATAGTGGTCAAAGTCCTTGCGCGCAACGGCGGAATAGATGTTGATCCACGGGGAGAACGGCTCCACGGGGCTGTCCGAGCCGCCCGTGAGCACGAGTCCCGCCTTCTGATACGTGTTCCAGCGGTAGCTGTAGGCCGCGCGCTCCTCGCCGATGCGCTGGGACACCCAGTGCATGTCCGTCTCAAGGAACACCGGCTGCAGATCGAGCACCACGGGGAGCTTTTTCATCCGCTCGATCATCTCGTCGGTCGCCATCTGGGCGTGGATGATGCGGAACGGGTCGCGGTCGGCCTGCTCGCGCGCGGTCATGCCGTGCTCGCGGCTCTTTTCGAGCGTGTACTCGATCGCCGTCAGTACGCAGTCAAGTCCCTTGTCGCCGATGCAGTGCGTCGCGGGCTGCAGCCCCATCTCATACGCACGCAGCATCTTCTCGTTCAGCTCCTCCTGCGTCTGCACGAGGATGCCGTCCGTCTCCGGCGCGTCGGTATAGGGCGCGAGGAGCTTCGCCGAGCGAGAACCGAGTGAGCCGTCGGAGAAGATCTTGTGGCCGCCGTAGCCGACCTTGCGGTAGGGGTCGGCCATCTCGCGGCGCGTCAAGTAGGGCTTCTGATAGAGCGTGTCGAGGTAGATCACCACGCGCAGCGGCAGCTCGCCCTTGCGGTCGAGCCGCAGGTAGTCCTCGGGATCCTCCGTGTATTTCCAGATCTCGGCGGCGTAGGTGTGGATCGTCGTGAGCCCCTGGCTCGTGGCCTCGGCCAGTGCCTGCTTCATAATCTTCTCCTTCACCGCGGGGATTTTCGCGGGGTCGGGGATCAGCTCGTCGAAGATCTTCGTCGCCTGCTCGCGCAGGATGCCGTTCGGCTCACCGTCCTCGTCCAGCTCCACGAGCCCGCCGGGGCCGTAGTCAAAGCCGCGGCCGATCCCGGCCGCCGCCAGCGCCGCAGAGTTCGCGACCGCCGTGTGCAGGCACACGCGCTTCATCACCACCGGGTGCTCGCGGCTCACGAGGTCGAGGTCCGACTTCGTCGGCAGGTGCTCGCTCGCGTCGGCCCATTTCGACTCGTCGAAGTTCGCGCCGCGCACCCACTGGCCCTTCGGTGTCTCGTCCGCGCGGGCTTTAAGTAAGGCGATGGCCTCCTCGCGGCTGCGGCAGCCGCCGAGGTCGACGGACGTGTGCGTCTGGCAGTAGGCGAAAAAGTGCAGGTGCGAGTCGCCCATGCCGGGCAGCATCACGCGCCCCCCGAGATCGACGACCTCCGCCGCATCATACAGGCGCTCGGCCTCCGCCGCCGTGCCGGTGTAGACGATCACGCCGTCCTTCACGCACAGCGCCTCCACACAGCCGCCCTCGGATACCATCGTATAGATTCTGCCGTTCTCGAGCAGCAGGTCAACAGTTTTTCTCATGTTTTTCCCTCCAAAAATGAAAATAACTCTCTTAACAAAATTCTAACATTTGGTGAATTTGTATGCAACAACATTCTGAAAATTAATCACCAATCCTTCCGCGTGTGAAAGCCCCGCCGCGCACTTATCTCACAAATCAACTCTTTTTTCTCATTCAAATCATTCCGTTATTTCATGCATACGATTTCTTACGCACTTTTACAATACTTTTTCGCATGATTTTCTAACTTTTTCGCATGAATCGCATCTTTTTCGCTTGACAGCGCCGGGACAAGCCGCTACAATCAGGATATCCAAAAAACCACCGCAAGGAGGAAACCATATGTATAAAGCGGTACGCTTATTCAATTACAAGGACGGCATCGGTCTCGAGCAGGACGCCCTGCGCGGCGTCTGCGAGGTCGAGGAGCACGTCTGCACCACCGAGGACGAGATCATCAGCGCCTGCCAGGACGCCGACGCCGTGATGGGTATCTTCGAGCCGCTCACCGCCCGCGTCATCCATTCCCTGCCGAAGCTCAAGCTCATCGCCTGCAAGAGCATGGGCTATAACTACGTCGATCTCGAGGCCGCGAAGGAGTGCGGCGTCTCCGTCACGCACCTGAAGAGCGCCTTCTCCATCGACGTCGCGGACTATGTCACCGCCTGCATCCTCGCCCACAACAAGCGCCTGTTCGCCTATGACCGCAGCGTCCGTGCCGACAAGAAGTGGGATTACTCCGTCTGCCCTGACATCCACCGTCTGCGCGACGAGACGGTCGGCCTCGCCGGCTTCGGCCAGATTGCGCGGCTCGTGGCGAAGAACCTCTCCGGCTTCGGCGTGCGCATCCTCGCCGCCGATCCGTTCATCGACCAGTCCATCGGCGATGAGTACGGCGTCACGATGGTCGACATGAAGACCCTCTTCCGCGAGAGCGACTATATCAGCCTGCACGTCCCCCTGATCGAGGGCACCGAGCACCTCATCGGCAAGGAGCTCTTCGACGAGATCCCCGACCACCTCGTGTTCATCAACTCCGCCCGCGGAGGCGTCGTGGTGGAGCAGGAGATGATCGACGCCATCGACAGCGGCAAGATCTCCTGGGCGTATCTCGACGTGCTCACGGACGAGTACCCTGACCTGAACACCCACCCACTGGCCGGTCGCGACAATGTCATCCTCACTCCGCACGTCGCGTTCTACTCGCAGGAGTCCGCCCGCGACGGCCGCTTGCAGTGCTGCGCCGACATCCGTAACTACTTCATCGGGAACTACGACCGGTGCGTCTTCGTCCCCAGCGCGGACAACCACAAAAACTAAACTTGCTGCAAAAGGGCAAGCGCATGAGACAGCGAACAGGCACAGCGGAAGCATCCGCTGTGCCTGTTTTTGATGCATTGAATGAACGGTGCACCTCCCGAACCTCTCTTGTCTCTCCCTCCGGGAGAGGTAGCCGAGCGCAGCGAGGACGGAGAGGGAAAAACACCGCACGCCCTCTCCGTCACCTGCGGTGACAGCTCTCCCCAAATGGAGATCCAAGCTCCCTTTGGACAAATCAAAACCTCCGGCCAAGCCGGAGGTTTTGATTTTATGTTCGATTGAGAATCAACTCTTATACTTGAGCGCGCGGATCGCGTTCAGAACCGCGATAATCATTACGCCGACATCCGCGAAGATCGCCGCCCACATATTGGCATAGCCGAGAGCGGTCAGCGCAAGGCACGCAAACTTCACCACCAGAGAGAAGACGATGTTCTGCCGGACGATGCCGATGCACTTGCGGGAGATCCCGATCGCCTTGGCAATCTGCAGAGGGTCGTCGTCCATCAGGACCACGTCGGCCGCTTCAATGGCTGCGTCCGAGCCCATCGCGCCCATGGCGATGCCGATGTCGGCGCGGCTGAGCACCGGAGCGTCGTTGATGCCGTCGCCGACGAATGCCAGCTTTTCGCGCGAGCCCTTCTGCGCCAGCAGCTTCTCGACCTCATCCACCTTGTCGCCGGGCAGCAGCTCGCTGTGCACCTCGTCGATGCCAAGCTCCGCGGCGACCTGATCCGCCACGCGCTTGCTGTCGCCCGTCAGCATAACGGTCTTGGCAACGCCGGACTTTTTCAGCGCGGCGATGGCCTCCCCGGAGTGCGGCTTGACCACGTCCGAGATCACGATATGACCGGCATATTTGCCGTCAATCGCCATGTGGATGATCGTGCCAACGCTGTGGCAGTCCTGATAGCTGATCCCGAGCTTCCTCATCAGCTTGCTGTTGCCCGCCGCCACGGCGTGTCCGTCGACCTTTGCCACGATCCCGTGGCCGCTGATCTCCTCGATATCGCTCACGCGGCTGCGGTCGATTTCCCTGCCGTAGGCCTTCTGCAGGCTCTTGCTGATGGGGTGGGAGGACGCGCACTCGGCCAGCGCCGCGTATTCCAGAAGCTTCACCTCTTCCATCTCGCTGTGGTGTACGCCGGTCACCTCGAACACGCCCTGCGTCAGGGTGCCCGTCTTGTCAAAGACAACGTACTTGGATTCCGAGAGAGCCTCCAGATAGTTCGAGCCCTTGATGAGGATGCCCTCCTTGCTCGCGCCGCCGATGCCGGCGAAGAAGCTCAGCGGAATGCTGATGACGAGCGCGCAGGGGCAGCTGACCACGAGGAAGGTCAGGGCGCGGTAGATCCAGCTGGTCCAGTCCGGGGCCAGGCCCAGCGCGAGCCACACGACGGGCAGCGCGATGGCGAGCACCACCGCGGCGATGCACACGGCGGGCGTGTAGATTCTGGCAAAGCGGGAGATGAACGCCTCAGACCGGGACTTGCGGGAGCTGGCGTTTTCCACGAGGTCGAGGATCTTGGAGACCGTCGACTCCCCGAACTCCTTCGTCGTCCGCACCTTCAGCACGCCGTTCATGTCGATGCAGCCGCTGATGATCTCGTCGCCCTCCTTCACGTCGCGCGGAAGGCTCTCGCCGGTCAGCGCGCTGGTGTTCAGGCTGGCGCTGCCGCTGACGACGACGCCGTCCAGCGGAACCTTTTCGCCCGGCTGCACAACAATGACGCTGCCGACGGCGACCTCATCCGGGTCGACCTGCTCCAGCTTTCCGTCCTGCTCGATATTGGCGTAATCGGGCCGGATATCCATCAGCGCGCTGATGTTCCTGCGGCTCTTGCCGACGGCGTAGCTCTGGAACAGCTCGCCGATCTGATAGAACAGCATCACGGCGATGCCCTCCACATAATCGCCGCTCTTCGTCCAGACCGCGAGGAAAAACGCGCCCAGCGTCGCGATGGCCATCAGGAAGTTTTCGTCAAAGGCCCGGCCGTTGAGGATGCCCTTTCCGGCTTTCTTCAAAATGTCGTACCCGATCACCAGATAGGCAATCAGATAGGCCGCCAGCTGCGGGATGCCGGTAAGCGGGATGAACTTCAATCCGACCAGCATGACCGCAGTAATGATGATGCGCACGAGCATCTTCTTTTGCTTTTTCGTCATGTCACATGCTCCTCTTCATTTTCATTCAACCCGCTTGTGCAGAGAACTTCTCAGTGGGCAGCTCGCGGTGTTACAGCTCGATCTCGCAGTCGGGCTCGACCTTCTTGCAGGCCTTCAGCACGTCCTTCATGACGGTCTTGGCGTCCTGACCGTCCTCAAACTCGACGATCATCTTCTGCGTCATGAAGTTGACGGTGGCCGCGGCGACGCCGCTGGTCTTGCGGGCAGCCTCCTCCATGAGGTTCGCGCAGTTGGCGCAGTCGACTTCGATCTTGTAGGTTTTTTTCATAATGGATGGCCTCCCTGAATTTTTACAATTAAATCCTTGTTTAACTGTTGTGCTTGCAGTATACTGTCTTCAGCAGCGAAAAACAAGTGGTTTCACGGCTGTCTGCCTAAAACAGCAAGTGAAATTTCCAAAACAGAAAGGGTGAGCGCAGCAATGGGTTCTTTTCATCTGCCGCATCAGCACGGAGAGCGGACGCACACGGAGGATCTGCACCGGGAGCTGACCAATATTGAGCATTTCACCGCGGTTTCGGACGTCTTCAAGCAGCTCAGCGACCCCACTCGCGTGCGGATTTTCTGGCTTCTCAGCCATCGGGAGGAGTGCGTCGTCAACATCGCCGCCATGCTGGATATGTCCAGCCCCGCCATCTCCCACCATCTCCGCTCGCTGACAGAGGGCGGCATTCTGGAGAGCCGGCGCGACGGGAAGGAGGTCTACTACCGCGCGGCGGATACGGAGCAGATCCGGCTGCTGCACGAAATGATCGAGCAGGTGATGAAAATTACCTGCCCGGACAAGGCCGTGGATTACAGCGCGTCGCAGGAGGAAATTGTCCGGAACGTACACCGCTATCTGACGGAGCATCTCTCCGAGCGGATCACGATCGAGGAGCTCTCCCGTAAATTCCTGATGAACGCAACGACGCTCAAAAACGTATTCAAGCAGGTATACGGCACGACGATCGCCGCGCATATGCGGATGCACCGGCTGGAGCAGGCCGCCCTGCTGCTGCAGACCACAAAGGACGATATCGCCTCGATCGCCCAGGCCGTCGGCTATGACAGCGCCAGCCGCTTCACGACCGCCTTCCGGGAGATGTACGGCGAAACGCCCACCGGGTTCCGAAGGAGCCGTCAAAAGTAGATGTGTGGTGATCCAGCATATATAACCGCGCGCAGCACGTCCGTGACCTTCTCCAGGCCGATGCCGGCGATCATGATGATGCTGAAAATGTCCATGAACTTGGAAACCCACTTGCCGCAGTACCAGGCGTATGCGTCGCTTGGGTTTTCAAACGACTGCAGCATGCCGCTGCGGAACATGCCCACCGCGTAGATGAAGATGAACACCATCGGGATCAGCGGCGTGATGAACGCCGATCGCGCCGCCCGCCACCACCTGGCCGCTTTTCTGGCGGATGACTGTGTCATCCGTGCAGGGATTCAGGTATCCAAACTGTCTGTTCTCTTCCATAACCATAGTTTACGCCCTTTCCGTATCCTAAGTTGTGTTTTGTTTAATTTCTTTAAATTGGGATCCCAATTTATAAAACAGAACACTTTTCAGCATCTGTCAAGTACTAACAGAGAAGTATCCCAATCTCTGTTGCTTTTTCCAAGATTTCTGCTAGACTGTTTGTGCAGAACCAACGAATCTTTTCAGGAGGAACCGCCTATATACCGTCCCCTGCTCCCCCAATTATGACGAACAGAACCGCGAGCAGTCCGTCTCCGTCCGCATCTATCTGGAGCTGAAGCGCAAGATTCTCGACGCTGAATACAAGCCCGGCGCCCTGCTCACCGGGGGCAAGCTCGCCGCGGAATACGGCGTGAGCCGTATTCCCGTCCGCTTCGCCGTCCAGAAGCTCAGCGGCGAGGGCTGGCTGGTGCCGGACGACCGCCGCCGTCTGCGCGTCAAGGACATCACGCGCAAGAGCATCGAGGACATCTACTCCTTCCGCGAGATCACGGAGACGCGCTCCCTCCAGAAAATTGTCGAGGCCATCCGCAATAAGGACTACGACACCGCGTATTTCTACCTCAAGCGCGACCACTTTGACCGCAGTATCGGCGGCCGCTCCGTCGCCGACCTCGTCGAGCAGCGCCTGCAGACCCTCCGTGCCGCCGAAAAATCCAAGAAAAAGTAAAAAACAGTGCCGAACCGCTGGTTCGGCACTGTTTTTTCAGTCTCACAGAGTTCGCGGTTCGGAAGCCGCAAAAAACTCTTTGCACGGAGCCGGAGTGTCGCAGCCCTGCCGCAAGCGGCAGGGCAAGGTGCGGATGCTTCAAAAAGGCAGCGCCTTTTTGAAGCATAAACGCGAAGGTGGGGCAGACGCGCGGAGTACAACACGCGTCTGCCCCATTCGTCTGCCCCCGGCAGAAGAGTAAAGGAGTTTAAGGAGTTATAGAGAGTTGATTGAGAGTTTTGGATCCCGCCAGATCTTGTGCATCCCCCTTTTGGGATCCTAAACGTAATATAACACTTTTTTAAAAAATGTCAACACTTATTTTTAAAAATTGCGTAAAAATTTTTTCCCATTTTAATGAGAATTTATTTGCCTTTTTCAGAAATCGGTGTATACTATTGAATATAAGGTACTATCAAAAAATCACACCACTGGGAGGGTCACACCATGAGCCAGTCTATGCCCCCGAATTACGATGAACGCAACCGCGAAGAGTCGATTTCTGCCCGTGTTTACCGCGAAATCAAGAACAAAATTCTCCAGTTGGATTATCTCCCCGGCTCCTATCTGACCGAGGCACGTCTCGCGGAGGAATACGGCGTGAGCCGCATGCCCGTGCGCATCGCCATCCAGAAGCTCAGCAGCGAGGGCTGGCTCCTGTCCGACTTCCGCCGCAAGCTCCGCGTCAAGGACGTCACACAGAAGAGCGTGCAGGACCTCTTCTCCTTCCGCGAGATCATCGAGACGCGCGCCCTCCAGAAGATCTTCGAGGACGACCGCACTTGGGAATACTCCTTCCTCATTGAGCAGAAGCTCCTGCGCATGCGCGCCGCGCGCGACAACTACTATGAATACATGGTCGCCGACGCCGAGATGCACTTTGAGCTCATCACCGTCTTTGACAACGACCGCATCAAGGACATCTACTACCCCATCTGCGACGAGCTCGTGCGCATCGACCTCCTGCTCAGCGAGGTTGTCACGCGCGACATCCATATCGGCATCGAAAAGCTCGTCGCCGCCATCCGCGACAAGGACTACGACACCGCGTATTACTACCTTAAGCGCGACCACTTCGGCACCACCATCGGCGGCTATTCCGTTGCCCAGCAGGTAGAAAAGCACCTCGCCGAGCTGCGCGCCGCGCAGAACTGAATCCCGTTTACAAACGCACCGCCCCGCGGGGATCCCTCTCCCCCGCCCGGCGGTGCGTTTTTATGCCGCGCGTCACGTTTTCCGCCGCCGCGGCATATACTGTCCCATGGAAAGAAAGGCAGGTGGCGCTCCATGAACCAAAAGGAACTGGCCAACCGGCTGCGGCAGAACCCCGACGCGCTGCAGTCCGTGCTGCGCTCGCCCGACGGTCAGCGTCTGCTGCAGCTGCTCTCCGGCAGCGACGGCGGCCAGACGCTCCAGCAGGCCGCGCAGCAGGCCGAATCCGGCAGCACGGCGCAGCTCGTGCAGCTTCTGCGCCGCGTCATGTCCACGCCCGACGGCGCGGCGCTCGCCGGGCGCATCATGCAGCAGCTGCAGCAGTAACCGGAGCGGGAGGGCGCAGGCATGTCGCAACTGGACGAAAAACTCAATCAGCTGCTCGGCGATCCCGCCGCCATGGCGCAGGTCATGCAGCTGGCCCAACAGCTCTCCGGCACGCTCGGTGAGGGCGGCGGGGGCGGCTCTCCGCCGCCCTCACCGCCGCCCGCTCCCGTACCGCCGCCGGAGCCCGCTGCACCGCCACCGGGGACGAACCCCCTCGGCGCGCTCGACCCGCAGCTGCTCACGCGCATGCTGCCGCTGATGCAGTCGCTCACCCAGACAAGCGGCCCCACGCAGCAGCTGCTCACCGCGCTGCGGCCGTTTCTGCGCGAGGAAAAGCAGGAAAAGCTCCAGCGCGCCGCTCAGCTCGCGAAGCTTATCCATCTGGGAAAGCAATTTCTGACGGAATGGGGTGGCGGCCTTGTATAACCGGTACATCCGCGGCAGCGACGGCGGCTATATCCGCGTCGCCCAGTCCGATCCGCCCCCGCACAGCGCACCTCCGCCTCCGCCGGGGCCGGATATGCCGCCTCCGCCGCCTCCACCGCCGCGGGATCCGCCGCCAGGGCGCGCACCGGAGATGGATCTGCTCAACCGCCTGCTCGCGCGGCTGCACCTCGGCGATCTCGACAGCGGCGATTTGCTGACGCTCCTGCTGCTGTTTCTCCTCTTCCGCGAGGGCGCGGACGAGGAACTCCTCATCGCCCTCGGCCTGCTGCTGATTCTGTAAAAGTCGGCAAAGCCCTTTTGCTACGAAAAAAGAAGGCCCGTGTGGGGCGGTTGCACCACACGGGCCTTCTTTTTTCG
>OLGF01001793.1_pt1 | contig 21755 bp, 26 predicted proteins | sample 1604971 | NCBI WGS metagenome assembly OLGF01 (sample SAMEA3888902, study PRJEB22519) | human gut metagenome | biome: human gut; feature: human-associated habitat; material: faeces | place: Denmark | collected 2011 | reverse complement strand
CGACCCGGGGCCGTGACGATCGGGATGGTAGCATCTGCGCAGCTCATCAGCAAGATCGCTGAGAAGTTAAAGGAATACGATGCGAAAAACGTGGTGGTGGATCCGGTGATGGTAGCGACCAGCGGGGCGAAGCTCATCAGCGATGATGCCATCGAAACGTTGAAAACCGAGCTCATGCCTCTGGCGGATCTTCTGACTCCAAACATCCCGGAGGCAGAAGTGCTTTTCGGCATGGAAATAAAGAGCGAGCAGGATATGGAAAAAGCCGCAGAAACCATCTGTGATACGTTAGGCTGTTCTGTTTTATTAAAAGGCGGACATCAGTTAAATGATGATGTTCTGTTTTATTAAAAGGCGGACATCAGTTAAATGATGCCAATGATCTTTTGTTCCAGAAAGGAAAAGAGCCGGTATGGTTCCACGGAAAGCGGATTGACAATCCAAATACACACGGAACCGGCTGTCCGCTTTCCTCTGCGATTGCATCAAACCTTGCGAAAGGGAGAGATCTGGAAACTTCCGTAAGATATGCGAAAAATTATATTTCCGGCGCACTTGCCGCCATGCTTGATCTTGGAAAAGGAAGCGGACCTATGAACCATGCATTTGCAATAGAGGGAGAGTACGTGCGATGAATGAAAAAAGAACTTCCGTTTTTTCAAACGGACTAATCTGGTTTGGCGCAGGCGTATCTCTGGCGGAAATACTGACAGGTACTTATTTTGCACCGCTTGGTTTTGGAAAAGCAATGGCAGCAATCCTGCTCGGACATCTGCTCGGCGGTCTTATGATGTTTGCGGCAGGAATGATCGGAGCGAAAGAGCGCAAAAGCGCCATGGAAACTGTAAAAATGAGCTTCGGGGAAAAGGGCGGAATCTTCTTTTCCTTCCTAAATGTGCTTCAATTGGTGGGCTGGACTGCCATTATGATCTATGACGGCGCGCTGGCAGCTGACGGTGTACTTCATACAGGCAGCTGGGTATGGTGTCTGGTTATTGGCGCACTGATCGAGGCGGAGGACAAATATACCTTCCGTCAGAGCACGCAAATTTCCATGCAAACCGGACTGATCGGCCACCTCCGGGCAGACATGGATACAGACGGCAACGGCTTTTTCAGCAGCTGGTTTGATTTCCGGGAGGAGCTGAAAACCGATGAGTTCAAGGCAGAGTTTGACGAGGTACAGGATGGCGTAAGTATGCGAGGGAATCTTTGAAAAAATTGGATAAACAGCATGCGAAAGAATTCAACAAGGGCTGCACAGAAATAACAAAAGGCTGAGAGCAACTGCTCTCAGCCTTTCTCTTTACAGTAAACCTCCTCATACCACACGTGGAAGGCCGCCTCGTCCCGATGCTCAGCCATGGTGCACCTCCTGCGGCGGAATCTCCCACGCGCAGCGCGCCATATCCACGCGCCCGTCGGCGGTGAAGGGGATGCCCTCCCCCTCCAGCAGCGCTCGCCGCAGCGCCGCGTAGCCGCCGCCCGCGATGCTGCCGTCGGCGCGCACGACCCGCTGCCACGGCAGCGCATCCGGGCAGCGCCGCATGGCCCAGCCGACCTGCCGCGCCATACGCGGCGCGCCGAGCGCCCATGCAATCTGTCCATAGGACACGACCCGTCCCGGCGGAATCTGCCCCACGAGCGCATAGACGCGCGCGTAAAATCCCTCTGTCTGCTCCACGGGATCTCCCTCCATTGTCATAGACTGCCTGTAAAGCGCAGAACCAGTATAGCACAATTCCGTCTGTCAAGGCAACCGCCATGCCGGACGGCTACAGCAGCTTGACGGCGATCGTGACAACGCCGAGCAGAACGAGGACAATTCCCACGATGCGGTTGAGCCGCGCAATTTCACAGCGGTTGGCAAACTTCGCCGACACAACCGCGCCCAGCAGGCACGAGAGCACCACGACGGCCATCGGCAGCGGGAAAATCCGCGCACCCAGCGAGATATGGCTCACCGCGCCGGTCAGCGCCACGAGCGTCATAATCATGGTACTCGTGCCGACGGCAACCTTCAGATTATAGCCGAGGACGAGCGTAAACACCGTGAGCATCAGGATCCCGCCGCCGCTGCCGGTAAAGCCGCACACCCAGCCGATGCCGCAGCCGAGCAGCATCGCAAGGGCCGTCTTGCGGCCGGACTGCTCCGCGGCGGCCGACGCGTCGGTGCCGCCGGTGATGGGCTTCACCAGAAACTTCACGCCGAGAAACACCGTCGTGAGCATGGAGATATAGCCCAGACCGTCCGGCGAGTGCCGGCTGAAGAGAAAACCGCAGTAGCTGCCGGCGATCGTTCCAAGAAAGGCGGTGACCGTCACCAGTCCGCCGCGCCGAAGGTCGATATTCTTGTTTTTATAGTATGTATAGGCCGAGAGCATGCTCGCCAGCACATCGGAGGCCAGCGCAACCGTCACGGCGTCATAGCTCTCCCAGCCACAGAGACTCACGAGCATCGGCGTGATGACCACCGCCGCGGACAGCCCCGCAAGCCCCGTCACAACGCCGGCGCCCAGACCGGCCGCGGTATAAACCAGATATGTCAAAATTTGCACGCTATCACCTGAAATCATGGAATTTTTTGTCCGGAAAGCATTTATTATAGGCGCAAGGCGAAAATCCGCAAGCGTTTTGCTGCGGATTTTACAGAAAGTTCATAGGCCGCATCTGTCAGGAGGGCTTGACAAATTCCGCGCCCCGGCGTGACCCGCACCGTCAAGGAGATGGAGCGCAAGGGCTATCTGCGCAAGCAGACCTCCGCCGAGGACGGACGCGTGACCTGCATCTCCCTGACGGACGCCGGGCGGCAGCTGTCGCAGAAGTACAACACGCAGTTCTTTCAGGCGATCGGCCCGCTGCTGGACGGCATCTCCGAAGAGGACGCGGACTGCATGATCCGCACCGTCGGCGCGTTCTACCGCGTGATGTGCGAGAGGAGGATTTCTCTTGACCGGTGAAAAAACGGATTTCACGCAAGGCAGCATCCTGCGTAAGCTCTGCCTCTTTATGCTCCCCGTCCTCGGCGCGCTGATTCTGCAGGCAGCCTACGGCGCCGTCGACCTGCTCGTCGTCGGGCGGTTCGGCTCGACCTCGGGACTCTCCGCCGTCTCCACGGGCAGTCAAGTGCTCAACCTTGTCACGTTCCTGGTGACGCAGCTTGCCATGGGCGTCACGGTACTGATCGCGCGCTATCTCGGCGAGAGGTGCCCCGAACAGATCGGCGCGGTCATCGGCGGTGCGGCGGTCGTGTTCGCGCTCGTGTCCGCGCTGCTGTTTGCGGTGCCGGTCGGTCTGGCGCGGCCAATCGCCGTGGTGATGCAGGCTCCGGCCGAGGCCGTCACGCTCACGGCGAGCTATGTACGCATCTGCGACGGCGGGCTGCCGCCCACCGAGGACGATGACGACGTCCATTGCCTGTCAGGGCCGCCGGAAAGCGGGTCTGCCCTTGTCAATCGAGGGTAACATAAGAACATACAAAGAAACCAATCTTCCTTGTGTGATTTTCTCTCTTAAAACAAACGAAAGCACCCGCCGGATATTCCGGCGGGTGCTTTCGTTTGAAAAAGGGCTTCGCTCCGACCCGCGCATTTTTGCGCGCTTTGCGCGCAAAAATATACTCTCTCCGCGCAAAGTGTTTTTTGCGACGTACACGCCGCCGCAAAAAACAAATTCCACTTTTTTCACGGCGCTGCGGCGCCGCGAACTCTGTGAGACTTTTCCTCCTCAGTCTATTTCCCTGTCGGTGTGATCCCGGATTTTCAGGCAGAAGTCACAGCAGTCGTCGCCGCGGCCCAGCGTCTTGGTGCGGTGCCAGAGGAGCTTCGGGTGCAGGCCTGCATAGCTGATATCGTCGCTGTCGCAGAAGCACAGGCAGAGCTCCGGACAGCCATACCGCACGCAGGTGCTCCTTCTTCTCTCTGCTCGCGCCGGCGTTCTCCTCCCACAGCGTCCGCAATCGCGCGTCAAAGGTGGCGTTCAGCTGCTCCGCCTGCGCGGGAAACCGCTGCGCCGCGGTCCTTCGGAAATCCTTGACCAGATAGTTCTCCATCATCTGCGTACCTCCTCCCCCTGTCGGTTAGCTTTTTCTAACCAGCATTTTTCCAAAAGGCCGCCCCCGGCGGCCTGTCCTTTGCAGAGACATTGTAGCATCCGCGCCGAGTCTTTGCTCGGCGGCGCGGATATTTTTCCACAAAATTCCGCCGATTGGAAACCGCTGTTGACAGCGCCGCTTCCCGCCGCTATAGTAGTTACCAAAAGGAGCTACTAATAGTGAGGAGGGACTTGCGATGACGGATATTTCCATGATCGCGCAGCTGCGGGAGTTCGGGTTCACGGAGTCGGAGGCAAAGGTGTATGTCGCGCTGCTCGAGGGCGGCGCGGTAAGCGGGTACGAGGCGAGCAAGCTCTCGGGCGTCGCCCGGTCGAAGATCTACACGATCCTCGAAGCGCTCATCCAGCGCGGCGCGGTGCTCAGCAGCAGCGACGGGCGCGCGACGCTCTACCGCGCGGAATCACCGGCGCATCTGGCGGAGCTGCTGCGCGGCGAGATGGATCGGGGACTGCGCAACCTCGCACTCGCCGCCGAGGGGCTCGTCTGCGGCCAGAATGACGAGCGGATCTGGCACCTCGGCAGCTGGGAGAGCGCGCGCAGCCGCTGCCTGCGGATGATCCGCGAGGCACGCGAGCAGGTGATGCTGCAGATCTGGGCGGACGAGCTGGACGAGGAGCTGGAGGACGCCATTGTGCGGCGTCAGGCGGAGCTTGAGAAGGTCGTCGTGATCTTCTACGACGCGGCGCAGCGCTACGAGACGCGCATCCCAGACCTCTACTGCCACGGCTTTGAGCGGGATAAGCTGCGCGAGTGGAAGGGCCGGTGGCTGCTGCTGGAGACGGACGGGCAGGAGATGATCTACGCGGGCTTCAGCCGCGAGCAGATGACCGAAGCCATCTACACCCGCAACTCCCACATGACGCTGCTCGCGTGCGAGTGCATCCGCCACGACGCGTACTGCACGCGCCTGCGCATGCAGCTGCCGCCTGAAGCGCGCGAGGTGTTCGGCGACGATATGGAGGGCATCCGCGACGTTTTTGACGTCCATGGAAAATACAACGCAAACCGCCCGCAAGGGCAGAAGGAGGACGCATGAACATTCTGATTCTGCGCGAAGCGGACATCCGCCGCGCCTGCACCATGCCGGAGGCCATCGTCGCCGCGTGCGAAGCGCTGCGTCTCTACTCCGCCGGGGTGTGTGACATTCCGCTGCGCACGACAATCGCCGTCCCCGAGGGGCCGGGCAGCAGCCTGTACATGTACGGCTACGCCGCCCCGGCGGGCGCGCTGGGTGTGAAGATCGTCTCGAGCTTCCCGGAAAACGCGAAGCGCGGCCTGCCGTCGACGCCGTCGACAATGGTGCTGCTCGACGCGCAGACGGGCGCGGTGTGCGCCCTGCTCGACGGGACGTACTTCACCCGCCTGCGCACGGGCGCGCTCGCCGGTGCGGCGACACGGCTGCTCGCGCGCGAGGACAGCCGTGTCTTTACGATCTACGGCACCGGCGGACAGGCACTCGAGCAGATTGAAGCCGTCCTCGCGGTGCGGCCGATCGAGCGGGTGCAGATCGTAGGGCGCAGCCGCGATAAGGCCGCGGCGCTCGCGCGGAAGGTGCAGGCGGCACACGGCGCCTTCTGCACGGCGGACGTCCCCGCGGACGAAGCCGCGGCGAATGCCGATATCATCACGGCCGTCACAGGTGCGTATACCCCGCTCTTTGACGGCGCACTCGTCCGCCCCGGAACGCATATCAACGGCATCGGCTCCTGCACGCCGCAGCAGGCGGAGCTCGACGCGAAGCTCATCGCGCGGGCGGGGAAAATTTACGCCGACACGCTCGACGGCGTTCTGCACGAGGCGGGCGACCTGATGCAGGCGCTCGCGTCCGGCGCGGTGACGGAGGAGCACATCACGGGCGAGCTCGGCCAGCTCATCCTCGGCCGGACGCCGGGGCGCGAGAGCGCAGACGAGATCACCTTCTTCGACTCGACCGGCACGGCGGCGCTCGACCTCGTCACGGCGAAGCGGATCTACGACCGCGCACAGGCACTTCATCTCGGAGACAGCATCGAGCTGTAAGCTATTAAGGAGGAACAGACAGATGAGAGAACTGAAAACCATCGAAATGCACACCTGCGGCGAGCCCGCGCGGATCGTCATCGACGGTATGCCGGAACTGCGCGGCAGCACCATGCAGGAAAAAGAGCAGGACATGCGCGAGCACTACGATAACCTCCGCACGGCGATCATTCAGGAGCCGCGCGGCCACCAGAACATGTTCGGCATCGTGCTGACGAAGCCCTGCCGCCCGGAGGCCGACTTTGGCGTGCTGTTTCTCAACGGCGTGGGCTATGAGGGCATGTGCGGCCACGGGACGATCTGCCTTGCCACCGCCGCCGTCAACGAGGGCTGGATCCCCCTGACGGAGCCGGAGACCGTCATGAAGATCGACACCGTCACGGGCCTTGTGCCGGTGCGCATCCGCGTGAAGGACGGACGCGCGCAGAGCGTCACGCTGCAGAACGTCCCCTCGTTCGTCTACAGCACCGATCAGGAGATTCACACCGATCACCACGGCACCGTCCGCGCCGACATCGTGTTCGGCGGGAACGTGTTCGCGCTCATCAACGTCGACGAGCAGGGCATCCCCATGACGCTCGAAAGCCTCCGCCCACTGACGAATCTGGCGCTGGACGTGCTCGCGCACGTCAACGACGACGCGTCCTTCCGGCACCCGGAGCTTCCCGCCTTCCGCAAAATCGAGTTCATGCTGCTCTACTCCGACAAGGACGCCGCCCCCGGCTACTCCGGCCGCAACTGCATCATCTTCGAGGGCGAGCAGACCGACCGCTCCCCCTGCGGCACCGGCGTGAGTGCGCGGGTAGCCGACCTCGTCCACCGCGGCAGGCTCGCCATCGGTGAGGAGACGGCGCAGGATAACCTCATGGGGCAGCGCTTCACGGGGAAGGCCGTCGCCGCCGAGCAGGTCGGGGGCTTCCCCGCCGTGCGCGTCGAGATCTCCGGCACGGCCTATAAGACCGGCAGCTGCACGTTCCTCATCGACGAAAATGACCCGCTGACCTACGGGTTCCCGTTCCACGCCTAAAAACACTTCGCCCCAAAGGACGTTGTCCTTTGGGGCGAGTGTTTTCGCTGCGTACACGCCGCAAAAAACACTTTGCGCGTGGGGCGGAGCGAGAACCTATTTGTTTAAAAAGGGCAAAGCCCTTTTTAAACAAGCTTGCTATATTCCTCGTCGCTGACGGGCTCGCACCACTCGCTGCGGCAGTCCTCACCGGGAACCTCGACGGCGATATGTGAGAACCAGCTGTCGGCCTTGGCGCCGTGCCAATGCTTGACCTCCGCGGGGATCATGACGACCGAGCCGGGGTGCAGGCTGACAGCGGGCTTGCCCTCCTCCTGATACCAGCCCTCACCGGCGGTACACAGCAGCAGCTGACCGCCGCCGCTCGCCGCGTGGTGGATGTGCCAGATGTTGCGGCAGCCGGGCTTGAAGGTAACGTTCGCCGCGAAGAGCCCGCCCTCCGGGTCGGCCAGCGGGTTCAGGAAGGAATCGCCGATAAAATACTGCGCAAAGGCGGTATTCGCCGCGCCGGTTCCGAATATGTTCTGCTTTTCAAATTCCTCTCGATTCTGGTACTTCATCGAAAAAATCCTCCTTATAGAAATACGCTTTTTCTCAGTTCCGCACGGTATAGCGCAGCCAGACCGCGCCGCTCTCGAAGGGCTTGACGCTCTCGAGGTGCAGCTGCGTGAGCGGCTGGTTCATGGGCAGGCCGTCAAACATGGCGGCCATGCCGCCGCGGCCGTCGATGCCCGCGCCGATGAGGACGCTCACCTCGTCGAGCAGACCCGCCGCGAGGAACGCCGCGTTGATGTGTCCGCCGCCGACCACGGCCATGCGCTCGACGCCGAAGGCCGAAGCGAGGATTTCACATGCGCGGGCGAGGTCGACGCGCTCCTTGCCGCAGGCGATCCACGAGATGTGCAGCCCGTCGAGATAGGCGATGTAGTCGCGGCTGACGCGCTCGCTCGTCACGATCAGGAGTGGGCGCTCGCTCGTGTCCGGCTCGTCCCAGAGGAGCGTGCCGCGCGTATCAATGACGATCTCATAGCCGTCGGCGTCGGCATTGCGGGAAAACGACTCATGACCGAGCGCCGCGTCCTGCGGCTCGAAGATTCCGGGGCTCGCCATCTCCAGCTGTGCCGTCACGCGCCCGCTGACGCGGCTCGGCGCGGCGAGCGAGTCGAGCGTGCTGTAATACTCCTGCACGCCGGGCAGCTGCTCGGTCATGGCGCAGTCGATGCGCCCGTCCACCGCGGTCATCATATGGCAGATTACATAGGGTTTCTTCATAGGCTTCATATCCTCCTCCCGCGGCATTTCCTTGACGGAACGCGCCGCGTGTTATATACTTGATGAGCTTATCATACAAGTTAAACTGCACTTTAAGTCAAGTGTCATTTTGACGAATTCACAGGGAGGAAGCACAATGGTCTATACCGTGGGCGAGATGGCGAAGATGCTGGAGGTTCCGGCCTCCACGCTGCGCTATTATGATAAGGAGGGGCTGCTGCCGTTCGTGGAGCGCTCCCCGGGCGGTATGCGGATGTTTCAGGAGAAGGACTTCGAGTGGCTGCAGGTCATCGGATGTCTGAAGAAGGCGGGCATGCCGCTGCGGGACATCCGGGTCTACATTGAGCTGGCCATGCAGGGCGATGACACCATCGGCGAGCGTCTCGCGCTCTTCGAGCACCAGCGTGAGGTCCTGCGTGAGCAGCTGGAGCAGCTGCAGCGGACGATGGACGTCCTCGACTACAAGTGCTGGTACTATGAGACGGCGCGCGAGGCGGGGTCGGTCGGCGCCGTGCAGCAGCTGGACGCCGCGCAGATCCCGGAGCGCTTCCGCAGCGTGCGCGGCGAGCTGCGCAGCGCGCCCGGCACAGACAGAAACAGCAAGGAAACCGAAGGAGAAATTGCATGAATTTCATTCGCAAAAACTGGAAGGGCACGCTGCTGTGCCTTGTGATCGCGCTGCCGTGCTGGTGGCTGGGCAAGCGCTTCCCCATCGTGGGCGGGCCGGTGTTCGCCATCGTGTGCGGCATGATCGTCACGCTCTTCATCCGCGACCGGAGCACGCTGCAGAGCGGTATCACGTTCGTCTCAAAAAAGGTGCTGCAGTACGCCGTGATTCTGCTCGGCTTCGGCATGAACCTCTCGGTCATTCTGCAGACCGGGAAGCAGTCGCTGCCGATCATTCTCGTAACGATCACGACCTCGCTCGTGATTGCGTGGGCGCTGCACAAGCTGCTGCACATTCCGGGCAAAATTTCGACGCTCATCGGCGTCGGCTCGTCGATCTGCGGAGGGTCGGCCATCGCAGCCACGGCTCCGGTCATCGACGCCGACGACGAGGAGGTGGCGCAGGCCATCTCCGTCATCTTCTTTTTCAACATGCTCGCCGCGCTCCTGTTCCCGATGCTCGGAACGGCGCTCGGCTTCTCGCAGACGAGCGGCGAGGCCTTCGGCATCTTCGCCGGAACGGCCGTGAACGACACATCCTCCGTCACGGCGGCCGCCTCGACGTGGGACTCGATGTACTCCCTCGGGAGCGAGACGCTCGACAAGGCCGTGACCGTCAAGCTCACGCGCACGCTCGCCATCATCCCCATCACGCTCGTGCTCGCGTGGATGCGCACGCGCAGCGCGCAGGCGGACGGCAAAAAGGTGGAGCTGAAGAAAATTTTCCCGTTCTTCATCCTCTATTTCATCCTCGCCTCCGTCATCACAACCGCCGCGACGGCGCTCGGCGTTCCGGCGTCGGTCTTCTCCCCGCTCAAGACGCTCAGCAAGTTCCTCATCGTCCTCGCGATGAGCGCCATCGGCCTGAACACGAACATCGTCAAACTCATCAGAACCGGCGGCAAGCCGCTCGGTCTGGGCTTTTGCTGCTGGGTCGGCATCGCGGGCATGAGCCTTCTGATGCAGCACATTCTGGGGCTCTGGTAAGCGATGGGACAGAAGATCGGCCGGACATATCTCTTTGAGCGGATGCCCGTGGGGCAGGCCGTCCGGCGGCAGATTATCCCCTCTATCGCGAGCCAGATGGTGATCCTGCTGTATAACCTCGCGGACACCTATTTCGTCGGACTGCTCAACGACGCGTCGCAGACGGCAGCGGTGTCACTGGCGTACTCGGTGACGCTTCTGATGACGGCGCTCGCGAACCTCTTCGCCGTGGGCGGCGCGGGGCGCATCGCCCAGCTCCTCGGCCGCCGCGACCGTGACGGCGCGCGGGAAGTCTGTGCGGTGAGCTTCTGGTTCGCGCTGCTCGCGAGCGCGGCGTTCTGCGTGCTGTTTACGCTGCTCTCCTCGCCGATTCTGCGCCTGTGCGGCGCAACGGACGAGACATACGCCCTCGCCTGCGGCTATTCCCGCTGGGTCATCTCCGTGGGCGGCACGTTCTCCATCCTCAACACCGTCCTCGCCAACCTCATCCGCGCGGACGGGAGCGCCTTTGCCGCGTCGATGGGCGTCTCGGCGGGCGGGATCATCAACATGCTGCTCGACCCGCTGTTCGTGCTGCCGCGCTTTCTCGGCATGGGCGCGGAGGGCGCGGGGCTCGCGACAGCCATCTCAAATGCCGCCGGGATGCTCATCCTGCTGGGGATCATCGCGGCGCGCCGCCGTGTGGGTGTCGTGGCGCTGCGTCCCGGCGACCTGCGCGCGGCGCGGCGGCACATCGGCAGGATTCTGCGCATCGGCCTGCCGTCGGCGGTGCAGTTTTTGCTGACGCTCGTGGCCGTGGGCGCGCTGACGAAGTTCATGTCGCTGTATGACACGGCGGCGGTCGCGGCGCTCGGCATCGTCAAAAAGCTCGACATGCTGCCGCTCTACTTCTCCATCGGCGTTGCCAACGGCCTGCTGCCGCTGCTGGCGTATAACTACAGCGCCGAAAACCACGAGCGGCGACACCGGATTTTCCTCTGCGGCTGCGCGGTCGCGGTCGGCTTCTCGGTCGTCTGCGTCGCGGGGTACGAGGTGTTCGCCCCGGCGCTCGTGCGGATTTTCATCGGCGATGCGCAGACGATCGCCTACGGCACGAAGCTGCTGCGGATCATGGTGCTGGCCATGCCGATGATGTCGGTCTGTTACCCGATGATCACCCAGTTTCAGGCGATGGGGCGCATGCGCGAGTCGCTCATCTGCTCGATCCTGCGCAAGGGCTCGCTCGACATCCCGCTGCTGTTTGTGCTCAACGCGCTGTTTCCGCTCTATGGCTGCGCCGCCGTGCAGCCGATCGTCGACTGCATCTGCATGATCGTCGCCATCTATTTCTACAAAAAACTCCCCACCGCCTAAAAACAGGCTCTCACCTCCCCCGGCGAGAGCCTTCTTTTCATGTCTCACAGAGTTCGCGCCGCGCACGGCGCGAAAAAGATCCAATCCGTTTTTTGCGGCGGCGTGTACGCCGCAAAAAACACTTTGCGCGCAGCGCAGTGTCGCAGGCTGGCCAGCGGCCAGACAAGGCGCGCAGCGCAGTGAAACTTTTATTCTTCAAAAGGGCTGAGCCCTTTTGAAGAATACGGTCATGGGCGCGGCATATATGCCGCGCCCATGACCCATTTCCGGTTGACTGCTCACTTCAAACGCACAAACCGCCAAAGGGAGGAGACCCCGTTTTTCTGTTTTTTTATACCGCGCCCGCGCCCCTCGTCAGGAGCCGTGCGAATCCGACCGCACACAGCACGACCACACCGCCGGCCGCCGCGATAGCCAGCACGGACAGCGCCATCCCCACCGCGCCGGGCAGGAAGAACGCCGCCACCGCCAGCAGCAGGCAGACCGCCGTGAGACAACCAATCATCTTTCTGATCTTTTCCATCTGTTTGCTCCTTTCCCGGCAAAACCATTTCTTTTATCTTGTCTATACTTTACCACAGAAAATGTGTACTTTCCTTACAGCAAAGCTACAAACCGGCGCAATCCCGGATACAAACCGGTAACATTTCTTGCACATTTCCTACAGGCCGCCCACATCCCGCTTCAGGCGCGGCGGACGGGGTTAAACGCACTTGTATTCGGGGATACTTTCTGCTATAATAGTTGCATTAAAATCTGACGGGAGAATCACCCCTTGCATTATTTGACAAATCTCTGGAACGCGCTGGATTTCGGCACGCTGCGCGACGCGGCGGTGCAGCTTCTGGCGGTTCTGTTCTGCCTGACCGTACACGAGACGTGCCACGGTCTGGCTGCGCTCGCACTGGGCGACCCCACGGCGAAGCGGCAGCACCGGCTGAGCCTCAATCCCCTACGGCATATCGACTGGTTCGGCCTGCTGATGATGCTCGTCGCGGGCTTCGGCTGGGCCAGGCCCGTCCCCGTGAACCCGAACTACTTCAAAAAACCGCGGCAGGGCATGGCGCTCACGGCGCTCGCCGGGCCGGCCTCTAACCTCCTGCTCGCGCTTTTGCTGCTCATCCCGGCGCGGCTGATCTATACCTATGCGCACTACTCCGTTTTTAATCAGACGGCGCTCGATTTTCTGACGAGCACGGCCGCGCTCTCGATCGGTCTGGGGCTTTTCAACCTGATCCCCATTCCGCCGCTCGACGGGTCGAAGGCGCTCGCCGTGCTTCTCCCCGAGCGGGCCTACCGCTGGCTGATGCGCTATGAGCGCTTCGGCATCTTCGCGCTGTGGCTGCTCGTGGCGCTCGGCGTGGGCGGGCGGTATATGTCGCTTGCCATCCGCTGGGTCTATACCCTATTCTGCCGCATCGTCGGCTTCTGAGGTGTACACGTTTGGATAACCCGATTTTTAAGCTGGAAAAGGTCGTTCAGCCCAGGAGCGGCGAATCGCTCGAGGACTTCGAGGGCCCGCTGGACCTCATCCTTTTCCTGCTGAGCAAGAACAAAATAGAGATTCAGGACATCCCCATCGCGCTCATTCTCGACCAGTATCTGGCCTATCTCGAGCAACGGCAGCGGATGGATCTGGAGGTCGCGAGTGAGTTCGTCACGATGGCGGCGCACCTGATGTACATCAAAACGCGGATGCTGCTTTCCATTGAGGACGAGGAGGCGCAGAGCGAGATGGACGAGCTGATCCGCTCGCTCGAGGAGCGCCAGCGCAGCGAGTGCTATCTCAAAATCAAGCAGCTGACGCAGAAGCTCGGCCCCATGAGCGAGTTCGGCCGCAGCATCCTCACCCGCAACCCCGAGCCGATGGAGCGCGGGAAGGTCTATGAATACAGCCAGGACCCCGCCGACCTCGTCATCGCGCTGCAGGAGGTGCTCGACCGGCGCGGCCAGCCCGACGAGCCGAATCTGCAGGCCTTCGACGAGATCGTCCGGCGCGAGCCGTACTCCGTGGAGAAGAAATCCTCGGAGATTCTCGACCGGCTCAGGCGCGGCGGCATCACGCGCTTTCTGCTGCTCTTCCGCGGCAGCCGCACCCGCAGCGAGCTCGTCGCCACGTTCATGGCCGTGCTGGAGCTGTGCAAGAACCATCTGATCCGGCTGGCCGGCTCGAGCGCCGACTGCACCGTCACCTTTGAGGGCGGCGAGGCCGAAAAGTAAGGAGTACCATGGAAAAGAATCTGGAAATGAAGGAAATCGAGTCCGCCATGGAGGGGATTCTCTTCGCCTCCGGTGAGCCGGTGGCGATCGACCGGATCTGTCTGGCGCTCGATATTGACCGCGCCACGGCGGAGCTCGTGCTGCAGAAGCTGAGCGACTACTACGCCTATGAGCGGCGCGGCATCCGTCTCGTGCGCATGGAGGAGAGCTACCAGCTCTGCTCCGCGCCGGAGTATGCCGACGTCATCCGCCGGGCCTTTGAAATCCGCAAGCCCGCCAAGCTCTCCCAGCCCGCGCTGGAGGTGCTGGCGATCATCGCCTATTACCAGCCGACCACCCGCGCCTATGTCGATCAGGTGCGCGGCGTGGACAGCTCGTATACCGTGGGGCTGCTGCTCGACCGGCACCTCATCGAGGAATGCGGGCGGCTGCAGGTGCCGGGGCGTCCGCGGCTGTACCGCACGACGAAGGCGTTCCTGCGCGCGTTCCACCTCAATTCTCTCGAGGATCTGCCCGAGATGCCCGGTCTGGAGACGGACGGGCAGCTGCGCATTGCGGAGCCGGACGGCGCGGCGCAGCCCGAAGAATAAAGCCCATTTCACCGGACGCAGAGAGGGGGAGAGCCATTGAAAGCGCTGTGGATCATCGGGGGGATTCTCCTGCTGCTGGTGCTGCTGTCGCTCGTTCGCGTGGGCGCGGTGCTCTCCTTCGGCGAGGAGCTGCGCGTCCGCCTGCGGCTCGGGCCGGCGAAGCTCACGCTCCTCCCCCGCCCGCCCAAAAAGGACAGACCAAAGCGGGAAAAGAAGCCGAAAAAGCAGCCGCCGGACGGCGAGAAAAAACCGAAAAAGAAAGCGCCGTCCATCACGGCGCGCGACATCCTGGACGCGCTCCCCGCGCTCTTCGAGTCGCTGAAGGCTGGTCTGCGCAAGACGCGCCGCCGCCTGCGGATCGACCCGCTGCGGATCGCCGTCGTCCTCGGCGGCGACGACCCCGCCGACGTCGGGGAGCTCTACGGCATGGTCTCCGCCGCGATGTATACCGTCATGCCCCAGCTGGAGCGGCTGACCTATACGCCGGATCCGCGCATCCATCTGGAGGCGGACTTCACCGCGGCACAGACGCGCGCGGAGGGCACCGTCGGGCTGTCCCTGCAGATCCGCGACCTGTTCGCGATCGGCTGGGCCTTCGGCCGACCGCTTCTGCGCTGGTTCCTGCATTTCCGGAAAAATTCCGCCGCACGCGCGGCGCAGACCCCCCAAACCGATTCCGCCGACGCGCAGCCGAGTGAAGAGAAGGCCGCGTCCTGACGGCGCACTGAGAAAGGATGAACACCATGGAAATGAGCGAAAAGAAGAAAACGCCCCTGTCCGACCTGATGGACGCCTCCCTCGCAAAGATCCGCGAGATGGTGGACTCGAACACCGTCGTCGGTCAGCCGATCACCACGCCCGACGGCGTGACGCTGATCCCCGTGTCGCGCCTGAGTTTCGGCTTCGGCGCGGGCGGCTCGGACTACGGCAAGCAGCCCACGCCCAACTTCGGCGGCGGTGCGGGCGCGGGCGTGAAGGTCGACCCCGTGGCCTTCCTCGTCGTCAAGGACGGCATCACGCGCGTCATGCCCGTGGCCATGCCCGCCATGACGACGGCCGACCGCGTGCTTGAGCTCGTCCCCGAGGTCATGGACCGCGTGGAAAATTATATCGACAAAAAGAAAGCAAACACGGACTTCTAAGCGCGTATAATGGAACCACCAATTTTTTTGATGAGGTGGTTCCATGCGCCGTTTTTGCTGTCTGCTTCTGTGCCTGCTGCTGACGCTTTTGCTCGTCCCCGCGCGCACAGAGGCGCTGGAGGTCTCCGCCGCCGCGGCCGTCCTGATGGACGCCGACACGGGCGAGATTCTCTTTGAAAAGAATGCCGACCGCCGGATGCTCATCGCCAGCACCACCAAGATCCTCACGGCTCTGGTGGTGCTCGAGCACGCGCGGCTCGACGAGGTCGTGACCATACAGCCCCGCCACATGGCCGAGGGCTCGTCCATGTACTTAAAGCCCGGTGAGACGCTCACCGTGGAGACGCTGCTCTACGGGCTGCTGCTCTGCTCGGGAAACGACGCGGCCGTCGCGCTGGCCGACCACTGCGGCGGGAGCGTCGCGCGCTTCGTCGGCTGGATGAACGAGACGGCGCAGCGCATCGGCATGACGGGCAGCTCGTTTGCAAACCCCAACGGCCTCGACGACGAGCAGCACTACTCCACCGCGCGCGATATGGCGCTCCTCGCGGCCTACGCCGCGCGGAACCCGACGTTCGTGCGCCTGTGCTCGACACGGAGCGTGACGGTGGGCGGGCGCACCATGACGAACCATAACAAGCTCCTGCAGAGCGTCGAGGGCTGCATCGGCATGAAAACCGGCTACACGAAGGCCGCCGGGCGCACGCTTGTCAGCTGCGTAAGGCGCGGCGGGCGCACGCTCGTCGCCGTGACGCTGCAGGACGGAAACGACTGGGCGGATCACGCGGAGATGCTTAATCTTCCATCAAAAGGGTAAACCCTTTTGATGGCGGGGTTGCGCTTCACTCCGCGCCTTGCCCTGCCGCTTGCGGCAGGGCTGCGACACTGCGTTTCGCGCAGGGTGTTTTTTGCGGCGTACACGCCGCAAAAAACGGATTTCAATTGATTCGCGGCGCTGCGGCGCCTCGAACGCGGTGAGACCTTTTTACGTTTTCTACACTTTCTGATACTGGGAGAGAATTGTTTTGACAGAACGGCTGCAAAAATTGATAGCGCGGAGCGGGCTGTGCTCGCGCCGCGCCGCGGAAGAGCTGCTGGCTGCCGGGCGCGTGCGCGTCAACGGTGAGGTAGCCGCCCTCGGCGACCGCGCTGACCCCGCGTGCGACCGCATCGAGGTGGACGGAAAGCCCCTCGCCGCCGCACCGGAGCTGGTCTATCTCATGCTCAACAAGCCCCGCGGCTATGTGACGACCCTTGCCGACGAGCGGGGGCGCGCGACGGCGGCGGAGCTGGTCGCCGACTGCGACACGCGGGTGTTTCCCGTCGGGCGGCTCGACCGCGACAGCGAGGGGCTGCTGCTCATGACGAATGACGGCGCGTTGGCGCAGGCCATGCTCCACCCGCGCGGCGAGGTGGACAAGGTCTATCAGGTCACGGTCTCCGGCACGCTCGAGCGCTCGCCCGAACATCTGTCCGCGATCCGCATGCTCGACGGCGAGCGCATCCGCCCCGCGAAGGTGGAGATTCTGCGCCGCTGGCCGGGACAGGCCCTGCTGGAGATCACGATCCACGAGGGAAAGAACCGCCAGATCCGCCGGATGTGCCGTCAGGTGGGGCTGAACGTGCTGCGGCTGCAGCGCGTGCGCGAGCACACGCTCTCGCTCGGGCACCTCAAGCCCGGCAAGTGGCGCTATCTGACCGAGGCCGAAATCCGCACACTGAAAAGGAGTCTGCACTATGAGCCGTAACGTGCTGCACGCGATTGAAGAGAGCATGCCCTCGTTTTCCAAGGGGCAAAAGCGCATCGCGGGCTATATCCTCGCAAACTATGACAAGGCCGCCTTCATGACAGCCCGCCGGCTCGGCGTCATCGCGCACGTCAGCGAGTCGACGGTCGTGCGCTTCGCCGTCCACCTCGGCTATGACGGGTACCCCAGCATGCAGAAGGCGCTGCAGGAGCTGATCCGCGGCAAGCTGACGTCCATCCAGCGCATCCAGGTCTCGCACGACCAGATGAGCGGCGGCGACGTGCTCGGCAGTGTCATGCAGCGCGACATGAACAGCATCCACACCGCCATCGAGAACATCGACCGCGCGGAGTTTGACCGGGTGGTCGAGCTGCTGCTCGGCGCGGAGCACATCTACCTGCTCGGCGTGCGCTCGTCGGCGTTTCTGGCCGGGTATCTGAATTTTTACATGCAGCTGCTGTTTAAAAACCTCACGCTTGTGCAGAGCTCCGTCAGCGGCAGCATCTTCGAGCAGCTCGTGCAGATCGGGCCGGGTGACGTGCTCCTCGGCATCAGCTTTCCGCGGTACTCCAAAACGGCGGTCAATGCCGTGCAGTACGCGCGCGAGCGCGGCGCCGAGGTCGTCGCCATCACGGACAGCCGCATGTCGCCGCTGTATCAGGCGGCGCAGGCTTCTCTGCTCGTGCGCAGCGACATGATCTCGTTCGTCGACTCCATGGCCGCGCCGCTGAGCCTGCTCAACACGCTCATTCTGGCGCTCGGCCGCCGCAAGAGCGAGGAGGTCTCCGGCACGTTCGCCGAGCTTGAGCGGGTGTGGTCGAAATACAGTGTTTTCGGGAAAGCAGACGATGAATAACGAAATTGCAGTTGTCGGCGGCGGGGCCGCCGGCATGATGGCCGCCATCGCGGCGGCCGAGCGCGGCGCCCGCGTGACGCTGCTCGAGCCGAACGAACGGCTCGGAAAAAAACTGAACATCACCGGCAAGGGCCGGTGCAACGTGACGAACAACTGCTCCATGGAGGAGCTGCTGGCGAACATCCCCCGCAACGGACGCTTCCTCTGGAGCGCATTCTCGCGCTTTAACGCGCAGGACGCAATGGCCTTTTTCGAGGAGCTGGGCGTGCCGCTCAAGACCGAGCGCGGAAACCGCGTCTTCCCGCAGTCCGACCGCTCATTCGACGTCTCCGGCGCGCTGGAGCGGCGGCTGCGGCGGCTGCATGTGCGCATCGTGCGGGACCGCGCGCTCTCGATCGAGACGGAGGGCGGCGCGGTGTGCGCCGTTCTCGGCGAACAGGCGCGCTACCCGGCGCAGGCCGTCATTCTCGCGACGGGCGGCGTCTCCTACCCCGCGACCGGCTCGACCGGTGACGGCTACCGCATGGCACAGGCGCTTGGTCACATGATCGTCCCCCCGCGCGGCTCGCTCGTTCCGCTTGAGAGCGACAGCCCCGACTGCGCGGCGATGCAGGGGCTCGCGCTGAGGAACGTGGAGCTCGCCGTCTACAGCAAGAAGACCAAGCCCCTCTTCCGCGAGTTCGGCGAAATGCTCTTCACGCACTTCGGCGTGTCCGGGCCGCTGGTGCTCTCCGCGAGCGCACACCTGCGCAATTGGGACAAGGAGCGCTACCGCCTTGTGATCGACCTCAAGCCCGCGCTCGACGAGCAGAAGCTCGAGAGCCGCATCCTGCGCGACATCGCGGAAAATCCCAACCGCGACATGGATAAAATTCTCTCCGGTCTCGTCCCGCGGAGCATGGTGCCCGTGGTGCTGCGGCGCTGCGGCCTGCCGCCCGAGGAGAAGGCCAACTCCCTCACGCGTGAGCAGCGCCGCGCGCTGGTGCAGCTGCTCACGCACTTCGAGATCCCCGTGACCGGCCCGCGGCCGGTGCGCGAGGCGATCATCACCTCCGGCGGCGTCAAGGTGGGCGAGGTACAGTCTGCCACGATGGAGTCGAAGCTCGTCCGCGGGCTCTTCTTCGCCGGGGAGATTCTGGATACGGATGCATATACCGGCGGCTTTAACCTGCAAATTGCCTGGGCAACCGGGCACTGCGCGGGCTGCGCCGCCGCAGAATATAAGGAGATGCAGCAATGAGTGACAAAATTTTTGCCGTGGCGGTCGACGGACCGTCCGGCGCAGGCAAGAGCACGCTGGCCAAAGCCGTGGCCGCAGAGCTGGGGATCGTGTATGTCGACACGGGGGCGATCTACCGCTCCATCGGCTGCTATATGCACGACCACCGGATCGACCCGCACGACGCCCAGGCCGTGGCCGCGGCGCTGCCGCAGGTCAGAATTCAGATCCGCTACGGCGCGGACGGCCTGCAGCGGATGATTCTGAACGACGAGGACGTAACCGACCGCATCCGCCTGCCGGAGATGTCGAAGTTTGCCTCGGCCGTGTCGGCCATTCCCGCCGTGCGCGCGTTCCTGCTGGATATGCAGCGCGACATGGCCAAGCAGCACAGCGTCATCATGGACGGGCGCGACATCGGTACGGTCGTCCTCCCGGACGCGGACGTGAAGATCTATCTCACCGCCGGGGCCGACGTGCGCGCGCAGCGCCGCATGAAGGAGCTGGCCGAGCGCGGTACGCCCCGCCCCTATGACGAGGTGCTGCACGAGATCGAGGAGCGCGACTGGGCGGACACGCACCGCGAGATCGCCCCGCTGCGCCGCGCGGAGGACGCGGTGCTCGTCGACACGAGCGCCATGGACTTTGACGAGAGCCGCCGGGCCATTCTGGACGTCATCCGAAGGAGCGTGGAAGCGTGAGACCGCGGAATAAGTTCTATGAGTTCATCTGGTCGATTCTGCGGCCGATCTTCTCCCTGCTGCACCCGCTGCGGGTGGAGGGGCTGGAGAACGTGCCGCAGGAGGGGCCGGTGCTCCTCTGTCCCAACCACAGCAGCGCCATCGATCCGATACTGCTCGTCATCGCGCTCGGGCGGCGCTATCCCATCCGCATCATGGCCAAGCAGCAGCTGCTGAAGATCCCCGTGCTCGGGGCCATCCTGCGCGGGATCGGGGTCTTTCCCGTCGACCGCGGCAACTCGGACATCGGTGCCGTGAAAACGGCCATCCGCAGTCTGAAGGACGGGTGGAACCTGCTGCTCTTCCCCGAGGGGACGCGCGTGCGCGAGCCGGGCACCGTCGCCGTCAAGGGCGGCGCGGCCATGATCGCCATCCGCTCGGGCGTGCAGATGCTGCCGGTGTTCATCGGGCGGCAGAAAAAGCTCTTTTCCCGCGTGCCGATCATCTTCGGCAAGCCCTATGACCCGCAGTACACCGGGCGCAAGGGCACGGCGGAAGAATATCAGGCCAATGCCGAGGAGGTCATGCGGCAGGCCTATGCGCTGGGAGGGATCTCATGAAGGTCATTCAGGCAAAGAGCGCGGGCTTCTGCTACGGGGTGCAGCGCGCGGTGGAGCTCGCGGAGCAGACCGCGCGTGAGCGCGGCGGCTGTGTGATGCTCGGGAGCATCATCCACAACGCGCACGTCGTGCAGCACCTCGAGCAGCTCGGCGCGCATCAGGTCGCGGGGCCGGAGGAAATCCGCCCGGGCGACACGGTACTCATCCGCGCCCACGGCGAGAAAAAGCAGGTCATTGGCCACCTGAAGGACATCGGCGCCGAGTGCGTGGACGCAACGTGTCCGAACGTGCTGCGCGTGCAGCAGATCGTCGCGCAGGCGGACGCCGAGGGCCGCATACCGATCATCATCGGTGATCCGAACCACCCGGAGGTCATGGGCGTTGCGAGCTGGTCGGCGCGCAGCGTCGTCTTCGAGGGGGCCGAGGCGCTGCAGCGCTGGCTCGACGAGGACCCCGCGCGGCGTGAGCTGCCGCTCACGGCCGTAGCGCAGACGACCTGCATCCGAATTATTTGGGATGGGGCAGCAGAAATTTTAAAAAAACAGTGTACAAACGCGAAAATCTTTGATACAATATGTAATGCTACGCATAAGCGTCAATCGGAGGCGGCAGAACTGGCGTCTCAGGTCGACGTGATGGTCGTGGTCGGAGATCGTAAAAGTGCCAACACCAAACATTTGACGGAAATTTGCAGCAGGCAATGCCCCGCCGTCTACCAGATCGAGCGGGCGGAGGAGCTCAAACGTGACTTTCTTACTGGATGTTCTGTGGCTGGGCTTACGGCCGGCGCGTCCACCCCAGCGGGCATCATTAAGGAGGTATATACAACGATGAGCGAAGAAATCAAGACCATGGAACCCACCGAAGAGAGCTTCGAGGAAATGCTGGAAAAATCTTTCAAGACTTTAAATACAGGAGAGAAGGTAACCGGAATCGTGACCGCAGTCGGCCCCACCGAGGTTCAGGTGGATCTGGGCTGCAAGCAGGCGGGCTATATTTCCGTCGACGAGCTGTCCGCTGATCCCAGCGTCAAGCCCGAGGACGTCGTCAAGGTCGGCGACGAGATCGAGACCTACATCATCCGCGTCAACGACGTGGAGGGCTATGCCATGCTCTCCAAGAAGCGTCTGGACGCCGTGAAGGTCTGGGAGGAGATCGAGGAGGCCCGCGAGAACAAGACCACCCTCGAGGGCAAGGTCACCGAGGAGAACAAGGGCGGCATCGTCGTCAACGTCAAGGGCG
>OLGF01001792.1_pt1 | contig 21769 bp, 20 predicted proteins | sample 1604971 | NCBI WGS metagenome assembly OLGF01 (sample SAMEA3888902, study PRJEB22519) | human gut metagenome | biome: human gut; feature: human-associated habitat; material: faeces | place: Denmark | collected 2011 | reverse complement strand
ATCGCCTACCATAACGACGGCATGAGGTCAACCTACCGCTCGTCCGAGCAGTCCTTCCGCACGATGGCGCAGTACAAGGTGAAAATCGAGGGCAGCACCGTCACCCGCAACGGTGAGCCGATGTTCAAAGTCCATCGCCGTCACGCCGCAAGAAAGACACAGGGCTGCTATCGGGAGCTGATGCCGACGCTGGAATACATCGGACGCGAGAAAGCTCAGGAAACGAAGCAGGAAAAGCCGTCCATTCGAGATCAGCTCAAGGCTGCTGCCAAGTCCCAGCCGGAGAAGAAAGCTCCTGCGAAGCAGAAATCTCACGACATTGGATTGGAGTGATGCCTATGAAGAAGAAACATACGAATGTGGATATTATCGCGGAGCTGCAAAAGCTGGTGGACTCCCATGTAGACAGTTACAAGGAGGACTTTGACATCGACAAGCGCATCATCCGCTGCGCAGCGGAAAGCAAGGAACCAGAGGATAAGGTGCTGATGTGGTTCTGCCGCCCGCATGGGACGCACTGTCTCAGAGAGAATCAGGTCTTCATTCAGGGAACAAGGGATCACAACACCTATCGGTTCTATGCAGAGCAGACCCACGACGAGTGCATTGCCCGTGTCATCGTACCGAAGGAAGTGCGCAAAGGCAAGGTGTACGGAGATGTGTTCGAGGTCAATTACCGCGAACAGGCGGCGAATGTGGCGCAGAACTCTGTTGCACCGGATCATGACCGTCTTACTTTTGCGGACGGCTATATGCTGGACGCTCCCTGCCGCAACAGCTTCGATGCAGCAATGGCTCTGGTCGGTGAGCATGGCAGCGTCAAAACTCACCAGACGCTCCCGAAGGATGCGGATGCTCTGGCGGAAGTGTTGACCAAGCAGAAAAGCCGCCGTGACAGACTGCCGGAGGCTGAGAGAACGGAGGTGCTTGCCCCTCTGCCCGTTGCAGAACTCCGCAAATATGAAGCCGTCAAACAGGCACATCCCGAAGCGCTGGTCTGCTTTGCTCAGAACGGCTATTTTGAACTGTACGGCAAGGATGCGGAAAAAGCCGCGCCTCTTCTCGGCACAAAGGTTCTGGAGAAGAAGGTGCGCGGCAAGTCCGCTATGCCGGTCACGGGCTTTCGTGAAAGTGCTTGGGTTGCTGCGTCCAAAAAGCTCTGGCAGTCCGGCGCAGATGTCCTTCTCTCAAAGGACGGCGATACCTTTAAAGACCTCAAGGGCGCAGATTACATTCCCGTTGGTGCAACACTCATGATGGACAGAATGAAGTGCCGGATCGACGCAGTTGATTATACCGCAAATGAGGTCAAGCTGACCGACATCACGAAGCCGGACAAACCCTTCAAATTCAGTGAAGACATTGCCTATGTCCGTAGCTTTGTAGAGGATGCCGGAATTGCAATTTATGACACCGTTCCGAAAAAGCCTGCTGCCCGTGAATCCATCCGCGAAAAGCTGAAAACGGCACAGAAAGCGCAGCCGTCCCAGCCGCAGAAACCGCAGAAACTAAAAGGAAAGGATATGGAACTCTGATATGAAGAACTTTACCGTAGAAGAAACCAACCTGATGTGCTGCTTTAACACCTCCAGCCGCAAGCGGCTGATCGCTGACATGAAAAGCGTTACCTTGAACGCTATGGACGGAGAGATCGCAGAGCTGATGTATAAGACTGTTCGGAAGCTCGAAGCGATGACTGACGCCGAGTTTGACAAACTCTATATCATGCCGGACAGCATGATGGATGACTGAAAGGAGGATGCCTATGCCCGTATTGGATGGAGATTTTGAAGCCTTTGTCACCAATCTCGGAAAATATAACGAGGGTGAGCTGGTCGGTGAATGGGTGAAGTTCCCCACCACCGAGGAAGAAATGCAGAAGGTTTTTGAACGCATCGGGATCGGCTCTAAGGACGAGTTCGGTCAGCCCTATGAGGAATGGTTTATCACCGACTATGAATGCCCGATCTATGGCGTTCAGAAAATGCTTGGCGAGTACGAAAGCCTTGATAAGCTCAACTACCTTGCCGCCTTGATTGACGAGCTTTCCCTGAGCGATCAGGAAAAGCTCGTTGCCGTTATGGAAGCCGGATGCGATGAAGTCAGCGACATTGATGACCTCATCAATCTGACTTTCAATCTGGATTGCTATGATGTTATGCCCGATATCAGTGACGAGTCCGATCTTGGCTATTACTACGCTCACGAAATTGGTATTTACTCCGAAAAGGATCTCGGACCGTTGGCAGACTACATCGACTATGAACGCTATGGGCGAGACATTGCAATGGATGAGCAGGGGCGCTTTACCGATGCCGGTTATGTCCGATGCACCGGTGATAGCTGGGGCAGACAGTTCGACGGTTCTCTGGATGACATTCCTGACGAATACCGGATCAGCGGCTCTGCTGAGTCTCAGGAGCAGGACAGCAGAATAACCGTTGTGGTGGTTGAACCGGAAAAAGCTCCGCGCATTGCCGATGTCGGCTCCGATCTCAAGTCTCTGCAAAGTATGGTGGGCGGTTGTATCGAAGCCGTTTACCCCTTTGATGACCCGGTTGCCATTGTCTGCAACGAGGAAGCCAAGCTCGAAGGTCTGCCCCTCAACCGCGCCCTTCGGGATGAAGACGGAGACATCTATGACATTGTTGCCGGGACATTTATGGTTGTGGGGTTGACGGAAGACAGTTTTGGTTCTCTCTCCGGCGATCTTGCACTCAAGTATGCGGAGTTCTTCAAACAGCCGGAGATGTTTGCGAAGCTGGGGGATAAAATCGTGGCGATCCCCATGATCAGTGAGGAACAGCACAAGCAGGAAGCCGTGGAACAGAAAGATTTTGAGATGAATATGGACACCTCCGGTCTGGCAGTTGCCGGTCATATCGGTACTTGGCACACCATTGACCACAAAGAGGTGGACGGTCACAGCTTCTTCCTCATGGAGCATGATACCTATGGAGACGATGCTGCCTGTATCATTGTCGATGAGCGCGGCAAGCTGGTTCTCGATCAGGTCTACAACGGCTTTGATGATGACACGCTGCGTCTTCTCAAACTCGAAGTCCTGGAAGTGCCGGAAATGCCCGATCCTGCGCTTTCCGTGCAGGACATGAAGAATTACGGCTACGCATGGGCTGGTGTTCTTCCTGCCGGTCAGGAAGCGGCTGAAAAGGCACTCGAAAAGGGCTGCGAGGTTTACCGTCTCTATTCGGATAACACCGAAGGCTTATGTGTGGATGCTAAGGAAATTGCCGACCACGCCGCAAAGGGCGGGATGCTCGGCATCAGCAAGGAAAGCTGGATGGCGGCACTTGAAAAGGAAAACTATCTCAAGTCGGCTGAGATGGCAATGGAGGATGACTACGGCATGATTGACGGGATCATCAACAACGGTCCGAAGGAAGATAAAGTCCCGGAGCGAAGCGAGAAGTCATCTATCATGGATCGGCTCAAGTCCGCAAAAGCAGATCATCCTCCAAAGGAATGCCCTCCTAAGTAAAAGCACAAAGGAGAGATAGACCTGTGAGCAAGAGTCAGAAGTGGAAGTTAGAATGGAGCTTCTATCTCGATACAGACGGGCGGCGCAAATACAATGATTTGTGCCGCCGCTGCATCCATTCCTGCAAGCAAAGTTTCAGGGCTGAAATCGTCAGATGTCCATGCTACATTTCCAAACGCAGCAGAGTAGACAGATAAGCCCGTTTTGTGTTGTGAAAAGGGTTGAAAATCAAGGATTTTTCGTCCTGTAAACGGCACAGAAAAGTTGCCCTGTATGTTTTCCTATCTAAGTGTCCCCAACCGAAAGTGTAGGAATAAAGGTCGATTTTCTATCTTCCTTTGAAGGCAACAAAGTAGCACAAAGAGCCTCAGTTGATGCCATTTTAGGTGTCGGCTGAGGCTCTTTTTTTGTGTCTTTTCCTTGAATTTTACCGTAAAATCATTCGTTAATCCATAGTGCCACTATTAGCGTTTCTGTATCGCTGTGGTTCTAATCCATATAATATTCATGAGCGATTTAGAAAAGGAACAGGTAAACGCCCATGATTGATAAACGAATAGGAAAGCGCGTTAAGCAAGCCCGTGAGCGTCTTGGTATTACACAAGAGGATCTTGCAGAAAAGACCGGCTTAACCACAAATTATATTTCCACCGTCGAGAGAGGGATGTCATTTCCGCGTTGCGAGAAGCTGATTATTTTGCTCAATGGCTTGGAGACATCCGCTGATTCAATTTTCTGCGATGTCTTAGAGCATAGCGGAGAGGCAAAAGCCTCAGAACTCTCAAAGAAAATTGCTGATCTTCCTCCCGAAGCGCAAAAGCGCATTTTGCAAATGGTTGAGTTGATGATCCAGCAAGAGAAGGATAACATGAAGTAAGCTCATTGAAGGCTGCGTGATTTTTCACGCAGTTTTTTCTTTTGCCCACAAATTTCTACAAATTTCTTGATTTTCTATGCTATAATCTATGTATAAGCGATTTAGAAACACACGCTAATACATATAAGGAGATCAAGAATATGAAAAGTTGTGCCTTCACCGGACACCGACCTCAAAATTTACCCTTTGGCTTTCGTGAGGATGATGAACGCTGCACTACGCTCAAAAAAATCCTAAAAGAACAAATTGTTTCTCTGATTACAGATGAAAGTGTCACTCACTTTATCTCCGGCATGGCTCTCGGCGTTGATATGTATGCCGCCGAGATAGTGCTGGAACTGAAGAAGACTTATCCTGACATTACGCTTGAGAGTGCTATACCGTGCGAAACACAGGCAGCTAAGTGGAATGCAGCAATGCGCGAAAGGTACTATGGCATTGCCGCTCAATGTGATAAAGAAACGCTTCTTCAAACGCACTATACTCCTGACTGCATGGACAAGCGCAATCGGTACATGGTAGATCATGCTGATTACATCATTGCAGTATGGGACGGCAAGCCCAGCGGTACAGGTAAGACAGTTATGTACGCCCAAAGCAAGGGGAAGGTAATCATCAAAGTCAATCCGACAACACTCACAGTTGACCGGTTGTAAACGCCCAAAAAAACGCCTCCGCAATTCAATCCTTGCTTAAATCGCAAAAATCTTTTCTAAAATACAAACGCAGTACACGATTCCGCGATTGTGGAATCCGTGTACTGCGTTCATTTTTTTGTGCAGCTTTTCACGCCTCAAGAAGAAGTCACTCTGTTTCGGAAAGTCGAATAGTGCCTCCTATGAACAGCACATCGAGTCAATGAATTTGAATCGCTGGAAACGGTTATTCGTTTCTGCTACACTGTAAAAGCAGAGTCAGAACTGAATAAGATTACAGTAGATCGTTCAGTAAATTCATACACTTGACCTTCTGTTGGAGGTTTGCACTTCCGTAGACATTCAGTGTGAAGGACACATTCTTATGACCGAGGATTTCAGAGAGCGACTTAATATCAAACTCCGGTATCTCAATCGCCCTGACTGCGAATGTGTGTCGGATCTCATGGAACTTCACCTTCTCCAATCCATTCCGTTTCAGGAAACGGGTGAAGAACTGTCGATAAGTACGAGGCTCTGTCGGCTTTGTTTTGCCGGTCAAGAAGTAGTGGTTAGGGTTATCCGTGTAGAACTTCTTGATAATGTTCATCAGGAGAGACGGAACAGGGATCGTCCTTGCAGAAGTTTTTGTTTTGGGCGGTCCAATGTGAAGATAGGACTCGCCCTTCTTTTTGTCATAGATGCGCTGGACAGTCTTATTGATGCTGATGGTCTTATCCGTCAACGAGATGTCCTTCATCTGCAATCCGCAGAGTTCTCCAATGCGTACTCCGGTAAAAAGTGCAATTAGAATGCCAGCGGTCTTCCTGTTCAAGTTCATGTAGATACACTGAATCAGAGCTTGCTCTTGATCTTTTGAGAGAGAAACTACCTTCTTAATGCCAAGTTCTTTCGGGTACTCGATGAGATCCCAGTTCAGCAGCGGAATCGCCCTTTCTTTGTACGCAAACTCCATTGAAAGTCTGAGAACGAGGATCACATCCCGGATGGTCTTTACCGTTAGCCCTCCGGTATTGTCCAACCTACCGGCATCATGGAGATACGAAATGTAGCTCTGGATGTCCGTTTCGGTGATGCTGCCGATCTTACGCTTGCCGAAGTATGGAATGAGATGATTTTCAGCGATCAGCGTAAAGCTGGCATGGGTTGACGGCATGATCATTGGCTGCTTTTGATTTAGCCAAGTGTTCACAAGCGTCTTGAATTGTGTATTGTTAGTCATATTGACCACCTCCACGAACATTATCCGTTGGAGGGATAATCAGGGCAGTATATTCCTCAAGTAACGGTCTTGAGAAGCGTCCGAAACTTCGGTTTCCGGGCTTCGATGAGCCATACAAACAGTGCCGCATTGGTGACATCTATGCAGAGCGAAGCCAGCGGGGAGCATCCGACATGGAATTACTGTCTGTTACAATGAACGATGGTGTCAAGCCCCGCTCCGAGATAGAAGGAAAGGACAATTCCAGCGAGGACAAAAGCAATTATAAGATCGTCCGCAAGGGTGATATGGTCTACAATTCCATGCGAATGTGGCAAGGCGCAAACGGTATTTCTCCGTGCAACGGTATTGTAAGTCCTGCATATACTGTTCTTATGCCCAAGCAAGAGATTAACAATGGATATTTTGCGGCACTTTTCAAAAGCGCGAACCTGATCAATGAGTTCAGGAAGAACTCTCAAGGAATGACATCGGACACATGGAATTTGAAATACCCTCAGATAGAAACGATAAAGGTACAGATTCCCTCTGTTTCTGAACAGGACAAAGTGTCAGAGCTGTTCGGTGTCCTTGATGCAAGAATAGTCGCACAAGCTCAGTTAGTTGAATCCCTCAAGAAGTATAAAAGAGGTGTCAATAACCAGATACTCTCTCAGATTGATAATAGCTATAATTGCAGACTTGGCTCGGTATGTGAAATTGTCGGTGGTGGAACACCTGACACCCTTCATATAGAATATTGGGGAAATACCGTGGAATGGTTCACCCCTTCTGAGATTGGTAAGACAAAATATGTCAACAACAGTGTTCGCAAATTAAGTGATATTGGCTTGAATAGCTCATCCGCAAAACTACTTCCTATCGGAACGGTTTTATTGACAACCCGTGCTACCTTGGGCGAGATGTCCATTGCAAAACGAGAGTGCAGCACCAATCAGGGCTTTCAGTCGTTGATTCCTCACACGGATAGAGTTTCATCTGAGTATCTGTATTATATGCAAATCATCATTAAGCCATGGTGCGAAAAGTATGCTTCCGGCAACACATTCCGAGAAATAAGCAAGTCTGCTCTGTCAGATTGCATCATTCCTATCCCAGACAGAGCAAGGCAGGAACAGATAGTGAAGCTGTTGAGTTCCATTGACATGCTAATAGGCGCAGCAGAAAGCATATCAATGTCTCTATCTAAGATACGCCATGGCTTGATGCAGCAACTCTTTATATAAAAAGTTGCTGTAGGAAAAATGTTCTTGCCTTTTCTAAACAATCCAGCAGGATTTGTTCTTGCGTGATTTTGCCGTCAATTTTTGAAAAAACAGCTCCAATTTTCTTCTGAGCTTCATACGAAGGGATTTTAACAGAAACACCCAAAAAGTCTTCGGCATATATCCTGTATTGTCCATAAAGGCAGCCTTGTCGATATTTTAGAATACGGCACATAATCGGCTTTTGTTTAATAGCCTCGCTGATAAACCACGGATCGGCATCTTTTATGGAGAATATCTCATATACATCAGAGATCACGGCAGAGCCATAAAGGTTAAGTCCTATTGAGCCAACATCAAGGTTATTGGAACTATAAATGAAATCGTTCAAATCAGTTCTTTTATACAACTTTGAGCTTGCATCTTTCACCAAGAAACCACGATCATACCGTTCGCCCTTGTCGCACACACCGCCTGTTGCGGTAAATGCCATCAATGGAGCATCCGTTGTTGGGAGTTGTTTGATGTTTTTTGAATGGAGAAATTCTCCGATTCTATGTTCCGTCCATGTTTCTGTCGTAATTTTGATTTTCTCTGATAAAACATCATGGAGCAATCCTCTTTTATACTTCTGATCAAGCAAGCAGAATGGAGCTATATGACCGACAAAATCCCTTGCAGTAGCGGAATATCTCTGCTACCGCAAGGGATTTACCTTTGCTGCAAGCCCCTATTTAATTGCTGAAATAGCCCTCAAGTAACGGTCTTGAGAAGCGTCCGAAACTTCGGTTTCCGGGCTTCGATGAGCCGTACAGAACAATTACATTAGGGCAAATTGCTTCATTGGTTAATCGTACTGATCCTACCTCAAATGCGCCTATTATGATGCTTAGTGCAGGAAATGGCTTTATCATGCAGTCTGAAAAGTATTCACGAGACAATGCCGGTCAAAGCCTCAAGAAATATATTCTCCTAAAGAAAGGCGAATTGGCATACAATCACGGTGCATCAAAAGCAAAACAGTATGGCTGCTGTTACGAGCTGACCGAAGATGAGGCGCGTATTCCGTATGTCTATCATTGTTTCAAGGTCAGTGACACAGAGCATACGCCCTATGTTGCTACTGCCTTGAATAATCCTAAGATAGATAGACAGCTTAAACGCCTTGTTTCTTCAAGCGTTCGTATGGACGGTTTGCTGAATATCTCTTTTGATGATTACATGAGTGTGATTCTTCATTTACCGTCGTTGAAGGAACAAGCTCACATTGCGGATTTCCTCAAAAAACTTGATGAACGGATAACAGCGCAAGACAAACTTGTGGCATCCCTCAAGAAGTATAAAAGAGGTGCTATCAAGAGCCTGCTCAGCCAAGAAGTAACGCTTGCCCCGAATACAGCAAAATGGGAAAAACATAAGCTGGGTGAATTGATCACGCTTCAATCCGGTCAAGATTTTCCTCCTTCTGGTTATAACGATGATGGAGATGGAATCCCCTATATGACCGGAGCAAGTTGCATCATAAATGGGGTAACGGTTGTTTCAAGGTGGACGCCATCACCCCGATGTCTTGCCTATCGCGGAGATACATTACTTGTTTGTAAAGGCTCAGGATCAGGAACGGTGGTAATGCTATCCCAAGAGAAGGTGCATATTGCACGGCAGTTTATGGCATTGCATCCTCATGGAGCAATGACTAATGAGTTCTGTTTTTATTCGACACTTCATCTTTCTGAAAAAATAAAACAAGCTGCTACGGGATTGATAGAGGGCATAGATCGAAAAACTGTGTTGAATCAGGATGTATATTTGCCCTCTATCGCGGTGCAAAAACAAATAGTAATGGTATTATCCCACATCGACGAGATGCTGTTTGCTCAAGAAAATTTTCTTGAGCAGCTCATATTGGCGAAGAAGGGATTGATGCAACAGCTTTTTATATAAAAAGCTGTTGCATCAGGGAAACTCGCATTTTTCCCAGTTGGCTCAGTATTCTTTCTGCATTCGTTATCTTAGCGTTTACTGCCTCGAACATTTTTGATAAGTGTTTTTGCTCCTCCACTGATGGCAAGTGCCGGCATATTTTCACGAACTGAGAATAATGTACTCGTTGCTTTTCGATAAGTGATCCCGTGGCAATCAACTTGTAGTGAATAAGCATCGGGTAAGATGTCAGGTATTCTTCCCAGAAATAAATTGTTTCTTCTTCGTTTACTGAGAAGACATTGTAATATCCTGACACAGCCGCTGTGTAACCAAGATGATTGGGAGCGATTGCGCCAAGATGCGCATTCATAGGATTGTATGCAAACCAACCGGGCTTAATTGCTTTGTAGTTGTCCCCATCTTTTGTGACAAGAAACTCTCGATAATAACGCTCTGTTTTGGGTGTCACCCCATCTTCAATGGTAAGACTGACCAAAGGTGTAGACTCACTGTTCGATGCCCGTATTGCTTGCTCTGTAAAATAATCCCCAAAGCAAGAAAGTTTCCATTTGGGAAGTGTTGAATTGCTGTTTTCTATTCCAAAAGAAAATACCTGTTGAATGACACCTCTTTTATACTTCTTGAGGTTATCTACGAGGGACTGTTGCGCCTCGATGCGACGCTCCAAAGTAATGAGGAAGTCAGCAATTTTTCTTTGCTCTTCGGTGTTTTCCGGCAGATAATGTTTTGTGTCAAAGAACTCATCGGTAGGCACATTCAGCAGACCATGATTTCTTGCTCCTTCGGCAGAGATCATGTATATTTCCCGATACCATTTCAGAGAATCGAAATAAGCCTTGATGAAGTCACTATCATGCTTTTTGAGCGCAAAACAGATGTAAAGTGTCGATAAAGCACCCATTGGGTAACGATCTAAACGCTTGATAGAGCCGAAGTCATACCCTACGGAATAGCTCTTGTTGTACGCGAACTCGCCATTCTTGAGCAGGTAGTACCCACTCATGTCTTTACTTGCAACCGTCTTGTTGAAATAGCTAACCTGATCGACAAGACCATCTTTAGAGGAAATGGTTAGAGGAAGATCAGTTTCGTTTTTGCTGTTCTTTCGTGTTACTCGGTCTGCGAAGTCGGATAGCCTCTCGACTCTCCACGGCTCATCGAAGCCCGGAAACCGGAGTTTCGGACGCTTCTCAAGACCGTTACTTGAGGATACATTTGCCATAATTATTTGCCCTCCACATCAAAGGGGAAATCAAGTCCCAGCTCATCGAAAAACGGTTTCAGTTGTGCGTCGATGCCTTTGATCTCAGCCTGAATATTGCGGATTTCTGCTGCAACAGCATTGAGGTCGATTTCCTCTTCCGGCTCAAAGGTATCAACATAGCGAGGAATGTTCAGATTGAATCCGTTCTCTTCAATCTCCTGCATAGTGGCAACATGGGCGTACTTATCGACATCCACACGATGCTCGTAGGTTTCGACGATCTTATCAATGTCGCACTCACGGAGGATATTCTGATTCTTTCCGGCTTCAAAGTCGTTGGACGCATCAATGAAGAGAATGTTATCCGAATTGCCGTTGCGCTCCCTCTTGAGGACAAGAACACATACCGGAATGCCCGTGCCAAAGAAGAGGTTGGCAGGAAGACCGATAACAGCATCCAGCACATTCAGCTTTTGGATCAGGTGCTTACGGATCACTTCTTCGGCTGCACCACGGAACAGAACGCCGTGAGGCAGCAGAACAACAGCTCGTCCGTCTTCGTCCATGTGGTAAACCATGTGCTGCACAAAAGCAAAGTCAGCCTTGCTCTTAGGCGCAAGTTTGCCGTATTCATTGAAACGCTCGTCCTCCATGAAGTGCATATCAGCAGACCAATTTGCAGAATAAGGAGGATTTGCAACCTGAACACGGAACTTCATGTCTCCGAAGTAGTCATGCTCAAGCGTATCGCCATTGTAGATATTGAAGTTACGATACGGGATGCCGCGAAGGATCATGTTCATTCGGGCAAGGTTATAGGTAGTCGAGGTCAATTCCTGACCGTAGTAGTTACGCACATTTGCATAGTTCTTGAGGCGAAGCAGCAGAGAGCCGGAACCGCAAGTCGGATCGGCTGCGTCCTTAACATCGGTCAAGCCAAGACAAGCAAGGCGGCACAGCAGCTCGGCAGGACCCGAAGGCGTATAGAACTCACCGGCTTTCTTACCGGCTGTGGCAGCGAACTGACCGATCAGGTACTCGTAGGCATTGCCTAACACATCAATCTTCGTGTCATCCACGCTGAAATTGATCTCGTCCAGCGAAGCAATGATTTTCGCCATGACAGTACTTCTGTCTTTAACGGTATGCCCCAGCTTCGTAGAATCGAGCTGCATATCGGAGAACAATCCGTCAAAGTCTTCCTGCGAATCGTTGCCGATAGTGGATTCCATCAGAGCGTTGATTGCTTTCTGCAAGAACTCAATGTCGAAGGAACGGTTCTCAACCATCTTGACCATCTTGCGGAACAAATACTCCGGTTCGATGATGTAACCGAGGTCACGCAGAGCCTCTTCTGCGATGGCAGCCTTGTATTCATCGTCATTCCAAGCATCCTTGTAGCTGATATTATCGTCTTTGAGAAGATTAACCATGTACTTCTCGGTCTTGTCGGAAAGATAGTAATAGAAGATCATGCCCAAGATATAGTTCTTGAACTCGTATGCCTCCATGTTACCTCTCAGGGCATTTGCCATCGCCCATAGTTTGTTGCAAAGCTCTTTCTGGTGAGCCTGAATAGAATTATCCATTGTTCTCTCTCCTTATTGGTATTTCTCGGTGTGCTGCCGGATAAATTCGACGATCCGGTTGACCAAAGACCTCTTCTTGAGCAGCGGCATGGGCTTCTCAATACGGTCACGGATGTTTCCTGCATCCATTGTGCCGGAGAACTCATACTCAGAGATGATGTCCGTAAGCATGGAAGAATCAATATCCTCAGTCTTTGCGAAAGCAACGATCTCTTCTCGTTTCGCTTCATTTTCAAAGTCGTTGTATGCAGCGTCAATCTCATCCGCACTTTCAAGACCAACAACGACACGATCCAAGAACGCTTGAAGAATTTCAACCTTGCGAAGCAACTGCGGATTATCCGTCCTGCTCAATTCTTCCTTGATGTGCTTGATGTCGTAGTCCTTCTGCTTCTTGTCATCAAAGTGGATGTTGCGGATCAAGTTCATGATATAGGCAACATTGATACGGTCACTCTCCATGATCTCAATGCAGAAGTCCACATCATTCAGGACAGATACGACTTCTCGATCAGTTTTTTGCCGGGAGTAAAGCATCAGATACTTGCTCTTGTAGTCCTGATACTCCTGCTCGGACATGATGAGCGCATCCTGATCAAAGCTGAACTCAATGAATGTCTGCAAAGATTGGAGGTATTTTGTCAGCTCACGGAAAGTGATGACAAATTTCTTTTGGTCATCCTCGCTCTGCATGGTATCGACGGACTCAGGGTAGAGTGCCACTTCCTTGAGCTTCATAACCATTTCATTGAACTTCTCAACAAAATACTGATAGCCCGGAACGACAATGCCGGAGGTGTCCTGGCTCTTGGAAAAGAGCGTCAGCGCATCATCTGTCCGTTTCTTTAGGTTGCGGTAGCAAATGATGATACCAAACGGTTTGGTTTCTTTCTCGACACGGTTCGTGCGAGAATAGGCTTGCAGCAGATCATGATACTTCAAATCCTTGTCCACATACAGCACGGAGAGCTGCTTGCTGTCAAAGCCGGTCAGGAACATATTTACGACAATGAGAATGTCCAGAGACTTCGTTTTCTTGCCTTTGACACGATCTGAAATATCCTTGTGATACGCAGAGAAGGTGTCGGTAGAGAAATTCGTGCCGTACATCTCATTATAATCCTTGATGATACGCTCCAAGGCATCCCGGCTATGCTCGTCCTTGCCCTCGGCATCTTCGTTCTGTCCATAGGAGAAGATACCGCTGATGTTCAGATCGTGTTTGATCTTCTTGAAGATGTCGTAGTATTTGACAAGAGCTTCAATAGAGGAAACAGCAAAGATAGCCGTGTACTGACCATTTCTCGTTTTAGCTTTGTGGTTCTGGACGATGTGGTTTGCAATGAGGGACATTCTCTCATCCGACATATAGAGTTCGCCAACATCAATCGCGTCAGCCAATGTCGGATCGTCCCAGTCAAAATCGCCTTCCATCGTCTTTATGTACTCAATATGGAAACCGAGGACATTGTTATCGAAGATAGCATCCTTGATCAGATAGTTATGCAAACATTCCCCAAACAGCATTTCGGTGGTCTGCGTGATCTTGCCCTCCGTCTTTCCGTTCACTTCAAAACGGGGCGTACCGGTAAAGCCAAAGAACTGCGCTTTCTTGAAATGCCGAACAATATCCTTGTGCATATCTCCGAACTGGCTGCGGTGGCATTCGTCAATGATGAAGACAACCTTTTCGTCACGGTATGCGTCCATTACCTTTTCGTATTGAGGACGCTTAACGGCATTTGCCATCTTCTGCATCGTCGTGACAATGAGCTGCCGGTTCTTATCCTTCATTTGCCGCACAAGAATGTCTGTGCGATCTGTGACATCAACAGAGCCAGCCTCAAACTTGTTAAACTCTTCGGTGGTCTGAGAGTCCAAGTCCTTACGGTCAACAAGGAAGATAACCTTCTTGATATTCGGATTGGCTGCGAGAATCTGAGCAGTCTTAAAGGATGTCAGCGTCTTTCCTGCGCCGGTGGTATGCCAGATATAAGCATTGCGATTTGTGAGCGTAGCCTGTCTTATAAGGGCTTCTACGGCATACACTTGATAGGGGCGCATAACCATCAGAATCTTATCCGTATCGTTCAAAATGGTATAGCGTGTCAACATCTTGATGATGTGATCCCTTGCCAGAAAAGAAATTGAGAAGTCTTTCAGGTTGGTAATACGGATGTTGTTGAAATCCGTCCAGAAGAAGGCAAGGCTATACATCAAGTCCCTGTCGGAGTTGGCAAAGTATTTGGTATCAACGCCGTTGGAGACAATGAAAATCTGAATGAAGTGATATAGCCCGTTATAGGAGTGCTTCTTATAGCGCATGACTTGATTGACCGCCTCTCGAATGTCAATACCTCTGCGCTTTAGCTCGACCTGAATCAAAGGCAAGCCATTCACAAGAATCGTTACATCATAGCGGTTGACATACTTGCCTACAACCGTTGTCTGATGTGTAACTTGGAAGATATTCTTGGTGTGATCCTGATCGAAGAAGGAAAGGTAAACCTTCGTCCCGTCCTCACGCTCAAGGACAAACTTGTCTCTCAGAATTTTTGCGCTCTGGAACACGGACTTTCCAAGCATGAGGTTAAAGATACGCTCCCACTCTTTATCGGTGATAGGCGTATCAAGTTTGGGCGCATTGAAGGCTTCAAACTGAACTTTGAAGTTCTCCACCAATGCGTCATAATCAGGAATATCGACTGTGCTGTATTCCTGCTTGTTTAGCTGCTCTATGAATTGTTGCTCAAGAGCCGCTTCGCTCTGGTATGCCATATCTTCATCTCCAATACTTGAGGATCATTTTTGGTTGCCAACCGATCCTCATTTTATTCTATCACGGCTACTGTCCGATATAACGGACTCATTTTCGTCTTATTTCCAATGTCACATCGCCATTATCCGCAATGGACATTTGCATCGTTTTCAAATACTTGTCCACAAACTGTTTCTGTTCAGAAGAACTCATTTCAATTCGAGTCGCTCTTAACGCCTCTGTGAACATCTCGTAGATATTCAGCCGCACCGCCTGATCTATGTAATGATACATCTCTTTGAACAGTGCGCCGATCTTAATATCCTCTGCATTGCCGGAGTAGAAGTCATCAATGTAGCAATAGAATATACCGGCATTGACAAGTGCGTTCTTCAAATCCGGTCCGCAGTTTTCGCGCTCTATCATGACAAGGAACCGAGCCTCCGGTAAAGAAGAAATCAGTCCCCAATAGTCGGAGTCGCTGGACACCAAAATAAAGGAATCCACATTGTTTTTGTAATGCTCCTGACAAGTTCGGGCAATCAGCATCACATCGACCAGAGACTTGTTCTGCTTTACCCGTTCGGTCATCATGTGTTCGACCGGGATGTGGGTAAAACTATCCAGAATACGCCAAGCAGAAGCACTATGCACATCATCAAACAGGATGATGGATGCTATCTTCTGTGTGTACTGATAGTCAAGATTCTTGAGCGTAGCGCAGAGCTTGTACGGATCAGAGTTTTCACAATCTACCACTACGACAACCTTTTCGCTGCTACCAATAAACTCGTAGATGCTTCCTTTAATGTAACTTCCAGCATCAGAAACTTTACTGTACTCTGTAAAGTAGTCACCGTTCATTTGATAAAGCAGCGTCACGAATTTTTTGTCGTTATAGAGCAGATTACCGACATCCTCCGGTTCCCAGTTTATATACATCTGGTAAGGATAAAAGAGCAAGTGAGCGTAATAAATATCTGCTGCTGCTTTTGTCCCTTCCTCTTTCAAGCCATCTGGCATGAGAAAGAGGTTTTTTACATACAGCCAATTCAGCCAAAGAGGAAATAGCTTCTTGCAATTATTGATCCGATCAGAAATCAGCTTGTTTATCTCAACGATATGCTGACTTAGCTTCGTGCTGGACTTCTTTATAAAACTAATGCCATCCGCATTTAGTTGTTGAAGGCTATCCTGCGGCACATATTCCGGCATACTGCTGATTGAGAGATAACTAAACTTCATGCGCTCGTTGATATGCTTGAAGTTTCTTTCAATCGCTGTCCTTATGATACACAAATGACGGATTATCCGTGCCGTTTTGTCTGCATCAAGTTTTTCGTATATCTCTATTTTGGGTGCTTCATGCTCATTATCAAAAATTCGTTTCGGAACACCAATCAAATATGCAACCTTAGAAACAATTTCATAGGTGCTGTCTTTGTAGGTGACTCGATCATCTGTGGGAAACGCCTCCGCTTCAACGAGGGCATTTTTCTCAGTCACAGCATTCTCAAGGACATCCATATATGCTCCTTTCGCTGAGGTATTTTTCTCTACCTATAACAAAATAGCCGCACGAAAACTCGGACCTACTTCTTGCCCGTTCGCACAGCTTCACATATATCTCCAATGTCACAATTCAAATAGTCGCAAATGCGCAGCAGAACAGAGAGAGCTACATCCTCGTTCTTATTGAGCTTACTCATCGTGCCAGGAGACAGCTCTATATCCTTGCGTAAAGTTGATTTTGGGATCTCTCTTTCAATGAGCATGACCCATAATTTCTTATAGCTTATCTTCATAAAAGCACCTCTCTCAAACGCTTATAGTGAGACTCGTTATATTATACACCAAACGCTTCAAATTTTCAATACGATGCTCCAAAAATTCAAAATATATTTCAAGTTCATGGAGCGCATTACGAAGAAGAAAGCCTGAGCCGATTTATTCATACGGCTCAGGCTTTGGTGGTTATTCCAACTCGCTACTTTTGGCTTTTTCATGCTCCTGTGAAAGCGTTGGACTGAGAAAATCATCGACATTTGCCTTCATGGTATCAATCACTTTAGCCTCTTTTTTGAGCCTTGCTCGTTCGTCGTAGAGACGCTGCTGCTCTTCCAAAAGGCGTTGCTGCTCGGCTTGCAGAGACTTCATACTTGGAAGTTTTTCACCATCTTGCATAGCAAGCAATGTACTCTTTGCTGCTTCAAAAACGACAAGCTCTGCCTCGTGCGCAGCTCGAAAACTCTGCTTGTTCTTCGTCTTTGAGTAGGCATCATAGACCGGCTTGAGCTTTTGATAGGTTGAGATATTCTTGATAAGCGGCTGCACCTTTCGGAGCTGCGCTTCAACGACTTTCAAGTCAGCGCCGGTACGCTCATAAGAACTATGGATGTCTTCGACTTTCTTTTCAAGATCGGCATATTGAAGCAGCTCGTTCTCAGTGAGGTAATTGAGCGTTCTGGCGGCTTCTTTGAGGATCTTAATCTTCATAGAATGCTCAAAGCCCTTGCTGTCGATCTGCTTAATTCTGTTTTGAATATCGCTGATGAGAGAGATGTTCTTCCTACCGTTCTGCATCTGCCGTCTGCGGGCATTGCGTCCTTGAATGCGTTCCTTGATCCGGTCCTCGGTGTAGTTACCTCCGATGGTTTTTGCACGGGTGAAACGCTCTTGCCCTTCGGCACGGAAGGAGATGTATTTGCCGGTTTTGATTTCATATCCGGTGTCCTGCATCAGCTTCAAAAACTCATCGTAGTCCTTTGCTGTGACCACACAGCGATCAATGGTCTGCTTGAGTTTTTGCTTCCAACTTGTACCGCGTTTGGCTTCGGTATATTCTTTGTAGTCCATGCCTTTTCCCTGAGAGGGAGGAATAACTGACAGCCCGTGTTCAGCACATATCTCATCACTGAGATGCCGCATCTCACGATAGGTTTTCTTATTGCTTCGGTACGCATGGAAGTCAACATAATTGACAGCGTTAAAGATAATATGATTGTGGCAATGCCCCTTGTCGATGTGCGTTGCAATCACATACTCGTACTTTCCCTTGAGCCATTCGTCGGCAAACTGCTTACCGATTTCATGCGCTTGTTCCGGCGTGACTTCATCAACCGCAAAGGATTGGATCAGATGTCGGGCGATCACCTTCGGCATCTGCATTCCTTGTTGAGCAGCAAGATTTCTTGTCCACTCAAATTCCTTCGCTGCGGCATCGCTGGCAGCGCAACCATAGGAAGAGACATAGAGCTGGTCATCTGTTTTCTGCGGATCAAGAATGTATGCGAGAGCCTTGTTCACAGTTCCTCGGATTGGCTTGATTTTAGTAATCGCCATATCTCAGCCTGCCTTTCTTTCAGCTCTGCAACATCGTCCTCATAGAAGTGTCCTGTGGAGTTGATTCGGCGGCAAATGTGGTTGATATTTGCCGCTGCGCGAGATACTGCTGCGGCAAGTTTCTTCTGCTGCGTGTAGTCCACTTTGATGATGTAACCGTCAATCGCCATCTTGCGAAGATACGCTCCCATGTTGTTTGTACCAAGCTGTTTCATCTTTCCTTTGATAATCCGTTTCTCGTCATCTGAAACAAAGAAGAGTATCTGATTTGGTCGTGTTCTGTTTGCCATAAGCGGTTTGTCCTTTCATAAAGATAGAGGGTTTGGGAGACATCCCAACAAGCATTTTCTGGATTAAGGGGAGGGTTTCCTTAATCCGAAATCGCCGTGTGTATATACACCGGCTGTGCTTGCTATTCTCTAAAATCGTAATCTTAGTTGGAAGTCCCCCGTAAAATACCCCTTCGTAATACAACGGACAAATTCCGCGTTTTTGTCTCACGCATAAAAGAAAAAGACGCTCGAAAGCGTCTTTTTAGTATTGTTCAAGCGATGAGAACGCATCACTCTCAATGGTCAGAATGTCATCCATCGGAATCTTTGTGCCGTCCTGCATGGTAATCAGCCGCTCAAAATCATCCAGCTTTTTCACGATGCCTGTTGCTTCAAGATAAGCACCACCGGCTTTTCTCTCATCTGCTTTGAAATATGTGACTGCTACCTCCGGCTCATCTTCAAGGTGCTCCACAAGAAACTGAAACTTCAAATTTAGGCTATGGAGTTCTTCATCATCCAACTCAATCTTTGTGTCGGTCAGACGCCCGGTTTCTTTGATAGCAGCATCATAACCAGTGAGAGCTGCGAACGGAGAAAACTGAGCTGCACGATCTGACATCGGCATCTGCGGTCTGGTTGCAGAGACATGGTGAGGCATATTAAGAATATCTCCATATTTTTGCTCAGAGTAATTCATGCCGCACCACCTTTCTTTTAGATCCTGTTGTATATCTCAAGTGTTTTATTACGAAGCTGCTGTAAGTGTTGGTGTAACTCCCATGTTTGATTTTCGTCTTCACTCAATCGTTTAGCAATCTCTTGGAATTTGCGTTCACGCGCGTAGTCATCGGATATGTAAACATAGTCAATAAAGCATTGGTGACACCAATAATTTCGGATTTCTCGAATTTTCTCCAACAACATATAGTCCCGTTTAGTAAGATCGGGGTGTCCATCGCTATAATCTAATTCCTTTACTTTTTTTATCATTGACCCCAGATTTACTTTTTCAAGAGCATCAAGGTTTTTGTCAAAATCACCCTTGCACATTCCGGCATAAATCAACTTCAAGTCATGCTCAATACACTGAACTTGCATTATCAACTCACTGTGAATCAGTTTGAATTTGTCTCGTGTCATATCTATTCTCCTTACGCCTTATGCCCACCAATCTGCTCATTGCGGTCCTTTGCGGTTGCGCCTTCCTCCAAGTTCATGCCTTTGAGTATGGCGTTCTTTCCATACTTCTTCTTGATGATGAGCATTGCCTGTTGCATTTTCTTTTCCCGATCCAGCTCTGCTTTTTCGCGCTTTCGTTGTGCTTCTAAGGCAGTGAAATCTGTGAAGAGATCAAGCTGCTCATAGCCTCCGTTTTTCACTGGCGCGTCTGCTTCTGGAACAACATGATTTGCTGTGATATTCAGCCGACGCACAAGAAGATTCTTGTCCACGATCCTATCAAAGAGTTCTGCCGTAGCACACATTATTTTCTTCGTAGATGATGTGTGACCGTCAAGATTGATTGAGCCGTGCGCCTGTTTTGGTATCTGCCGTCCGTAATGGTCTTTTACAACTGTCCCGTGATATTTTCGGCTTCGTTCGGGATCGGTGAGGTTTTCTATATCGTAGCCAACTGTGATGACGATTTGATCTGTCACAAGTCCTTTGTCCACCAAGTCCAGCACGAGAAGATCAGCCATCTCACGGAGGACGAGCTTTGCCTTTTCAGCCTCATAGGGGCAATGCAGGACTTGTCCTGAGCCTAAGCTGTTGGTGCTGGGCTTGTAGGCTTTGATTGCTTCAACCGTGCAAGGCTCCCAGCCCCACGCATGGTCGATCAGCAGTTCTGCGTTCTTGCCGAAAAGTTTGTAAAGCAAGTCCTCATTTTTCACCGAGCATCGGGCAACATCGCCCATCGTAAACATTCCGTTTTCTTCGAGCTTCTTTGCATAGCCTCTACCGACTCTCCAAAAGTCTGTGAGCGGCTGGTGCGTCCAAAGCTCACGGCGAAACTTCATCTCATCCAACTCTGCAATGCGAACACCGTTTTTATCTGCCGGAATGTGCTTTGCCACAATATCCATCGCAACTTTGCTGAGAAAAAGGTTTGTTCCAATACCGGCGGTTGCGGTGATACCGGTTGTCTCAAGCACATCCAAGATCATCTTCATCGCAAGGTCATGTGGCGTGAGATGATAGGTGTTCAGATAATCCGTCACATCCATAAACACCTCGTCGATGGAGTAAACCACAATGTCTTCCGGCGCAACATACTTCATGTAGACCTCATATATCTGCGTACTGATCTCCATGTACCGAGCCATTTGCGGCGGTGCGATGATGAAGTCAATCGCAAGCTCAGGATTAGCTTGCAGCTCAGAAAAGAAATGCGATGATCCTTCGAGATTTCGTTTCGGTGCATCGTGCTGTCTTCCTGCGTTCGCTTCTTTGACACGCTGCTTCACCTCAAACAATCTGCCGCGTCCTGAGATGCCATAACTCTTGAGGGATGGGGTAACAGCAAGGCAAATGGTTTTGTCAGTCCGGCTTTCGTCCGCGACAACAAGGTTTGTGTCCAGAGGATCTAAGCCTCTATCACGGCATTCGACGGAGGCATAGAAGCTCTTGAGGTCGATGGCAATATAGGTGCGTTGTTTCAACTCCTGTGCCTCCTTTTTATCACTGCATCAGTTCGCCAAACTGGAATTTGTATTATTGGTTACTATATTTGGCGGCTTGTTCTTTCCAGTATGCCATAATATTTTCAACCATTGTAATACATTCATTTTTAGCAGTAGTTTCATTATATTCTTGCATATTGCTGAAAATATGTCCGCATGGTTCTAAATCATCATCTTCAAAACCACCACAGACACCAACAAGCCATTTACCAAGCAACGACGCTTTGAATTTGAAAATGTAATAATGCATTTCATTAAAATCAAATTCACCTGCACATTCAATTTTGAAAGGCTTTTTTCCTAATTCATGAGGGTCAGATAACCACTCAATCATTGCTGTTTGTGCTGCGTATAGCTGTTCCTTATTCATTTCCATCTACCTCCAAAAATCCCGATTTGTTTCGTAAATTCTCTTCCCAAACGCATACGATTCCTGCAAACGCTCCGTCCTATCAAAGCGGCATCGGCGTCCGGGCGATCAGAATGACCGCCAGAATCGCGCCCACAAATGCCG
>OLGF01001789.1_pt1 | contig 21824 bp, 20 predicted proteins | sample 1604971 | NCBI WGS metagenome assembly OLGF01 (sample SAMEA3888902, study PRJEB22519) | human gut metagenome | biome: human gut; feature: human-associated habitat; material: faeces | place: Denmark | collected 2011 | reverse complement strand
AGGGGGGAAGGTGCCCCCGGAGGGGGCGGATGAGGGGGACCTCCGTTCCACCGCCCGGCGGATCGTGAGGCAGACCCCCTCAAAATTCTGTTTTACATCCAAATTCGTAAAACGCAGCACTTCGATTTGAAAATTTGTCTGCAAAAAATGGGACCGCATCTGGTCATACTCAAGTGCATCCTTTTCGTAATGCTGTGCTCCATCTAATTCGATCCCCAGCCTTGCCTGAGCACAGTAAAAGTCCAAAATATATGGTCCAAATGGGACCTGTCTGCGAAATTGGACTGGATGCTGCTTTAAAAATTCATACCACAGCCGCCGTTCCTCCGGCGTGGCTTCTCTGCGGAGTTTTTGGGAAAAGGCTTTGATCTCTGGGTGCATCTTACGCTTCTCCCTCTCATCCATCACGGCTTTTCCGTGCCATCTTCCCCCCTGTGGGGAGAAGGTTTTTTGATCCCCTAACCCACCCGCGTGGAATCGGCGTCCGGTCATCAATACAAATCGTAATAATACCCCTGTAACTGTACCGGGCATTATCATAAATTGGGAGTCGAACCCAACGAATGGCCCCGCTCGTTGCCAAATCTGTGTGCCCAATGGCTCCGGCACTGAGAGCTTGACGCCCGCCTTCCGCGCTGCCAAAGTGCCGGGAGAGGGCGCTCTTCCCCCTCCCGGCAGCTCTTTTTTTACAGCTCCACCAGCTCGGTGGTCCAGTTTTTCTCCTGAATGGTCTCGTCCAGCTCCCGGAGTGCCTTGGCGTCCCGGTCCACCTGCTTCTGCAGCTCTCGCACATTGACCGCGCTCCTGATGCGGATCTCACCCACCGTCCGGCGGTTGACCACGGCGCTGGCGCTGTTCAGGAAGTCCCGCAGGATGCGCAGCCGGCCTGTCATGCACTCCCGGCGGGCCAGCAGGTCAGAGAGGGTCCTCCCCTCCCCCGCCTCTGTGGTGCTGTTGGTCCGGTTGATCCGGGCAATGAGCTCCTCCAGCTGGGCATAGTCCTCCTCCAGCTCTCTCAGCAGCTCCATGGGGTCCTCTGCGGGAGACTCCCCCTCCTGGACCAGGGCGTTGTTGTCCAGCCGGCTCTCCAGCTGCCGGATGCGGGTCTGGAGCTCCGAGCGCAGGGACAGCGCGTTGGCCAGTTTCATGGCATTGTCCTCCTTTTTCCGTCACAGGCGGCTCAAAATCTCACGCCGCTTTTCCTGATACTCCTCCTGGGTGATGAGCCCGGCCTTTTTCAGATCCTCCAGCTGCTTCAGCCGCTCTCCCGCATCCAGGGCGGTGGAAGGGATGTGGTCGTGGGTCCCGGCGGAGGGGCGGTCCGTTTTGTCCACATCCTCCATCAGACCGGCGATGGTCTCCTCTTCGATCCCGGTCTCCACGTCATAGCCCACCCGGTGGGGCAGTCCGTTTTTCCCAACGGCGCTCAGGACCCCCATCACCACAGCCAGAGCGCCCATGGCCAGGAAAGGCAGGGAAAAGAGGGGCGACAGCGGCATGATCTGGGTGACCGCCACTACCACAAAGACAAGGCCAAAAATGACCTGTACCACTCCTGCCATGCGGCGGACTGCCCGGGTGGCCCCGGTAGGCTGGCTCTGGACGGTGATCCGTCCCCGTCTTCTCCGGCTCATGCCCTCTCCTCCTATCCTAATTGTATTTTATATCCTGGTTATTCCTCTTCGGACTGGTTTTCTTCCGAAATGGGGGCCTCCTCCGCCCTCTCCCCGGCGGGGTCTCCCTCCTCCGTCTCCTGGGTGCCGGCGGTCTCCTCCCGGTCGGTGAGGGCAAGGGAGATGACCTGGTCCCCCTCCTCCTTGAAGCGCATGACGATGACGCCCTGGGTAGCCCGGCCGGCGGTGCGGATGTTGTCCACAGGGGTGCGGATCAGGATGCCGCTCTGGGTGACCAGCAGCAGGTCCTCGCTGCCGTCCACCACCTTGATGCCCACCACGCTCCCTGTCTTCTCAGTGACCATATAGTTCTTGATGCCGATGCCGCCACGGTTGGTGACCCGGTACTCCTCCACGGGGGTGCGCTTCCCATAGCCCTTCTCGGTGATGGACAGCACCTCATGGTCCGCCTTGGCCCGGGCGGCGCCCACCACGTAGTCGCCCTCCCGCAGGCGGATGCCCCGGACGCCCACGGCCTCCCGGCCCATAGGCCGCACGTCGTTCTCGTCAAAGCACACCGCCATGCCGTCGTGGGTGGCGATGAGGATGCGCTGCTGTCCATCGGTCTCCCGCACGGCGATCAGCTGGTCCCCCTCATCCATGCGCAGGGCGCGGATTCCGTTGTTCCGCAGGTTTTTCAGGGTGTTGGCGGGCAGGCGCTTCACGGTGCCGCTTCGGGTGACCATGAAGAGGAAGCGGCCGTCGTCCTCGATGGACCGGGTGTGGATCATGGTCTGGACCCGCTCTCCCGACTCCACCTGGAGGATATTGATGATATTGGTGCCCTTGGCCGTCTTGCCAGATTCCGGGATCTGATAGCCCTTCTTCCGGTAGACCTTGCCCGTGTCGGTAAAGAAGAGGATATAGTCGTGGGTGGAGGCGGTGAACACGTCCACCACGTAGTCCTCCTCCCGGGTGGTGATCCCCTTCTTGCCCATGCCCCCCTTGGACTGGGCGGCATACTCACTGACCGGGGTGCGCTTGATGTAGCCCGCCTGGGTCAGGGTGAAGACGCACTGCTCCTCCTCGATCAGATCCTCGATGTCGATTTCGTCCTCCACATCCTGGATCTCGGTGAAGCGCTCGTCCCCATACTTGTCCCGGATGGCGGAGAGCTCGTCCTTCAGCACGCCCCGGAGCATGGACTCATCAGCCAGAAGCTGGTTATAGTAGGCGATGCGCTTCTCCAGTTCAGCGTACTCCGCCTCCAGCTTCTCTTTCTCCAGGCCCTGGAGCCGCTTGAGCTGCATGTCCAGGATGGCCTGGGCCTGCACCTCGTCCAAGCCGAAGCGGGCCATCAGGTTCTCCCTGGCGTCGTCGTAGCTCTCCCGGATGGTCTTGATGACCGCGTCGATGTTGTCCTCCGCGATGAGCAGCCCTTCCAGCAGGTGAGCCCGCTCCTGGGCCTTCTTCAGGTCAAAGCGGGTGCGGCGGATGAGGACCTGCTCCTGATAGGCGATGTACTCGTCCAGAATGTGGCGCAGGGAGAGGATGCGGGGCTGAAGCTTCCCGTTGACCTCCACCAGGGCCAGCATGTTGATGGCAAAGGTGGTCTGGAGCTGGGTCTGGGCGAACAGCCGGTTGAGCACCACCTGGGGATTGGCGTCCCGTTTGAGCTCGATGACGATGCGCATACCGTTGCGGTCGGACTCGTCCCGGATGTCGGAGATGCCCTCCAGGCGCTTGTCCTCCACCTGGTCGGCCATGTTCTTGATGAGCATCCGCTTGTTCACCTGGTATGGGATCTCAGTGATGACGATGCGCACCCGGTCCTTGCCGAACTCCTCGAATTCGTGGCGGGCCCGGACCATCAGCCGGCCCCGGCCGGTGGCGTAGGCAGAGCGGATGCCGCTGCGGCCCATGATGATGCCCCGGGTGGGAAAATCGGGGCCATTAATGTGCTCCATCAGGTCGGAGAGCTGGGCCTCCGGATCATCCAGCACGCAGATGACGGCATTGATGACCTCCCGCAGATTGTGGGGCGGGATGTTGGTGGCCATGCCCACGGCGATGCCGCTGGAGCCGTTGACCAGCAGGTTTGGGAACCGGGAGGGAAGCACCTTGGGCTCCTTCCGGGTCTCGTCAAAGTTGGGGTCCCAATCCACGGTGTCCTTCTCAATGTCCCGCAGCATCTCGTCGGCCAGCTTGGACATGCGGGCCTCGGTGTAACGGTAGGCCGCGGGGGGATCGCCGTCGATGGAACCGAAGTTGCCGTGGCCGTCCACCAGCATGTAGCGCATGGAGAAGTCCTGGGCCAGGCGGACCAAGGCGTCGTAGACGCTCTGATCCCCGTGGGGATGGTAGCGTCCCAGCACGTCGCCCACGCAGGTGGCCGACTTCTTGAAGGGCTTGTCCGCGGTGAGGCCGTCCTCATACATGGCGTAGAGGATGCGGCGGTGGACCGGCTTCAGTCCGTCCCGCACGTCGGGCAGGGCCCGGCCCACGATGACGGACATGGCATATTCAATATAGGAACTCTCCATCTCGGGCACCAGAGGGGATATCTCGATCTTCTGGTCCGGGAAACGGATCTCCTCAGGATCATATTGGGGTTTTTTGCTCATATCTTAACTTTCCTCCACCTTCATGGATTCAACCTGTACGATCAGTGCGGAGCCGCCGCGGTCAAAGTGTGGAGACAGGCCGCCCGGCGTCCGCTCTTCTCAGTAATCCAGGTTTACTGCGTACTTGGCGTTGCGCTCGATGAACTCCTTCCGGGGCTCCACCTTTTCGCCCATCAGGACGGTGAACACCTCATCTGCCCGGACGGCGTCGTCCAGCTCGATGCGGCGCAGGGTGCGCTTCTCCGGGTCCATAGTGGTCTCCCACAGCTCATGGGGGTTCATCTCACCCAGACCCTTGAAGCGGCTGATATCCACCTTGGCGTTGGGATTGTCCCCTCTCAGCTCAGCGGAGATCTTATCCCGCTCTTCTTCACTGAAGGCCAGGCGGATCTGCTTGCCCCGGGTCAGCTTGAACAGAGGGGGCACTGCGGAGTAGACATATCCATTCTCGATGAGGGGGCGCATGAACCGGAAGAAGAAAGTGAGCAGCAGGGTGCGGATATGAGCACCGTCCACATCCGCATCGGCCATGATGATGACCTTGTGATAGCGCAGCTTGTTCAGGTCGAACTCGTCTCCGATGCCTGCCCCCAGGGCGGTGATGACGGGGGTGAGCTTGTCGTTGCCGTACACCTTGTCCGCCCGGGCCTTCTCCACGTTGAGCATCTTGCCCCACAGGGGGAGGATGGCCTGGAACCGGGAGTCCCGGCCCTGGGTGGCGGAGCCTCCTGCGGAGTCGCCCTCTACGATGTAGAGCTCGGTGAGCTCGGGGTTGGCCTCGTTGCAGTCCCGCAGCTTGTCCGGCATAGCGGCCCCGCCCAGAGCGGTCTTGCGGCGGATGGACTCCCGGGCCTTCCGGGCGGCCTCCCGGGCCCGGTTGGCGGTGAGGGCCTTGTCCAGGATGGCCCGGCCCACCGCCGGGTTCTCCTCCAGATAGATCTCCAGCTTCTCACTGACAATGGCGTTCACCAGGGTGCGGATCTCGCTGTTGCCCAGTTTGGCCTTGGTCTGTCCCTCGAACTGGGCGTCGGTGAGCTTGACAGAAATGACGCAGGTGAGACCCTCCCGGCAGTCGTCGCCGGAGACTTTGTCATCGTTTTTCAGCACGCCGATCTTCTTGCCGTAGGCGTTGAGCACGTTGGTGAGGGCACGTTTGAAGCCCTCCTCATGCATGCCGCCCTCCGGAGTATGGACGTTGTTGGCGAAGGAGACGATGACCTCGTTATAGCTGTCATTGTACTGGAGGGCCACCTCAGCCATGGAGTCCTCCCGGTTGCCGGACATATAGATCACGTCAGGGTGCAGCGGGTCCTTGCTTCGGTTGATGAAGGTGACGAATTCCCGGATGCCCCCCTCGTAGCACATATCGTCCTCCTGCTCCCGGCCGGGGCGCAGGTCCACGGTCTGGATGCGCAGGCCAGCATTGAGGAAGGCCTCCTCCCTCATCCGGGTGTGGAGAGCGTCATAGTTGTACTCCAGAGTCTCGAACATCTCCGGGTCTGGCTTGAAGGTGACGGTCGTGCCCGTATGGTCGGTCTTTCCCACCACCTTCATCTCCTGGGTGATCTTTCCCCGGGAAAACTTCATCTCATAGATCTGGCCGTTCTTGTGTACCTGGACCTCCAGCCACTCAGACAGGGCGTTGACCACGCTGGCGCCCACGCCATGGAGGCCGCCGGACACCTTGTAGCCCCCACCGCCGAACTTGCCGCCGGCATGGAGGACAGAGAACACCACCTCCAGCGCGGGACGCCCGGTTTGGGGCTGGATATCCACAGGGATGCCGCGGCCGTTGTCAGTGACAGTGATGGTGTTCCCGGGATTGATGGTCACCGTGATGTCGGTGCAGTAGCCCGCCAGGGCCTCGTCAATGGAGTTGTCCACGATTTCATAGACCAGGTGGTGCAGACCTGACTCCGAGGTGGAGCCGATATACATGCCCGGCCGCTTGCGCACCGCTTCCAGTCCCTCCAGCACCTGGATCTCCGAGGCGCCGTACTCGTGCTCCACCTGGGTGGAGTTCAGTTCCAATTCTTCTGCCATAATAACCTCCATATCGAAATGCAGAAGGCAGAATACAGAAGCGGGAGAGATGAGGCTCTCTCCGCTGGTCCCTGCCGTTCCGATATCCACTTGTTCCGCCCGGAGGACCGGGCTTCTTCACTCTGCATTCTGCATTCCATCATTCTGCATGATTCAAAGCAAATTGCTCTCCGCCCGCCGCAGCAGTGCGGCGGAGGACAGCTGAGAGATGTAGACTGTGGCCGTCCCCTTCTCCTCCCCTACCAGGACAAAGGAGCGGGGCAGGTCATCGCACACCGAGATGACTCGGCCCTCCTGTTCCGCCCGCTCCAGGAATTCCCGGGTCTTATAGGCCCAGCTGGCGTTGTCCAGGTCAAAGATGCCCAAAATCTCCCGATGGGGCACTGCCACCGACTGACCCAGGTGCAGATACATAAGCGCCTCTCACTTTCTTTTTTTGATCCAGGACAGGAGCCATGCCCCAGCACATCCCAAAAGGACTGCCCCCGCGGTCCAAAGGAGCAGGACCACATTCCCACCCCATCCAAACAAGAGCCCATCTGGCCGGGCAGCTGTATAATAGATCATTCCAGAGACAGGAATCATCTCCATCAGGGCAGCACCCAGAAGCCGTAGAGACAGCTGCTCCGTGGCCGAGAGAACGAGAAGCTGAATGACAAAGGAGAGCGCCAGGACAATCAGCAAAAATTCCATCTGTTCTCTCCTCTCACATCAGCCGCCCGCCCTGGATATGGAAACTCTTTCCATTCTCCAGTCCCTCTAATTTTTCCTCCTCACAGCAGGAAATAAACACCTGCCCGCCCTGGATGCGGTTGAGGACGAAGGCCTGCCGCCGGTGGTCCAGCTCGGAGAGTACGTCATCCAGCAGCAGCACCGGCCACTCGCCGGTCTCCTGAAAAAAGATTTCCCGCTGAGCCAGCTTCAGGGAGAGGGCCGCCGTGCGGGTCTGCCCCTGGGAGCCGTAGGTCTTGGCCGGGTTCCCGTCGATCTCCACTGCCAAGTCGTCCTTATGGGGGCCGGACAGACACTGACGGCTGTCCAGCTCCGCCTGCCGATGGGCCTGCTGGTGCTCCAGCAGCTGGGGCAGGATGGTTTTGGCTCCGGCCAGGGGGTCTGTGACGGTGGAGACGGTCTCATACCGCAGGGAGAGCTCCTCCTTTCCCCCGGAAAAATCCCGGTGGATGGCAGGGGCGCTCTCCTGAAGGCGCCTGATGAAGTGAGCCCGGTAGTGAACGATCAGCGCCCCAGTCTGGGCCATACGGAGATTGAAGTCGTCCAGGGTGGACAGCAGGGACAGGTTCTCCTGCCAGTCCCGGAGTATGCGCACCTTGTGGTCATAGAGGCGGTTATACTCGCTGAGTGCCTGCTCATACCGGGGCCGCAGCTGGCAGATGGCGCTGTCCAGAAAGCGGCGCCGGGCCGCCCCTCCCTCCCGGATGAGATACAGGTCCTCCGGGCAGAAAAGCACGGTATTCAAAATGCCGGACAGCTCCCCAGCCGTCTTCAGCCGCACCCCGTTGGACCACAGCTGGCGCCGGGCCCCCCGGTTCAGCCGGGCCTCCAGAGTGAAGTCCCGGTCCCGGGAGCGCACCTCTCCCTTGACAAAGGCCCCATCCACTCCCAGCATGATCATCTCCCGGTCGTACCGGGCCCGGTGGGACCGAGCGGTGGACAGATAGGCCACCGCTTCCAGCAGGTTGGTCTTGCCCTGGGCGTTGTCTCCATAGATCAGGTTTACCCGTGGATCAAAGACGGCCTCCAGATGGACATAGTTACGGAAAAAGTCCAGCTCCAGCGACTTGACGATCATTGGACAACCAGTTCCGTCTCATCGTCAATGACCGCCCGGTCTCCCGGACGCAGCTTCTTCCCCCGCATGGTGCACACCTCACCGTTGACCGCCACCCGTCCCTCCTGGATGATGAGCTTGGCGTCTCCCCCGGTCTCCACCGCACCGGCGAATTTCAGCAGGTCCTGGAGCTTGATGAATTCGGTGTGGATCTGAATGGTCTCGCTCTGCATCAAAATCTTCCTCTCAGTTTGCCTTCAGCCGCACCGGCAGCACCATATAGACGAAATTCTCCTCCCCCTCGGCGGGCAGGATGACACAGGGGGCCACGCCGGAGGTGAACTCCAGGCGCAGGCGGTCTGCTGGGGCGGCCTTCAGTGCGTCCATCAGGTACTTGTTGTTGAAGCCGATCTCCAGCCCCTGGCCGTCCCCCGTGATGGGGCACTGGTCGGCGGCATCCCCGATGCCCGTCTTGGTGGTGATGGACAGCATCCCATCCCCGAAGACACAGCGCAGGGGGCTCTTCAGTTTGTCACTGATGATCAGGGAGACGCGCTCGATGGACTGGAGCAGGGTGCGGGCATCCCCCTCGATCTTGATGGTGTTGTTCCGGGGGATGGCATTCTTATAGGCCAGGAACTCCCCCTCCAGCCGGCGGCAGACCAGCACCGTGTCCCCCGCCTGGAACTGGATGTGCCGGGCCCCCTGGGCCACGGAGACAGCATCCTCCCCGGCGCAGATCTTTTCCACCTCGCTGAGGGCGGAGCCGGGCACCACGAAGGAGAAGGGGAGCACCCCCTGGCTGCTGTCCACAGGCTCGTGCCGAAGGGCGAGCCGGTAGCCGTCCACAGACACGACGGTCAGGCCGCTCTCGTCCACCTCGAACAGGGAGCCGGTGTGGACGGGGCGGCTCTCGTTGTCGCTCACCGCGAACAGGGTCTGGGCGATCATAGAGCGCAGCACCGGCTGGCCGATGGTCAGCCCGTTCTGCTCCTCCACCGAGGGCAGTTCGGGAAATTCTTCCGGGTCCGTCCCCAGGATGTTGAATTCCGACAGGCCGCACTTGATATTGACCATATAGTTCTCCGAGGTGAATACCACCACGTCATCCGGCATCTTCCGGATGATCTCGCCAAACAGCCGGGCGGAGAGGACCAATGAGCCCTTCTCCCGGATCTCAGCCGGGACAGCGGCCCGGATGCCGGTCTCCAGGTTGTAGCCAGTGAGCCTCAGCTGTTCTCCGGCTTCAATGAGGATGCCTTCCAGGGCGGGAATGGAGCTTTTGACCGCCACCGCCCGGGACGCCGTGGACACGGCTCCCAGGAGCAGTGCCTTCTCACAGGAAAATTTCATGGGGGACCTCCTTCTGACTCCCGCCTCTCTCTGGGAAAGGACAGGATTTTTGTCGTAATAGTAGCCCGTAGGCAAAAAAAATGTGGAAAACCGCTGTGAGCCTTACGGCCCCATGGGTTTGGCCCTCCACAGGGGATGTGAACGAATCTGGAGGGTTTTCCACATGGGGCAAAAAACCTAAAAATCATCCACAGGGAGCTTTCCACATATCCACAAAATTCGGTGGAATGGTGGAGAAAACTTTATTCGTAGCGAATGTTGATGTTGGCGGTGATGTCCTTAATGATCTCGGCGGTCTCCGGGCTCTCCTTCACCATCTTTTCAATGCGCTCGATGGAGTGGAGCACGGTGGTGTGGTCCCGGCCCTCAAACTCCCGGCCGATCTCCTTCAGGGAGAGGTTGGTCATGCGGCGGATCTGATACATGGCGATCTGCCGGGCCAGGGAGATGTCCTTGGTGCGGCCCTGTCCCCGAAGGGAATCGGGCTCGATGTTATAGAATTTGCACACCTCATCAATGATCACGTCGGCGGTGGGGACGATGTCGGATTTGTCCTTGAACATGTCCTTCACCGCCCGGACGACGGTGTCCTTATCCACTGTGTCCCCCATCAGGTCCTGATAGGCCATGATCTTATTCACAGTACCTTCGATCTGGCGCACGTTGGCGGTAATGTTTTCCGCGATGAGCTGGAGCAGGAACTCGGGCAGCTCGATGCCCATGCGGATGGACTTGTTTTTGATGATGGCCATGCGGGTCTCGTAGTCTGGGGGCTGAATATCGGCCAGCAGGCCCCATTCGAACCGGGTCTTCAGACGGTCATCCAGCCGCAGCATCTCTTTGGGCGGCCGGTCGGAGGTGAAAACGATCTGGCGCTTGGCCTCATACAGCGTGTTGAAGGTATGGAACATCTCCTCCTGGGTAGAAGCCCGTCCGGCCACGAATTGCACGTCATCCATGAGAAAGATGTCGGCGGAGCGGTACTTGTCCCGGAACTCCTGGTTGCGTCCCTCCCGAATGGCCTGGATCAGCTCGTTGGTGAAGGTATCCCCTTTTACGTAGACCACCGACAGGCCGGGTTTGTTCTGATGGATAGAGTTGGCGATGGCGTAGAGCAGGTGGGTCTTGCCCAGACCGGACTCCCCGTAGATGTAGAGGGGGTTATAGCTGTGCCCTGGATTATCGGCCACCGCCCGGGCGGCGGCATGGGCAAATTTGTTGGAGGAGCCCACCACGAAGCGCTCAAAGGTGTACTCCTCCGTTCCAGGGATCAAATCGTTTTTTTTCGGCTGCTGGTATCGGTCAAGCTCCCCCTCGGTGAGCACAGTCACCTGAAATTCGGCGGAGAACAGCTCCCGCAGGGCGTTCTGGATGGCGGGCAGATACCGGCTGGCGATGATATCCCGTTTGAAGGGGGTGGGGGAGTAGAGGACGAAGCGGTCCCCCTCCAGTTCCACCGCAGTGGTGTCGTCAAACCAGGTGTTGATGGTGGTGGTGGTCATCTCGTTCTGCATCAGGGCCAGTACCTTGGCCCAGATATCAGCGGCTGGGTTCATGGAACTCCTCCATTCCTGTGGATTGAGATCCGGCGCCGGAAAACAGGGCCGGGAGAGGGCGGGCCCGCCGGAGAGCGGCCCCCTGGGAAGGAGCCGGCGGCATCAAAAAACAGCGGATCGCATTACACTTTATTATATCAAAAAAGGGACCAAATCGCAAGGTTTTGGCCCATATTTTATTTATAAGAGTATCTGTGAGTTGTGGAGATGGGAAAGAAAATACACAAGATATTGTGAATAAACGGGAGTTGAAAAAAATAAGGAGGATTTTGCGCAAAAATTCATTGACACAGCTGGATTTCTTAGTCTATAATAGGTGACGCTGTCCTGTGAGAGCGGGTCTTTCTGCCCTTTTTTGCGGGACTGTTTGTGTACAGACCGCAGCCGAAAGGCTGTTGCTGGACCGGAACGCCGGTCTGAATGCGCCGTCCAATGGACGGTGTCTGAACTTGAACGAGGAGGTGTCCCCCATGCTTCGTACCTATCAGCCTAAGAAGCGCCAGCGCTCTAAGGAGCACGGCTTCCGCAAGCGTATGGCCACCGCGAATGGCCGCAAGGTCCTGGCCCGCCGCCGTGCCAGGGGCCGTGCTCGTCTGACCCACTGATGTGGGGAAAGGGGAGGCATTCCGCCTCTCCGGACGAGGATCGAGATCTCCTATGAGATACGGCAGCGAGGACACAATCGACCGATATGCAGCTTGAGGGGCGTGGGAGAAATTCCCCCGCCCCTGCGGTGCATATGGGAAAAAGCGGGGCATCAATGCCCTATTGGACCGGGTCGGTGCCCGGGTGGAGGGATGACCGTGAAGCATACCGTGGCATTGAAACAGAATCACGAGTTCCGCCGCCTGTACAGCAAGGGCCGCAGTGCGGTCAGCCCCTATTTTGTCCTCTACTGCCGGCCCAACCGCCGGTCATACAGCCGCCTGGGCATCACCACCGGCGTCAAACTGGGCAACGCAGTCAAGCGCAACCGGGCACGCCGCCGGATCCGGGAGCTCTACCGGGGGGAGGAGCAGGCTCTGCTCCCCGGCTATGACATTGTAGTGGTGGCCCGCACCCGGGTGATCTATGGCAAATACGCCGACCTTCAGCGCAGCTTTCGGAGATTGACAGAAAAGCTGGAGCTGCGCCGGGGCCGGGAGGCGGGTGAAGCGCTGTGAAGCGTATCCTCATCGGACTGATCCGATTTTATCAGAAGGCCATATCCCCCATGCGGCCGCCCTGCTGCCGCTTTATCCCCACCTGCTCGGCCTATGCCGTGGAGGCGGTGGAGAAGTACGGCGCGTGGAAGGGCGGCTGGCTGGCCCTGCGCCGGGTCCTTCGGTGCAATCCCTTCCATCGGCAGAAGTCCATCCAATACGACCCTGTCCCGTGAGAGGGGCTCCCACGAAAGAATTTGAGACGGAGGCACATCATCAATGGGCGTTATGTACTACATCCTGTCCCCTTTCAGCTGGCTGCTGAACTTTTTTTACAGCTTTACCGACAGCTACGGTATTTCCCTGATCCTTTTTGCACTGGTCATCAAGATCATCCTCTTCCCCCTGACCATCAAGGGCAAAAAGGGTATGATCCAGATGAACCTGCTCTCCGGCAAGATGCAGCAGCTGCAGAAGCAGTACGGCAAGGACCGGGAGCGCTACAATATGGAGGTCCAGCGCCTCTATGAGCGGGAGAAGGTCAACCCCATGAGCGGGTGTATGTGGTCCTTCCTTCCCATTCTGATCCTGCTGCCCCTGTATGCCATCATCCGCCAGCCTCTGCTCTACCTGATGGGGCTGGACAGCAATCAGATCGCCCAAGTGGCCGCCTCCGTGGACTGGCAGACGCTGGCCGTGAACCACGGCTGGGTTACTGCCGATGCCATGGCCAAGCTGGTGGAGCAGTTCAACGCGGGGGAGATCGCCACCGTGTTCCAGAATGTGGGCTATAACCAGCTGTATCTGGCCTCTCTGGTCAATGAGAACACCCTGCCCGCCATCACCGCCGCCCTGGGAGAGGGCACCCGGGTCTTTGTGATGAACTTTGATTTTCTGGGACTGGATCTGGCTATGCTGCCCACCTGGAAGATCTGGGAGCACCTGAACTGGCAGTACATCGGCGCCTTCCTGCTCATCGTGATATCCGCTTTCTCCAGCATCTTCATGTCCAAAATCTCCATGAAGACCAACCAGATGAACAACCAGAGCGGCAACGAGCAGGTGGAAAAGACCAATCGGATCATGATGTGGACCATGCCTTTGATGTCCCTGTGGATCGGCTTTATGATGCCGGTGGCCATGTGTGTCTACTGGATCGCCAACAGCCTGTTCTCCGTCATCCAGGAGCTCATTGCAGGAAAGATACTGAAAAAGGACTATGAGGCCGCCCGAGCCGCCGCCGCCGAGCGGGAGCGCCAGGAGAAAGAAGAGGAGAAGCGCCGCAAGGAGGAGGCCCGCCTGGAGCGTCAGCGCCGCCTGGAAGAGGAGAAGAAGAACCGTGGCAAAAAGAAGCCCGGCCAGAAGAAGAGCGACTCCGATCAGCCTGGCATCCGAAAGAGCGACAGCCGGGTGGGGATGCGGACCTATGCCCGGGGCCGTGCCTATGATCCCAACCGCTTCGGCGGCGTGACTCCCTACCACGACCCCAACGCCCCGGAGATCCCGGAGGATGCGGTGGAACAGGCGCGCAGGGAGAGGGGAGAACAGGCAGAAAACGCCCTGGCCGGAGAGGAGCTGGCCTCCGCCCTTCCAGAGACCAGCCCGATTGAGGAGGAGAAGGAGACCGCCGCCCTGGAGTCCGTCAGTGAGGCTATAGACGGCTCTGAAGAGGAACTGTCCGGGGAAGAAGCGGAAGAGGCTGAGCAGGATGAGTCCGGGGAGGAGCCTGACGAGGACAAGTCCAAGGATCAGGCCGAATAAGGAGGGTTCTGACAATGTTGAAATGGATTGAGACCACCGGTCGTTCGGAGGAGGACGCCATTGCTGCGGCCCTGTTTCAGCTGGGCATGGACCGGGATGACGTCTCGGTGGAAGTGATCGAGCGGGCCAAATCCGGCTTTTTGGGATTTGGCGGAAACCCCGCCAAGGTCCGGGTGAGCTATGAGGTCCCGGACGAGGAGCAGACCGCCCCCGCGGCCGCGGAGGAGACGGTTCAGGAGGCCGCCGCCTCCGCAGCGGAGGAGCAGGAGCCGGCTCCCGCACCCCAGAGGGAGGATGCCAACCGTCTCCTGCCCGGGGATGAGGTGCTGATCGCCGCTGAGGAGCCCGCCCCTGTTCAAGGGGATGACGGGAAGGCGGAGCAGATCCGGACCTTCCTCACTGGGCTGATGGAACACCTCCATGTGCAGGCCGTCCCTGAGATCACTCTGACCCCTGAGGGAAGCTATAAGGTGGTCCTTCAGGGCCAGGGCCTGGGGGCTATCATTGGCCGCCGGGGCGAGACTCTGGATGCCATTCAGCAGCTGACCAATTACTCTGTGAACCACGGCCAGTCTAAGCGGGTGCGCATCCATGTGGATGCCGAGGGCTATCGGGCCAAGCGGGAGGAGTCTCTCCAGCGGCTGGCGGTAAAGGTGGCCGGCAAGGTGGTCAAATACCGGAAGAATGTGACCCTGGAGCCCATGAACGCCTACGAGCGCCATGTGATCCACACCGCACTCCAGGATCACCCCAACGTGACCACCTACTCCACCGGGACCGAGCCCAACCGCCGCACGGTCGTGGCCTATGCCCCCGGACAGAAAAAGTAGAGACTCACAGGCGCGGCGGGATCTCATTCCCGCCGCGCCTTCTTACACCGGAAAGGAGACCAGTCATGCCCACACCGCTCTATGATGCCCTGAGAGGATACGCCGCAAAAGCTCCCCTCCGCTTCCATATGCCCGGCCACAAGGGAGCCTTTCTTCCCTGCCCCGAGCTGGCCCCCCTGGCGCGGCTGGATGTGACAGAGATCCCGTCTACAGGGAATCTGTATGAGGATCTCTCTCCTATCCGGGAGGCCCAGGCCCTGTGGGCCCGCCGCATGGGAGCGGAGTACTGCCAGTTTCTCACCGGCGGCTCCACCATGGGTATCCATACCGCTCTGACCCTGTGCTGTCCCCCGGGGAGCCGGGTGCTGGTGGACCGGAGCTGCCACCGCTCCACCTTCCACGCCCTGGCTCTTCTGGATCTGGACCCGATATTTCTTCCACGCCCCTGGCTGGCGGAAGAGGGGGTGGCCGGCCCGTTTTCCCCCCTGGATGTGAAAAAAATGCTGGATCAAGATCCAACCATCAAAACTGTTTGTATTACATCACCAACTTATTGCGGATTGTTGTCGGATATTCCCGCCATTGCGGGAGTAGTCCACGCCCACGGTGGAAAACTGGTGGTGGACGGTGCCCACGGAGCCCATCTGCAATTTTTGGGGATGGATGCCTACCGGGGAGCGGACGCGGTGGTGGTGAGCGCCCACAAGACCCTGCCCGCCATGGGGCAGGCGGCCCTGCTGTTCACCAACGGCATCGACCCGGGACAGGTGCGGCGAACTGCCGCCATCTACGGCACCTCCAGCCCCTCCTACCCCATCCTGGCCTCCCTGGACACGGCTCGTGAGTGGCTGGAGGGACCGGGTGCCGGAGAGTATGGGCGGGTGGCCCGGCGGACCGCCGCCCTGCGGTGCCGGTTCCCATCCCTGTGCCCTCCCCTGCCCCTGGACCCCACCCGCTTTACTCTGAAGGTGAAGAACGGGCCGGCCTTCACCGGGCAGCTGGAGAGCCGATGCAATATCTGGCCGGAGATGGAGGACGGGGGCCATGTGGTCTTTATCCTCACCGCCTGCGACGGGGAAGAGGCTCTGGACCGCCTGGAGTCCGTCCTGGAAGGGATGGAGGAGCAGATGGGGGACAGTGCGCCCCTGCCGCCCCCTCCCCTGCCGGAGCGGGTGCTCTCCCCCCGGCAGGCCCAGTTCGCCCCAGCGGAGGTCCTTCCTCTGGAGCGGACAGAGGGACGGGTATGCACCTGCCAGCTGGCCCCCTATCCCCCAGGTGTGCCGGTGGTGGCCCCCGGGGAACGAATTGGGAAAAAAGAGCTGGCCTATTTCAGACAAATAGGCTATAATAATCGGGAAGTAACCGTCGCGGCCATGCCATGAAAAGGGGGGGCGGCGGCGCAAGTGAGGAAGCGACCATGGAATTGACAGCCCTGGCGGGCAATGCCCAGATCAAGGCCCAGCTGGCCCACCGGGAGGGGGACCTGGCCCACGCCTATATCGTCGCCGGCCCGGCGGGCAGCGGCCGGCATACCCTGGCCGCCCAGATGGCGGCGGCCCTGGTGTGCTCCGCCCAGCCTCAGCTCCGGCCCTGCGGCCGCTGTTCCCATTGCAGAAAAGCCGCCGGGGGCATCCATCCCGACATCACCGTGATTGCTGGCAGCGGCGGAAAACCCATCACCGTGGATCAGGTCCGTGCCCTGCGCACCGACGCCTATGTCCGTCCAAACGAGGCGGAGCGGAAGGTGTACCTGTTGGAGCGGGCAGACCGGATGAACGCCAGTGCCCAGAACGCCATGCTCAAGCTGCTGGAGGACGGCCCCGCCTATGCGGTCTTTTTCCTTCTGGCGGAGAACGGCTCCGCCCTGCTGCCCACGGTGCGCTCCCGATGTGAGACCCTGGAGCTGGCCCCTGTCTCCCCGGCTCAGGCGGAGGAGTGGCTGGCCAAGGCATTTCCCGGGAGAACGGCGGAGGAGATCCGCCGGGCCGCTCTGGAGTGCCAGGGCATCCTGGGCCGGGCCGCGGCGCTGCTGGAGGGCGGTCAGGAGGAGGACGGACTGGAGGAGACCGCCCGCTCCCTGTCCGCCGCCCTGGAGGGGGAAGATGAGCTGGCCCTCTTCGAGGCCACCCAGGCCCTGGACAAACTGAGCCGGGAGGAGCTTACCGCTGTACTGGACCGGACATTGATCCAGATCGGGGCCCGCCTGCCCGGCTCCCAGCGGCCCCGCCGTCTGCTGGCGGCCGCCGAGCTGCTGCGCCGCCTGCGGGACGGGGCGGACCTGAACGCCAACCCGGGCCAGGTGGCCGGATGGCTGTGCGCGGGGATGTTTCTGTGCCCGTGACTCCCTCGCGCCGGGGTGCCGTTTCCACCCCGTGCGATCCCCAATATAGCAACAGGAGGACCTTATGGTAGAGATCATCGGCGTCCGCTTCAAAAGCGGCGGAAAGCAATATTATTTTGACCCCGCCGGGCTGGAGGTGCAGCCTGGACAGGGAGTGATCGTGGAGACCTCCCGGGGCCTGGAATACGGAGAGTGTGCTCAGGGGAACACCCAGGTGGAGGAGGAGACTGTGGTCCAGCCCCTGCGCCCACTGGTGCGCATCGCCACGGAGGAAGACGAGAAGACGGTGGAAAAAAACCGGGAGAAGGAGGCAAAGGCCTTCCAGATCTGTCAGGAGAAGATTGCCGCCCACGGCCTGGAGATGAAGCTGGTGGAGGCGGAGTACAGCTTTGAGGGAAACAAGGTGCTCTTCTTCTTCACGGCGGAAGGCCGGGTGGACTTCCGGGCCCTGGTGAAGGACCTGGCCAGCACCATCCATGCCCGCATCGAGCTGCGGCAGATCGGTGTGCGGGACGAGGCCAAGATGCTGGGCGGCCTGGGCATCTGCGGCCGGCCCTTCTGCTGTGCCCAGTTCCTGGACGAGTTCCAACCGGTATCCATTAAGATGGCAAAGACCCAGAACCTCTCCCTCAATCCCACCAAGATCTCCGGTACCTGCGGGCGGCTGATGTGCTGCCTGAAGTATGAACAGGAGGCCTATGAGGACCTGGTAAAGCATACCTCTAAGCAGGAGTCCTTTGTGGAGACGCCGGACGGGGCGGGGACAGTTTCCTCGGTGAACCTGCTGCGCCAGCAGGTCCAGGTCCGGCTGGACTCCGCGCCCGATACCCCCAAGTGCTACCACAACTGCGAGATCTGCGTAGTGCGCAATGGAAAGGGCAAGCGCCCCGAGGGCTATGTGGAGCCGCCGCTGGAGGAGCTGGCCAAGCTGCGCCGGGCGCCTGAACCGGAGGCCGCCCCGGAGCCCACTTCCTCCAACCCACTGGCCGCCGCCCTGGAGGCGGTGTTCAACGGGGAGCGTCCCCCGGAGCCGGAGGGAGAGCGTCCCAGAGGCGAGGGCGAGGGGCGCCGCCGCCGCCGCAGAGGCGGCCGGAGCGAGGGTGCGTCCGGCGGGGAGAGCCGTTCCCAGGGTGAGGGCCAGCAGCGCTCCAGAAGAGAGTGGGAGCGCCGGCCGGAGAAGCCGAGGGACAAGGAGCCCGGGACAGCGGAGGCGGAGGGCGTCCAGGAGGGCGGAGAGCGGAAGCCCAGCCGCCGCCGGCGCCGCCGGCCCAGAGGGAACCGGCCCGCTCCGGGACCAGAGGGGAATGGCTGAAAGAGAAAAAAAGCCCCGGACATCATAGGAGAGAGGATGTCCGGGGCTGACCCATCTTGGATCGATAAAGTGAGGTGTCCCGGATGCTGGGAGAATTTTTAAATGCGGTCTCCGCCGTGGTGGTCCTGCTGATGCTTATGGCGGTGGGCTATTTTATGGGGACCAAGGGCTGGATGAAAGCGGAGGAGAAAAAGTTCCTGAGCAAGTACATCATCAACATCGCGGTCCCCTGCAACTGCATCAACGGCCTGCTGAACAATCTGGACCAGAGCATGCTGGCCCAGGCGGGGCTGATGCTGGTATCTGCCATCATTGGAGTGGTCATCACCATCCTGCTGGGCATGGGGCTGGCCACCCTGCTGCGCCTGCCCAAAAACCGGTGGGGCGTCTTTGCCGCCATGGTGGGGGTGTCCAACACCCTGTTCGTCGGGCTGCCCCTGTCAACCCAGCTGTTCGGGGACGTGTGCGTCCCCTACGTCATGATCTACTATCTGGCCAACACCATCTTCACCCAGTCGGTAATTCTGATGCTGGTGGAGCGGTCGGGCACCGCCTCCCACAGCCGGGGAATCAAGGGCTTTTTGAAGGATGTGTTCACCAAACCCCCCATCCTCACTGTGATCGCCTCGGTGCTGATGCTGATAGTGGGCTTCCGTCCTCCCGAGGTGTTCATGAGCTTTGCCAAGTACATCAGCGGCTCCGTCTCCCCCCTGGCGCTGATCTACTGCGGCTTCATCATCTATGAACTGGGGCTGAGCAACCTGCGGCCCAGCCAGCTGCGGCAGATGAAGGGCCTGCCAACCATGCTGGCGGCCCGGCTGGTGATCTCACCGCTGATCTGTGCGGGCATGTGCCGCCTGTTCGGCATTACCGGCCTGGCCTATCAGGTCTTTGTAGTGGAGAGCGCCCTGCCGGTGGTCAGTCAGGTGACCGTAATGGCGGGGGACTTCGGGGCGGACGACAAGTATGCCGCCACCGGTGCCACCCTGTCCACCCTGGCCTGCTTTATCACCATCCCTGTGCTGATGGTGCTGATGGGGTGAGTGGATGGGATGGACACTTTTGACCGTGGCCGCCGCAGCGGGGGGCGGCCTGCTGCTGATGAGGCTGCGGGTCCCAGGCGGGATGCTGGTAGGTGCCATCCTGGGCGCGGTACTGGTGAACCTGACTACAGGACAGGCGTACATCTGGCCTCAGACCCGGGTGGTGGCCCAAGTGCTGACCGGGGCCTACATCGGCTGTCTGGTGACTACGGAGGACCTGAGACATCTGCCCCGGGTCATCCGGCCCTATCTGGCGGTGATGTCCACCTTTCTCGCCTTGAATCTGGCGGTGGGATTTTTCATCTGGCGGGTAACAGACCTGGATCTGCTCACTTCCCTGTTTTGTGCCGCTCCCGGCGGTATGACGGACACCCCGCTCATCGCCCTGGACATGGGGGCGGACGCCTCCATGGTGGCGGTGATGCAGTTCGTGCGGATGGTATTCGGCATGGCCTGTCTGCCCTCCATCATTGTCCTGGCCGACCGGAAGATAGAGGGGGACCAGATGGTGCCGGAGGAGGGTCAGGGAACGCACTCCCTGGAAAGAAAAAAGGCGCATGTCAGCCTGCGGAAGTTTCTTCCTACCTTCGCTGTGGCGCTGGCAGCGGGCATCCTGGGCAAGCTGTCCGGTGTGCCGGCGGGTACCCTCAGTGCCTCTCTGATCGCAGTGATCGTGCTGAAATTTGCGGGCAGCGCGCCCCCAATGCCCATGTGGGTGCGGCGGCTGGCCCAGGTGGTGTCGGGCTGCTGCATCGGTGCCGGAATCACCCGGGATCAGATCTTCCAGCTGCGCCAGCTGATCCTGCCCGCCCTGGTGCTGATCGCCGGGTATATCCTGGTCTGTGTGGGGATGGGCCGGGCGATCTCCAGGGCGTTTCGGATGGACTTGAAGGAGTCCATGCTCTCCCTCTCCCCCGCAGGAGCCACGGAGATGGCCCTCATTGCCGCCGACCTGGGGGTCCACAGCACCAATCTGGTGGTGCTCCAGATCTGCCGCCTGCTTGGAGTGACGGTCATCTTTCCCCAGATCTTCGCCCTGCTCTCCAATTTGATAGGATAAAATATGCTGTGCCCGCCTCCATAGGAGGCGGGCACAGTTTTTCCGCGGAGCAAAAGGACAGGCCCGTCATAAATCTCCCCGTCTGGGCATAGGATGCTTCAGGCTTGCTTACAAAAGGAGTGATCGCATGGGCGGTAAGAGGAGGGAGAGCGGACTGCGCGCTCTGCGCCGGGGAGCGGCCCTGGGGCTGGCGCTGACGGCACTGTGGATCTTTGGATTGACGGCAGATCTGTCCGGGGCCTGGGACGCCCTGGGGCGGCTGGGACAGACCCCCTCCTTCGTTCTGGGCGCGCTGAGTCAGGAACTGGAGGGGGCCCCAGCAGGGGACGGGCTCTCTCCCGACCTGGACCGATGGGGCCGGCTGCTGCTGGCCCAGTCCGCCCTGCTCTCCGGCGGCCGCCCGGCGGTGGACGCCTTTCTGGCAGAGCAGGCGCAGGCGGAGGAGCCGCCCGCCGAGCCCATCGACCAGGAGGAGAACGACCAGGAGGAGCCGGAGCTCTCCCCGGTCCAGCACGGCGAGGTGGTGGAGTACACCAATCTGGGGAAGGACGACGGCAGCTACCTCACCACCGACCAGATCTATGTGAAGAACAGCACCCAGGGCCAGGAGGTGGACGTGGCTGCCCTGGCCAGCCAGCCGGTGGACCTGAAACTGGGGGCGGGGCCCCAGATCCTGATCGTCCACACCCACGGCAGCGAGGCCTATACTCAGGACGAACAGGACGTCTATGTGGAGAGCGACCCCTACCGCACCACCGACTGCACCAAAAACGTGGTCCGGGTGGGAGAAGAGATGGCCCAGGTGTTCCGAAGCCAGGGCTTTGAGGTGGTCCACGACACCACCCTGTACGACTACCCCGCCTATAACGGGGCCTATGAGCGCTCCTGCGCGGGGGTGGAGAAGTGGCTGGAGCAGTATCCCACGATCAAACTTGTTTTGGATGTCCACCGGGACGCCCTGGTGTCGGCGGATGGGGCGGCCTATAAGCTGGTGAGCGAGGTGGAGGGGCAGAAGGTAGCCCAGGTGATGCTGGTGGTGGGCAGCAACGACTCCGGGATGGAGCACCCCAACTGGCGGGAAAATCTGGCCCTGGCCGTCAAGCTCCAGCTGGAGCTCACCCGGGACTGGGGACAGCTGGCCCGGCCCATCACCCTCCGCTCCAGCCGCTACAACCAGCACCTCTCCCCAGGTTCCCTTCTGGTAGAGGTGGGGGGACATGGAAATACGCTCCAGGAGGCCATCGCCGGGGCACGCCTCTTCGCCCAGAGCATAGGGCAGGTGCTCAAAACCATGGAGGAGCCGTAAAAAGGGCTGAGGGCCCCCGCTTAATGGCGGGGGCCCTCAGCATGTCAAAAA
>OLGF01001777.1_pt1 | contig 21924 bp, 19 predicted proteins | sample 1604971 | NCBI WGS metagenome assembly OLGF01 (sample SAMEA3888902, study PRJEB22519) | human gut metagenome | biome: human gut; feature: human-associated habitat; material: faeces | place: Denmark | collected 2011 | reverse complement strand
CAAAACAATATACAAAAAAATCGGCCCCGTCTTTACAACGAGACCGACCTGGTGCACCAACTACATCAAAGTACTAAGTCAAGCCGCTGAAGAGGAAAGGCAAAGGGAATAGACCTTTCCTGAGCAAAAACACATAAATCAATTATTTTCTGGCAGATTTCCTCATTTGCGAGCCTGTTTTCATGTGTAAATACATGTAATCCATTGCTTTTTCTTTCATTCCCCAAAAGGCAATATTCCATATTCGTTCTTTCTTTTGCAATACTTTGAATACGCTCCAAACGAATGTCTGTCGAAAAGAAAAAAAGGTTCATCGCTTGATCGTAATACAGCCCATAAGCCTTAAGCAGTTTACTTTGAGTGGAATCAAGATAATAGGAGAGTCTGTCGTCATCTGCTGAAAAAAGGCCCTTCAGCCCGTGGTCTGATTGGCACATCGCCCTGATGCATTCCCAAGTTCCGGCAAAAAAATGCAGCCGTGGAGCAACATCAATACAACGGACAGACCCTGTGATACGCAACAATTCTCGGATAGCAAAAGAATAATCTTTTTGCGCTTTCCTCCCGGAAGCATATTGGTATCGGGAATTCTGGCTGCGGCCATGAAATCCCCATTTGAGCCAATCTGCACTTTTTGTGAAGTCAGGGCAAAAAATGTCCGGTACATTCGATAGGCTAAAATCCCCTTCTTCTGTGAAGCAATACATGCTGGCCACGAGGCCGTATTGCGTGTGAAGCATCTCTAAAAAATGCAAATAAGGATTTTCAAATATACTTGAATAGTACATTGCGTTCTGTGCCAGATCTTTAAAAATTTCAAACGTATCGTCGATAGACAGGTGTATATACGGCTTTTTCTCCACAGTTGACATAAAAAACCGCTCCTTCTGCCATGTTCACTGAGAACTTCCGCCTGGCTGCACGGCGTAGCCAGATAGTTTCTGAAAATTCAACACTGTTTCTGCAAGCAGTTCTCCGGCTGAAAACTGTATCAGCTCGGCGCCAAATCTTCTGCTGCTGCAAACTCAGTTTGCGATCTAAACTTTGAATGAAAAGAGACACGATAGCCATCGTACAGCCATATCGAACCAAGGAGAACATTCTGAATCCTCTCTGCCTACTTCTGCGCTGCATATTGAGCCTCCGTGCGCCCCCTTTTCAAAAAGATGCGCCTCAAAAGGAACTCGATTTCTGCGCAACGCTTCTATCAGCAGCAAGGTGTTTTCTACAGGCACACTTTTGTCTTCCACCGTATGCCAAACAAACACAGGCGGAGTATTCGCCGTAATGTGTCGTTCTAAAGAATAATTCTGTGCAATTTCATCGTCCGGCTTTGTACTGCCTAGGTTTTCAAAAGACTGCCGATGCCCATATTGACCGGAAGTGATAACCGGATATCCTAAAATGACCGCATTCGGTAAATTTTCGCCTTCCGTACATCCCACCTCATACAGCCATTCTTTCGTATGGGACAATATACCGCTGGCCGCCGCTAAATGCCCTCCTGCCGAAAAACCGCAGACAGCAATTTTGCTTGCCGCTATTCCCCAGTCTTCCGCTTTTCTTCTCAGCATGACAATCGCGGCCATCGCATTCATAAAAGGGCGCCCCTTGTCCGCATCTTTCCCCACCGCATACCGCAGTACAAACACATGAAATCCCTTTGCAAAAAAGGCCGACGCCACTGGTTCGCATTCCCTATCTGAAATATAGCTGTATCCACCGCCCGGAATCACCAGAACTGCCGGACGGACCGAACGCTCCGGCATTTCCACAGACACCGTATGACGCCAGCACTCCATAACCGCCTGTCTTCCCAAATCGACTACACTATATAGCATCCTTATTACCCACCGCCTTATATGAAAAATCTGCATCTTGAACCGCTCCGCGCTTTTCTTTTTGCGTCTCTTATCACTGCCGGAGATGTATTCTTAACAAACGGCGACTATACAGAAGTATAACCGCCGTCCGTACCGTTCATATTACAGGGAAATTCTTTGCCCTGTTTTACGGGATTTCTCTGCCGCAAAGGCCATTCTGTGACTTTGCAGCGAAAGCCGTCCCGACGTTTTCATACTTCGCGTGTCGCCTTTTACCGCATCAATAAAATCTTCCACCAGACGGGCGTCGCCGCCGCCGTGCCCCGAAACTAGACTGGACACTGTGTCGTATTTCACGTCGATTATTTTTTTACTGTTGAAATCGGACAATAATATTTGATTCCGATCCAAATGCCCCTGAATATCACCCTTTGTGCCATAAATTCTCAGGATACGGGTTGTCTCGCTCGACAATGCGATCAGATTGAAACTTGCCGTAGAGCCGTCCTCCATTGTGAAGACCGCGCTTTGATGGTCAGCCATATCATTGTCGCACTGATACACACATCTGCCATATTGTCCCGTTTGCAAAGCAGCATATCGACCCGCAAATGAAGTATCGGTCGTCACTGCTGTCGTTGGCCAACTCACATCTGTTATCTGTGTCAGATACAGCTTGGGCGCAAAATAGGGACAGCTCTTTTCATGGGGACAGCCATCCAGACAATGGGTGGGAGCTCCTTCCGGCTTGTTGGCGTGTACAAAATGAGTAAGGCCGCCGTCCGACATTACAGAGACACATTTTTTATTCATAATATAACTGATGATATCCAAATCATGACAGGATTTCGCCAAAATCATCGGACTGGACACCTTTTCGTTTCGAAACACGCCCCGAACAAACGAATGGGCAAAATGCCAGTATCCCACATTTTCTGTCAATTGAAAATTAAGAATGTCTCCAACGGCTCCATTTTCCACCAATTCTTTTATTTTTTCAAAAAAAGGAGCGTAACGCAGCACATGGCACACTGCAAAAATAAGGTTTTTCCGTTCCGCAGCCTCCACCATTTCGATGCATTCGTTTTCACTGGGAGAAATCGGCTTTTCGATCAGGATGTGGTAGCCGCGTTCAATTGCCTTCATTGTAGATTTATAATGCAAGTGGTCTGTGGTTGCGTTCACAACCGCATCCGCAAATTTGGGCTTCTCAAGCACTTCTTCCCAGCTATGGTACAAGCTTGCTTCCGGAATCCCATTGCTGTTCGCCACCTTGTGAAGCCTTTCTGTGTTTGGGTCGGCCAGGCCTGCAATCTCTACTCCGTTTTCGGAAAAATATTTTGCATATACATTGCCGCGTCCGCCTGCGCCTAAAATGATTACTTTCATGTCATATTCTCCACATTATTCTTGATGCATTATATCTTATCCGCTACTTTCGCCGCAGAATCTTTATCTAGGAATAAATGGAAATTGCTGTGTGTTTTGAGCATGGTGGCAGGCACTTGATTAGTCAGATCGCTTTCGAGCGTCTTTTTCACCGCATCTGCCTTTGCCGCATAAGGCACGCAGGACAAAATCGTCTTGCATTGCATGATTTGATATACGCTCATTGAAATCGCCTGCTTCGGGACATCCTCTATTGTAGCGAACCAGCCTTCTCTCATCTGCTGTTTTTTGCAGGCCTCATCCAAGTTGACCACCAGAAACGCTTCTTTTGTTTCAAAGTCCGCCGGGGGATCGTTGAAAGCAATATGGGCGTTTTCGCCGATTCCAATCAACCCAAGGTCGATCTCCCCAGCGCGCACCTCTCTCGTCAACAGTTCAAGTGCTGGCTCCACCCCGTTGTCCGGGTTCACAAGATGCGCCTTTCTGATGTCGACATAACTTAAAAAGCGTTCTTTCAGGTATTTCCGAAAGCTGGCCGGATGTGTTTCCGGGAGGCCAATATATTCATCAAGATGAAACATCTCCACCTTGTCCCACTCCACATCTGCATCTCGCAACGCCTCTATCGTATCGAACTGCGATGCGCCTGTGGACATCAGAAGCCTGGCCTTCCCCTTTTCCGCAATTGCTCTATTCAGCACTTGTGCGCTGAAGACTGCCGCCGCTTTGCCTAATTCCTTTGATGTATCAAATACTTTTATCTCCATTTTTTAATTCATCTCCATCAACTTTGTATTTATGGTTTCTATCGAAAAAACACATACCGCCATTACCGCACGTTCGCGCGGCTCAGAGGGGGATGTTCAGAATTTGTGCCAATTTAGCGCCAATTTTTTCTCCCATCCGCGTAAATCCCAAATCGTTCGGATGGCATCCGTCCACCGTGCAGCCATCCCCGTTGAACCCTTTGAAGAACTGCTCTCCATCCAGAAAATACACGTTAGCATCACCCCGCCGCTGTGCGTTAACGCAGGTTTTCTTAATCACGCTACGCCGGGCATCGTTTTCCTTTTCATCCCCATTGCTAAAGTCTGGTTTGGACAGAAAGAGAATCGGCAGTTCGGGTTGTTTTTCTCTTACGGTTTGAAACAGGCTTTCATGTGTGGCTTCCAGATATCCTACATCCGGCGCATTGTGGTCGTAATCGCAAACGAACGCCCGCATGGGCAGCGACGCAAGATAACGCGCCATTGTCTTTTCGCCGCGGCAGCTTCCGGAAAAACCCAGATTGACATGGTCGCAACGGAGCATCCGCGATACAATCGCCGGATAGGCGTTTCCCGGAATACTGGCACATCCGCCCTGGGTGATTGACGACCCATAATATACAATGGGTGCTCCGGGCAAATATTTCGCGGTTGAAGGAAGCACCACCGCCTGTGGCTCTAGACCGATTCTCACCCGGTCTACTCTCTGATACAAAGGGAAATGCATCAAAATATTCCGCTCTTTTCCTGTTTCCAAGTCCGCCACAGCCTCCAGCTTCGTGTCGCTGTCCATCGAAGGGATCAAGCTTTTGGCATAGTGCGCCTGTCCTTTTTCTTCCACATACAGATCAAACCCACTGCTTCCGGATAACGGCATATGGTTCATCCTGGTAAGGTTTGGCCATTCTGCCGATATGGCCACAATTCTCGAGTTCGTGCGAAAGCGTATCCGGCCTCCCGTGGTGGATGCCGACAGATATTCCACCCCGATATTGCTTTCCTTCCCAACCTGCAGCGGTATGCGCCGATACGGCTCATCCTGTTGGTGCGGCAAAAGCCCGTACACTTCAAATGGCACCTCATCCGCGTCATAAAACCGCAGATCTATTCCGGACGGCATTCGAGTCAGAAAATTTTTGTCTATTTTTTGAATGTCCATAGAGTGTCCCGCCTTCGTGTGTCTTGACAAAACGCCTAAAACAGCTCTGGAACAAGTTCCTCAACGGAGATGGTACGGCCTTCCTTCATAGATTTGTTGGCAGCGATTCCCACGATAGCCGACATTATACCTGCACGGGTATCCGCCATATGGCCCAAAGGATCCTGCACGCTTCCGCGGAACAACATCTCCCGCAGGCGCGAATCTCCCCCGCCATGGGAACCGGTGGCAACCGGCACATGAATATCAATTTCTTCGCCCTGGCGATTGTACAAGCGCAAACGGTGAATTTGGCTGCCCGCAAACGGCCCCACAGAGCCGTGAAAATCTTCCGCCTCCACTCTGCCTTCCGTTCCATTAATTACAATCCGGTATCCTTCATAAGGTGAATGTGCTGTCAGACTGTAGCTCATTATCGCGCCTTTTTTATATGCCACATTCAGGCTCATGGAATCCTCAATATTAATCTCGTCGTCAAAAACACATCTGTCTCTGAAATATCCGTCTTCGCTCTCGCATTCGTAATAAAACTCTCTGTTCAGAGCGGACGCTTGAATATCAAAATAGAATTCGCACTGCTTTTTATATCCGCAGGTGAGGCATCTCTCTCCCCGATTTTCCCTGACCGGACCGTAAAATCTTCTTGTGCCGAATGCGTTCACCTTTACCGGCTCATCGTCAATCAGCCAATTGACCATATCAAAATGGTGGGTGGCCTTGTGTACCAAAAGGCCGCCGGAATTCTCTTTTTTACGGTGCCATCTTCTAAAATAATCCGCGCCGTGTTCTGTGTCCAGCATCCACTCAAAGTGAACGCTTAAAATATCGCCCACACATCCTTCGTGTATCAATTCCTTTATCCGCGTTACAAACGGCATAAAGCGAACATTGAATGTGACGGTCACCTTTTTTCCGGTCTGCTCCTGCGCTTTCAGAATGGCGCGACATTTTTCATCATCAATTGTTAGGGGTTTCTCGCTAATGACGTCGCATCCCGCATGAAGGGCACGTACGATATATTCGTGGTGATAACGGTCCACTGTGGCTACAATAACGACGTCTGGCTTCGTCTCTTCCAGCATAGTATCAAAATCTGTATACAGAGGAATCTCCGTTTCCGTGCGCTTTGCCAGCGCTTCGCAGCGTTTGCGATTGGGATCGAACACGCCTACAATCTGCGCCACATCTCCGTATTCTTTCGCCAGCGGCACAGCAAACATTGTAGTCGCTCTGCCTCCGGCACCTGCAAAAGCATATTTTTTCATCGTTCATCCCGTCCTTCTCTCACATATTTGAGGAAAGAAATTTTGTGCCTGTTATAGCACTTTCTCCATCTCATATTTTCCATCCGTACCCACTCTGTCCCGCCGGACAGCAGCCGACATCTACAGCAATTGCCACCGCAGCGCCACCCAGCAGCACACTGTCTCTCTGTGGCTTCTGAGTGGCGCCGCGGCCTTTTCTCAAAATCTGTTTCCGCTCCTGCGTTTCATCACTTAAACTGTTTTGCAGTCTCCTTGGCCTGTGCAATATCTTCAACCTTATACGAGATTACGTCTTCCAGGCCAAGCGCTTCTGCGTTCTGCTTCATCCGGCTCCAGATCTGCTCAAACTCCGCGTCGTCTTTTGCATAGATAAGTTCCCAGGTACTCGGTACAATCACATCTTTCAGCGCGGCCAGAGTAAGCTTCATATCATCGCTGTCGGGTGTTAAGAACGGAACAAACGAGGTGTCCATCACCGCAGTCATTTTATTCTCAGCTTCCAGCAAATCCTTCAGATATTTGTATCCATACCGCGCGCTCCACGCTTGGGCATCCTCGGTTTCATACTGCCGATCCACATATTCCGTCCAAAGCGTCATCGGAAATGGTTCGCCATATTTTTCTATGGTGTTTCCCATGTTTGGAATGTAGGAAACGATGTTGAACAGCGAGTATTCTTCACCATTTTCCAGAACGTACGTACCGCCGCCGGCTTCAAGATATTCTTTAAATTTATCCGTCATTACCAGCTTACCGTCTTTAATATCCCAACGGTCTCCTTGAGGTCCATTATACAGAGTGAGCAACGCATCATAATCCGCCAACATATCAACAAACTTCAAGCAGGTATCTACATTCTCCGCATTCGCACTGATGGCAATCCCTACCTTGCCGTACGGTTCTTCTGTAACAAGCGACGGCTTGAACTCGTCGAACGGAACCGGCAGATATCCTTTTCCCGCCCAGCCCGGAACACCAGCCCAGCCTGCAACAGACGCCTTGCTTGAAACTTTCTTATCTGCGGTCGCTCGCTCCTGTGTGAGAGAGTCCGGGTCCAGCAGCCCCTGCTGGTTCAGTTCGTACATAAAGCGAGCACCGCGCCGGTAAACACTGTCCTCTCGGAAAATAGAATATGGCGTTCCTGTCTCGATTTCATATTCGATACCATACGGGAGATAGTTCCAATGATATCCCAGTATGGAATAAATACTCATCATGTTGAAGAAATGCGTTGTGTCAAAATCAGAGAAAAGATTCATCGCATAGACGTTCATCCCTTCCTCGTTTTGCGGATAGGCCTGCTGCATTTCTTTCAAGATTGGAATAACGTCTTCCAACTTCTCAAATTCCGGCGCACCAATCTGTTCGTAAAGCTGATAGTTCAGTTTGATGGCATAGCGGTCGGTATCCGCCGCAGCATACAGCGTATTTTTCCCAACGCCAAACGGTAAAATGCTCAGTTCGCCATCTTCGGTACCATAATATTCTCGCGCATAGTCAAGGCCTGCTTTTAAGATGTCGTTTTCCATAACGTGCGGCAATTGGTCCTGATAATCATCCAGCGGAAGCAACATCCCAGCCTCCAGAGCGGCTTTCGCATTGGTTGCCGAGTTGAACACAACAATATCCGGCAGACTGCCGCTGGCCAGCATCGCCTGTGTTTTTTCTTCGCTATAGGGAATGACCTCCAAAATGATTCCCTTTTCCAGAAGATAATCTCCCAGCCAGCCAGTCACTGGGCCACTTTGAAGGCCTGCGTTGTACGGATAAAGCGTAATCGTTTTCGCCGCGGAGCCTTCCTGTGCGGTGCTTCCTCCCTCACTGCCGGCCGATGCAGCGCCGCAACCCGCTAATCCCAAAACCATTGTCATGATCAACAACCATGCTACAATTCGTTTTTTCATAATTGCACCTCTTTTTGATTCATGTTATTAAGTGACTCTCCTCCGACAAGGGCTACCCTTTCACTGCGCCGATCATAACTCCTTTCACATAAAATTTTTGCACAAACGGATACACACACATTACAGGAATAACAGTCACCATCGTGATTGTAAATTTCAGCGAGGTTTCGGTTACCCGTGTCATACTGTCTAATAATGTCATATCACTCTGAGATATAATCGTAGCTGCAACCGAAGATGCATTGTTCATATACTCATACAATATATATTGCAGCGTAAATAGATTGTGGTCGTTGATATATAATTTTGTGTCCATAAATGCGTTCCAGTTTCCAACAATGGCAAACAACGCGACTGTTGCAAGGATCGGAGTGGATAACGGAAGCACAATTCTGAAAAACCGGGTGAAGTATCCCGCGCCGTCTATCTGAGCGGATTCTTCCAGCGACGGTGGCAGAGATTCAATGAATGTTTTGATCAGTATCATATTGTAGACAGAGATCATTCCCGGGATGATATACACCCAAAAGGAATCCATCAGGCCCAACATTTTGATGTTTAAGTATTTGGGAATGATTCCCGCAGAAAAATACATTGTGGCAATGGTAATACGGTACAAGATCTTGCGTCCCCACAAGTTGTTTTTTGTAAAAATATAGGCCATATATGCGGAAAACAGCAGTGTAATTGCCGAGCCGAGTACAGTGCGGGCCAAAGACACAAGTGCCGCGTTACCAATACGATCCAGTTTGAAAACGTCAATATAATTTTGAAAATGGATCCCGATCGGGTAAAACGTTATTTTTCCCAAATCCACAAAGTCGTTGCGGCTGATTGTAGAAATAAACAGATAATAAAAGGGATAAAAGCAAATCAAGGCGAACAGAATAAACGCCGTGTAATTAATCGTGTGAAAAAGCCTGTCCTTCCAATCCATCTTTATCTTTCGCCTGGGTTCGGTTATCGTCTTAGCCATACGTCCACTTCCTCTCGTATCGTGTTGGTTCCACAGCATATTTTCAGAATACACTCTCGCCTCTTACTTTTTTTGACAGCTTATTTGCAAACGTAAGCAGTACTAGTGCGACAATCGACTTCATGATTCCCACCGCTGTCGCATAAGAGATCAGCCCGCTTCCTATACCCATGTTGTATACATACAAATCGAGCACTTCGATATACGGTTTATTCATCGCGTTACTGAACACCAGATACTGTTCCATGCCCGTGTTCAGAAAATTTCCGATGCTGATGATCAATAACACAAAATAAGTTGGTATCAGATGCGGCACTGTAATATGCCAGATTCTCCGCATACGGCCCGCACCTTCCACCATCGCCGCCTCGTACAATTCCGGGTCGATTCCAACGATGGCAGCCAGGTAAATGATTGCGTTCCAGCCCAAATTTTTCCATAGCTGATACAGGCACTGTACAATCCACACATGCTCCTTACTGGCCAGAAAGTCTATCGGGGCATCGATCACGCCCAAGGAAAGCAGAACATTGTTGACAAATCCGCCGTCCACCGCAAACATCGCAAACGCCAGAGAATACATGATGACCCAGCTGATGAAGTACGGCAAAGTGCTCACTGTCTGCACCACTCGCCGTATCTTTGATGAGTGCATTTCATTCAAAAAAATGGCAAATATCGCGCTCAACGGGCTGAACAGATAACCGATACCATGAATTGCAAATGTGTTGCGCAGCACTTCAAACAGGCGTTGGCGCATGACCGGATTGGAAAAAAGATATGTAAAATTCTTCAGGCCGACAAATTCGCATTCGCTCAAAGGCCGCCCGGGCTTATACTGAAAAAAAGCATACGCCCAGCCCCACAAAGGCAGATAGCTGAATACAAATACAATCAACAGACACGGAAGCAATAAGAGAAGAAGCCTGCCTCCCTCCCTGTGCATGCTTGAATGCCTTCGCCGCAATCCGCGCGGAGCTCTTAATATTCCTTCCGCATTTTTCATGGATACTCCTCCTATATTATAGTCAACCACATTTTCATCCGTACTTTTACAACTTTCTACCGGACGCCTGGCGTTGAATCTGCTTGTGTGCGCTTTGCTCTGTCTTCATTGTAACCAGCATCAGCGTCGAAGTATATGAAAAAGATTTTAGAAAATAAAAACAATTCCAGCTTTATGCTCAAAAACTACACCATAAATATAAATAATTATAGTTATTTTTCAGATATAATTGACGCTGAACAGTCGGCTATATTATGATTAAAGCACATCAAGTGAATTCTCTGCGGTGTGAGGAGATCCTACATGTACAACGCTCTGATTGTCGACGACGAAAAATCCATATTGGAAAATATCCAAAAAGCCATCCCCTGGGAAGAGCTTGGCATTGAGACTGTTTTTACAGCGCAGAATGGTTCCGATGCCCTTTCTCTGCTGGAAGCATATCACATTGACCTTCTGATCAGCGATATTCGGATGCCCGGAATGGACGGTCTCACTTTACTGAAGCATGTGCGTGACGTTTATCCCAATATCCGCTGTATTTTATTGTCGGCATACGGCGAATTCGAATACGCGCGCACTGCCCTTACACTGGGCATCGAAAACTATCTGTTGAAGCCGCTCAGCGTGGAAGAGCTTATCGCCTCGATACAAAAATCTCTGGATAACCTCGCGCAGAGCAAGCATATTGATCAAAACCTTTTTCATGACAACATTCTGTTGCGCTGGATTACGGGCACGATTTCCGAAGACGAACTGGTGGAACGCACACCCGTGCTGAATATCAACCTGTATTCCCGTAACTACAGCGTCATCCTTTTACATCAATCGCAGCATCATAATTTGCTGCCGCTTTCCAGCAAACTGGAAACGGAGCTCAAAAAAGATTACACCGTCTACAGTCTGGCGCAAGACAACGACAACCGCATCCTGATTCTAGCCTCTCATGAAATAAACGCCATACGGCTCTGCCGTCAGGTGCAACACGTTTTCGACACGGCGAACGCCTCCAAAGATGTTATAGCCGCTGTCGGCTCCGTTATTTCCGGCAGCGCTGAATTGAGTCGAAGCTATTCCGACGCGAAAAGCACGCTGCAATATGCAAAACTTTTTTCTTCCATGCAGGTAATTGCTTTTGAAGAAACGTTTACTTCGCGCATCAATCCGCTCTCTCAATCCCGTGTACAAAACATTCTGGCGTCGGATACCGTTGAGGCTGCGATTTCATCCGGCAAAATTCTCTTTGACGATTTATTCAACTTGGCCAGCACCTCCCGCGAAGTTCATGACCTGGCCAGTGAAATCGGCGCAACCATTATCGCCAAGGCCATGGATGAACTGCCGCAGGGCACTTTTTCACAGCTCAACGCTACTTTATCCGAACGCTGCGGCCCACTTGCACAATATCCCGAAAAAACAAGCTACTACACTTGGCTTGAAACTCTGATCACCGAAACCTGGCTTCTTTATCACAGCCAAACCGGAAGTATCAGCCCAATTGTCAGCCAGGCCTTGCGCTACATAAAGGAAAACTTTAGCGCGTCTGTCTCGATTAAGGAATTCTGCAATCAGTTCGACATCAACGCTTCTTATCTTGGTTATCTCTTCAAAACAGAAACCGGTGTGTTTTTCAACGATTATGTCAGTCAGGTCCGCATCAACAATGCAATGCTGTTATTGGAAAATACTCACAAAAAAATAGCAGAAATCGCAGAACGAGTAGGTTTTTCAAATGTGAGCTATTTTATAAAATGCTTCCGTGGACATACCGGCATTTCCCCGGCAAAATACCGGCAGAACAAGCTGGCCGAATCTGCCACGCTGCAGAAAGGAACTTTTAAATGAAGCTGCATTTCTTCGGTAAAAAAAGCATGTCTCTGAAACGGTTTTACCGCTACGTCCTGATTACTATTCTGTTAGTCATTCTGTGCTTTGTTTTGACAGCCGTCTGCCTCACCTTTATCTCTCAAAAAAACAAAATCCTGACGCATACGCATTCTGTACTGGCCAACATCGCCGAAGAATATCAGGGTATCGAAAAAAACTTCTGGACGCTTTATATGCCGATATTTGAAAATCGTGACACTTATCAGAAAGTATACGACTATTTCAGCAACCAAACCGATTTCGAGCATTCTCCTATCAACAGAAAAGAACTGCACGGTGTACTACATCTAATGACTAATCGGGATTACCGTATTGCCTGGATTGCTTTTTACTCTCCGCTCCGAGAAGAAAATTATGTTTACGTTACCTCTGAAGATAGCCTATTAAAGCTTGACGGCGAATCCCCTATTTGGAATGACCTAAAAAGCAAGAATCGGCCCATGGAGCTTTACGGCGCCAAAATTGCCTCTGATATCGGTCTTACGTTCCATACCTTTTCCGTTGGAGGCGGCCTTCCTAGTGAAATGGGCAGCGGTGCCATTCTGGTGGGTTATCCCTGTTCTATTTTCGACCAGTACGCGCAAGCCTCTCTTGTAAAAAGTCAAACGCGGTACGTCATCACAAACAAGAACCGCTATATTTATGATTCACTGGGCTTTTATTCCGACTCCCCATCAAATGCCCAAAACCGCGGACTTCGTTCCATACTCGGTACCCTCGACTATGCGTTGCCTCCATCTGGGAAGCATTACGTCATTTCCTTTCACGTCGACAAGGTCAGCCTTTATTTAAAATCCAATCAATACACGCCTTTTATCGTCACAGGCGGCCTAATCCTCTCTCTCTGCGCCGTGTTTTTTTATTCGCTGTTTTCCAGCCGTATTTTTAAGCAGGTACAAAGCATCAAAAGCGGACTGGAGAAAATTGGCGACAACAATTTACATTACCGCCTGCCGGAAGCAGCATACTCTGGAGAACTTGGAAGCATTTCCCGTTCCATCAACAAAATGTCCTCCAAACTGGAGACCCTGATTGAAAACGAATATCTGTATCAGCTTCGGCAAAAAGAAGCGGAATTGGCAGAGCTCCAAGCGAAATTTGACCCTCACTTTTTGTACAACTCTCTGGAAATCATCCGCGGACGTGTATACGATTCCGGCGACACTGAAACTGCAGACGTCATCAAAAAGCTTTCGCAGTTGTTTCGTAGCTTTATCAATAAAAAACGATTTGTCACCATACAGGATGAACTGGCTTTTTGCAGTTCTTATTTCTCTTTGTTTCATTCTCCCAGCAGCGATAATCTTCAAGTGGTTTACGATGTGGATTCCAGTCTTCTTTTCTGCGGCATCATCCGTAATCTGCTGCAGCCGGTGATTGAAAATTATTTTGTCCACGGCTTTGACCCCAGCAGTTCGCAAAACCACATTATCATCCGCTGTGCGGAAAACGGCCCAGAATACATAAAAATTACAATCATTGACGATGGTTTTGGCATCAACGCGAACCGCCTTGAGGAAATCCGCGCCGCGATGAACGCTTCGGACGACTCCGGAAAGCAAAGCTACGGATTGAAAAACCTGGCAAGGCGCATTCAACTTTTTTACGGACCAGAATGCGGGCTTTCCATCGGCAATAATCAGGAGCGCGGCGTTTGTGTCTCCTTAAAAATCCGCAGACTCAGTTGTGAACAGCACGAATCGCTTTTTCAAGAATTATCCGATGTGGGGGCTGCACACAACCAGTTCCCAACTATTTAAAAGGAGGCAACCGTCATGACAGACGCAGGAGTCCGTGCTTTTGAGATGGTCGCCGCATTGGATTACGAACGCACTGCCGGCAGCCCACAAGAGGCCCAGGCGGCTCGTTCCATTGTGTCGGCACTTCATTCCATCGGCCTTTCTCCTCATACGCAGACGTTCGAAATTCCCCTTTACCAAATTACCCGGGCCTCTTTTTCTGTAACTTCACCCGCTTCAAACGCCCTTTTCTTTGACGTGACTGGATACGGTCACTCCGGCAATACACCGCCGGAGGGCCTGGAAGCTCCATTCATATACATTGAAAACGGCGAAGATTCCCTTCTTGCACAAGCCTCCGGCTGCATTGCTCTGCTGAATATACACCCCACTCCGACGCTGTATCATAAAATGGAAGCAGCAAATGTTGCCGGATTTGTCAGTATTTCCGGTGCCATAGACGATGACCGCAGAAGCACAGATTTGGAAAGGCGCAGTCTACGAATCGGTCGTCACGTCACTTCCGCCGAAGGAGGAATTCCCGGCCTTTGTATCCGGGCTGAAGATGCCGCGCGCTTATTAGCAGCCAAGCCCCAGCGCTGTAAAATCATATTACAGCAGCAAACTTTTTTCGGGCAGTCCGCCAATATCATCGCGGACATTCCCGGCACAGGACATTCCGAAGAAACCATTCTTTTCAGCGCGCATTACGATTCTGTTCCTTTCAGCCACGGTTCCTACGACAACGCTTCCGGCAGTGCAATCCTCCTGGAGCTTTGCCGCTTTTTTAAGGATAACCCCCTGCGCCGTCCTTGCCGCTTTGTATGGTGCGGAGCAGAAGAAATCGGGCTCGAGGGCAGTCGGTATTATACGCGTTCTCTCAGTCCTGATTCCCTCCGTCAAATTGTGATGAATATCAACATTGATTTGGCGGGCCAGCTGATTGGTGTGAATCACGCCGTCGTTTCCGCCGAGGAATCGCTTTGCCATATTCTGCAGTTTCTCGCGGCACATTCCGGAATCGGGCTTACGGTCAGACAGGGAATTTTCCCCAGCGATGCCAGCAGCTTTGCTGATGTTGGGATTCCCGCTGTAACCCTGTACCGCACCGGAGCGGGCGGCCACTCCCGCAAAGATACCGCTTGCATGCTCCATCCTCTGGCTTTGCAAAAAACGTACGACCTTGCTTTGGAACTGACCCGATATCTTGGCGACAGCATAGTTTTCCCTGTTTCCCGCGCCATTCCCGAAAATGTTCGTCAACCCCTAAATGATTACTTTGCCCGTACAGCAGGTTCTTGATCGTGTCACAACCACTTGAACGCCTATTCGCTCAAGCGGCGGATGCCTGTGCCTGTTTTAAAGATGTGTGCGGTTTTATTAACAGCGGACAGGAGAGAAACAATTGTAATGAAAAAAAGCAAAAAAGCTACATTTTTTATGATTTGTTTTGTCATGGTGGCATTGGCTTTTATCGACGGCATTTTAGGTGTTTTCCTTCCTCAGATCAAGCCGGAGCTCGGTATCAACGACACGCAGGCCTCTGCCGTTTTTGTGGTCAATTTGCTTGGGTTTTGCGTTTTCACTTCAATCGGTGGGCACCTTTGTGATAAAATCGGCAGCCGTAAGAGCTTCTTTCTCCTGCTTGGCATTCTTCTGCTTTTTTGTCTTGCCATGCTCTGCGCCCATACCTATGCCCGGCTGATTCTATTGAGTTTTATTCTATATTGCGCACTTGCCGCCCTTACTGTAACTGTGAATTCGTTTATCCCTTCCCTGTTCACCACTTCCCAGGCTTTTTTCATGAGCTTTTTTCATCTGGTCAACTATGGCGGTATTGCATTGAGCAAAACCACAGCAGGCTTGCTGATCCGGCACAACGTCAATTGGCGCTTTATTTATCTCATCATCGCCGCTATTCTCATTATCTGTCTGGGACTCTGGCATTTCAGCTTTTTCCCAGCGCCAGTCGTTCCAGACACGGAGAAAAAGCCGGAGCTCACGCTTCCGCTGAAGCACATCTTCAGCACTGCTTTTTTTCTTTATGTAGCGGCTGTCGGCGGATACCTTTCCAGCGTTACCGCCATGCACAATTGGTTTGTCAATTACGCGGTCGTCTCATTTCACATGGATATTGCCAAGGCCTCCTCTGTCTTTTCTCTGTTTTTTATTTTTTCTGCTCTGGGAAGCGTACTCCTCGCCCGGTTCATCAAACGAGTTGGAGAATTCAAGATTGTTTTTCTTCTGTCGTTCGCAGCCTTTTTCTTATTTTTGCTCGGCCTTCTCTGGCGGCAAACCGGCCTATACCTCATTGCTCTCTGCGGGTTCCTTCTTTCTGTAACATACCCTACCACACTTGTTAATATTCATACTTCTTTTCATCTCAGACCCTGTTTTATGCTGGGATTGATCGTAACCGCCGGCAGCGCAATCAACCTCATTTTCACATTTGTTCTGGGCATCGCCAACGATGTTTTCGGCGCCCACGCCAGCTTTTATCTGGTTCCGCTGGGACTGCTCGTTTTTTCTGTTTCCAGCTTTTTCATTTATCTGCGGCAGAATACTCTCCTATCCAAAAATTGATTCGTTAAATCCGATTTTACATTCAGCACAAAGGAGCTTCTCTATGTGTAATACATTGTTTAAAAATGCACGGCTTATTTTGCCAACCGGCATTTTCCCCGGTGAACTGCTTGTCAAGGATGACAAAATAGAAGCCGTTTCCATCAACCATTCTCTGCCTCATCTTGAAGCACAGCATACTGTTGATGTCAACGGCAAATACCTTTCTCCCGGTTTCATCGAAACCCACACGCACGGCGCGGGTGGGTTTGACTTTATGGACGGTGACCTCGACTCTATCTATGGCGCATGCCGGTCTCATCTTTGTCACGGAACCACAAGCATCGTTCCAACCACCATCACCAGCACCAAAGCTTCCCTGCTGGAGTTTATCCAACTGTTCAATCAGGTAGAACTTACCCGTCCTGACATGCCCAATATTCTGGGACTGCATCTGGAAGGCCCTTATTTCGCATACGAACAGCGCGGCGCGCAGGACCCAAAATACCTGCGAGCTCCCGATGAACGAGAGTACAAAGAGGTCCTCTCCAAAACCGATCGCATTCGGCGCTGGTCTTTTGCTGTAGAACTGGATGGAGCCGAACGTTTTTTACGCACACTGCAAGACCACGGAATCGTCAGCTCTCTCGCGCATTCCAATGCCACCACCGAACAGGTATTCCGTGCTTATGAAAACGGAATGCGTGCACTCACTCATTTCTACTCGGGCATGTCCGGTGTCCGGCGCATTGATGCGTTTCGGGTCGGCGGCGCCATAGAGGCAGGCTATCTGCTGGATGATCTGTTTGTTGAAGTGATCGCCGACGGCTGCCATCTGCCCAAAGAGCTTTTGCAGCTGATTTACAAAGTGAAAGGCGCAGATCGGATTTGTCTGGTGACCGATTCCATGCGCGGTGCCGGCATGCCTGACGGCCACTATGTCTTGGGCAATAAAAACACCGGCCTCGATACTGTTGTGGAAGACGGTGTGGCTAAACTGCCGGACCGCTGCTCCTTCGCCGGCAGTGTGGCGACCAGTGACCGACTGGTGCGTACATTCCGTAATTTGACTTCGGCACCTTTGTACGAAGTAGTAAGAATGGCAAGCTTGACGCCGGCTAAGCTGCTGGGAATCAGCCACCAAACAGGCTCGATCGCCAATGGGAAAAAGGCCGATTTAATCATATTTGATGAAAACATTAGTGTCTCGTTCGTCATGGTCAATGGGCGTACACTTATTGCTTAATACTACAAGACATCGTTGACGCGGCTTTCCGAAGGGATGGCGTCCAGTAAATCGATGCTGGGCCGCATCGATTCTTTTTTCGCTTCAATGCTTGCCTGAGTATTGCATTATCCGGAACTTCTCCTCATATTGTTTTTAATATACAAGCATCTACGCTTGCTATATTCAGCATATATGTTAGACCGAAATAAAACAATCAGCAGAATTCATCCTTACAGCTATGTAAAAAGCGCATTTGCTTTTGCGAATTTATTACACACAGTGTGACGAATTTGCGTCGAAAACCAAAATGTTTTTTGACATCAAGTTCATGTGACAAAAAAGATATCAGTCGGTTTTGTCGCATAAAATCAAAGGAAAACGGGCTTTTAGGAATTATTCCTAAAAGCCCGTTTTCCTTTGGTACGAATAGTGATAACGACAAACTCTGAAACCCGCATAAAATCTACGTTTTTTACAGCCGCCGCAAATGCTTTTATACCATAACACAAATTGAATAGGAAATCAATACGCCGCCCAAGAGAGACTATGGGCGGCGTATGTTATATAAACGCAAGGAAGGAGATGGTGCCGTCCCGTTTATCCGTGGGTCTAACGAAGGTTAGGCACTTTTTTCATGCCAGAACAAAGGAGGTTGCGAAATGGCAAAAGAAAATACAGCCAGTACAACGGATCAGGTATCGCCTGTCAAGGATGTGGAGCAGAAAAATCCTGCTACTCCCGTCCCGGAGGTATCGGAAGTGAAGCCCGAGCCTCCTGCTAACGAGGGTCCCGTCGCTCTGTTTGAGATGGCGGAGGGTCCCTCCGGTCCCGGCAAAAAGGAAATTCCTTCACCGGAGAATGTCGTGATCCCGTTTGAGAAGATCAACGAGATCAAGGCCGAGAAAGAGGCGGCGTCCGGGAAAGCCGCAAAGGCCGTTGAGGACAAGCAGCCAAAGCCTTCGGCCAAGGACACCGTCAAAAAGGAGCCTCCGGCCCCGGCCAAAGCACCGAAGCAGAGCAAAGCCCCCAAGGACAAGGCGGCTCCTGCCAAGGCTGACAGCATAAAGGCAGCAAAGGCCCCCAAGGACAAAGCCCCGGCGAAAGCCGAGCCCCCGGCCAAGGCCGAGCCTGTGGCAGCCCCGCGCTCCCAGGAAGTGGAGCAGGTCGTATATATCAAGCTGTCGGAGCTGCACCCCTTCAAAAATCATCCGTTCCAGGTCCGGGACGATGATGAAATGCGGGCTATGGTGGAGAGCGTCAAGGACAAGGGCATTACCAACGCCGCCGTAGTCCGTCCCCGGGAGGGCGGCGGGTATGAGATGGTCTCCGGCCACCGCCGCATGAAGGCCAGCGAGCTTGCCGGTTTTGCGGACATGCCCTGTATCGTCCGCAATCTGACGGACGAGCAGGCCATCACGCAGATGGTGGAGGACAACACGACCCAGCGCGAGAGCATCCTCCCCAGCGAGCGGGCCAAGGCGCTGAAAATGCAGTTGGAGGCCATCAAGCGGCAGGGTGCCCGAGGCGACCTTGCCACTTCGGGCCAAGATGGCCCGAAGTTGGAGAACGGCCAGCGGTCCAATCAGATCGTCGCGGACCGCAACAAGATGGCGGTCAAGCAGGTGCAGCGGTATATCAAGCTCAACGATCTTGTCCCTGACCTGATGAAAATGGTGGATGCGAAAAAGATCGCGTTCACCCCCGCCGTGGAGCTTTCCTACATCAAGCCCAAAAACCAGCGGTATATCGCAATCGCCATTGAGGGCCAGCAGTCGGCCCCCTCTCTCTCCCAGGCGCAGCGCATGAGAGAGCTCGACCAGAAGAACATGCTCAACGGCGACGTGATCGACGGTATCATGCTCGAAGAAAAAAAGGAGGTAGATAAAGTGATTATTTCTAGTCAGGAGCTCAGCCAGTATTTCGGCAAGGACAAGACGCCCCGTGAAATGAAGGATCAGATTCTGAAACTTCTGGACGAGTGGAAGGGCAAGCAGAAGGAAATCGCCAAACCGGAAAAGAAGGCTGAGCAGGAAAAGTAAGAGAGACTTCGGGCCACGTTGGCCCGAGGTTGCTTTCTCTCCCACTGACACGGCTCTTGAATGATTCCCCGTCGCCGGCTGCTTTTTCGCATATCCGGGCGCGGGCCGTCAAGAGTGGCTTTGCCACCGCCGCAGGCGGCTTTGCTCTTGACCGCCCACCTCGGGTATGCCATCTGTCATCAAGCGACGGGGATGATTCTCCAGAGCCGCCCCCTTCCCAAGAATGGGGAGGGCGGGGAGATGGGTTGACCCCAACGACTGAACAAAGGAGGTATCGGCCATGAAACGGCCCCTGGCATATATCACCGCCGCGTGGAGCGGCGAACACGAAAAGGACGGCCAGCGGGCGGCTACCTATTGCCGCGCTGTGTATGAGGCGGGCTTTTCCCCGCTTTGCCCCGTCCTCTATCTTCCCCTGATCCTCAACGACGCCATCCCGGAGGAGCATAAAAGCGGGATCGACATGGGCCGCGACCTGCTCCGGCGGGCCCATGTCCTTGTGGTATGCGGGGATGCAATCGACGAAGCCGTGAAAAACGACATCGCCGTTGCCGCCCGGCTGAACATCACCGCCACCACCCTTGCGGGCATCCTGGATGTGAAGCGGCAGGGACAGGAACATGATGCTTGAAGCCTTTATCACCAATCTCGGCAGGTACAACGAGGGCTACCTTGACGGAGCCTATTTGAAGCTACCAGCCGAGAAGGAAGATGTGCAGGCGCTTTTGAAGAAGATCCATGTGGACGGGGTTCGGTACGAGGAAATCTTCATCACGGATTACGAGACCGACGTTCCGGGCCTGTATGACTGTCTGGGTGAGTATGAGAGCATCGACGAGCTAAACCACCTGGCCCATGTGCTGCAAGAGGTGGAGGATCAGCATGACATGGACAAATTCGCCGCCGCCGTGGAGCTGGGAAACCATACCGGCAGCATCCGGGAGCTTATCAACCTGGCGCAAAACCTCGATTGCTACTATTTCTACCCGGACATCAAGGACGAGGAAGATTTAGGGCTATATTTCGTGGAAGAGCTGGGCGCTCTGGATATTCCCGACAATCTTCGGGCCTTCTTTGACTTTGAAGCCTACGGACGCTGCCTCGCCATGGAGGGAGGCACATTTACGGACGAGGGCTATATTGAAGAGGTCAGCGGATTTGTGGAGGTTTATACCGGCCGAGATGACATTCCGGAGGAACACCGCATTTTCGCCTACCCCGAGCCCGCGCCCATCCGGGAAACGCTGCAAACATACCGGGATTTGAGCGTTAAGCCTCCCGAGGCGGAAAGACCCGCCCCGGCGAAGGCTGCGGAACGGTGAAGAACTGCGACTTCGGGCCATGTTGGCCCGAAGTCAGGAAAGGAGGGATTGATTGCAGGAGGAACTGGAACACAAGGCTGTTGCCATCCTATACAACGGCGGTAAGCTATCCGCCCGGACGCTGGCAAGGCTCGCCGCCGTGCTCGTCCGAATGGCGCAGCGGGCATATCAAAAGGGCCTGACGCCCCATGGCAGACAGTCGGTAAAGAAGCTGATGAACCACCGCACCGGCACCGAAGCGGCGGAATATGTCGGCGCTCCCCGGCAGTTTGACCGGGTGGCCCGGAAATTCAACGTGGACTACGCCTTTTACAAGGTCGCGCCGGAAAAATACCTGTTGTTCTTCAAGTCGGGACAGTCTGACGCGATTACCGCCTGCCTTTCCGAATACAGCAAGCGGGTGATGAACAAATCCCGCCGCCCCTCCATCCGGCAGCAGCTACGGCACTTTGGAGAAAAAGCCCGCGTGGAGAACAAGGCCAGGGAGCTGAAACGGGAGGTCGGCCATGTGGACAGGTAAAATCCGCAGGTATGTCCTGCTCAATCTCCCGTATGTGTTTGTGTTTTGGGTCTGCCTGAAGCTCGGCACAGCCTACCGGCTGGCCGAGGGCGCGGATATGGGACATAAGCTCATCCATATCGTCAAAACCATCGGCCCCGCCTTTCGCTCCTTTGCCCCGGGCCTCAACTCCCAGGACTGGCTTGTGGGGCTGATCGGCGCGGTCATCATACGGCTTGTTGTGTATGTGAAATCAAAAAACGCAAAGAAATTCAGAAAGGATGTGGAATACGGCAGCGCCCGGTGGAGTGCATAATTTTAAGTGTAAATGACACATACATGGACGCACAGGAGGTTAT
>OLGF01001759.1_pt1 | contig 22162 bp, 18 predicted proteins | sample 1604971 | NCBI WGS metagenome assembly OLGF01 (sample SAMEA3888902, study PRJEB22519) | human gut metagenome | biome: human gut; feature: human-associated habitat; material: faeces | place: Denmark | collected 2011 | reverse complement strand
TCGGTCTCGCCCGAGCGGTGCGACGTAACCGAAGTATAACCGGCACGGTGCGCCATCTCGATCGCGTCGAGCGTCTCGGTCAGCGAACCGATCTGGTTCACCTTGATCAGGATCGAGTTGCCGCAGCCCATTTCGATGCCTTTTTTCAGGAACTCGACATTCGTTACGAACAGGTCGTCGCCGACCAGCTGGCAGCGATCGCCGATCTTCTCGGTCAGCACTTTCCAACCTTCCCAGTCGTTTTCGCTCATACCGTCCTCGATCGAGTCGATCGGATACTTCGAGATCAGCCCCTCGAGGTAAGCCACCTGCTCGGCCGAGGTGCGCTTGGCACCCTTGGCGCCCTCGAACTTCGTATAGTCGTAAACGCCGTCTTTGTAGAACTCGGACGAGGCGCAGTCCATTCCGATGGCCACATCGCCGCCCTCGCACTTGCGGCCCGGCTTGTAGCCGGCCTTCTTGATCGCCTCGATGATCGATTCGAGCGCATCCTCGGTTCCGTTCAGCGCCGGAGCGAATCCGCCCTCGTCACCGACGGCCGTGCTCAGTCCGCGGTCGTGCAGCACCTTCTTCAGCGCGTGGAACACCTCGGCGCCCATACGGAGACCCTCCTTGAACGACGAAGCGCCGACGGGACGGATCATAAATTCCTGAAAAGCGATCGGAGCGTCGGAATGCGAACCGCCGTTGATAATATTCATCATCGGGACGGGCAGCGTCTTGGCGTTCGTACCGCCGATATAGCGGTACAGAGGCATGCCGAGCAGATTGGCGGCAGCCCGCGCGCACGCCAGCGAAACGCCCAGAATAGCGTTGGCTCCCAGATTGCTCTTCGTCGGCGTGCCGTCCAAAGCGATCATCGTCTTGTCGATGCCGACCTGATCGGTTACCTGCATGCCGATAATTTCCTTCGCAATGATATCGTTGACGTTCTGCACGGCCTTCAGCACGCCCTTTCCGCCGTAACGGCCCTTGTCGCCGTCACGCAGCTCGAGCGCTTCGTTCTCGCCGGTGGACGCTCCCGAGGGAACGGCCGCGCGACCGAATGCACCGCTTGCAGTCGTTACTTCCACTTCGATCGTCGGATTGCCCCGCGAGTCGAGGATCTCCCTGCCATGAACACTGATAATCTGTCCCATGATTCTTCCTTTTAATTGTTAAACCTTATGTTCTTTTCTTTCGATAGCGTCGTTTTCGTGCCGGCGGCCGGTCCGTCCGGAACGCTCGCCTCTCCCCCGCAACGTTCAAGAACACAATAAAAAAGGGGAGTTCGCAAAAACTCCCCAAAGGTAATATATTGCCGTGTAAAACGCAAATTATTCTGCGGATTGCTCGGCGGCGGGCTCGGCCGTTTCGGCGGGCTCGGCGGCGCTTTTCTTGGCAGCGGCCTTTTTGGCCGGAGCCTTCTGCTCGGCCGGAGCGGCCTCCTGCCTCTGCGCGGCACCGCCAATTCTCCCTTTACACTTATGGTATAGTGTGTCCCAGTGCCATCCTTGTCATTATACTCCAAGTCCCTCGCCGGATGTAAGCAGTATTTTTACCGAAATTCCCCCGTTCCACAACCAAATTGTTTTGGGCAAGACGACCAGCGGGGAATCGCTACGCTGACAAATAAGTCATAAAAACAAATAGATAGAATTTAAGGCATTCAGAAAACGTGCCCTCTCTGTCGGTGCAAGGAAAACAGCCGGAATGAAATAAATTCATTCCGGCTGTTTTTGCGCCAATCTTTATCAATAACGCTCCAGATACCGGTCCAGCTCCCACTGGGTCACCCGGATCTTGTATTCGTTCCACTCGTCGGTCTTGTGCTCCACATACTTGTTGAAAATGTGATCGCCCAGCGTCTCCCGCATCAGCGGGTCCTTCTTGAAGGCGCGCACCGCCTGCTTGAGGTCGGAGGGCAGGCTTTCGATGCCCCGGGCCTCCCGCTCGTCCTCGGTAAGCTCAAAGATATTCTCATCGGTGGAGCAGGGGGGCTTGAGTCCCCGGCGGATGCCGTCCAGCCCTGCCGCCAGACAGAGGGCCAACGTCAGATAGGGATTGGCGGAAGGATCGGGGTTGCGCAGCTCAATGCGGGTCCCCACCCCGCGGGAGGCGGGCACCCGGATCAGCGGGCTGCGGTTGCTGGCCGACCAGGCCACGTAAACCGGCGCCTCGTATCCCGACACCAGCCGCTTGTAGGAGTTGACCAGGGGATTGGTCACCGCCGTCATAGCGCAGGCGTGCTCCAGCACCCCCGCGATAAAGCTGTAGGCCGTGGCGCTGAGCCCCAGGGCGTCCTCCGGATCGTAAAAGGCGTTTTTGCCGTCCCGCATCAGGGACATGTTGACGTGCATGCCGCTTCCCGCCCGGCCGAAAACAGGCTTGGGCATAAAAGTAGCGTACATGCCGTGCATATGGGCCACCGTCTTAACCACCAGCTTGAAGGTGACGATATCGTCAGCGGCGGCCAGGGCATCGTCGTATTTGAAATCAATTTCGTGCTGTCCGGCAGCCACCTCGTGGTGGGAGGCCTCGATCTCAAACCCCAGGGCCTCCAGGGCCAGGCAGATTTCCCGGCGGGTGTGGTCCCCATGGTCAATGGGGCCTAAGTCGAAGTAACCGGCCTCGTCGTTGGTCTTGGTGGTGGGTTTGCCGTCTTTGTCCATCTCAAACAGGAAGAATTCGCATTCCGGCCCCACATTGAAGGTATAGCCCAGGTCAGCGGCCCGCCGGAGCACCCGCTTCAGGGCTCCCCGGGGGTCCCCGATGAAGGGGGTGCCGTCCGGGTTGCACACGTCGCAGAGCAGCCGGGCCACCTTGCCCTGGGCGGGCCGCCAGGGGAAGATGGCAAAGCTGTTCAGATCGGGGTAGAGGTACTGATCGGACTCATTGATGCGGGTGTAGCCCTCGATGGAGGAGCCGTCAAAGGTGATCTGGTTGTTTACCGCCTTTTCAATTTGGGAGGCGGTGATGGCCACATTCTTCAGCTGTCCGAAGATGTCCACAAACTGCATCCGAATGAATTCGATGTCCTCCTCCTTCACGATGCGGATAATGTCTTCCTTAGTATAGCTCATGGTGTGTCTGCCCCTTTCTCACCGCCCCAGGGACGGAAAATGTTTGGATAAAACAGTATTGCACTGAAGGGGGGCGGCTGTCAAGACTTTTCCGAATGGGAGTGCTGGAAAGGACGAGTACCGAGCCCGCCGCGCAGGGCGCGGCCGGCAAATGGATGGGGCGGACTTCCTTGGGGCACTTTGCGGGCAAAGGCGGCCCCACGCGGCCACCCGGTCTCCGGGAACCTGCCGGCGCCATCTCACGGGAGAGGGATTTGTGCGTTTTCGCAACTCCTGCCCCAGAGGGCCCCAAAAAAATGGGCGTTATGGTGGAAATGAAAAAAACACTTGCAAAAACTTCCGGAAAGGAGTATGCTGTCAACCAGAAAGCAGTCCGGTCCGCCGGTCCGTTTGGGAACGAATGAAGACAAAGACGTCTTGATAGGATGTCTTTGTCTTTTTTGTTTTTGCGGCTGGGAGATCAGGAGCGGCTTGGAATTACGGAAATGGAAAGGGTTGACTGGAAATGAGTACTGCGATCACCGAGCTGTTTGGCACAAATGTGTTCAGCGTCTCCGTCATGCGGGAGCGCCTGCCCAAAAAGGTGTTTGCCGAAGTGACCAATGTGATGGAGAATGGCGGCAGCATCAGCATGAGCACCGCCGATGTGGTGGCCAACGCCATGAAGAATTGGGCGCTGGAGAAAGGGGCTACCCACTATACTCATTGGTTCCAGCCCCTTACCGGCATCACTGCGGAGAAGCACGACTCCTTCCTCACCGCCCCGGTGGAGGGCAAGACCCTGCTCCAGCTGTCGGGCAAGCAGCTGATCCAGGGGGAGCCGGACGCCTCCTCCTTCCCCTCCGGGGGCCTGCGGTCCACCCACTACGCCCGGGGCTACACCGCCTGGGACATGACATCCCCCGCCTTTGTGAAGGAGATGTCCTGCGGCACCATCCTGTGCATCCCCACCATCTTTGTCTCCTACACCGGCGAGGCACTGGACAAAAAGACTCCCCTGCTGCGCTCCATGGAGGCCATCAACACCCAGGCCCTGCGCATCCTGCGGCTGTTCGGAAACACCGAGGCCCACAAGGTGACCCCCTCCGTAGGGCCGGAGCAGGAGTATTTCCTGGTGGACCGGGAGAAGTACCTGAAGCGTCGGGACCTGATCTACACCGGGCGGACCCTGTTCGGTGCCCCTGCCCCCAAAGGGCAGGAGCTGGATGACCAGTACTTCGGCGTCATACGGGAGCGGGTGGGCGCCTTTATGAAGGACCTGAACGTGGAGCTGTGGAAGCTGGGCATCCCGGCCACCACCCAGCACAACGAGGTGGCCCCCGCCCAGCATGAGATGGCCCCCATCTATTCTATGTGCAACTTAGCGGTGGATCAGAACCAGCTGGCCATGGAGACCATGAAGCGGGTGGCGACCCGCCACGGGCTGGTCTGTCTGCTCCATGAGAAGCCCTACGCCGGCGTCAACGGCTCGGGTAAGCACAACAACTGGTCCATCGGCACAGATACCGGGGAGAACCTGCTGGACCCCGGGGACACCCCCAATGAGAACATGCAGTTCCTGCTGGTGCTCTCCTGCATCATGAGAGCGGTGGACCGCCATGCCGACCTGCTGCGCCAGTCCGCCTCCTGCGTAGGCAATGAGCACCGTCTGGGTGCCCAGGAGGCCCCTCCCGCTATCATCTCCATCTTTTTGGGGGATCAGCTGGACGATGTGGTGAGCCAGATCGTCTCCAACGCGGACTCCATCAAGCTGCTCACCTCCAGCGGACTGGATACCGGTGTGTCCACGGTTCCCGTCATCAAGAAGGATGCCACCGACCGCAACCGCACCTCCCCCTTTGCCTTCACGGGCAACAAGTTCGAGTTCCGCATGGTGGGCTCCTCCGACTCCATCGCCGACGCCAACACCACCCTGAACGCCATCGTGGCGGAGTCCTTCTGTGAGGCGGCAGACGAGCTGGAAAAGGCGGCGGACTTTGACTCCGCCTGCACCAAGCTTATTCACGATATGATGACGGAGCATCAGCGCATCGTATTCAACGGCAACGGCTACTCCGACGAGTGGGTAGAGGAGGCGGAACGCCGGGGCCTGCCCAACCTGCGCTCCATGGTGGACGCGGTGCCCGCTCTGCTCACCCCCAAGGCGGAGGCTCTGTTCACCAAGTTCGGCATCTACACCAAGGCGGAGCTGGAGGCCCGGGCAGAGATCATGTATGAGACCTATGCCAAGGTGCTGAAGATCGAAGCCAAGACCATGACCCACATGGCAGGCAAGCACTATGTCCCCGCAGCCATCACCTATACCACCCGGCTGGCCGAATCCATCACCGCCGTCACCGCCGCCTGTCCCCAGGCCGACCTGACGGTGCAGCGGGAGCTGCTGGAGAAGGTGAGCCTGCGCCTCACCGCCGCCACCAAGGCCCTGAACAGCCTGACCGAGCTGGTGGAGCAGGTGGACGCCATGGAGGATGTGAAGGAGATGGCCCTGGCCTACCACGACCAGATCGTCCCCGCCATGGCCGCGCTGCGCAAGCCGGTGGATGAGATGGAACTGCTGGTGGATAAGTCCATCTGGCCGGTGCCCACCTACGGCGACCTGATGTTCGAGGTGTAAGGACCAGCAGAGATCCTGATGCATACAGAGCCCCGGCGTCTGACGGCGCTGGGGCTCTTTCCGTTCAAAGAAATCTGCCTTTTCAGAACGGCGGAAAAAGAAAAAGATTTTCAATGGCAGAGGGTATTTACTCCAGGCCACCGGTCTCGTATAATAAAGCGTCCCACCCGAGCTATGAAGCAGGAGGGAGACAGGAGGAGAAGCCATGACTGAGCGGGAAAAGATGCTGTCCGGCGCACTATATGCTTCAGAGGACCCGGAGCTGGCCGCGGCCCGCATCCGGGCCCGTACCCTGTGCGGCAGGCTGAACCAGACGCCGCCGGAGGAACGGGAGGCGCAAGAGGAGATCATCCGCAGGCTGTTCGCCTCGGTGGGGGAGAACAGCACCGTCAATCCTGTCTTCTGGTGTGACTATGGCAGCAACATCACCGCTGGGGACAATTTTTATGTCAACTACAATTGTGTCATCCTGGACTGCGCATCCGTCACCTTCGGGGACAACGTATTCATTGCCCCCAACTGCGGCTTCTATACCGCAGGCCACCCCCTGGACGCCCCTACCCGGAATGCCGGGCTGGAGTACGCCAGGCCCATCACCGTGGGCAGTGACGTGTGGTTCGGAGGAAACGTGGTGGTACTGCCCGGGGTGACCATCGGCTCCGGCTCGGTGATCGGCGCGGGCAGCGTGGTCACCAGGGACGTGCCGCCCGGGGTGCTGGCGGCGGGCAACCCCTGCCGGGTGATCCGCCGCCTGGTACCGGAGGAGGGGTGAGCATGCCGCAGCACGTGCGGGTGGTCCCGCCGGACCCGGCCTGGGCGGAGGGCTATCGCCGGGAGCGGGCCCTGCTGATGCCAGTCTTCGGGCCGCTGCTGGTGGAGCTGCACCACATCGGCAGCACGGCGGTGGAGGGACTGTGGGCCAAGCCCATCCTGGACCTCATGCCGGTGGTCACCAGCCTGGAGGCGGTGGACCGGCTGGACCCGGAGCTGGAGGCCCTGGGCTACCAGTGCATGGGGGAGTTCGGCATCCCGGGCAGGCGGTATTTCCGCAAGGGCGGGGACCATCGGACCCACCAGCTCCACGTCTTTCAGGCGGGCGACCGGAAGAATATCCTCCGGCATCTGGCGGTGCGGGACTATCTGCGGGCCTGCCCGGCGGAGCGGGAGGCCTATGGGGCGCTGAAGCGGTGGCTGGCCGGACAGTACCCGGAGGACATTGAGGGTTACTGCGACGGAAAGGACTCCTTTGTCCGGGCGCTGGAGCGGCGGGCCCTGGACTGGTACGACGAGAAACGGCCGTGATATGAGATATGAGGGCCCGCCGCCCCTGGCGGTGGCCTTGATATACCAGCTTCGCAGAGAGAAAGGAGGACTATGGGCTCTGGCCCATCAGAAGCGCCAGCGCCCTTCCCGGCAGAACGCCCGGGGAGGGACGACGAGGGGAAGGGAGTATCGAGGGGGAGCGCCGCCGGCACAGGGGGCGCTCCGGTTCGGCGGATGCCCTTCCGCGCCGCTCCGGGCGCGTGACATGGCTCGAAATATGCGGGCGACCGCAAAACAGAGGGGCCATGACCGGGGAACGAGGTGCAAATGGCTGCGAGTTTGTCCTCCATTTCAATTCAGGAGGATCATCATTGCAATGTGTGGTATCGTAGGATATATTGGAACGGAAGAGGCGGCCCCCATCCTGCTGGAGGGGCTGCGCCGCCTGGAGTACCGGGGGTATGACTCCGCGGGGCTGGCGGTGCTGGACCCAGAGCAGGGGCTCCAGGTGGCCAAGGCCAAGGGACGGCTTCAAGTGCTGGCCGACCTCACCGGTCAGGGGCAGAAACTGACCGGACACATGGGGCTGGGGCATACCCGCTGGGCTACCCACGGGGCGCCCAACGACGTCAACTCCCACCCCCAGGTGAGCCAGTCCGGCCGGATCGCTGTGGTCCACAACGGGATCATCGAGAACTATGCCTGGCTGAAGGAGTTTTTGGAGTCCAAGGGGATAGCCTTCGTCTCGGAGACAGATACGGAGGTGGTGGCCCAGCTGCTGGACTACTACTATGAAGGCGACCTGCTGGACGCGGTGGGCAAGGTGCTCCACCGCATCGAGGGGGCTTATGCCCTGGGCATCGTCTGCGCCGACGAGCCAGACCGGCTGGTGGCAGTGCGGAAGGACTCGCCCCTGATCTTGGGATACGGGGCGAACTTCCACATGCTGGCCTCTGATGTCACCGCCGTCATCCAGCACACCCGGGAGGTGTGCTATCTGGAGGATGGGGAAGTGGCGGTGCTTACCGCCCATGGGGCCCAGGTGTACAACTCCCTGCTCCAGCCGGTGGAGAAGGAGAGATCCCATGTAGATTGGGAGATCTCTGCCGCGGAAAAGGGGGGCTATGAGCACTTTATGTTTAAGGAGATCATGGAGCAGCCCAAGGCCCTGCGGGACACCATTTTCCCCCGCCTGCGGGATGGGGAAGTGGTGCTGGACGAGGTTTCCCTCACCCGGGAGGAGCTGGAGAGGCTGGACCGGCTGTACGTCATCGCCTGCGGCTCCTCCTACCATGTGGGGGTTGCGGCCAAATACACCCTGGAGCGGCTGCTGCGCATCCCGGTGGAGGTGACACTGGCCTCAGAGTTCCGCTACTGTGACCCCATCGTCACCCGGCGCACCCTGGCCGTCGTCATCAGCCAGTCCGGCGAGACTATCGATACCCTGGCCGCCATGCGGGAGGCCCGGAGGCTGGGAGCCCGGCTGCTGTCCATCGTCAATGTGGTGGGGTCCACCATTGCCCGGGAGTCGGACGACGTGATCTACACCTGGGCCGGGCCAGAGATCGCCGTAGCCACCACAAAGGCATACTCCACCCAGCTGGCGGTCATCTATCTGCTGGGCCTGCGTTTCGCCCATCTGCTGGGCACAGTGGGGGAGGAGGAGTACGCCGGTATGGTAGCCCAGCTGAGGCAGCTCCCCGCCAAGGTGGAGGAGATCCTGTCCGACACAGAAAAGATCCAGTACTACGCCTCTATCTACTTCAACCACGACTCCGTGTTCTACATCGGGCGGAACATCGACTATGCGGTGGGGCTGGAGGGCTCTTTGAAGCTGAAGGAGATCTCCTACATCCACTCGGAGGCCTACGCCGCCGGGGAGCTGAAGCACGGCACCATCTCCCTCATCGAGGACGGCACCCTGGTAGTGGCCCTGGCCAGCTGGGGGGACCTGTTTGACAAGCTGATGAGCAATGTGAAGGAGGTAAAGGCCCGGGGGGCGGACGTGGTTGGCATCACCACACGCAGCCATGGGGCGGAGCTGGCCAAGAGCGTGGACAGCGCCATCCAGATCCCGGACACCCACCCCATGTTCCTCCCCTCCCTGGAGGTGGTGCCCATGCAGCTGTTCGCCTACTATGTGGCCCTGATGCGGGGCTGTGACATCGACAAGCCCCGGAATCTGGCGAAAAGCGTCACGGTGGAGTGACGGCCCGGGGCTGCACAGAAAAACAGGAGCGCGCGTCTCCTTCTGACGCAGAGGGGGGCGCGCGCATTTTTGCGGAGGAAAAGAGAGAGATGGGACATCTGCTGTGTTTTTATCTGCTGGAGCTGGGGATGGCGGCAGCCTGGTGCCGGTGGGTCATCTGCCGCGAGGTAGACCTGCCCGCCCTGCTCCGCACCGCCCGAACCGTGTGGAGCGGGGAACGGCAGGTGCTGGGGGAGCTGCTGCTGGTCCGCCGCCGCTGGACAGAGGGGGAGGAGACAGAGCGCTTCCGCCAGGCTTGGCGCAGGATCGCCCTGCGCCTGCTCCCGCCTCTGCTATACCTCACCCTGGGTGGGGCGCTGGCCCCAGTGCTGGCCTGGAGAATGTTTCCGGAGGGGGCCGGCCAGCTGGCGATGGGCTGCTGTGTGCTGGCGGGGCTGGCAGGCGGCTGCTTCAAGGCGGGGACCCAGAGGACCGTAGAGGAGCTAAGCTGGATGCAGGGGGAGCTGGAGGGCCTGCGTTCCCGACCTGGGTTTCTGAAAGAGCACACGCGGCCGGTGGAGTGGGACCAGAAAAAGAGAGGGCTCCTTGTCTTGCTCCTGCTGGCTGCGGCGGCCGTTTTTGGAACCATCTGGGGGCTGAGCCACAGTCTGGCCGCCGCCGGTCCGGTGGGAGAGGCGGCGGCTCTGGTTCTGCTGGCCCTGCTGTGGCTGCTCTCAGAACAGCCCTGGCGGAAGAAAAAGGGGAGGAGCGCAGCAGCAGAGCCGGGCGTGACCATCCAAGGGAGCAGCCTGGAGCGGTATCAGGAGGCGCTGGAGGACTTCTGCCGGGCGATGAAGATCCCGGCCCTGCTGGTAACGGAGACCCAGGAGGGGACGGTCAACGCCAGCGCCCGCCTCTCCCCAGGCCAGGTGCCCGAGCTGCGGGTGACCGGGGGACTGCTGAAGCAGGCTGAGCTCCTCTTCCAGCGGACGGGAAACCTGGAGCAGATGGACCGGACAGTGCTTTCCATCCTGGGCCATGAGCTGAGCCACATCGCCCACCGGGATGCCCTCCAGCTGGAGCGGCGGGCACGGAAGGCGGCACTGGTCAGCGGAGGCATCTTCCTGCTGCTGGCGGGATCGGTCCTGCTCCTGCCGGCGGCTGCCCCACTGCCCGCTCTCCTGCTGGTCCTCTATCTGGGGGCAGACCTGCTCTTTGGGAAGATCCTGACGGACCGCCGGTTCTGGGGACAGATGTGTGAGCTGCGGGCGGACCGGACCGGCCTGCGCCTGAGCGGGGCGTCCGGGGAGGAGTGGATGCAGTTCTGGGAGATCGCGCGGCTGCTCCAGGCGGAGGAGAAGCGGCAGGCGCGGCTGAGAGGGGAAAATGTGCTGTACCAAGGTTACCGGCGCTATCTCAGAGTGGAGTTCCACCCTTCCCTCCGGCGGCGAAGAGCCATGATGGAGCGGGGGCGGCCCTGGGGGTGGCGGGACTATCTGGATCAGCTCTGGTATCTCCGGATGGCTCTGTGGCAGGGGAGGGGCTGGAATGAGTGAGAGACATGGGGAGGAGAGCCGCATATGAGTTTGGAGCGGGCCCGGCAGGCCGCCCTGGTCCAGGCTGCCCTGCGAGGAGACGAGCGCGCCAGGGAGGAGTTGGGCGCGCTGGCAGAGGAATATTTGCGCCGCTGTTTCTTCCGGCACGCACGGCGGTGCTATGGGGACGGTGTGAAAGAGGAGTTGGAGGACATTGCATCCGACGCGGTGGAGAAATGTATGGAAAGGCTGGACCGGTTTCAGGGGGGAAGAGCTCTGTTCACCACCTGGGTCTATGGGTTCGCGAAGAATGTTCTTCGGAACCATCACAGGAAGAGGGCACGCCGAGATCGGATCTGGGAGGAAGTGCGGAAGGATCAGAGTGCATGGTGGCATGAGCCGCCACCGGATGAGCCCCACTTCGGCGGCGACCCGCTGAGGTGGGTGATCCATCAGGAGAAACTGGAGGCCCTCCACTTGGCTATGGCGGATCTTCCAGTCAACGATGAGGTCGTTTTGACGCTGAGGGTGGCAAAGGAACGGCCTGAGGCGGAGACGGCCCGACAGCTGAAGCTGGAGGATGAGGAGGTGGAAAAGCTCTATCGGTGCGCCCTGGAGCTGCTTCGGGAGCGGTTTTTCCGCTACTATTACGGAGCCCCCAGGCGGAAGAGAGCGGGGCAGCCGAAGTCGGCCTGAAAAAATTGTCCTTGACAAAAGGATGGGGCCGCCTTTAATATATAGATATCCGATATATAGGAGGTCTATCTATGGGCATCGATAAAGGATGGATGGCCGGGAGCACAGCGATGCTGCTCCTCCGGCTGCTGGAGGAGAGAGACCGGTACGGCTATCAGATGATCGAGGAGCTCCGCCGCCGCTCAGACCATACGTTTGACTTGAAAGCAGGAACACTTTACCCTTTGCTTCACGGGCTGGAGGAGAAGGGGTGGATCACCTCCTATCAGGGGGAGGGGGGCGGCAGAACCCGAAAGTATTATCACTTAACAGAAAAGGGAAGGCGGGAGCTGAAGGAGAAGCGGGCGGAGTGGGACCGCTACACCCGGGCGGTGTCCCGGGTGCTGGAGGGGGGCGTCTGTTTTGGATGACTTTTTTGCGGATTACATGGATCAGGCCATGGAGCAGGTGCGCTGGAGGCGCGCCCGGCCCGCTCTGGCCCAGGAGCTGCGCACCCACCTGCTGGACCAGCGGGACGCCTGCCTGGCCCAGGGGATGAGCCAGACGGAGGCGGAGGCGGAGAGCCTGCGGCAGATGGGGGACCCGGTGGAGGTGGGTACCCAGCTGGACCGGGTGCACCGGCCTGCGCCCCAGTGGGGCATGCTGGCCCTGGTTGGGCTGCTGCTGTGCTCCGGATTTTTCATCCAGGCCACCGTGATGCAGCAGCTAGGCAGAGTTCAGCCCTATATGCCTACCGTGATCGTAAGCATCCTCCTGGGGGTCGCCGCTATGGCGGCGGTGTACCTGGGGGACTATACCCTGCTGGGACGGCGTCCGGTCCTCCTCTATTCTTTGGGCATGGCTGCTCTGGCTGTTTTGATACAGAGGGGCGGAATGAGAGTAGGAGGGATCAGCTACACCCTGCTGGGGCCGGTGCTCTACGCCCTGCTGGTCTATGGCCTGCGAGGGAAGGGCTGGCGGGGACTGCTACTGGCCCTGGCGGGGCTGGTCCCGCCGGTGGTCCTGCCCTGCCTCATCCCGAATTTCACCAGCGGTGCCATCGCCGGCCTCAGCGGAGCAGCGGTGGTGCTCACCGCGGCGTGGAAGGGCTGGATGGGGGTGCCCCGGAAGAAGGGGGCAGCCGCCGTGGCCGTTGGGCTCCTGGTATTGAACGGGGCCGCGCTGTGGCATCTGTCTCAAAGCCCTTATGCGTTGGAGCGGGTCCGATTCGCCCTCCACCCGGAGCTGGACCCCCTGGGGCTGGGATATTTCCCCATGATGGTCCGGGAGATGCTCTCCGGCGCCCAATGGCTGGGGAAAGGGGAGCTGGGGGAACTGAGCGGAGCGGCTGGCTATCTCCCTGGCGTTTCGGATTACTGGCTGGCCCGGGTGATCCACGAGCTGGGCTGGGCCGCTGGGCTGGCCCTTCTGGCCCTGATGACTGCCCTCTTCGCACTGGGGCTGCGGCGCTGTATGCGGCAGAGGGGGATGCTGGGACGCCTGCTGTCCACCGCGGCCCTGACGACTCTGGTCCTGGAGACAGTGTGCTTTGTGGTCTATGATCTGGGATTCCCCCTGGCCGCGCCGCTGGTGCTCCCCTTCCTGTCCACCGGCGGGCGGTATATGGTGGTCAATCTGCTGCTGCTGGGGCTGATGCTGTCCGCCTTTCGGGAAGAGAGGCTCCCGCAGGGGCAGAAGGGGCCCGCCGCACAGTCAAGCCGGGGCCGCCCTCTGATCTCCTGGAGGGACGGGGATCTGGTCATCGCCTTGGGCAGAAGGACGGGAAAATGACCGCAGGGGAAGCCTCCGACGCATCTTGAATAAAAGGCCCTCCAGCGGGGATTATCTGGAATTTTGTTTTTTCCCGGGACATGTGTCTGGGAAGGGACATCCCATACAAAAGATGCCTCAGACAGACAAAACCTCCGGCTCAGCCGGAGGTTTTGTCTTAAAAGTGGAGCTGTTTCGGATCTCCGCATCAGGACCAGCTGAACCAGATGCTGCCGTCCTGATCTGCCATCACGTCCATCGCGCCGTCCAGCAGCTCGGCCACGTCGGCCCGGGTCAGCGGGTCGGCCATGGCCTGGGCGCTGTCGTCCCCGCCGTGGATAACGCCTGAGGCGGACAGGTTGGCCGCGGCCTGGCCGGCCCAGTGGCCGCCGCTCTCAGAGGCAAAGACCTCCGCGGGCACGTCCAGGATGCCCATGAGGTTATCCAGCATCACCGTGGCCTCCCCCTGGGTCACCGTCTCACCGGAGCCGAAGACGGGCTGGCCCTCCTGGTCCAAACTGCCTTGAATAGCCCCTGCCTTTAGGGCAGAGGAGACATAGCCCTTGGCCCAGGTGGGGATGGCCTCGTCGTCATAGAAGCCGGTGAGGGTCACGTCCTCCAGGGGTTCCAGGCCGGTGGCCGCCATGGCCATGGTCAGAAATTCCGCCCGGCTGACCGGCTGGTCTGGGTCAAAGAAATAGCTTCCGTTGACATAGGAGCCCACAAAGATGCCCTCTTCGGCCAGGCGGATGGAGGCCTTGTGGGCAGGGTTGCCCTCCATATCAGCGTAGGTCACCTTGGTGTCCGGCTTTTCGATCTGGATGGATACCTTGGCCTCGGGAGATACGTTGCCCGCCGGGTCCACCGCCACATAGGTGAAACTATCCTTGCCAGTCTTGTTCTCATAGGGGGTATAGACGAACTGGCTGGAGCCGTCCTCCGCCACAGTCACGGCCCCCCGGGCGGGGGTGGAGGTGAGCTGGAAGGTGAGGGAGTCCCCTTCGCCGTCCTCCGCGTCGAACCAGCCGGTGATGGCCACATTTTTATAGGTGGACAGGTCCATGTTCCGGGCGATGGGGGCCTCGTTGGCCTCGGTGAGCAGATATAGGGTGACGGTCACCTCCTCACCGGTCTCTCCGGTGGTAAAGGAGGGAAGGAAGGTGAAGGCAGTCTCGTTGACAGAGGGTGTGGGCAGAGCTTGGAACTGGAGCCCGCTCAGGGCGGAGGCGTCCACCAGGGCGCCCTCGGTCAGGGGCTGTCCTCCTACGGTGAGCATCCCTGCGCCGATATCGGGCAGAGTTTTCAGCGTAATGGCGGCCAGCGCGCTCCCGCCGCTGCCGCCGGAGACAGGGAAGTCCTCGGCAGAAAAGGAAATGACCTGCCCCACCATGCCGTTTTTGGAGAAATCGGAAACGCTGGGGACATCAGTTTTCTTGTTCCAGAAGAAGGCGGAGGCGGGCAGGGACAGGGTACAGACCAGCGCCAACGCCAGCACCGGGGCGAGCATCCTGCGGAAAGCTGGGGAATGATTCAAAGGAATGACCTCCTTACTTTGTTGATGTGCCCTTATTTTCTGTGCTAACAGGAAAAATATGCGGGCCCACATGCCGGAAAAGCCCATGGAAGATATTGAGAACCAGCAAAAGGAAGTGCAAAAGGAAGTGCAAAAGGAGCTTTGAGGCAGATCCTCCACATCATCTTATTTAGATACAGAACGGGCAGAACGAAGTGCTGCCGTGATGAATGAGGGGGATGTTCTTCCATCAGAACAAATCGCCGGGATCGGGCGTGTATGGGACACGCCCCTGTGTGAGACGGCAAGACCTGGCGCGCCGCGCCGGGCTCAGCGGTCAAAACCACCCGAAAGAGGGAAGATAATGACAGGTGCCTTGACGGGGGGCGGCAAAGGGGATACAATGAAAAAAACTATGGATGTCCACGGGATGCCGCCGGGGGCGCGGCACCGGCCTGGAAAGGAAGTTTCATCATGAAGACTGGATTGGTGCTGGAGGGCGGAGCTCTCCGGACGATTTTTTCCAGCGGGGTGTGCGACGCCCTGCTGGACGGCGGCGTGATGGTGGACTACGTGATCGGGGTGTCCGCCGGGATCGCCTATGGGGTGAGCTATATCTCCCGCCAGCCCCGCCGCAACCTGGAGATCGTGACCCGGTACGCCGGGGACCGGCGGTATATGGGGATGAACAACCTGGCGGACCGGCACAACAGGAGCTACTTCGGCCTGGAGTTCGTCTATGACACCATCCCCAACGAGCTTGTCCCCTTTGATTACCAGACCTTTGCCGCCTATCCCGGTCAGGTGGAGGCGGTGGTGACCAACCTGAACACGGGGGAGGCGGAGTATATGCCAGTCCCGCGGGAGGATGACAAATTCCTGCTGCTCCAGGCCACCTGCGCCCTGCCTCTGATGTTCCCCATCTACCATCTGAATGGACAGCCCTATCTGGATGGCGGCGTGGCCGACTCTATCCCCTATGAACGGGCTTTCCAGCAGGGGTGCGACCGGGTGGTGGTGGTGCTGAGCAAGACCCGGAGCTATGTGCGCCGGCCGGAGAAGCTCCAGCCGGTGATTGAGCGGACCTACCGGGAATATCCCAACTTCTGCCGGGCTATGGCGCGGCGGGCAGAGCAGTACAACACCTGCCGGGAGCGCCTGTTCCAGCTGGAGCGGGAGGGCAGGGTACTGGTGCTGGCCCCGGTGTCCACCCACAAGGTATCCCGCATCGAGCGGGATACCAAAAAGCTGAGGATGCTGTGGGGAGATGGGTATCAGCAGGCGGTGGACCGAATGGACGAGATCCGGGCTTTCCTCACGCCGGACAGGGCGTGACCTCGTCCTCCGCAGCTGGACAGCTGGGCTGGAGGGCCAGCAGAGCCAGGGCGTCCCCCAGCACAGTGAAGAAGGCGGCCATGCGGCCCCGCTCGTCCACGTCGGCCTCCCAGGCCAGGAGGACGGCCAGCAGGACGGCCGCCGCCAGAAGGATGTAGGAATTTCGGGAAAACATATGGGACAAAAAAGACCACCCCCCGCAGTCCATTCTATGTGGACGGCGGCGGGGCGGTCTCTTTTTAGTCAGAAAGTGGGGCGGTACAGTAGACCGTCACACCCCCGGCAGTGAGATAGAGGGCGGCCTCCCGGCTGCCATCGGTGTGCTCTGTGATACCATACACCGCCCAGCCTGCCTCGGCGCCGGGGAAGGACAGGGGGTAGGCGGTAGTGCCGTCGGAGAGGGCCTCGCCGGGGGCGAGGGTGCCGCTCCATCGCTCTCCGGTCTCCGGCCGGGTGAGGACCACGCTGTCTGCCTCCACCTGGACGGACAGGGAGAGACGGGGAACGTCCTTTCCCCCTTCCCAGCTTGGGGCGGCGGAGAGCAGCGCGCCTCCCTTCTGGTCAGTGACGGTGAGGGCCTGCCAGTCCAGACCGCGGGGGATCCCATTCCCCAGCCCACAGCCGGGCAGGGGGAACAGGAGCAGCGTCAGCAGGAGAGGGAACAGGCGCTTCATTTCAGCCTCCTCTCCAGGCAGTGGAGCCGGAAAACCAGTACGCCGCAGGCGGCGCACAGGAGGGCCAGCAGTGCCGGCCGGAACCAGGCGGGGAACAGGGGAGCCGAGGAAGTGATGATAACGGTGGGGCCCTCCGCGCTGCCGATGACCCCCATCTGGGGCTCGATCACCCAATGAAAGTAGAGCTGGGAGACGCCGTAAACCAGGTACGGCAGCAGAAAGAGGAAGCAGAAGACCGCCGCGGCGGTGCAGACGGAGATAGCGCAGGACGGTGGTCTGCTGGTACTGGTCCATAGCGCGGGCCGCCACCTGTCCCGCCTCCTCTACGGACAGAGTGGGGGAAGAGGTCCGCTCCCCCTGGAGCAGCTCCACCAGAGAGACCTCCAGGGTCTGGGCCAGGGGCTCCAGCAGCTTCAGGTCGGGAAATCCCCGTCCTGTCTCCCATTTTGAGACGGCCTTGTCCGTCACGTGGAGCCGCTGGGCCAGCTCCTTCTGGGTCAGCCCCCGCTCCTTTCTCAGCTGGGCCACAAAGGACCCAAAGCGTATGTTGTCCATACAGCCCCTCCTTTTCTATTTTATTATGACATGGGGCGGAAAAAAGTCAACCTACGAAAAGTAGACAGGGCCAATGAGGGAAAATCAGGAGTAAAATTCCGGACTTCGGCGCAAGCTACTTCTGAAAAAGGAGGAATGCATTATGGAGGAGAACCAGCAGGGGGAGCAGCAGGAGATGGAGCAGGCCATCCAGCCCATCGTGGAGATGGGGTCCTCCACCATTCGGACCGGCCGCGGTACGGTCCATGTCCTCACCATCGTGGGGCAGATCGAGGGACATCAGCTGCTGCCTCCCACCAGCAAGAGCACGAAGTATGAGCATGTGATGCCGCTGCTGGCCATGGTGGAGGAGAGCGAGGAGGTGGACGGACTTCTGGTCCTGCTGAATACGGTGGGCGGGGATATCGAGGCAGGGCTGGGCATCGCGGAGCTGATCGCCAGCATGTCCAAGCCCACGGTGTCCCTGGTGCTGGGCGGAGGGCACTCCATCGGCGTGCCGCTGGCTGTGTCGGCCAAGCGCTCCTTTATCGCCCCATCCGCCGCCATGACTATCCATCCGGTGCGGCTGAATGGGCTGGTGATCGGCGTGCCCCAGACCTTTTATTATTTTGAGCGCATCCAGGAGCGTATCCTGCAATTTGTGACTGCCAACAGTTCCATAAAAAGGGAGACCTTTACAAAGCTGATGCTCCAGACCGGAGAGCTGGCCGCCGACGTGGGCAGCGTGATCTACGGTGAAGAGGCGGTGGAGCTGGGGCTGATTGACCGGATCGGCGGCTTGTCAGATGCCCTATCCTGTCTGCACGAGATGATTGAGGAACGGAAGAGCGGGGCCGCCCCTTCCCCGTAGGGGACCCATCAAAGCTGGTGCGGCCCGGAGGATACTTTCGGTTCTTGCATAAGGGAGGGGGGCCCCTCCCGCCTCCATCTTATAGGGGGAGTTGTCACGGCGGATGCAGTGACGGATGAGAGGACACCAGGGCAGTCAAAAAAGCTGTGAGGAATTTTCCTCACAGCTTTTTTTATAAATCGGTACTCTGAAGCTTTTCTGAAGAGAACAGTGAACTAAAGGGGAGGAGCGATAGACTGCGGGAAAGGCAAGGAGCCTATCTGGTCCCAAAATGTTCGCCAGCGTAGCGGAGGAGCTCCTCCCGGAAGCTTGGGTGGGCGATGGAGGCCATAGCCTGGGCCCGCTCCAGCAGGGACAGGCCGGTGAGGTTGACGACCCCGTACTCCGTCGCCACATACTGGATCATGGTACGGGGGGCGGAGACCACGCTGCCCGCCGGGATGCAGGGGACGATGTTGGACTTCAGTGTGCCGTCCTTCTTTTGGTGTGTGGAATTGAGGCAGATGAAGCCCTTTCCGCCCTTAGACCGGAAGGCACCCTCCAGGAAATCCAGCTGCCCGCCGATGCCGGAGAGCTGCCGGGCGCCGGCGCTCTCTGCGTTTTCCTGGCCCATAAGGTCCAGTTCCACACCGCCGTTGATGCTGATCACATTGCTCATCTGCCCGATGCGTTCCGGGGAGTGGACATAGTCCACATCGCTGGGGCGGAACAGTCCGGGCTCCCGGTCCAGCCAGTCATAGAGCTCCTGGGAGCCCATGGCCAGGTTCCAGGTTGCATATCCCCGGTCCACCTCCTTGCGGCTGTTGGTCAGCTTTCCCTTCTGGAACAGGCGCAGAAAAGCGTCGCTGATGGTTCCGGTGTGACAGCCCAGATCCTTGATGTCGGAGTCGGCCAGCATACTTGCTACCGCAAAGGGGACGCTTCCCACCCCCAGGGAGAGGACCGCTCCGTCCGGAATCTCCTGGGCCACCAGCTGGGCGATCCTGAGATCAGTGGGGCTGGGGTCCCGGTAGGTGCGCAGGGGCAGGGGTTCATGCTCACCCTCCACGATATAATCCGCCTCCGAGAGATGGACGCGGTGGCTGCCGTCCACCCCTTGCAGCCGGGGCAGGCGCTCGTTGATCTCAAAGACCACCGTGCGGGCGGACTGGAAGATGGTACGCCAGGCGTAGTTGGAGATGCCCAGGCCGCAGTAGCCCTGGTCATCCGGCAGAGAGACGGGGACAAATGCCGTGTCGCAGCGGATGTGCCGGTCCCGGTAGAGGCAGGGCAGGGAGCGCAGGATCATGGGCAGGAACTGGACCAGGCCACGGGCCTGCAGCTTCCGCTCGTAATCCCCCAGGTGCCAGCTGTAATAGTGGAAGGAGATCTGCTCCGGGTCGCACTCCACCACCTCGATCCTGGGGCGGATGACCAGTCCGCCGCGGATCTTCACGTCTGTCAGCCGGCCTTTCCGGGCGGCCAGCGCCCTGTCCATCAACTCCGGATATCCGCCGCCGAAGCCGTAGTCTACCCAGTCACCGGAGCGGACCGCCCTCTCCGCGGCCACCTCCGGTGTCACAAATTTGCTCCTGTCAAGCTCCATATTGACCTTGTCCTCCGTTTCTGTCTCTGTGTGGTGCGGCCCGATAGAGATCCGCCGGTGATTTGCTATGTCCCATATAGTACACAGAAATGCGGACTCTGTAAATAGAAATGAGCATAAGAAATATCTCCGGAAACAGAAAGCGCTCTGGAGAGAGGAGGCCCGCTCAGGAACACAAAATGGGATCGGGAGAAATTTTTAAAAAGGGGTTGACAAATTTGCACCAATGTATTATTGTACTAATTGCTTAATACAATAATACGAACAGAAAGGAGCACAGACATGCAATGGCAGCTGGAAGGCGACCGGCCCATCTATCAGCAGCTGGTGGACCAGATCATGATGCAGATCGTCAGCGGGCAGCGGAAGGCGGGGGACAAGGTCCCTGCCGTGCGGGAGCTGGCGGCGGAAGCCGGGGTAAATCCCAACACCATGCAGCGGGCGCTGGCCGATCTGGAGCGCCAGGGCCTTCTGTACACCAATCGGACCAGCGGACGGTATGTGACGGAGGATGAGGAAATGATCACAAAGATCAGGGAACGGATCGCGGAGGAGCGGATCTGTGCCTTTTTGGAGAGCATGTCCCAGCTGGGCTTCACCCAGGAGCAGGTCCTGGGGCTGATCCAGCGGGAGAGAGAGGAGAAGAACGCATGAGACAAGACAACGATTTGGTGGTCTGTCAGGGACTGACCAAGCGGTTCGGCCGCCAGACGGCCTTGGACCGTCTGGACCTGAATTTGCCCAGGGGCAAATTCATCGGCCTTCTGGGCCCCAACGGGAGTGGAAAGACCACCATGATCAAGCTGATCAACGGGCTGCTGACTCCCACCGAGGGGACCGTTCTGGTGGACGGACAGGCGCCGGGGACCTACACTCACAGCATCATCAGCTATCTGCCGGACCGCCCCTACCTCAGCGACTGGATGCGGGTGTCCGACCTGCTGGCCTTTTTTTCCGACTTTTACAAGGATTTTGACCAGGTGAAGGCGGACGAGATGCTCAAGGACCTGAAGATCGGCCCGGGGCAGAGACTGAAGGTGCTCTCCAAGGGCACCAAGGAGAAGGTGCAGTTGATCCTGACTATGAGCCGGAAAGCCCAGCTCTATGTGCTGGATGAGCCCATCGCCGGGGTGGACCCGGCGGCTCGGGACTACATCCTGGGCACTATATTGTCCAATTACAGCGAGGAGGCCAGTGTCCTGCTCTCCACCCACCTGATCGCCGACATCGAGCGGGTGCTGGACGAGGTGGTCTTTATCCGGGAGGGCGTCATGGTCCTGCACAAGGACGTGGACGCCATCCGGGAGGAGACGGGCAAGTCGGTGGATACTCTGTTCCGGGAGGTGTTCGCATGCTGAGCAAACTGATTCGATACGAGTGGAAGGCGGTCGCGCGGGTGTGTATCCCCATGTATGGCGGCCTGATCCTGGCGGCGATGCTGACCCACTTCCTGCTGGGGAACCTGGAGCGGTTCAGCTCCACGCTCTATGATATCATCACTATGGCGATGAGCACCCTGTGCTTCGGCCTCTTTATGGCTGCCTTCGTGCTGACCCTGATCATCCAGATTCAGCGCTTTTCCAAAAATCTGCTGGGGGACGAGGGATACCTGATGTTCACCCTGCCCGCCAGTGTGTCCCAGCATATCACTGCCAAGCTGGTTGTGGCGGTGCTGCTGGACGTGCTTTCTGTGGCGGCCGCCATCCTGGCCGTGCTGGCCCTGGCGCTGGACGGCACCATGTGGCTCGACCTGCCCGGTGATTTTTTTGACATGATCGTATATGTGGACTGGAGCGACTGGCTGCTCCTCCTGGAGGTGCTCATCCTGTGTCTGGCCGCCGGCGCCGTGGGCATGCTGCACATCTATGCCAGCATTGCGGTGGGCCACCTGGCCCGGAAGCACCGTACCCTGGCAGCCTTCGGCGCCTATTTTGGCTTTGCAGTGGCGCTGAATATCCTCTTTACCGGTATGCTGGAGATCTTCGTCTCCTCCCCCTGGATGGCGGAGATCGGCCGCTGGTTTATGGAGCTGAAGGGGGATACGGGGGGACACCTGCTCATGTGGCTGCTGATCCTGGGCATCGCGGTGCTGGGTGCCGGGTTCTTTGTTCTGACCCGGTATCTCCTGAAAAACCATCTGAACCTGGAATAAGGGATGCCGGACCGTTTTCAAGGGGGGCGCCGCGGACTGCGCGGCGCCCCCCTCTTTTTTGCGGGCAGGCGGGGCATAGGACGGGCCCGCAGCTCATAATCTGAGGGCAGGAAGAACATCCCCTGGAAGGAGGTCCGAGCATGGAGACCAGGATCGCGGAGCTGCGGTACAAGGAGGTCATCAGCGTCACCGACGGCAGCCGGTTTGGATATGTGGGGGACATGGAGGTGGACCTGGAGAGCGGGCAGGTCCGGGCCCTGGTGGTGCCGGGGCGGCTGCGGCTGTTCGGCCTGCTGGGCCGGGAGGAGGACCGCTATATCCCCTGGGACCGGGTGCGGCGGTTTGGGGAGGACATCATCCTGGTGGAGCAGGATGATGAGATCGGAAGAGC
>OLGF01001757.1_pt1 | contig 22192 bp, 19 predicted proteins | sample 1604971 | NCBI WGS metagenome assembly OLGF01 (sample SAMEA3888902, study PRJEB22519) | human gut metagenome | biome: human gut; feature: human-associated habitat; material: faeces | place: Denmark | collected 2011 | reverse complement strand
ATTTTATTTGGCGGATACGCCACACCGACGAAATGCGTAGCATTTTGGAGGTTGGCTCTGAGCAGTTACTTTTTATTATACAATATCGATCGGAGATGTAAACAATCAAAAAATATCAAAAAGAAAAAGCATGAACATTAAATGTCCACGCCCTCTCTAAATCTTATTTTATCCGTGATACTCCCCATTATATTGGATCAATGTAATATCTTCCACATTCGTGATCTTCCGGATCTTCTCTGTGAAATCAAGATCATTCTGCCGGCAGAACACTTCAACCGCCATCTCTGTTTTCTCTCCACGCATCGTCTTTGACTTTATGAAATATTTCATTTTTCCAAAGCTGCGGATAATTTCATCACCTGCCTCATCTCCCTGATAATGAATCACTGCGATATAGATCCTGCCCTTCTGCTGCTTATGATAGAACAGAAAGATCATCGCAATCATCACTACTGCCGCGATCAGAGCCAGCACATACATTCCTGCTCCGGTTGTGATTCCTGTAGTGATCGCCCAAAAAAGATAGAGCAGATCCATCGGATCTTTCACCGCTGTACGGAAACGAACGATAGACAACGCTCCAACCATACCAAGTGAGATCACGATGTTCGTACTGATCGCCAGAGTAACCATACAGGTAAGAAGCGTCATTCCGACCAAAGTAACCGCAAAGCTTCTGGAAAAGATTACCCCTACATAAAATTTGCTGTAAACCATATAGATCACCGCTCCAAGAAGCAATGCAATGATCAGCGAAATTGCCATCTTCGGTGCATTAAAGCTGTCAAACACGCCAGATTCCAGCACCGACTTTTTAATCATATCTTGTACACTCATAATAGTTTTCTCTCCTGTGTTTCATTCCAATATTCAAATCCATGCAAATACTGCGATTTTTCATAACAGAGTACATATTTTGATACTGCTGTGAATTCCTGTGCATTTGGTGGAAGCAAGTCACGCACGATCTGTGGAATCATCTCTGTGAATTTCACTTCCATAACCAGTTTCCCCGGTTCAAGCACCGGAAGTGTCGGAAGGGACGAATCAAAGATGTCATAACTTCCGACCGCTACCCTCACATCACTGTCAAATGTAATCCTGACTGTCCCCTCATCCATGATCCACGGTACACGGTCATAGTCAACGATCGTACGTGGACGCATGAGATTGCTGACGCATTCCACATAAAATTCTCTGCACAACGGATATGGACTTCTTAATAAAAATTGATAATCCCCATCGAGGATCTTATAGAATTCTTCTTTTGTCAGCGGAGCGCTTTCTTTATAAATATAACTTCCGAATTTCTTCTTCCGCTCCAGTTTGATCGAACGGTCACTACAATCATAAATACGGATTCTATATTTTTTTCGCATCAGGACACCCGATTCCTTTTCCGCATAAGCACTGTTGAAATAATCTTCAAAATAGAGACTGCGGATCATATAACCATTTCCCTTTGCATTTGGATCTTTTTTCAACAAATGCTTCATCCTCAGCTCCAGCAGTTCTTTCTCACTGGCACCGATCAGATATTTCCATTCATTACGGAAGAGTTCTTTTGATAAATCATTCCTCATAAATATCTTCCTCAACGTTTTGTCCGCCTGTAATGTAGAAACATTTCATGCCATAGTTCTTTCCATCATCTGTTACATAATAATCAAATGCATCCTGTGTCTGTCCTGATGCATTTATCGCACGGACACGCACAAAATACTGGCCGTCTACCGGAACTGTAGTCTCCGCTTCCGGAATTTGAATATTATCCTGACGAAATACGATCTCATTAAACTTATAATCTTTTGCCAGTTCAACTGTATAAGTGATCGTCTCTGCATCAAAATCATATGATGCATCCCAGTTAAGCTTCAACGTATTTCCCTCGATCACCGGTTTTCCAATATAAAACGGCATTGGCTTTTCCAGGCTCTCCTTATAAAGTTCATAATTTTGTTCTACCTCTGAAGGGATTGCCGATGCAATTGTTTCATACTTCGCTTCAGTCAACGGTGCATACATCTGGTCCGGCATCTGATTTAAATACTTCTGAGTAACTGTACGATATTTCTCTATCATACTACTGATCCGATCCACACTGAGATAGGATCTCAGATCCTGGATCGCCGCGTCAAGTTCCTCACGGAAAGCCTCCGACTGCAGACATCTTTGGAAGAGAACATTCATCCAGTAATTGCTGACTCCACATTCCCAACTTCCCTGATCGGAACGATTCTGAATGTTATATTCGGTTCTCATGAAAGAGCCGTCATTATCCCACGCAATCAGATACCATGTGTCCGAATTCTGTGGACTATATAAATATGTATTACGATTCTGTGTATCTACATTTCCGGTCAGTATCTGATACGCCATCCAGTACGTCAGATTTTCTCTGTCAAAATATTGATCCAGGATATCCGCAATCGGTTTTGAATTATCATTCAGATCTGTCAGCATTTGAATCAGTTTCGTATGATCTGAATTTCCTTTGATCTCCAGGAGCTTTTCAAAGGCTTTCTGGTCATAGGTCGGATCGTCTTCTTTTTTTATTACATCTTCATAGCGGAAAAACTCAAACGAATTAATTTTGTACAACTGTCCTTTTGAATCCATTCCATGGTTCTTCATTCCTGTCTTGTTCAGCTGTTCCACCTGTGTGTACAATCCATAGTCCTGGAATTCTGAGCTGTCCCCCTCGGTAAGATCTCTTACATATAAATGTACGAACTGAGTTCTAAGAGACATCAGCTGCGGTATCCCTTTCAGAAGATCGTAAGACAGCTTATTACGGAAACGCATTCCCTCTGTCTGGTGTTTATTCAGATTGATCGTACGTTGTCCTCGCCAGGTTCCTTTATTCTTTTTCAGCTCTATCTTATAATTTTTCTGTGCATTACTGCTTGAAGTCTGCCCTCTGATCTGCACGGTAGCATTCGGCACATTTTCACCATATCCAACCTCCCCGCTCTGCGGACCTGACTCATCACCAACCTGAAGAAGCGCCGCTGTCTGGTAACGGTCTACTCCCATCTTGTCATAATCATAAGCCGAATAACTGTTGATTTCCTTCCAGGTATGATTTGTCCCCTCTGAAGAATTTCCTTGAGAAACCGTAAGATACATTGTCACAACACTCGTCTCGTCATCATTTTCATAGAGGCTATCCTTATCCCTAAGGTGAACGTCGTTGATATCCTGTGTCTCTGCCTTTTTTATCTCTTCCTGTTGTTCTGTCTGTTTCTTTGAAGTATCCCCTGTGTTCTCCGGGGTGGTACATCCCGTCAGGCAACAGGACATTCCTAATAAAAGGGCACATCCCAACGCAAGTAATTTATATTTTTTCAAGCTTATCTCCCCTCTCTATTTTCTCTTCCAAAAAGCATCCAAGCCGTGTGAAGAAACCTGTTTTATCCTCTGCCACAATCGGCTGTACACTCAAAATATAATACGGAAGTTTTTTTATAAAATATCCAAGACGCAGTGTACAGATCAAAAAGAACACCGCACTTCCCAGTAAAAATCCAAACCCATAATACACCTGTGGGAAGAATAAAGACACACAGGTAAATGTCGTCGTACACGCGGCGAACATTCCTGTTGCAAATAATGCTCCCTTGTAATCTGTAAAATAAAGTAAGATCAGCATCATTGTGTTAGCAATTGCATAGAGTCCATAGCCGACACAGAGTGTCCTAAAATATCCTTCCATAAGATCATTAAATCCAAGCGGAAGATATGTCAGAAGCAGCTCTCCGATCGAAATAGCCAGTGCCGTTGTGAGAAGCTGCTTTAACGCCGTATATTTCAGTTCCATGTTTAAGACCTTTCTCATCTCATTTCCCGCCTGCAGGATATCCTTGATTTCTCCCTTGTCATTAAACAAACTATAATAATTCCGATATTTCGGATAGAAATTCACTTCCACAGATACAACGAAATTAACGGTTGTAATAAGAATCGTCAAATAGGCGATCATCGCAGGTACATCATGATACGGTGCACCATAAAATAATCCCTGAACATGTACACGGATCGGTCCGCACCACATGATAACAAGATGTGCAAATAGTCCGATGTTCGTGAACAAGCCTGTAAACGCAAGCGGAAGGAACTGATCCACCCAGCGTAAAAAGAAAAATGCACTGATCTCACTCTGCGGAAAATAACGGTACAACAGCGTCACATCCCAAAGCAGCATGATTCCATAACCGATCGTAACTGCGATCATCAACGCCTCTACATGTGGAATCCCAATCAGGATCAATAGAAATCCGACCAACAATGATGCCGCTACCGCTGTAATAAATGAAATAAGAATCCCTTTGTAATCCTTGATTGCTGTCAGATAACTCATCGCATTCCAGGTGACGATCAATTCTCCGAAAAACTCCAGGCACAAAAACTGTTCGATCAGATTGATTCCTGAAAACAGAAGAAAAATCCCATACATGATTCCGCCGACTACAAGCAGGATCGCTGTTGAACCCCAGAAAGAAAAAAGCACCGCCTCGTGGCGTTCTTCATACAGCATATCCGCAATATATCTCGTCACGACCATAGAGAAGAAACTGGTCACGGTCAACGAAGCAAGAAGTGTGTAAGTAATCATACAGTTCAGAAGTTCCCGGTTATGTCTCGTCGCACCGGTATGATCGCAGATAAAAGCAATTCCTACCAACAGCACGATACCGAGCAGCATCGGACCTGTACAGATCACTCCTGCATACCCATACGCTTTTGCCGTCGCTGCAAGCCCGCGCTTCTGGAATAATTTTTTTAACTCAAATCCGATTCCGGCCATCTGCCTCTTCCACCTCCCGATACATCTTCCGGTACTTTTCAATCATTTCTTCTTTTCGATAATATGCTTTCACTCGTTTCTGTGCATTCTCCCCCATGCGGAGTCTCCGAGCTCTGGAAGCGCACATCTGATCCATTGCCTGCGCGAGCCCCTCTCGATACATCGGTGGGACACAATATCCTGCTGTTCCGTATCGATCCTCCTCGTTACCATTCAGAAGCTCCCTGCAGCATCCTACATCTGTAGTCACACAAGGCCGCCTTGCAGCAAATGATTCTAAAACAGACAGCGGCTGTCCTTCCGATATACTCGTCAAAATTGTAAAGTCCAGCTTCTCCATATAAGAGATGATATCCACTCGTCCTGTAAAGATCACATTTTCCAGATGAAGCTGATCGACCAGCGCATAACACTCCTGCGCATACTCCTCATCATCGACGCCTCCCATAATGTGGAGACGCACATGCTCTCTTGTCGTGCAAAGCTCATAAAACGCATAGATCATTGTCTTGATATCCTTGATCGGTGCCAGACGCACGATCGCACCGATGTCAACCCATCCGTCTTCCTCTTTCAATGGAATAGGGGAAAGCCTTTCATAGTTGATTCCGTTCTCAACGACACGACATTTCTCCTTGTCACATCCCATCTGGATCTGTGCATGCATGGCATTGGTAAATAATGCTGAGACTAGAAACGCTCTCGTATAAATAATATCCGACAGCATATAGAAGAAAGAAATCCACTGCTTTTTAAATGCCGGCTGTACCCATTTTGCACGAATGATCTCTTCTTCACGCTCTCTTGTGTATATTCCATGCTCTGTCAGCAGCACTTTCTTCTTATAAACATACCCGCCCAGGCATGCAAGAAGTCCGCCATATCCTGTACAGATCGCATGATAGACATCTGCCTTGGGTACTTCACTTCCCATTAGATAAAGGACCGGAAGCAGCATAGAACGCATTGTGTGAAATGCATCCGCAAACGGAGTATATGGATAATCTTTTATACAGCACTCCGTCAATATATTCAGGAATTCCTCACTTCTTAAAAAAGACATAGGATTCAGCTTCTGGTCATGATAGAGCCGAAACAAGATTTCCCAATTCGGGCGTCTACACAGCATCAGCTCTTTCAGGCTGTTCGTCTCTTCCTCTGTAAAGGCATGAAGCATTTTTCCTGAATCCTTCAGCCGCAAGGCGTCATCCAGAAAGACCTCGTGAACTTCTACAACATTTTTCGGAAGCTCGTAGACAAATTTCCCTTTATCATTCGCATTTGCCCCAATCACCCACAGAACAAACTCATGCTCTTTCATTTCATTGATATACTGGTGCATCCAGGTGGATACACCTCCAAATATGTAGGGATAACACCCCTCCAATATGAGACAGATTCTCACAATTAACTCCTTATCTGTCGCGTGTTACCGCTTTGTATTTCAATCTTCTAATTTCTCAATAGTTACTGTTGGTTCCTTTGCCTGAAGCAGATAGAGATTTCCTGTCAGATGTGTAAGTTTTCCTCCCGAAACTTCACCCGGTGTTCCTTCATTGATCCTCACCATAAAATATGCTTCATCATAGAAGTTTTTAAGCTCCAATTCTATAGACCGCTCTGTCACTGTCTTTGTGAATGTAACCGCTCCATAACGCTGAATCGCACCGGATAGTTCCGAACCGGTGAGTTGTCTCAAGGACGGTGCCGAATCCACCAGCCAGTCCATATATTCAGCGAGGTTGCTCTTCATCTTTTCCCAGCCAAGCGCTGCACCGCGGTCTTCGTCCAGAAGATCATCCGGATGAATAAAATGACTGTTCACAAAATGCATATTTAATTCCGACAGTGCCGCCATCTTCATATAATCATCGATAATTGCACCGGAGATGATACGCGGCTGTTCTACAATCCCATCCTTTGCAACTTCAAATTCCTGCACATATGCAAACTCACCGGTGAAATAATTACTGGCGATCGTCCGGATCTCCGGGAAATCTTTCGCGAGCATCTCCCTTCCTTCTGCTGACAATACATTGGACGGCGGTACATAGACTGACATTGATACACTGGGAAATGTATCCTCTCCAAAACGGATCAATTCTTTTACAGCCTTTTTCATGGCCGCCTCATTTTTCCATGTATCATACGGAAGCACGTCACCATAATCCACATTTGAAAGACTCAACGGCTGATGATTGTATCCATGATACCCGAGTTCTCCACCTTGATGAAGCAGCATATTTCCAAAATACTGAAAACGTCTGGTATCCTTCTGTTTCTTAATCGTTCCATCCGTCGCATCCTCATAATTTTCAATAATCACACCGGTATAACGAATGTTGTGATTGGATGCAAGCTCCAGCATATCCGGCCACCACACATTCATATAGAAATCACTAATGCTCATTCCATAGTCCCGCTTCACATAAGTAGCATCTCCCTCCGGAACCGGTGATGGAAAGTCATCCAGATAAAATGTTGATCCATTGATCACCGGATAAACCCCCACATCAGTAAGGAGACTGTAGGAAGCCGCATAGAATCCACGCACTGCTTTCACATACAGTCCAAAGTTGTCTACTACAAACTTCCCTTTTCCATATTGGTTCTCCCAAATGACAGGCTGACCGTTTTTTTCATTGACATGCGCATAAACCTTCGCATTCTCACTCAGCTGCACTGCCCAGGCAGAGTCATACGGATCCGTGATTGCATAAGCCTGTCCGCCGCCAAGCATAAAGTCCGGTGCAAAATAAATACTGTCTACGATAGTATTCTCATATCCGGAAGAAATGATTCCAAGCTTCTGCTCAATCGCTGATGAATACGCTGTTTTCTGAAGTGTCATGGCAAAAAGTACATTCCCACCCTCTGACACCCAATCACACAGTTCCATAAGATTCTCTTTCAACGGACTTACATCACTCAGTAATACAACAACCGTTTCATAAGCATGATAATCTGGAATAGAGGATGCACTCTGCAGGTCTACCACATCTGTCCCGACCTTCATATCATTAAAAATCTGCTGAAACTGTATCCAGGCCTGTTCACTCGCCTCATCTTCACTGTTACGAAGTACCAGACAGGTCTTCGGCAGTGATTTCACGGCTGTTTGTTCCGTAACCACTTTTTCCTGATCAAGATACGAGATTTTTCTTTTTTTCTCTTTATATTGAATTCCACTTCGCTCCGCAAAAAGAACCATTGCGATCATCAGAAAAACGCACAGAATCACCAGCATGCTTTTAAATGGAAATGTTCTCAATGATTTTAATCTAGCCAAAAAGCCAATGCCTCCTTACTCTTAGACGACAGATAGATTTGCTCCTCTTTCATCTGTCTTAAACACTGCTGCAACTCCGCTCCCTTTTTTCGTTCTGCCAGATACCGGATCTTCAAAATCCAGAACTCCTCTTTCCGATGCCATTTCTGATCCATCAGCCCTAGAATCTCTTCCGCCTGAACATAATCTCCTGTTTTCATCAGATTTTGGAACAGACGCATACATGTGGAGAGCGTCGTTTTCACCTTCAGCTTTTGTCTTAAAAGACGGATATAACGTTCCCTCTGTTCTCTCTCCATCTGGGCTTCCAGAATCCCCTGATTCAGATACTCTTCCATAAAATCACAGTACTGCTCCAGGATCTCCGGATCGTCCGGTGATGCCGCATACAGCTTCTCCATCTTCTGCAAACGAAAATCATATTCCTTGGAAAGTTCAACCATGGCTGTGATCGCATAATGGACAACCTCTACATCTTCATTCATGCGGGCCTGTTTCAGAAGATCCATATATTCTTCCGGATCATCATTTAACACATCCATGATCAGTTCACGGCGCACTCTCGGTTCGTTGATCAAAAGTGCTTCCTCTAACGGAACGATCTTTTTGTCCGTATCCGAAACTGCCTGAAAAATATTTTTATAAATCTCTTCATTTACACGAAGCTTTTCCACTCCCGGTTCTATCCTATTGTCTCTTCTGGTCAGCATTTGCAAATGCAAAAGCAGCACGCACACTGTTCCCCAGAAAGGGACGAAGATCACAAGTGCCATCAGATATTTTTTCACCTTCAGCAGATGTGTCTTTATCCCCAGCCAGACCAGCACACAGCAGACAATATGTAACAGAATCAGGAATACTCCAAGCACTGTCTGAATCATAATTTTTCTCCTGTATTTGCATTCTCCACGGTATCGATCTCATGACAGACGAAGCCGTCATTTTCCAGTCTTGCAAGAATGATCGGCAAGGAACTTCTGTCCGTCTGTGAAAGAATGAGGAAGAGCTCTCCTTTTTCAGAAATCCCCCAGACATCATTTTCACGGACCGAAGCCTGCAGCGCTGTGTCTGCCTCTTCCAGTGTCATCTGCGGATAATACTCCAGTTTCAGAAGCACATAGGATGCCCGATTCTCCTCCCTCATAGAATGGAAGGAATACAGCCGTTCTTCAAAATACTCCGGCTTCAATATACGTGTACCCTGCACGTACTGCCTGTTCTTGATTGCCTCCTGATATTCCAGCGCGCGCAAAAGTGCTGTTTCTACCAGACCGCAGAGAATCTGGAACAGATTCAGATAATAGAGGGAAAGCTGTTCATCTCCCACTTCCTGAATGAAAATCAGCATCACGAGCTCTCCATCCTTGTGAATCCCGTTCATATACATCGGATAGCCGTCCAGGAAATTCCGGTTTACCCACACCTCTCCGGACACAATCGTCTCTTTCGCTTCCAGATAATCATCCAGACAAATGGATTTTTTCAACACATCTGTCATTCCCTGGGATGCGATCTCAAGGCGTCCGTAGCTCTGATTCTTTCCAACTGAATAAATCGCAAATGTATGATTCTCAAGAACTGATTCCATCACATGCAGCGTTTCAATAAAAAGCTCCTGCGGAAGAATGATATCCAGTTTTTTCGTAATATCAAAGATCTTACCAAAGCTGTCACGGCTTCCCAGAATCTGCTTCTTGTACTGCCGTTTATCAGAAAGCGTCTCCTGATACATTTCTCTCATAAACAGAAATTTATCCAAAATCAGTTTATTCTCCTCTTTCATGAATTGAATATTATCTCTGTTCTTCAGTCGGATGTAACCACAGATCGCGCCGACTGCAAAATAGAAGATAAACGGAATCCAGTTCGAAGGTTCGTAGAAAAGTGTCGTCCAGCCGATCCCTATTTTCGTATATGCTGCCAGCAATGAAAGTGTTTCCAGCCCCGCTGCAGCAAGCCCGTAATTAATGCCGTACAGACTGCTGAACAGCACGATGTAAACAAGCCTCAGATCGATCATCTGAAACTGCACTTGGTTTCCCGCCACCCGGTTCAGCGCTTCAAAAACAAAAAACGTGAGCAGCAATTCTGCGATTTTCACGATTTTATCATGTGCTTTCAAAAAAGTTTTTACTACATCGATCTTCCGTGTCTTATGGTTCGTTTTCTCACAATAATCCTCATAAATTTCTGTGAGATCCTCCAGAAGAGAAATCTTCGGGAACCAGCCGTATTCATTTCTCAGAACGTGGTCATCAGATATCCCATCCCGGATCAGCGCATCTGACAAATAGGTAATGTTTGTAGCCGGAAACATATGTGCCAGTCTCTCCCCGAACTGTTGAAAAGTAAAATGAAATACCTGCGGAACCTGAAGACAGGCACTCCCCTCTCCCCAGTTATCAAAAATCTTGTATAATAAATCCCCAAGATCACTCAACGCAAGAAAATGCATCTCCTGAGCCGGTGCTTCTTCAAATGTAATCTGCTTCTTATTGATCACAGTTGAGAACAGCTTGAAAAAATAATCCTCCTCATAAGTACCAGAATAAAGATACGGCACACGCAGGATCTTGACAGCAATCTGATGCAGCTCACCGTATTGTCTGCAGAACTCCTCTGCCGAGCGGACCATCAGCGTCTTTCCTGTTGTATCTTCATATAAACTATCCGGTCCTGTAATATACAGAAGCCTGGAATTCAGATTCCCCTTATAGTAATGTAATAGCTTGCGTAAAGTCTCAATCTCACCCTCCATCGTCCCATGGAATGTAAGATAATTAGAAAAATAAATCACTCCCTCAAATTCATACGTCTTGAAAATGTCTTTGAATTCTTCCTCCGTCTTCGGCATCGGGTGTACCGATAAGCCCTTCCTGCGATTTGACTTTTGTTCCGTCTCTCCAAGAAGAAGGATCTGACACTCAGGGAATGCTTCTTCAATAAACTCTGCTGTAATATATCCAATGTTTCCGGTTACTAATAATTTCATACGTTACCTCGTAATCATATATTGCACATTTTGTAACTGTTCAGAGGTTGGCTCTGAACAGTTACCACATTTCCAAACCATCATTTAGACAGAAGGTGTATTTTCTTTTATCTGCTTTTTGTCCTGATACATCTTCTCATCAGCACAATGAATCAGTTCCTGCAGATTCTTCTCTTCCGCATTCGTCCAGACATATCCCATCGCAACAGAGATAGGAATGTCACTTTGTTCATCGGCAAATTCAATCTCCGCTCTGACTTGCCTTATGATCTCTTCCGTTTCTTCGGCTGTCTTGTTTTTCAGGATGATCACGAACTCATCACCGCCGATCCATCTCTTTTTCCGTTCCTGTGATAGATCATCTCATCGCCCACACGCACATAATAATTTTTCCAATGGGACCTGAGAAGCAGCACCCATTCCTCGTGCTCTCCTCTATCTGAGAGGCTGAAGGTGACCTCCGCCTTCGTAACACCGTCGGAAGCATCAATCGTCCACTCACCTTCCGGAGCACTTACTTTTCCTGTAAAAATTCTGTCGGGAGCATTCTCATATCTCCCGCAAATATATAATGCAGCTACCATAAAGAAGATAATTATGAGAGTAACTGCGGTATGTATCTTTTTTATAATCATTCTCTCTTATAATATTTTTTGCCATTCCGGCAGATATAATCGCGTCAGTATAACTGCCGAATTGTTTCTTATTATACCATAGATTCTCATTTTGGGAATCTTTTTCTATGTCGTCTCTCGCTCAATCAGCTTTGTTCCGAACACCATGTGCTGTACGCTTGGTTTCTCATCATCTGCCGCCTTGTGCTTAGAGTATATGAAGTTTTGGCTTTATCTTGTAGTTTGCGAATATCCGTATAAATAGAAAAAGCCCTTTGAGAAAAGGATTTCTCCTCTCTCAAAGGGCAAATTGACAAACTTGAATTTGTAATTACATTCCATACATATTGGCATTCTTTACAAGTACTTTATCACCCTTTTCTAATTGTTCCTTGGAAATTCCTCGTAACCCAAGTCCAACATGCTCTGTTTTATATCCGCAATCATTTGATTTTCGTTCTTTTGTATGTGCATCAACAGTAGTAATTGTAGTTTTTAAGACATCGCCATTTGCTACATAAATACTCACATCTTCCCCTACTCTGCACATTCCAGTTAATATATATCCTGTGGCTACAGTTCCTACTCCAATAATTGTAAACACATCATCAATGATAAGTTCAAAATTCTCTTTTAAGCATGATTTAACATCTAATTTATTCATATATTCTTTTTCTCGTTCTTTTTTGCTTTTTCCAAATATTCCCATAGTGTTTCTCCTTTACATATTTCAATTTTTCGCTCTCTGTGACTTCCAGATAAACGGGAAGCTAATTGATACTATCATAAAATCTTTGCAACACGATTGCCAACTCTTCCGGAGCTTCTATGTTTGCTTCATGACCTGTTTTCATAAGTTCATAGAAGTCGGAATTGTTCAAATAATGGCAAAGTTCTTTTGAAGTTTTTTTGTTTGCTTTGTCCTTCTCTCCACAAACAATTAATACCGGACAAGACACCTTATAAAGTGAGTCACTGAAATCTAATTCAGCCATCGTACCACATAGGCTAATAACATCTGCTTTTTTGAAGCCCATTTTATTGAATGCCGAATTTGGCATAAGATGAAACAACATGTTCTGAACTTTCAATAATTTTTTTGGCATTTTATATTGTGCTGCAATTAATACGAGTGCCTTTACTTTATCCGGGTGGTCTATCGCATAATTAAGTGTCAAAACAGCTCCCAGTGAAAGCCCACATAAGACAATTTCTTCATTCTCCTTGTCGCATTCTGATGAGAATGCTGAATATAATTCCTTATATGTAGCAGCTTTCCCTTCTAACATCTCTGATAAACTTAAACTGCGACTGCTTTTCGATACTTTCGTTTCTTTTATTACTCTATTCCAACTGTCTGGTTTTTGCCCTAGTCCATGCAAATATAAATACTTCATATATTGTCACCCTTCAAATTTATATTTCACGCTTTCTATCACTTTATATGTCTGTATCTGAAATATTCAGCCACAAACTTTATCGGGGATAGGCACTTGTGCCGCAAGGGGAAACTCCCCTTGTACGAAATCTCTGATTTCGCTGTATTTCCCGGATTGAGATTTCTCAAAACCGGGAGCAGCACCGCAGGTCGCACGATACAGGCAGATGAAATTGCATGTATAGAAGTGCGCTCTTAGCTTTGCCAAGAGAATTATGCCGTATCCGGCATGTTATCTTTTTTCAATTTCTTTTTTCGACTTCTGAAGCATTCTGCCAGATTTAATAATTTGACATATCTGCTCCTGTTATTCATCATCTGTAAATTCCATCATCTCATCAACAGTGCAGTCCAGCTTCTTGCATATCTTCTCAATCGTCTCCATTGATACATACTGGTTTTTTCCCATCCGGGCAAGAATATTACCACTGATCCCAGTGAGGTACTGCATCTCTATCCGCTTCATATTTTTATCTATGAGCATTTTCCATAATCTGTTATAACTTACGCCCATAAGCTACCTCCATATTTCTCATTCAACCATATTTTGATTATATCACGTTTTCGTTAGGTTGAATACCTGTAATTTTTGATTTCTTCTTTAAAATGGAAAAGAGAATGCCCCGGCAAAGAGCAGCCTCTCCAACCATTTATCCCGGTTTAGTCAAATGGAACCTCTCCTTCCGGTGCTTCCATAAATCCGTCCTTATCTGTTTTCTGTGTTTCTGACGAATCTGCACCGGCACCGTTATCCTTGTTCTGAGCAAATTCATGTTCTTCCACAATCACATCTGTGGTATAAATTGTTTTCCCGTCCTTGTCCTTATAATTGCCAGTGCTGATACGACCGCCAATCACAATCCTCATTCCCTTGTGAAGATATTTCTGTGCAAACTCTGCACTCTTACCAAACGTGATACACGAAATAAAATCTGCTTCCTGTTCTCCGTCACGTTTATATCTTCTGTTCACTGCCAGAGTATATCTGGCTACTGCCATATCATTATCTTTCCCGGCATACTTGATCTCCGGATTCTTTGTCAGTCTTCCCATTAAAATCACTTTATTCATAGTCGTTACATCCTTTCCGGGCATTTTGCCCTGTAAACATTTTTCAGTTACTTTTTTGCAGTGGTCTGTCGTGCTTTTCCCTGTCACCTGCAGTCGTCTCAGACTGCCTCTGCCTGTATAAACAGGTCACTGACCATAAGGCTCTGGTCAGCCGCCCATCATCGGGAGTGTCATTATGATTCCGCTCGCTTCCAAAAAAGAAAGGTCATGGCAGAACTCCTGGTAGACTTTCAGGGTGCACTTATCGGTTGTCAAGGTTCAACGAAGGAACATTCCAAAACGTCCTCTAATTACTAAAGTCAAATGACTTGGCAAGATGCAAAAGATTCGTGATATTTTTTTGCATTTTTATCATTTTTTCTTTTACTTTTGTTAGTCCCTTCACATACTCTGTACTGAGACAGGCAAAAGCGGACATCTTTGGGGTAAAATTTTTAAAATAATTGTTCCTCTACCTATAAAGCCTGGGAAGCGGTATTTACCAACCCCCTTTTGCAAGTTTTTTTCGCATAAATGAAATATTCCCTCACTAATAGCAAGTTTCAGAGGGCATTTGGACGGTACTTTTGCAGAAAAAATTATTTTTCCACTAATCACACGTGGGAATTTGAAGAATGTCAGATAATTTTGAAAAAATCCAAAAAAGAAGCACCGACCGTTATAGTCAGTGCTTGTAAGATATTATATTCGTTTTTCTCAGGAAAGATCATCCCAGTTTTTATATGTTCCATTGTACAGACCTGTAAGTTGTTTTATTGTAAGATTTTCCAGTGGATTTTCTTCATTTATCACAATAGCTATAGCATCTTTTCCAATGACTTTTGTTTCCAGAAGCTCTGCTTCATAATCCTTTAATTCTCTGGATGACATTGCGAAATCACACTCTCCACTTATCACCGCCGTAATCCCTCTTGAAGAATCTGTTGCTTTTACTTCTATTTCAGCATTTGGATTTTGTTTCTGATAGTCATCTGCCAGTGCTTTTACCATTGGTTCCATTGAAGTGGATCCTTCAATCAGAATCTTTCCTTCTGACTTGTCAGAAAGGAATGTTGTTGTACTGTCAGCCTGAATACAATATTGTTTCACAATATCCTGTCCTTTACTCTTTACATAAGTCAGGAAATCCTGTTCCACATCTGTCAGTTCTCCATTATAAGCCAGATAATAATCCCTGCAAAGAGGATAACTGTTATTGTCTATTGTTTTCTCAGAAGGAAGAACTCCGTTGATTTGAAGTATTTTTCCATTCGTATCTGTTGCGGAACTATATGCGACATAACCAACTGCGTTTTTATCTTCTTCCACCTTTTTCAGAACTTTCTCTGTAGAATCAACAACTATTCCTGTATCACTCTCAGGCAGTTTCAAAAGATTCTCAAATTCTGCTCTGGTTCCTGACCCTTCTTCTCGTGATACAGCTGTGACAGCTCCCATAGCAGACAGATCCGGCAATGGCTCTTCCTCGGTTCCACATGCTGTTATTCCCGTTGCCAGCATTATCATTATCAGCAGAAGTGCAGATTTTCGGATGTTTTTTTTCTTTACCATTTTATACTGCACCTCTTTCCATCATTGATTTTCCCGTCTCTTCATCAAGGTTTATAAAAGCCACATTATCACAGGCTTCTTCTGCAATGCTGACACAATTATCTGCCATACGGTCAAAATTATACATGATCCCAGAAAAATATCTTGTCATAGACGCATCACAAACCTCATTTTTTACACGGTTTAAATGTGCCTTACTGTATTTTTTCTCTGCTTTATGCATTTTTTTCTTATTTTCAAAAACTGTTTCAGCCACTACAGCATCACCCTTACGGATTGCCTCCATTGCTTTCTTTAAAAGCTGCTGGATAATATCAATGCAGTCTTCCATTTCTGAGGAGGCTTCACTGGTCAGTCTTTTTCCATTGTTATTTACTTTTTCACATATCTGGTCAATATCTTCACATCTGTCTGCAATCCTCTGAATACTATTGTTTACATACAGTAACCCTGCCGTCTGCTCAGACTGTTGTTCTGTAAGGTTTCCGCTTGCGAATAATCTGGTAATATATTCTGTCACACTGTCCTGTAACTGATGTACAATCTCCAGATTTTCTATAAACGAACCATGAGTTTTTGAGTCTCCATCTGCTACAATCGCCGTTTTTAAATCACTTAACAGAGATTCTGCCAGTTCTCCAAGTCGGTTCAGTTCCTTAGATACCAGAACCATAGCAGCCGCCGGCTGTTCAATCACTTTCATATCCAGATATTTGGGTTCAAAAGCTGCTTTCTCTGTTTTGTCATTTCCACGGATGATTGTTGTAACAATTTTTACCATCAGCGGAATCAGTGGCAGCCAGACCAGTGTACAGACGATATTAAACGTTGTATGTGCATTTGCAATCTGTCTTGAAATCACATCAATCTCATTTCCCTTTGGTGAAATAAACTGGACAAATTTTGCAAACCACGGAACCAGGAAAATAAAAACGCAGCTTCCACTGATATTAAAAATACTATGCGCAATTGCTGTACGTTTTGCATTTTTAGATTGTCCAATTGATGCAAGAAGTGCTGTGATCGTTGTACCTATATTATCTCCAAGAAGAATCGGAATCGCACCGGTAAGCCCTATTACACTGCTTACTCCGTCCGGTCCTGCCTGTGATGCAAAATTCTGCAGAACTGCAATCGTAGCTGAACTACTCTGCACAACCAATGTCATGACCGCTCCCAGTACAACACCAAGAACCGGAATGGATGAAACTTTTCCCATCAGATCAACAAAGACCGGACTTCCCGCCAAAGGTTTCATGACTTCACCCATGATTTCAATTCCTTCAAATAAAAGTCCGAATGAAAAAATTACCATACCGATATTTTTAACCTTTTCTTTTTTGCTAACAAAGTTCAGAATAAATCCAACAAAGATAATTGGATAAATATAATTGCTGATTTTAAATGCCATCAGCTGTGCCGTCATAGTGGTTCCTATGTTGGCACCAAAGATAACAGAAATTGCCTGCGGAAGACTCATAAGTCCCGCACTGACAAAACCGATAACCATAACTGTCGTCGCTGAACTGCTCTGCAATACAGCTGTTACAAGTGCTCCGGCAAGTGCTCCCATAATTGGATTTCTTGTAAGAAATCCAAGGATTTTTTTCATTCGTTCTCCTGCGGCTTTCTGAAGTGCATCACTCATGCTGTTCATTCCATAAAGTAACAAGGCAAGGCCACCGATCAGACCAAAAACCACTTTCACATTCTCGTTCATTTCTCTGTCCTCTCCTGTTATTATATAAGATCTACATTTTCCTATACAATTATAGAAGACAGAAATCAAATCTATGTGAGTGCTTGTGTAAAATAGGTGTAAAAATCAATGGAAATCTTTATAATGTTATAATTGACTTATTCATTTTTCACCTGCTGACATATAGTTTTCATTACGATTTATTATTCAGTCTACGTAATACCAACATCGCCTCATTCCTTACATTTTTGAACGTTCTGTCCGGTCTTCCAAGAAAATATCCTTGTCCGTAATGAACACCTAATCTACACAGACACTCCAACTCTGCTTCTGTTTCTATCCCTTCTGCAATCAGAATTGCTCCTGTCTCATTACAGTAATGCAACAGAAATTCCATCATAATTTCCTTTTTCTTATGTTTTTGAATATCTCTGACCAGTTCTATATCAACTTTTAAGTAGTTTGGCGATGTATTTACTACACGGTTCAGACCAGAATATCCAGCTCCAACATCATCCAAAGCTATTTCATATCCCTGATCTGCATAATGTTTCATGATCTGCTGCAATATCTGGTAGTTTTCTATATCTGACCTCTCTGTTATTTCGAATACAATATCAGAAGCAGGAACTCCGGCTTTCGCAGCCTTACGGTTTGTAAATCCCTGTATGAACGATTTATCCTGAATGATATTACCATCTACATTAAGAAATAATTTTGCATGTTCTGGTTTATTCGCCGCTGCCTTCAATGCTTTATTTCTGCACAATTTTTCCAATTTCCAAACACAGCCTACCTGTTCAGCAATCACAAACAAATCTGAAATCATAAGAGTCGTATCATGCCTGTCGATACGACTAAGAGCTTCATATCCTGCCACATCTCCAGTCTGTAAATTTACAATCGGCTGAAATACCGGATATATAGCCTTTCTTTCTAATATTTTATAAAATTCATCTGCATTTTTTACTTTCATTATTTCTTCTCTGCCTCTGTGAATACATTTTCTGTAACCCTATCAACCCACTATATGATATCATCACTTTTTCATCCTTCAATCAGATTTAAGTAAAATCATAGTAAATTTTCACCATTGTTCAGCCAGACCAATTCTTATATAACACAAAGCAAATACGTACTACCACCTGTTTTTTATTATGAAAACTATATTAAATGAGGCTCTTACTGTCTATACAATAAAAGCCTCGTTATATATAGTCTATGTTCTGATTATTCAGATCTTACTGTCTTTTTCACACACCAGTCTTTCATAATCCAGAAATCCCCGGATATACATTTCTTTTGCCACAATTCCCTCCATTGCATTTTTCGCTGAAATAATCCTGTCCAGTGTCTGCCACATCTCCTGTCCGCCATCTCTGAGGACCGGTTCCAGTATTTCTATGTAATGATGAATTTCTGCTTCCAGAGTGAACATCTCCGGGTCAGATTCAAGAAATCTTTCCAGCTCCCGCTGGTATTCTTCATAATAACTTTCAATCAGTTCTCTTCTCATATCTAGAATCCCCCTTATACATAAATCAGTTCCTGCTTGATGATCTCAGCAGCCCGGTTGCGGATATTGTTACAGTGGCATAGCCATTCCATAGGATTCTGTCTCTTCAGTTCCTCGGAAACTCCCTCCGCACTTCGCATCTGAGTTTCGATCAATTCAAAGCGTTCCTGTGCCTGTTCATTCAGATCTGCCAAATAACTGTCCAGCCTGGCGGTCAGAAGAAGATATGTATAAGTTCCAGATTTATGTTCTTTCAGATATTCCTTCCGAAACATTCCCCAACAGCCGATCGGTCTGGTTTCCTCCGGATAATAAAGATTCGGTAAATAGTAGTCTCCAACTTTTGTGTATTCGATTTTCATAGTGTTTTCCTTTCGCTTTTCATGAAATTGTCATGTTAAATGCGTAGGATGTGCGTTTTTCCTTTAAAATCTTTTCACATAGAAGACATTAAGTGCTTCATGCCCTGCGATTTTGCGCCCGGATTGTCGTTGCCGTAGCCCTCAAGCAGATTGATAACGCCCCAGATACCAAGACCTGCGCCAAGCGCGATAACCAAAGTCTGTAAAACGTCGATTGCAGAATTGAAAAATGCCATAAATTGTCCTCACTTTCTGCCGCGTTGCGGCTGTAAAAATATGAATTGTCTGATTTTGGGTATGAAAAAAGCCGCCTGTGTCTGATAGGCGGCTGTCCCCGCGTTGCGTCCTTGCTGCTTCGCGGCGGTATTCAGTTGTCATTGTCTGCGGCTTCCTGCCATGCCTGCCCCATGCGTAGGGGCGCGTACCATGTAGCCTGTGTTGATGTTTTTGATACTTTCCTCCTTTCAGCGTACTTATGGGTTATTCTAAATCGGCTGCGTCCAGTTCGTAGTAGTCAAATACTTCGTCCGGCTTCACGATAGCAGGGCGGCGTTTGATATGCTTTTCCATGTCAAAAGCGTTTTTCGGGTCTGCGTCAGAAAGGTATCTGTAATTGGGGTGTTTTGTTATATCGAATTTGTCCGAAAAGAACGGGCGCACACCGCGTAGCTGCAAGATACATTTCCCACCGTCCATAACGGCGATTTCGTCCTGTGTCATCAGCTCTTTTCCTAATTTCTGATAGTTCAGCCCGTAGGATTTCTGATTGCTGCGGGTTTCGGAAGTGTTGAAGCTGTCAATGGTTTCCTTTCCCAAAAGCTCCGACATTTCCTTTAGCGTGGTTTTCTCCTTGCCGCCCAAGAACAGGGTCGTATCGCAGTTACCGACTATGGTATCGGCGTTATCCTTGTAAATTGCCTTTAGCTGTGACTGCGACTGTAAAATAATAGAAGCCGATATTTCACGGCTTCGTATGGTGGCAATGAGCTTTTCAAATTTTGGTATCTGCCCGATATTTGCAAACTCGTCAAGCAGGCAGCGCACATGAACGGGAAGCCTGCCGCCGTACAAATCATCAGCCTTATCACACAAGAGGTTGAAAAGCTGCGTGTAGAGGATAGACACAACAAAATTGAACGTATCGTCCGTATCAGAAATGATAACGAACAGTGCCGTTTTGTGGTCGCCTATGGTGTCAAGCTCCATTTCGTCGGTTTCCATTAGTTCGCGCAGTTCCCGTATGTCAAATGGGGCAAGCCGCGCACCGCAGGAAATAAGGATAGAGCTTCGGGTCTTTCCTGCGGACAATAGGAATTTTTTATACTGGCGTACTGCAAAATGCTCCGGGGCTTTTTCCTCCAAGCGTTCAAACATGAGGTCAACCGGACTTTGAAATTCCGGGTCGTCCTCGCGGGCTTCCGACGCATTTATCATTTCAAGCAGCGTCGTGAAATTCTTTTCGGCTTCCGGGGCTTCATACCAGATATAGCCGATAAGGGCGCAGTAAAAAAGCCGTTCCGACTTCACCCAGAAATCCTCCCCGGATTTTTCCCCGTCGCCTTTGGTGTTGGCGATAATGGTATTTACCAGTTTCAAAATATCCTTTTCGCTGCGGAGATAGGCAAAGGGATTGTAGCGCATGGATTTCTTGAAGTTAATCGTGTTCAGCACTTTTATCCTGTACCCGCCGCGCTGCAAGAGCTTTCCGCACTCCACAAGCACCGTTCCTTTCGGGTCGGTCACAACATAGCTGCTGTGCATTTGCATGAGGTTGGGCTTGACGAAAAAGCGGGTCTTGCCGCTGCCGCTTCCTCCAATCACAAGGATATTTTTGTTTCTTGCATACTTTGGCTGCTTTGGTCGGCTGCTCATCATCAGCCGTTCCGTCTGTGTCAGCAGTACGTTGTTTGCAAATACCGGGTCAATGTAGGGCTTTATATCCTCGGCATTGCCCCATGAAGCGTTTTGTCAAGTGCTTTTTTGAGTTATTGACGCAAATTATCGTGAAAGTGCGAAAGTGCAAAGTGCAAAGGGTCTGCGTTTTGCACTTTCAGCTTGCGGGTTCGGGTGGTTGCTTCTTCTTGATGAAGTTGTACCATTGACCGCCGACACGCCTTGCGCCTAAAATGCCGCCCATGTTGCGCTTGGCGTTCTGTACCGTCCTTTCGGATATTCCGGCTTCGGCTGCGGCTTTTACAATGTCCTCACTGGCAAGCTCTTTCCCGTCTGCCAACAGGTCAAGTATCAGCCGTTCCGCCTGTTCGGTCTTGGTGGCGGTGTTGCCGCCCGCGCCGGACAGCAGCTCGTCAGCGGTGATGTCGTATTCGCCTATCCACGAAAAGCCCGTTTCCGGGTCAAGGCAAAAGGCAACGGGCTTGCCCTCCGGCGCAAGGGAAGATTTGTCATGGACGATAACGCGCACATTCGGTTCTCGCTTCACGCGCCCGATCAGCAGGACACTCCTTGCTGCGGCGCGGAAGTCGATAGAACCTAAGCCCCGGTATGCGCTCTGCCCTCCGGCAGCTTTGTTGAGATGTCCGATAAGGATAACGGCGCACCCGGTACGCTCGGCAACATCGGCAAGGCGGCGGAACATGGGGCGCACTTCGTTTGCCCGGTTCATGTCGGTTTTTTCGCCCATGTACGCCTGTATGGGGTCAAGGATAATCAGACGCGCTCCGTTCTGTATGATTGCTTTCTCTATGCGCTCGTCAGACAGGGTAAGTTCCCGCTTGGCTTCATCAATCACAAGTACGCGGTCAAGGTCGGCTTCGGCTTCTATCAGACGGGGCTTGACGGTATCGCCCAGCCCGTCCTCGGCGGTCTGGTAAATCACTTGGAATGGCGGCA
>OLGF01001742.1_pt1 | contig 22334 bp, 19 predicted proteins | sample 1604971 | NCBI WGS metagenome assembly OLGF01 (sample SAMEA3888902, study PRJEB22519) | human gut metagenome | biome: human gut; feature: human-associated habitat; material: faeces | place: Denmark | collected 2011 | reverse complement strand
CGATATCCGGCACCTTGCCGCCGCCGTAGCCAAGGAACGTCTCAAAGGGGATGTCGAAGCCGTCCTTGACGTACTGCTCCCCGCAGACGGGGCAGACCTTATCCGGCATATCGGCGCCGCAGCCGAAGCTGCCGTCGGTGATAAACTCCGAATGGCGGCACTTGGGGCAGCGGTAGTGGGGCGGCAGGGAGTTGACCTCGGTGATGCCCGACATATAGGCCACCAGCGACGAGCCCACAGAGCCTCGTGAGCCTACCAGATAGCCGTTTTCCAAGCTCCGCTGCACCAGCTTCTGTGCCGACATATACACCACGTCGTACTTGCCCAGAATACTGCCCAGCTCCACGTTCAGGCGGTCCACGATCAGCTGGGGCGGCTGGTCGCCGTACAGCTCGTGGCACTTGTCCCACACCAGACGGTTCAGGTCCTCCTCGGAGTTTTCCAGCCTCGGCGGGAACAGCTGGCCCGGCGGCAGCAGCTCGATCTCCTCCACCAGATCCGCAATATGGCGGGGATTGGTCACCACCACCTCATATGCCTTGTCCTCCCCCAAATAAGAGAACTCCTCCAGCATCTCGTCGGTGGTCTTGAAGTAGATGGGCAGCGGCGCATCGGCATCGGGGAACTTCTTGCTGGCCAGCAGCACATGGCGATAGATCTCGTCCTCCGGCTCCTGAAAATGCACGTCGCCGGTGGCGCAGACGGGCTTATGCAGCTCCTCCCCCAGCCGGACGATGGTGCGGTTATACTCCCGCAGCTCCTCCTCCGACTGCACGTCGCCGTTTCGCAGCATGAAGAGATTGTTGCAAATGGGCTGTATCTCCAGATAGTCGTAGAAGGAGGCAATGCGCTTGAGCTCCGCCCAATCCTTGTGATCCGTCACCGCCCGGAACAGCTCGCCCGCCTCGCAGGCCGAGCCGACGATCAGCCCCTCCCGGTGGGTGATGAGCTCCGTCTTGGGGATGATAGGCACCCGCTTGAAGTATTTCAGGTTGGAAGCGGAGATCAGCTGATACAGGTGCTTGAGGCCCAGCTTGTTCTTGGCCAGAATGATGATGTGCTTGGGGAAGCGGCTGGTCTTGCTGCCCTGAGGCCGCAGCTTCAGCATCTCCCCGTTGATCTCCTGCAGGCGGTGGATGCCCAGCTCCCGTTCCATTTTCTCGAAGAAGGGGATCAGCATATAGGCCACCATGGCCGCATCGTCCGAAGCCCGGTGGTGGTTGAAGGCGGGCAGATCCAGATGCTCCGCCACGATATCCAGCTTATACTTGTGCAGCTCCGGCAGCAGATTCTGCGCCAGGATCAGGGAGTCCACATAGGTGGGATCGAAGGGAAGGCCCACCTTCCGGCACCCGGCCCGGATGAAGCTGATGTCAAATTCGGCGTTGTGGGCCGCCAGCGGGCGATCCCCTACAAACTCCAGAAAACTCGTCAGGGCCTCCTTCAGCTGGGGAGCGTCGGCCAGCATGGCATCCGTGATGCCCGTCAGGCCCACGATCTCCGGCGTCAGGCGGCGGTTGGGGTTGACGAAGGTCTGAAACCGCTCCGCCACCTCGCCGTTGCGCAGCACCACGGCGCCGATCTCCGTGATGGCCTCCCGCTCCACCTTCAGGCCCGTGGTCTCGATGTCGAAGCACACGATCTCGTCGGCAAAATTCTGATCCTGCGGACCGTGGACGGCGATGCGGTCGTCGAGGTTATTGACATAATACCCCTCCACGCCGTAGAGGATCTTGATCTTTCCCTTGGCGGTGTGCCATGCATCCGGGAAGGACTGGGCTACGCCGTGATCGGTGATGGCGATGGCGGGGTGTCCCCAGGAGATGGCCTGCTTAATGACGGCGGCCGTGTCCGTCAGGGCGTCCATGTTGGACATCTTCGTATGCAGGTGCAGCTCCACCCGCTTCTCCGGGGCCGTGTCCTTGCGGCCCTCATGGGGAACCTTCATGATGTGGTAGGGCTTGAGCTGAATGTCCTTGCCGTCACGGGTCAGCTCCGGCTGTCCCTGCACCCGCAGCCACATACCGGGGGCGATGGCGTTCTGCAGGGCCAGCGCCTCCTGCCCCTCGGTATATTTGCGCACGGTGACGGAGCTCTGATAGTCCGTCATGTCGAAGCTCAGCATCCACATACCGGGGCGCTTGGTCTCCCGGCACTCGGCGGCAAAGACCTTGCCCTCCACGATGGCCGTACCCATTTTCACGTTCAGCTCCGTCATGGAGACGGGCTTTCCCTTGATCTCCTTGCCCAGCAGCACCTCGGTGCCGCCGCTTTTCTTCTCCGCCTTCCGGTCATGAATGGTGAGATGCAGCCGGTGCAGGCCGTACTGCCGGGTCAGCAGCTGCTCCAGCGCCGTCTGAGCTGCCTCCGGGATGCGCTCCCCGGTGGCCACGTCCAGTTCCAGCGCCCGCTGCTTCACGTCCAGCGCTCCGCCTGTGACCACGGCATCGTGGAACAGCAGCCGCAGCTCTCTGGGCGGCACGAAGCTTTCAAAAAAATCAAAAAATGCGATCTGTTCCCTCATAGCGCACTCCTGCTGTCATAGTCGGTCGATTTCGTCCATCAAAGCGTCCACCAGCTTGTCCTGCGGCACCTTGTAAAGGATCTCCCCCTTACGGAACACCAGACCCTCGCCATCGCCGCCGGCGATGCCCACGTCCGCCGCACGGGCCTCCCCCGGCCCGTTGACCACGCACCCCATCACCGCCACGGTGATGGGCTTGGTGCAGCCCTCCAACCGGCGCTCTACCTCCCGTGCAATGGGGATCATGTCGTATTTTGTGCGGCCGCAGGTGGGGCAGGAGATGAGGTTCGGCCCCGTTTGCCGCAGTCCGGCGGCAGAGAGGATATCCTTGGCTGCACGCACCTCCTCCACCGGGTCGGCGGTGAGGCTCACCCGAATGGTGTCGCCGATGCCCTGACACAGCAGGCCGCCGATGCCGATGGCGGATTTCAGCACTCCCATCCGGGGCGTACCCGCCTCTGTGACTCCCAGATGCAGGGGGTAATCCGTCTGTCGGCGCAGCAGCTGATAGGCCGCCATGTTCACCGGCACACGGGAGCACTTCACGGAGATGCAGATGTCGTCGAAGCTGCAGTCGTTCAGCAGGCGAACATGGCCCATGGCACTCTCCACCAGCGCCTCCGGGGTGACGCCGCCGTATTTTTGCAGCAGTTCCCGCTCCAGTGAGCCGCCGTTGACGCCGATGCGAATGGGGATGCCCTCGCCGCGGCAGGCGTCCGCCACGGCCCGCACCTTCTCCTGTGAGCCGATGTTGCCGGGGTTGATGCGGATCTTATCGATGCCCTGCCGCACGCACTCCAGCGCCAGCTTGTAGTCGAAGTGGATATCCGCCACCAGCGGGATGTGGATGGCCCGGCGGATACGACCCACGGCCTGCGCCGCCGCCATATCCGGCACCGCCACCCGGATGATATCGCACCCCGCCTCCTCCAGCCGGAGGATCTGGGCCACGGTGGCGGCCACATCCTCCGTCCGGGTGTTGCACATGGACTGAATGGCGATGTCCGCCCCGCCGCCTACCGGGACGCTGCCCACATGAATTTGCTTACTCATGGCTGATTCCTCCTCAGTTTATCCCCCTCCATGGGGCAAAAACGCACCACAGGGACGGGAAGCCGCTCCCGTCCCGTGTGCTCTTTCTCTCTTACTGAAACAGCTTCCACACGTCCTGAAAGGTGATGACCAGCATCAGCAGCATCAGCAGCGCGAAGCCGGCCAGATGGACGTAGCTCTCGAATTTTGCCGGAATTTTCTTGCGGATGGTCAGCATACACAGGGCGTTGACCACCAGAAAGAAGATCTTTCCGCCGTCCAGCGCCGGCAGGGGCAGCAGGTTCATCACCGCCAGATTCACCGCCACCAGCGCCGCCAGATAGGCGATGTTCTCCACCGCCGCCGAGGCGCTCTCCGCCTGTTCGCCCACGTCCGTGATGGTGGAGACGATGCCCACCGGGCCGCTGACGTCCTTGAGGCCCGCCTCACCGGTCACCAGCATCTGCAGGGACAGACGCACGATCCGCACGAAGTCCACGGCGTTGTTCCAGCTGTACCGGAGGCGGCTGCCTACGGTGGCCTCCTCCGCCCCGAACATCAGGCCGAAGCCCGTGTAGGTCTGGCCCTGCTGGTCGGTGTACTCCGCCCGCTCCATGGGGAAGTCCTTCAGGGTCACGGTCTGACCGTCACGCTTGACCTTCAGGTCGAATACACCGGTCTTGTTGCGGCCCAGCAGCAGGCTCACGTCACTGTAAACATACACCCGCTCACCGTCGATGCTCACCAGACGGTCCCCCACCTGCAGGCCGCTCTCGCTCTGGAGGGGGCAGCCGTCGGCAAAGTCCGTGATGACCGGGACGTAAAATGCCTTGGCCCCGGCGTACAGGGCGACGATGATAATCAGGCCCGTCAGAAAGTTCATAAAGGCCCCGGCGGCAAAAATGATGAGTTTTTTCCAGAAGCTCTGGTTATTCAAGGCCGTGGGGTCGTTGGAGTCCTCCTCCTCGCCCTCCATGGCACAAAAGCCGCCGATGGGCAGCAGCCGCAGAGAGTAGGTGGTATCCCCCTTGGTCTTGTGCAGGATGGTGGGGCCCATACCGATGGAAAATTCGTTGACCCGCACACCGCAGGCCTTGGCCGCCAGAAAATGGCCCAGCTCGTGTACGGCGATGAGTACGCCGAAAATCAGGATCGCAGCAATAATATAGATCATGGTTCCTCCTACCGGTTCAGTACAGCGGCACGGGCCAGTCTGTCTGCCTCCAGTATATCCTCCAGAGAGGGCGTATATTTCACCTCCACCCGGCACAGGGCGTCCTCCACCCGCCGGGCGATGTCGTTAAAGCCGATCTCCTGCCGCAGGAACAGGCCCACGGCCTCCTCATTGGCACCGTTCATGATGGCGCAGGCGGTGCCGCCCGTCCGGGCGCACCGGCGGGCGATAGCCAAACAGGGAAATGCCTCCGTATCCGGGGCCTGAAAGGTCAGCGGCCCGCAGGACAGCAGATCCAGCGTCCGATCCGGTGTCTCGGCCCGGTAGGGCCATGTGAAGGCGTAACGGATAGGCAGCTTCATATCCGCCGTTCCCAGCTGGGCGATCATGGCCCCGTCCCGGTACTCCACCAGCGAATGGACGATGCTCTGGCGGTGGATCACCGCCTCCACCTGCTCCACCGGCAGCCGGTACAGCCGCATGGCCTCGATGATCTCCAGTCCCTTGTTCATGAGGGTGGCCGAGTCGATGGTGATCTTGGCCCCCATGCTCCAGTTAGGGTGCTTCAGAGCGTCCGCCGGGGTCTTATGCTCCAGTTCCTCATGGCTCAGGCCGAAAAACGGCCCGCCGGAGCAGGTCAGCAGCAGGCGCTTTACCTCCCGGCGATCCCGGCAGCCCTGCAGGCTCTGGAAAATAGCCGAGTGCTCCGAATCCACCGGCACGATCTCGGCGCCGCAGCGCTCCGCCTCCGCCATCACCAGCTCGCCGGCGCACACCAGCGTCTCCTTATTGGCCAGAGCGATGCGCTTTTTCTCCCGGATAGCCGCCAGCGTGGGTTCCAGTCCAACGCTGCCCATGACGGCGGTGACCACCGTGTCCGCCTCCGGCAGCGTCGCCGCCTCCAGAAGCCCCTCCGGCCCCTCCGCCACCCGGATATCCGTGTCGGACAGCCGCAGCCGCAGCTCTCCCGCCGCCGCCCGGTCATACAGCACCGCCAGCTTCGGATGGAACTGGCGGGCCTGCTGCTCCAGCAGATCCACCTGGCGGTTGGCCGTCAGCGCCGCCACCGTCAGTCCCAGCTCCTGCACCACCTGCAGCGTCTGCCGCCCGATGGAGCCGGTGGAGCCCAAGACCGCAACAGTCTTTGTCATAATCGTTTCTCCTTGTTACAGGCCGATGACCCAGCAGGTCATGAGCCACAGCACCGGCGCAGCAAACAGCACACTGTCGAACCGGTCCAGCACGCCGCCGTGACCCGGCAGCAGCCGCCCATAGTCCTTGATGCCGTACTGGCGCTTGATGGCCGAAAAGCTCAGGTCGCCCAGCTGGCCCATGAGAGCGCCCACCAGACCCATGAGGATGCAGCCGCCGATGTGCAGGGGCTGCAGGGTACAGAGGTAAAAGATGATCCGGAAGATCACCATGCCCAGCACGCCGCCGACAAGGCCGCCCACGGCGCCCTCCACAGTCTTGTGGGGGCTTACCAGCGGCGACAGCTTGTGCTTGCCGCAGGCCATGCCGGTAAACAGGGCCGCCGAGTCGCTGCAGAAGGCCGCCACCAGCGGCACCAACACCAGTCCGCCGCCGTAGGGCAGCAGCCGCAGCAGCAGCAGGCAGCTGAAGGAGGCCGGGATGGCCAGCCCCGCCAGCGCCATGACGCACACATCCAGCAGGGTCAGGGCGTGGGGCTTGCCGTAGGTCAGCACGCCCGCCGCCGGCAGCGCTATCACGCCCACCAGCAGCAGCCCGTCCACGATGCCCAGCGGCAGCTGCCACCCATGGCCCGCACCGTAAAAATGCAGCACCACTAATATGCCCATCACCGCCGGCAGCGCCGTCCAGCGCCGGGTCTTTTCCGGCCCGCACACAGCCGCCAGCAGCTCATGGGTACCCACCACGCTCAGCGCTGCCAACAGCGCCGCCGTGGCCCAGTCCGGTGCCACGCACAGGATGGCCAGCAGCAGCGGGATGCCGATCACCGCCACGATAATTCTCTGTTTCATATGCTTTCCTCTTTATTTTATCCCGCCGAACCGGCGGTCACGCTGCTGATACGCCACGATGGCCCGGTCCATATCCTCCGGCCCGAAGTCCGGCCACAGGGTATCGCAGAAATACAGCTCCGAATAGGCGCACTGCCACAGCAGAAAGCCCGACAGCCGCTCCTCTCCGCTGGTGCGGATGATGAGCTCCGGGTCCGGGAGACCGTCGGTAAACAGGTAGCCGGAGAATCGCTCCTCATCCAGCTCCTCCGGGCGGCAGCGGCCCTCCACACAGTCGGCGGCAAAGTGCCGGGCCGCCCGCAGCAGCTCATCCCGGCCGCCGTAGTTCAGGCAGACGTTGGCCTGAAAGCCCTGAATATGGGAGGATATCTCGTTGGTGCGCCGGGCCAGTTCCTGCAGCTCCGGCGAAAGGGCGCTCAGGTCCCCCAGAAACCGCAGCCGGATCTGATCCCGCTCCATGGAGTCGATGGCCTCCAGCATATACTGCTTCAGAAGGCCCATGATGGTGTTGACCTCGTCCGCCGGGCGCTTCCAGTTCTCCGTGGAGAATGCGTATACCGTCAGGTACTCCACTCCCAGCTCCTTGCAGTAGGTAGCGATCTTGCGGAACACCTCCGCCCCCACCTTATGTCCGGCGGTGCGGGGCAGGCCCCGACGCTTGGCCCATCTCCCGTTGCCGTCCATGATAACAGCGATATGGCGGGGAAGGCGGTTTTCATCCACCTGCCCCGCCGTATGATGCTTCTTTTTGGAAAACAGGCCCATCAGACAGACATGAGTTCCTTTTCTTTGGTATCCAGCAGCTTATCCAGCTCCTTGCAGTGGTCGTCGGTCATCTTCTGCAGGTCCTTCTCAGCCAGCTTCAGCTCGTCCTCGGTGATCTCGGAGGCCTTTTGCATCTTCTTGAACGCCTCCAGCGCATCCCGGCGGATGTTGCGGATGGCCACCTTGCCGCCCTCGTTGTACTTGCGGATCTGCTTGACCAGATCCTTGCGGCGCTCCTCCGTCAGCTGGGGGAAGGCCAGCCGGATGGACTTGCCGTCATTCTGGGGATTGATGCCCAGATCGGACTCCTGAATGGCCTTCTCAATGCCCTTCAGGGCCGAGGCGTCCCAAGGGGTGATGAGCAGCGTCCGGGGATCGGGGGACGCCACCGCAGCGATCTGCTGGATGGGAGTGGGGGTGCCGTAGTAGTCCACCTGAATGCGGTTGAGGACGGATGCGTTGGCCCGTCCGGCCCGCACGGCTCCGAAGTCACGCTCCACCGCCTCCACGCTCTTCTTCATCTTTTCCTCGTATACCTTGTAGTGTTCCTTCAGCATGGTTATGCCTCCTTCACGATCGTTCCGATTTTTTCGCCCCGCAGCACACGCACGATATTATACGGGTCTTTCAGTGCAAACACCAGCACCGGGATGTGGTTGTCCATGGACAGGCTGGTGGCGGTGGAATCCATCACCGCCAGATGACGCTTGAGCACCTCGTCATAGGTGATGGCGTCGAACTTCACGGCGTCGGCGTTCTTGGCCGGGTCGCAGTCGTACACGCCGTCGATGTTCTTGGCCAGCAGGATCACGTCGGCGTTGATCTCCGCCGCCCGCAGCACCGCCGCCGTATCGGTGGAGAAGAAGGGGCATCCCACACCGCAGCCAAACAGCACCACCCGGCCCTTTTCCAGATGCCGGACGGCTCTGGCCCGGATATAGGGCTCCGCCACCTCACGGATCTCCAGCGCCGTCTGGAGCCGGACGTCCACGCCCTTCTGCTCCAGCACGTCCGCCAGTGCCATGCAGTTCATGGCCGTGGCCAGCATCCCCATGTGGTCGGCACGGGTGCGCTCGATGTGGCCCTCGCCGTTCTTCACGCCCCGCCAGAAGTTGCCGCCGCCGATGACAACGCCGATCTGCACGCCCATGTTCACGCACTCCTTGATGACGTCCGCCACCTGACCCAGCACCTGAAAGTCCAGGCCGAAGTGCTTCTCGCCCGCCAGTGCCTCGCCGCTGATCTTCAGCAGCACCCGTTTATACTTCGGTTCGTCCATTGCTCTTCCTCCGTATGTGATACTTGGGAGTATTTTACCTTATTTTTTCCCGTTTGCATAGAGGGAAAAGCAAAATTTTTTCCGTCCTCTCTCCCCGCCTTGCATTTTCCGGCGGAAGATGGTACCATCTCACCGAAAAGAAACTGATAGGAGACGCCTTATGGAGCTGCTGCACATACATAAAGATACATGGGCCGCCGTGGGAGCCACGGCCCTGATCCCCTTTTACCGCCTGACGGATACGGACATTGTCCTGCTGGACACCGGCATCGCCGCCTCTGACCGGGAGGGCCTTACCGCCCTGCTGGAGGAGCACGGCCTGCGCCCTAAGGGGATCCTCTGCTCCCACGCCCACTATGACCACGTAGGCAACGCCGCCTATCTCCGCTGCCGTTACGGCTGCCCCATCGCCATGCCCATGATCGAGGCCGCCATCTGCGCCGATGCCACCGCCTTCCGGGCCAACTACGAGACTCTCACCTACGGCACCATCCAGTCCATGTTTCCGGAGGAGTGCTTCCTGTCGGACGTTCTCATCTCTCCGGATATCGATCATCTGGACTTTTGCGGCGTCCGTTTCGGCCTACTGCCCCTGCCGGGCCACTCTGCCGGGCAGATGGGCTTTATCACCCCCGACGGCACTGCCTATCTGGCAGACTGCCTGTTGGGGCCGGAGCAGCTGCAGCGCTTCAAGCTGCCCACCATCATGCACATTGCCCGTGATCTGACGGTGATGGAGTCCCTCCGCAGTCTCCGCTGCCCGGCCTATGTGCTGGCCCATAAGACCAGCGTCACAGAGCTTGGCCCCGTCATCGATGCCAACATCGCCGCCATCCACGATAAGGGGCGGCGGCTGCTGAGTTGTCTCACCGACGGCATGACCGCCGACCAGTGGCTCTATGCCTACTGCCGTCAGGAGGGCATCCACACTCATGATCCCTTCCGCATCAGCGTCACCCAGCGCAATTTCCTGCATCTGTCGGGCTGGCTGGTGGACGAGGGCCGGGTGGCTCTGCACCATGACCTCTGCGTGAGCCGTTACAGTAAGGTGTGAACCGGTCCACGGTGGGTAAGTTTTCGTTTTTTATCGTCCGTAATGGTCACAGGGGAGGGGGCAGCATCCACTGTCCCCTCCCCTGTTTCTTCTTTCGGCAATTCCGTTTTTTCAATCCTCCAGCAGCTCCGTGAAGCTCCGGATGGTCCGATCGCACACCCGTGTCATCTCCTCCCACGAGACGTGAAAGAACTGATCGTAGACCCCCACCGTGTGCATCCCGGCCGCCTTGGCCCCACGGCACGCCGCCACGGAGTCGTCGTACACCACGCACTCCGCCGACTCCACGCCCATGCGTCGGGCCGCTACCCGGAAGATCTCCGGGTCCTTCTTCTCGATCTTCAGATCGTGGGCAAACAAGATCTCCTCAAAATATGGCATCAGTCCCAGATGCCCCAGTGCCGCCCGGCAGTGGGCCGGAACACTGGAGGTCAGCACCATCATCCGCTGCCCCCGGCGGCGGCACTGATCCAGATACTCCCGCACGCCGGGCTTCACCTGTACCCGTGTGGCATAGGCGTCCCCGGCCATCTCCATCCACTCTGCCATGATATCCTCCACAGACTCCTCCAGATGGCAGTAACGCTTGGTGAACTCCGCCGCCAGTGGGAAAATGGTGTGAGCCACCCCCTGATAGTACTCCTTGGTGTAGGGAAAGCCACGCTTGGCCAGAAATGCCTCATCCACCTCCCGCCAGATGCCGTTGGAATCGATCAGGGTCCCGTCCATGTCAAAAATATGCATCCATTCGTCCTCCGCTCGGATCGTTTCTGTGATTATATCAAGTTTTTGCCATTCTGTAAACGCCGGTTTCCCATGTGGACAAATGGGGAAAGCTGTGGTAGAATAGTGTGATAAAATTTTCCGAGCCAACGGGAGGGACCATGCCATGCAGGGAAAGCTCATCGTATTTGAGGGGACCGACGGTTCCGGCAAGGCTACGCAGTCGGAGCTGCTGTGTCAGGAGCTGACCCGGCGGGGCGTTCCCTACCGCAAGCTGACCTTCCCCCGGTATCAGGAGGAATCCTCGGCGCTGGTGCGGCTCTATCTGGGCGGGGCCTTCGGCCAGAAGCCCGGCGATGTCAATGCCTATGCCGCTGCGGCCTTCTACTCCGTGGACCGCTACGCCTCCTATAAACAGGACTGGGGCAGCTACTATGAGCAGGGCGGTCTGCTCATCGCCGACCGCTATACCACCTCCAACGCCGTTCACCAGACCTCCAAGCTTCCGCCGGAGCAGCAGCGGCCCTTTGTGGACTGGCTCTTTGACTTCGAGTATCAGAAGCTGGGTCTGCCGGCTCCGGATCGAGTGCTGTACCTGGATCTCCCCACGGAGCTGTCCGAGCAGATGATGCGCCGCCGGGAGGAGGCCACCCATACCCATGCCGACATCCATGAGCAGGACGAGGCTTATCTCCGCTCCTGCCGGGAGAGCGCCGCCCGTGTGGTGGACTGGTGCGGCTGGCAGCGCATCCGCTGCGACCGGGACGGCCGGATCCGCAGTATTCAGGACATCCATCAGGAGGTTCTGGAGCGTGTGGCGGATCTGCTGCCGTAAAAAAGGACGGAACGCCGCAGCGTCCCGTCCCGGTTCGGCCGAACCCTATGGTACGTGTCTGTCCCTATGTCCCTCAGCAGGAGCAGCGGGAGTCGCCGCCGCAGCAGCGCTCGTTCTGTCCGCCGCCGCAGCAGCAGAGCACCAGTAAAACGATGACGATCAGCCAGATGCAGGAGCAGTTGTTGTTGTCAAAGCACACTTGAACCTCACCTCACTTGTTCTTCACTGGCTTATTCTATGCCCCACCGCCCCGGAAGGTATCTTGTCCGGTCTGATTTGCGCTGGGGAAAATGCGATAAAATGTGATAAAGAAAGGAACAACGATCTATGGCAGACCGCAAAAACAACGAGACCACCAGCTGGAACGCCGACGAGGTGCGCCGCCAGCAGACTCAGCGCAAGCAGCGCAAGAAAATGCGCCGGGCCCGTTTCTGGGCCATCTACTGCGCCGGTGTGGTGCTGGGCTCCTGCCTGCTGGCGGGACTGGGTTGGCTCATAGTCAATGACGTGTGCGCCCTGAACAAGGCACCTCTTACCGCCACGGTGGAGATCGAAAAGGGCGACTCCGTGGGGCAGATCGCCTCCAAGCTGAAGAAGGCGGGCATCATCAAATATAAGCTGCTGTTCGTCATCACCAGTCCCCTCTTCCACGCCAAGGACACCATCCAGCCCGGCAGCTACGAGCTCAACACCGACATGGACTACAACTGCATCATCGACTCCATGCAGCAGGGCTCCTCTGTGGCCGGGACGGTGAAGGTCACCATCCCGGAGGGCTACTCCGTGCAGGAGACCATCCAACTGCTGGCCGACAGCGACGTGTCCAATGTGGAGGACCTGACGGAGGCCGCCAAGAACCATGTGTTCGACTACACCTTTGTGGATAACGAGAATCTGGGCAGCATCACCCGGCTGGAGGGCTTCCTCTTCCCGGATACCTACGAGTTCTTCCACAAGGAGGACGCCGTCTCTGCGCTGGATCGCCTGCTCTCCAACTTCCAGACCCGTGTCAGCGGCGATCTGCTGACGGATATCGAGAACTCCCAGTACAGCCTCCGTGAGATCGTCACACTGGCCTCCATCATTGAAAAGGAGGCCATCGGGGATGACGAGGAGCGTGCCAACATCTCCTCCGTGTTCTATAACCGTCTCAGCGGCGACAACTCCGAGATCGGCACCGCCCTCCAGTCCGACGCCACTATCTACTATGCCCTGCACATCGCCGGCATGGACGATACCCAGTTCTCCACGGATCTGGACAGCCCCTACAACACCTACAAATACGGCGGCCTCCCCGTCGGCCCCATCTGCAACCCCAGTCTGTCCTCCATCAAGGCGGCGGTGCATCCCAACGACACCGGCTACTACTACTTTGCCTACGGCAAGGATGGAGTCAGCCACTTCTTCCGCACCTATGATGAGCATCTGGCCTTCGTCAACAGCGATATGTACGCCCCGGATTGATGGATATGATGAGAAAAAAGCCTGAGCTGCTGTCCCCGGCCGGGGACATGGAAAAGCTGAAAATGGCCGTGGCCTATGGTGCCGACGCCGTGTATCTGGCAGGCACCTCCTTCGGGATGCGCTCCTTCGCCGGGAATTTCTCCCCGGAGGAGCTGCCCCTTGCGGTGGCCTATGCCCATGACCACGGCGTCCGGGTCCACGTCACCGTCAATACCATGCCCCGCAGCGGCGAGGTGGATGCCCTCCCCGCCCATCTGGAGCGCCTGAACGATGCCGGGGTGGATGCTCTCATTCTGGCGGATCTGGGGGCCTTCACGCTGGCGGGGAAATACGCCCCCCGCTGCGAGCGCCACATCAGCACCCAGCAATCCATCGCCAACTACGCCTGCGCTCAGGCGTGGTACGATCTGGGCGCCAAGCGGGTGGTGCTGGCCCGTGAGCTGAGCATGGACGAGATCCGTGAGATCCGCCGCCGCACCTCCCCGGAGCTGGAGCTGGAAACCTTCTGCCACGGGGCCATGTGCGTGTCCTACTCCGGCCGCTGTCTGCTCTCCAATTACATGACCGGTCGGGACTCCAACCGGGGCGCCTGCGCCCAGCCCTGCCGCTACCAGTACGCCCTGATGGAGGAGAAGCGCCCCGGCGAGTACTTTCCGGTGTTCGAGGACGAAAAGGGTACCTACATCATGAACTCCCGCGATATGTGCATGATCGACCATCTGGACGACCTCATGGACGCCGGAGTGGATTGCCTGAAGATCGAGGGCCGGGCCAAATCCGCCTATTATGCCGCCATCGTTACCGGTGCTTACCGCCATGTTATCGACGACGTGGCGCAGGGCCGCCCCGCCGACCCCGTCTGGCGGGACGAGGTGGAGCACGTCAGCCACCGCCACTATTCCACCGGCTTTTTCTACGGCCCTCCCGGCCAGTATTACGAGAACTCCCGCTATATCCGGGACTGGCAGATCTGCGCTGTGGTAACGGACTGCACCCCGGAGGGACTGGCCACCCTGAGTCTCCGCAACAAGTTCCGCACCGGCGATACCGTGGAGGTGGTGGGGCCGGATACCCGCCCCTTCTCCCTTACCGTGCCGGAGATGACGGATGCCGACGGACTGCCCCTCTTTGAGCCGAAAACACCTCAGATGACCTTTACCATGCCCCTGCCCCGGCCGGTACCGCCTATGAGCTTCATCCGCCATGCCGTGGACCTGTCGGGAAAGTAATGCCCCCATGACCGCCGCCCCCTTCCGAACCCCGGAAGGGGGCGTTGTTTCGGCACAGACATGACAGGTTCAAGTTGAAATCGTTTTCCCCCCTCCTAAAGCTATATCCCCTGCGGGGCGGACCCTCTGTCCGCCCCGCTTCCTTTTGCCCATAAAAATTCCCCGCTCCGGCAACTGGCTCTTTTCAATCGATGCAGATTGCGGTATAATGAGTTCTGATTACGACCCGATGGAGGTGCCTATCTCATGGAAGTGAAGCGCAGGGAGCTCATGCCCCATGTGTATCTGACCTATCTGCCGGCCCGGAAATTCAAAACCGGGGTGCTGTCGGCCCAATTCATCACGCCGCTGGCCAAGGAAACGGCGTCCTACAACGCCCTGCTGCCGGCGGTGCTGCACCGCGGCACCATGCGCTGCCCGGACATGGAGCAGCTCGCTGCGGCCATGGATCGGCTCTACGGCGCACAGATCAGCCCCACCATCCGCAAGCGGGGGGAGACGCAGTGCCTTGGCTTCGTGGCCAGCTTTATCGACGACCGGTTCGTCTCCCGGAATGAACCGCTGCTGGAGCCTGCGGCGGAGCTGCTGGGGGAGCTGCTGCTGGACCCTGTGACCCGTGGCGGCCGGTTTCTGCAGGAATATGTGGAGGGCGAGAAGGCCAATCTGGCCGACGCCATCCGCTCCATCCGCAACGACAAACGGGACTGGGCCGATCTGCGGCTTTTGCAGGAGATGTGCGCCGGAGAGCCCTATGGCATCAGCCGCTTCGGTGACGAGGCGGGGCTGGCCAAGATCAACAACCAGAAGCTTTACGCTCACAGCCAGCGGATGATGTCCTCCTCCCGGCTGGAGCTGTTCTACTGCGGCAGCGCCGAGTGCCATCGGGTGGAGGAGGCCCTGCTGACGGCCTTCTCCTCCCTGACCCGTGGCCCCCAAACGGAGCCGGAGCCGCCCCGACGGTTCGCCGCTCCCTCCCAGCCCCGACTGGTGACGGAGGAGATGGACGTGACGCAGGGCAAGCTCTCCATGGGCTTCCGCTGCGATACCGATGACGAGCCCGCCATGATCCTGGCTAATCTCATGTTCGGCGGCTCCAGCAACTCCAAGCTGTTTCTGAACGTCCGGGAGAAGCTCTCCCTCTGCTACTATGCCTCCAGCACCTACGTCCGCTCCAAGGGCATCCTGACGGTGTCCTCCGGCATCGAGACGGCGGACTATGACCGGGCCGAGGCGGAGATCCTCCGCCAGCTGGACGAGATCCGGCAGGGCCTCTGGGAGGACTGGGAGCTGACGGCGGCACGGGAGAGTCTGCTCAGCGCCCTGCAGGCGCTGGGAGATTCTCAGGGCGCGCTGGAGAACTACTATCTGGGGCTGGCGGCCACCGGCCGCCGGGAGACCCCGGAGGAGATGGCGGCGCTGCTGCGGCAGGTGACCCCGGAGCGCATCCGTGCGGCAGCCCAGAGCGTGCAGCTGGATACCATTTACTTCCTGAAGGGAAAGGAGGCGTGAGGATGTATTATCCCCGCATTGACGAGACGGTGACCTTCCGCCGCCTGAAAAACGGCCTGCCGGCCTATGTGGTCCACAAGCCCGGCTACACCCGGAAATACGCCATGTTCGCCACCCGCTACGGCGGCATGGACCTGCGCTTTCAGCAGGACGGCGCATGGCAGGATACCCCGGCGGGCATCGCCCACTATCTGGAGCACAAGATGTTCGACACCGCCGACGGAAACGCCATGCAGGAGATGGCCAAAAACGGCGCCGAGCCCAATGCCTTTACCAGCAATGCCATGACGGCCTACTACTTCGACTGCACGGAGCATTTTGACGAGAATCTGCGGCAGCTGCTGTCCTTTGTGTCGGTGCCGTACTTCACCGACGAGAGCGTGGCCAAGGAGCAGGGCATTATTGCTCAGGAGATCGGCATGATCGAGGACGACCCGGAGTGGCAGGTCTATAAGCGGATGCTGCAGGCCCTGTACCGGGAGAGTCCCGCCCGTATCCCCGTGGCCGGCTCCGTGGAGAGCATCTCCCGCATCACCGCCGAGACCCTGTACCGCTGCCACAAGGCCTTCTACACCCCCGCCAATATGTGTCTGGTGGCGGTGGGTGATCTGGACGCCGAGGCGGTGTTCCGGGCAGCGGAGGATATCCTGCCCCCGGAAAGCGGCCCGGATATCCCCCGTGACTACGGTGGCAGCGAGGGAGACACCCCCGCTCAGTCGGAGACCTCCTGCCGGATGGAGGTGTCCATGCCGTCGTTTCTGGTGGGCTTCAAATGCCCCGCTCCCCCGGAGGGAGAGCAGCGGCTGCGCTGGGACATCCTGGGGGATCTGGCCTGCGATATCCTCATGGGGGACTCCAGTCCCCTGTTCTCCCGGCTGTACAGTCAGGGCCTCATCAACGGCTCCTTCGGCAGCTCCTTCGACCTGCTGCCCGGAGCGGCCTACGCCTACGCCGGGGGCGACAGCAACGATCCCGCTGCCGTGATGGAGGCCATTTTAGAGGAGGCCCGACGCCTGACCCGTGAGGGTCTGGATCCGGACTACTGGCAGCGGATGAAGCGGGGGAACTTCGGGGCCTCCCTGAAGGGTCTCAACTCCTTCGATTCCATCGCCATTTCGCTGGTGGAGGGCTGCTTCCAGCACTTTGATCCCCTGCGCTTCCCGGAAATTTACGACAGCATCACCCCGCAGGATGTGCTGGATTTCATCCGGGAGCATATCTGCCGCAGCCGTGCGGCCCTGTCCGTTATCTATCCCAAGGAGGACTGATCGTGAACGACAACTGGAAATTTTCCGCTCTTCCCTATACCAGCCCCGATGTAGAGGCCCTTCAGGCCCGGTATGATGCCCTGACCCAGCGGGCTAAGGACGCCCAAGATCCGGAGGGTCTGCTGGAGGTGGTTCGGCAGCGGGATGCCCTCCAGCAAGAGGTAGCTCTCTGCCAGAGCATCGCCACCATCCGGGCCTTCCACGATGTCACCGATGAATTTTACCAGCGGGAGCTGCAGGAGACTCTGCCCCGACTGGAGACGCTGGATACCCAGTCCCTATCCATGACCATTGCAGCGAGTCCCTACGCTGCGGCGGTGGATGAGGCCTTCGGCCCCCAGCTGCGCCGCCTGCTGACGCTGGACCAGCGGCTCCACACCGGTGGCAAGGAGCTGCAGGCCCGCATCTCCCGGCTCACCGCCCAATATCAGCAGCTGGCAGCCTCCACCAAGTATCAGGTGCAGGGCGAGACTCTCAGCGGCGGTCAGCTGCGCTTTGCACTGACCAGCACCCACCGGGAGCGCCGCAAGGCCGCCTATGACGCCCAGCAGCAGACCGCCGTGGAAAACGGCCCCGTGATGGAAAAGCTCCTGCGGGAGCTGGTCCATGCCCGGAACCAGCTGGCCCGTGAAAACGGCTTCGACAGCTTTGCCGACTACGGCGATCTCAGTATGCAGCGTCTGGGCTATGGCCGGGCGGAGTTGGACGAGTTCTGCCGTCAGGTGCAAAAGTACATCACCCCCCTGTACCTGCAAATGCAGGAGCAGCAGCGCCAGCGGCTGGGGGTGGAAACGCTGCTGCCCTATGACCGGGCGCTGGTGTTCCCAGAGGGCAACGCCGTCCCCGTGGCGGCAGAGGAGCTGCCCAAGGCCGCTGGCCGGATGTATCACGCCTTGAGTCCGGAGGCGGGACATTTCTTCGACGAGATGGTCCGCCACGACCTGCTGGACGTGGCAGGCTCTCCCAATAAAATCTCCGGCATGGGCTTCTGCGATATGCTGGGTGCCCCCTGCGGGATGCCCTTCATCTTCGCCAACTGCGACGGCACCGGCTCCGACGTCACCGTCTATACCCATGAGCTGGGCCACGGCCTTCAGGGCTACCTCTCCTACCGCAGCCAGCCGCTGGGGGACTATGTGGGGCTGAGTCCCGATCTGGCGGAGGTCCACTCCAAGACCATGGAGCTGCTGACCCTCCCCTACGCACGGGACTTCTTCGGCCCTCACGCCCCCCAGTTCCTGACGGAGCACCGCTACGACTTCATCAAGGAGCTGTGCGCCTTCTGCTCCATCCACACCTTCGAGACGTGGCTCTATGAGCACCCGGACGCCTCTCTTTCGCAGTGGGCGGAGGAGTTCGACCGCACGGAGAAGGCCTTCGGCCGGGCGCAGAACAACGAGCCGTGGCGGCAGCAGGTGCTGGCCGGCTGCGATCTGTTCACCAACATGGCCATCTATATGTCCCCCCGCTATGTGGTGAGCTACGCCCTCTCCATCGTCTGCGCCCAGCAGCTGAAGGCCGCCTATGACGCCGACCCCGTGGACGGCTGGGCCAGATATCACGCCCTGTGCGCCTCCGGCGGCAGCAAGCTCTACGCCGAAACGCTGGCAGCTGCCGGGCTGGAGCTGCCCTACGCCCCCGGCGTGGTGGAGCGGCTGGCCCGTGAGCTGGCGGCGCAGGCCTGAAGCCACCCCACCCCTTCGAGCGCACGGCGCTCTGCACTTTATCCCAAGGAGGAATCATCATGCAAATTATGACTGACAGCCCCATCCGGTTCCCCGGCCTGTTCGGGGACTGGGCCTTTACCGCCAGCTCCAAGGCGCTGGACATCGGCAACGGCATCTACTGGTACGGTATCCTCATCGCCCTTGGTCTGGTCATCGCCATCTGGTGGTGCATGAACCAGAAATCCAAGTACGGCATCACCGAGGACGACCTGCTGGACAGCGTTCTGTGGGGTATCCCCTGCGCCATCGTGGGGGCAAGAATTTACTATGTGCTGTTCTATCTGGATCAGTTCAAAAACAGCGACGGCAGCTTCAGCTTCCGCAAAGCCATCGCCATCTGGGACGGCGGTCTTGCCATCTACGGTGCCGTCATCGCCGTGGTCATCGTGGGCATCTGCGTCAGCCGTCACAGGGGCTATAAGCTGGGAGCCATGCTTGACCTTGCGGTGATGGGCCTGCTCATCGGCCAGTGCATCGGCCGGTGGGGCAACTTCATGAACCGGGAGGCCTTCGGCGCCGAGACCACCCTGCCCTGGCGGATGCAGCTGACCACCGTCACCGGCCAGCTGGTGGAGGTCCACCCCACGTTCCTGTATGAGAGCCTGTGGAATCTGGTGGGCCTGCTGCTCATCAGCTTCGTGGTATCCAAGGCCCGCCGCTTCGACGGTGAGAACACATGGTTCTACTTCCTGTGGTACGGCATCGGCCGCTTCTGGGTCGAGGGCCTGCGGACCGACAGCCTGTATCTCTTCAACTGGACCATCGGTGGCCAGCCCATCCGGGTGTCTCAGGCCCTGAGCCTTGTGATGGTATTCGTGTCCCTCTTCATGCTGTACTACAACATCAAACTCCATCCCCACAAGCCGGAGGAGCTGTATGTCAACATCGTTGCGGCCCGCAACGCCGCCGCAGCCGAAGCGGCTGCCGCCCCGGCAGCTGAGTCTCCCGCTCAGGCAACTCCCACTGAGGATGCTCCCGTCGAAACCGTCTCTTCCGAGACGGAGGCTCCCTCCCAAGAGGAGCCCTCCGGCGAAGCTCCGACGGAGGACCCGTCATGAGCGCCGTGCTGTTAGACGGCAAGGCCCTGTCCGCCCGGATGCGGGAGCAGCTGCGGCAGGAGGCCGCCGCCCTGCCCCGCCAGCCGGGGCTGGCGGTGATCCTGGTGGGGGATGACCCCGCCAGCGCCGTATACGTCCGCAACAAGGAGAAAGACTGCGCCCAGTGCGGGGTGCGGTGCCTGAACCACCATCTGCCCGCCGAAGCCACCCAGCAGGAGCTGCTGGCGCTGGTGGATGAGATGAACCGCCGGGAGGACGTGGACGGGATCCTGGTGCAGCTGCCTCTGCCGGAGGGGCTGGACAGCCGGGCGGTGCTGGAGGCCATCCGCCCGGAGAAGGACGTGGACGCCTTCCACCCGGAGAATGTGGGTCGCCTGATGCTGGGGCTGCCCCGGTTCCTGCCCTGCACCCCCGCCGGGATCATGGCCCTGCTGCGGGCGTATGGCATCTCCCCCGCCGGGAAACACTGTGTGGTGGTGGGCCGCAGCAACATCGTGGGAAAGCCCATGGCCCTGCTGCTTCTGGCGGAGGATGCCACCGTCACCGTCTGCCACAGCCGCACACCGGATCTGGCGGAGCAGTGCCGCCGGGCGGATATCCTCATCTCCGCCGTGGGTCGCCGTGGCCTCATCACCTCCGACATGGTCAAACCCGGCGCCGTGGTCGTGGATGTGGCTATGAACCGCAATGAGGAGGGCAAACTCTGCGGCGATGTGGACTTCGCCGGAGTGGAACCGAAGGTTTCGGCGATCACACCGGTGCCGGGCGGGGTAGGACCCATGACGATTACCGAGCTTTTGCAGAATACCGTAACAGCGGCGAAAATTTTGAGCAAAAAAGCCGAAAATCCCTCTTGACATCGGATTTTGGGAATGATAAAATAATTTTACCGCATGCCCCGGGCTATAAGTGCGCCTTACAACAAGGGCCGCCCCATGCAGCGAGTTTTTAGAAAGAGGCAGGTGCCTGGAACAATGTACGCTATCATCGAGACTGGTGGAAAGCAGTATCGCGTATCGGAAGGCGATATTCTTTTCATCGAGAAGCTGAACGCTGAAGCAGATTCCACTGTTGAGTTCGACAGAGTAATCGCTGCCGGCAACGATGGTGACCTCAAGTTTGGTACACCCACCGTTGAGGGAGCCAAGGTTACAGCTAAGGTAATCAAGAACGGCAAGTCTAAGAAGATCACCGTCTTCACCTATCGCGCCAAGAAGGATTCGAAGCGCAAGATGGGTCACAGACAGCCCTATACCAAGGTTCAGATTGAGTCCATCTCTCTGTAAGCCATGATTACCGCTGTATTTGCCTGTGCAGCCGATGCCGTCGCGGCAGTTACCGTATCGGGACACGCCGGTTATGCTCCCGCAGGGGAGGATATCGTGTGTGCGTCGGTATCTTCAGCCGTACAGCTCACTGCCAATGCTTTGACCGAGATCCTCGGTACCAAAGCGCAGGTAAAAGTGTCGGAAAACTCTGTGAAAATCGTACCGGCACAGGGGGACAGCCGTTCCCAGGATTTCCTTCGGGCTTTGCAGCTCCACCTGGAACTGCTTGCGGAGGATTATCCCGGTACAGTGAAAGTAACGATTTCGGAGGTGTAGAAAATGCTGAAGCTGAATATGCAGTTCTTTGCTCATAAGAAGGGTGTTGGTTCCACCAAGAACGGCCGTGATTCCGAATCCAAGCGGCTGGGTGTGAAGCGTGCCGATGGTCAGTTCGTACTGGCTGGCAACATCCTGGTTCGTCAGAGAGGTACTCATATCTATCCCGGTCAGGGCGTAGGTAAGGGTTCTGACGATACCCTGTTCGCCACTCAGGACGGTGTAGTACGTTTTGAGCGTGTTGGCAAGGATAAGAAGAAGGTTTCGATCTATCCGGTTGCTGACTAATTGGCGTCCGCAAAACTGAAAACTTGGAGCCGGTGCAGACCGGCTCTTGGGAGATGGGGCAGAGAATGGCAACAGTTCTTTGCCCTGTTTTCTGTATATACGCCCGGAAAGCGGGCAGGTTTTTTAACGGGAAGTTCATTTTTTGCGCCCCACAGACCTATGGAGGGACAACAAAGATGTTTGTAGATATCAGTAAAATCAAGATCCGTGCCGGTAAGGGCGGCGATGGTTCGGTGCATTTCCACCGGGAGAAGTATGTGGCAGCCGGCGGCCCCGATGGCGGTGACGGCGGCAAGGGCGGCGATGTGGTATTCCAGGTGGACCAGAACCTCTCCACCCTCATCGACTTCAAGTACAAGACCAAGTATGCCGCGGAGGATGGTCAGCCCGGCGCCGGCAAGAACTGCTTCGGACGGGACGGCAAGGACATCATCATCAAGGTGCCGCTGGGCACTGTCATCAAGGACGCCAATACCGGACGCATCATGGCGGATATGTCCACCCTGGAGCCGGTAGTGCTGGCAAAGGGAGGCCGCGGCGGCTGGGGCAACAGCCATTTTGCCACCCCTACCCGGCAGATCCCCCGGTTTGCCAAGCCCGGCCTGCCCGGCGAGGAATATGAGGTCACCCTGGAGCTCAAGCTGCTGGCGGATGTAGGCCTGGTAGGCTTCCCCAATGTGGGCAAGTCCACCCTGATCTCGGTGGTATCCTCCGCCAAGCCCAAGATCGCCAACTATCACTTCACCACCCTCACTCCGGTGCTGGGCGTTGTCAAGATGGGCGAGGGCAACAGCTTTG
>OLGF01001740.1_pt1 | contig 22359 bp, 10 predicted proteins | sample 1604971 | NCBI WGS metagenome assembly OLGF01 (sample SAMEA3888902, study PRJEB22519) | human gut metagenome | biome: human gut; feature: human-associated habitat; material: faeces | place: Denmark | collected 2011 | reverse complement strand
CTGACTCTTAAATTCCGTTTGTCTAATTCGCAAACCATTTCTTTTTGACTATAATCATCCTGCGGCAATCTACCGATTCCCCATTGCTTATTAGGCTTATCACCCAAATGCAATTCAAGAACACCACCGTTAGCAAAATCTTCATGATAGAACCAACACCTATCCCAGGGTTTTCCATCAAACGTAGCCCGTTGGATATACATATTTTTGTCGGAATTGCCCGTAGTTACAATTTGGAAAGTCTTTCCCGGATAGTACCTATTGTCAAGATGTATGGTCACTTTATCAAATATAGGAGAGGTTATCTCATAATAAGGCTTTACAGCGCAGCCTCCGTCCACTTCAAACAGTCCCATCGCCATTAAAACGCCCAAAGCTCCCATTTGCCCTTGGTCTTCATCATCGCGATACCCACCATACGGGGTAACATCAGCATAAGCCGCTTTGACCTTACGCACCCATTTTTGTGTCAGCCATGGTGCCCGAGCATGATTGAAAAGATGGGCCATGCCCGTGCCTGGTTGGTTACCGTAATCAGTCCAATTACCTGGTTTGGTATCTTTTGAACGGAAAAAACCATAAGGCTCACTCTTTATAAAGTTCTCATTCAAACGTTCGGCATATTTCTTATGACCACCATAAAGTTCTATTAAACCTTGCATATCGTGAGGAACATAATGAGAATATATAGCCGAATTACTTTCACAAAAACCACCTTTCTCCGTCAACTCAAGTGGATCGAAATTAGGTAACCATTCTCCATTCGTCCCTTTAGGTTGCATGAATCCAGAAGCTTTATTCCAAAGGTTTTTATAGTTTTTTGAGCGTTCAAAGAACAATTCATAATCAGCTTGCTTGCCCATTGCCTTGGCCATTTGGGCAAGACACCAGTCTTGATATGCGTACTCCAAGGTCATAGATGCACCTGTAGTATGCATACCTACCACATTCGCACGTCCATCAGGCACATATCCCATTTTAATATAATATTCCATTCCACCTGAATGAGCATCCTTACTATGTTCGTAACCGGCATGGTCACGAATACCTCCAGGAAATGCATTCTTGCGTAGCCCTTCATAGGCCAAATCAGCATCATAATTACGAATACCTTTGTTATAAGCAGTTGCAAAGAAAGACACAGCAGGATCGCCTATCATTACATAGGTATAATTCCCCCCCGAAGGTCCGCGAGGAATAAGTCCCCCATTACGATACATATCCAACATTGTATTGCAAAAATCATCCATCAGATGCGGATAAGCCATAGACCAAAGAATATCAAGCGACCAATGGCTCCCCCACCACGCATCAAAATTATGATGATTGTAGAGAGGTTTACCACTTGCAGACAAAGGAATACGGCAAATACGGGGAAAGTCAGACGTTTGGTCAAGATAACACCCATCAACATCACTCACTACCTTACGTCCCAATAATGCGTGCCAAAGATCTGTATAGAACTTTATCTGTTGCTCACGGCTACCGCCCTCCACCTCTATCTTACCAAGCCAAGTATTCCACTCATCAAACGAAGCATGTTTTACCTCTTCAAAATTCCATGATTCCAGTTCCGCATAAAGATTCTTACGAGCCTGCTCTACACTAACGTATGAAATGGCAACCTTCAGTAGTACTTTTTCATTGGCCTTGGTACGAAACTTCACAGCCAATCCCACATTCTTTCCTGAAATTCGCTCAGGTTTGGTATTAGGCACTATTTTCCCTTCACGCCAAGTCACTATCTGCTCCACCGGCTTGCTCAACTGTGCATAAAAATAGACAGGTGTATCCTTAGGACGACGCCCTGTACGCTCCATTATTTCCCAACCAGCTATTTCCGTATCACTAATCTTCCAGACTTCCGAATAAGCGGTAGGACTGTGAGCCAAAAAAGCGCCAGTATCAAAAAGGACATAGCTCGAATCGCTTTGGGGGAACGTATAACGATGGAAGCCTACCCGCATTGTCGACGTTAATTCAGCAGTCACATCATAATTTGTAAGTTTCACCTTATGAAACCCAGGTTTGGCAATCTCACCCTCATGAGTAAATTCAGACTGATAGGAGTCCATGCCCAAATGCCCTTTAAATGGACCAACCGTAGGCATTACAGCAACACCGGACATCTGCCAATTATGAATATGGCTAAAACATCGTATATACTTAGAGCCATACATATAACCCGATCCCCATGAATGTTCCGTATCTGTATCAGGACTCAGACTGACCATACCAAATGGGCGACAAGCAGAACTAAAAAAGAACCAACGAGAACGATGGCTGTCCACGAATGGATTTACCAGTTCTACATACTTCCAATTTGTTTCGGGCTCATTAGAATAAACCTTTAACGACATTAACAATGATGACAGAAATACTAAAGCCAATAAACACTTCTTCTTATCACATTTCATCATACTGGATTTTAAAAATTAAATCTTTATAATTTCTGCTTCCTATAGTTGCGAACATTTCGGTTATCACCTGTATCAAGCACCAACCGAATAGCGGCACCACCGGAAGCACGAAGAGAGAAACGAAGCACCGACTGGGCATTCACAAGATACCGCTGACATCGCACACGAGTACGGGTTTTTACTGATTTATCTCCATCTGTATAAATCTCAGCTATATAAGACTTTCCTTGCGGCAAAAAATCGAGACTAATCTCCTGTTCGCGAGCATCATTATTGGTTATGGCACCAACAAACCACTCTTCACCTTTGCGGCGAGCTATGGTAACGAATTCGCCTATCTTACCTTGAAGCACCTGCGTATCATCCCAAGTAGTATAAACATCATCAAAGAATTTCAATTCAGGTTCATCTTGTGAATCAGAGGGTTTATCATACCAATACATATACTGAAGAGGGCTGTAATAGATTACAGAAAGAGCCAACTGATGAGCAGGAGTTGTTTGAATAGTACGAGAACGAGGTACCCCATAACTATCTTTATCCGTATGCAAACGCCCGAAGTCCTGACGATAATAACAGATAGTATAGTCTGCGGCACCTGCAACAAAACGCGTAAAGGGAAGAATGGTATTATGAGTCGCATCAGGGAATTCTTCATTTCCTCGAATACCTTCTTGGGTCATCAGATTGGGATAAGTACGACTAAAACCCGTTGGACGATATTCATCATGAATGTCCACCATAAGGCCATATTGCGCACATTTCTTCACCGCTTCGTGCATCCACCTTGTCCATATTTGAGAGCCGACCTGTACAAAACCGAACTTAATACCCGCTATACCCCATGATTTGTAAAGAGGAAGTATCTCGTCCAGTTGTTGTTGAAGAGCACGTTGATTTACATAAAGGATAACACCTATTCCTTTCGACTTGGCATAACTAATCACTTCTTGCAGATTAAGCGCATCAATCTGCTCATTGCGCCGTGGGTCGAGCGTTACGGTAGTAGCATCAGAAGACTTGTCATATTCAAAACCATACCAACCTGCATCAAAATGAATATACTGCAAGCGGCGCTTCACTGCAAAATCCACTAAAGCCTTACCACCTTCAGTGGTAAGTGTAACCTCCCGCATTACCTTCCCCGGTTTAATCCAGGATGTATCAGCGATTTTACAATCAGGATTCAGATTAAGCAACAAGTCATTGTTAGCGAGAATATCTCCTGGCCGGGAAGCGCACATCACAATTCTCCAAGGCGTATGATATGGAGCTATATCCTCCACTATTCCATACATTGAAGTAAGCAAAGTATAAGGTTTCTCATCCGAAAGTTTAAATTTGGTACGCACATAATCCACGACCTGAGCCTCGGCAAGACAAGCATATTGGCCTTCTGGCAATTGAAGCATCAACGGACGATCCGACTCATTTTCCCACCCTTCGAGTGGCAAAAGATTATAAGGGGTCTGTGCCCGTTCGGTATGCCAAGCAAGAGTGCCTTTAGGAAGTGTAAATTGGGTAAACTCATTTTCAATCTTCAAATATTCACCTCCTACAAAACGATAACGGAATGCAACGCCTTCGTTATAAGCTCGCACATCCAGCACCATTCTCTTCCGCGAACCAGTTTTAGCCAACTCTATCTCGCAAGCATTATATAATTCCTTCACAACGGCACGTTCACCGTAGACAGGTTTCCAATTCTTATCTATCCGGCTGTTACGCGAAGTGACTATTCGGATTCCATCATACCAATTTTCGTTCCATTCGATTCCTAACCGAGAAGGTTCTATCACCTCTTTCTGTTGATAGAAAAGCGAATAGCTCAATTGTCCGTCATCGCTCACCGTAAACTCATATTCGCCGTCGGGCGATGTAACCTTCACCGCTTCTGCCATAACAGAAAACGCAACCAACATACCCCAAAACGTCAGTGTTAATCTCTTCTTCATATCAATTCTAATTACAATATTGTTATTTTGTTTAGCTCCACACCTATCCGTCACACACATTTATAAATGACTCTCGGAAACGATACTTTCAACACCGACAGCCTTTATGTCTCCAAAATCGAGCAACAACGAAATATGCCTGTCACGTGTACCAAATAATGTTCCATTATTGGAACGTGCGTCTTTCACAGCAAACCAATAAGTATTACCATCCACTTTCACCGCATCCTTCTCATAAAAAGTCCAAAATTCAGGAGCACTCTGTACGCTATAGCTCAACCGAAGCCATCCATCTTTAACCTCTTCGGGTTTATGGCTGAATGTCACTTTTATATAAGGGAATTCTGAAGGATTATAGTGTATCCGGTTTTTCTGCATTGAGATACCTTTGTTCACCAATAAGAATTCATTGCCGACAGGCTCTAAATCAGGTGCTGCAATTTGCCACCCTTTCCAGCCATATTTAAGTTGTTCTGAAATTTGCCCTTCAAGAGGAACCGGTTCGTTTTTTCCTAAGTAAAAGAGTAATGTTCCAAAACCCGGATTATCACACGTCCATCCTATGCCTTCAGGGCGAATACGCTTTAGCACCTTTTCCGTATAAGGCATTGCAATTCCCCTTCGTTCCACATAATGATTATATGCAATTTCAAAAACAGCCCTGAATTTGCCCAATTCTGCTTCTCCCATATTTTGCCAGTTACAATATTTACCTGTAGCATCTTTCCAAACTTCAAAAGGAACATCCGTATAGCCCAAGTTAACTTTAGAAAGATATTCATATCCTTTCATAATACGATTATCTAAAGCCGCATAAAGATTATCCCCTTGTTTCCAAGCGCATTCTGCCAATTCAGCCAAAACACCTACTCCAAGCATACAGTGAGCTTGATCACGTCCCGATTCTTGCAATTGGCCAGTTTCTGCAATGTAATTAGGCAAACTTCCATTATCCCGACTATTATAAAAGAAGTCTACAGCCTGATTGTAAAGAGGTTCATCATTACAGAAAATACCAATTGCCATCACCATTTTGTTAACCGATCCTCCCCAATTACCATTTGCATAAGGTTTGGCTTGAACAAAAGTGGTAAGTACTGGAAGAAATACATTACGGAACATACCTTCTATACTCTTTGTATCAGCTTCGCTCCAACCTTTCACATATTGATTATCTTGATAAGTGTAACGCATTATTTCAGCTGCATTTATAAGCATGAATCCCTGAAGACCTGCACAAAGAGGATCATCAGGTCCATATATTTTCTGTAATGTGGATGCATATCCTCGAAGAATTTCCATAGCTTTATCGGCATGACGTACATCACCGGTAATGTTCCACATCAGAGCATTATAATAAGCCGCATTACAATCGCTTTCACAAGGAGCTTTGGTGTATCCATATTTTCCGGCACGACTGATATTCTCAAACGGCCCCTTCATTTCATACTCAAAGGATGCACCCGGCACTTTTCTCAATAAATCATACGAACCCATAGCCGGATAGGAATTCTCTTTCACAAGTCGAGTAATACGTTTTAAATCGTCTTGAGAATGAAGCAAACCGGGATGAATAAAGTTTCGGGCAGCAGCAGAAAATATCGAACATAGCATCACTAAAACGCTTGCACATTTAAGTAGTTTTTCATATATATCCATAACAAATACTCTTTTAAGATTAAAAGAACAAAGAGCTTGCACAATTTATTGCAAATAACAAACTGGCAAGCCCTATTAATTTATAGTTTCAATTTACTATTATTCCCATCCAGGGTTGTTTCCCAATTCTTGTCCGTTAGATAGGGTATTCAGCCAATTCACCGGAATAGGACGAAGACTATATTTGGCATTGGTGGCTGCACTTAATTGAGTTTGGATTAAACCACCTGTAATATGGGTTACGTCCCAGTTATACTCTAAAACTCTTTCGGCCAACTTACCAGTTCGAGTCAAATCATTCCAACGAGGTGCTTCACCAAATAATTCAAGTGCTCTTTCATCCAATACGTCATCAATAGTGACTGTACCTTCATATTTAGCCAAACCTTGTTCCTTCGCATTATGCATTGCACGCTCACGAACCGCATTGATACAAAGCAAAGCATTCACATTGTCTTTTTTCATTACAGCTGCTTCGGCTGCAATCAAGTAAGTTTCAGCCAATCGAAACAACACGATGTCACGACTTCCATACTGGCTACCACCACTTTCGCCATAAAGAGTACCTGCATCCTTGAACTTATATACCGGCAACCAAGCACGAGTGGTTGAACTATTGCCTTGCAAACCGGTAATAAAGTAATCATCTTCAGAGCAATCTTTGTAAGAACCGGAAGGATAATTATAAATAAACTTCATCGGAGAAGCAGCATTTGCCGCATCTTGCTCAGCTTTTGAATACACTCTAAAGCCTTCTTCTGTAGGTACAGGAAAATGAATCACCGTATCGGCAACACCTGTACTTGAAGACCCTAGCTGAGTAGTATTCATAAAGGCATTACGTCCATAAGTACGTCCATCCACCGAAGTAGCAGGATCTCCATTAAGCGGACTCATAAAAGTAACTTCCGCACGACGGTCTTTTTTCCAATCGAAAGAGGTATAAAGATACTTTGAGGGCATCACATCTCCGTAGTCATTGGCGTAGAAATTTGATTTGGCCAAACCTTCCCAACCTTCACGGTAAGAGAATAGATAATAAGTACTCTGTTGATTATTATTATTATTTGTACTATTGTTATAGTTTACAGCAAAAATAACCTCATCATTAGCCTCATTAGACTGACGGTGAACCATAGCATAGTCTTCAAGTAAACTATGCCCCGTCTTTTCAATTACATACATCGCATCATCATATGCATTTTTAAAGTCATTCACATCTGCATAGTCCTGATATCCACGAGTCAAATAAACCAAAGCACGCAAATGGCGAGCTGCTGCTTTTGAAGCACGTCCAAAATCGGAAGCTCCTTGTTTTTCGGGCAATGAAGAAGATAACACATCTTGCAAGTCTTTCAGAATCTGAGTATAAAATTCCGCGCCACTGTTCAGTTTAGAAGTTGTTGCTGTTGATTGAGCTTCTTCCAGTACCAAAGGAGCTTGCCCCCAATTCTTCACAATTTCAAACAAATAAAGCGCACGAAGAAATTTGACTTCTGCCACCCTCAAGTCACGTTGATTCGGATCAATTCCTTCAATAGGGTCTTCTGTTTTAAGAGTCACATTTGTAGCACGGCCGATAGCAGCATTTACATCTTTTAATGCTACATAAAGTTTAGACCACTGCTCATATACAGTTCCGTTTGATTTATCATAAGTCACTACATACTGATTCAAGTCGCTAGTAACAGTACCGTTAGGCTGTGTGCCAATATCAGTACCCAATTGAGTAAGTTTATGGTAACTATAATTATTATATACAGACTTCAAAGAGGCATACGCACCATTAACTAATGATTCATAACCTTTGGCTGTTTTGTAATAGTCTTCAGCTGACTGACTAGTCCAATTTTCTTCTTCAAGAAAAGACGAACAACTTGCGAAAGTAGCTACGGAAATAAGCAATAAGCCCTTTTTAATTATATTCTTAGTTTTCATTTTATTCTTTCTTTAATTTCGATTTGTTAAAAAGAAACATTCACTCCAAACATCACATTGCGTGTCATAAGGTCTGTGCTAGATACATTTGTAGGTAACTGTTCGGGAACAATAACATTATCAGCACAAATAATCATCGGATTTTGAACCGTACAATACAATCTCAAATTGGTCAAGAATGATTTAGAAATCAATTTCTTATCAAATGTATATCCCAAACTAACATGAGTTATTTTAAAGAAATCTGATGATGACATTGTATGTGAAACGTCCGACTTCTGATTTCCCCACGAACCTGCTTTGCTACGATAAGTTCCCATATTACCGGGTTGAGCCGATTCATTAGTAGGATTCTCTGGGGTCCAATAATCTTTCACCATATTATTTAAGTTCATATTATTGTTCTCAAGTGCATAAGACACATAGAATTGATTACGCATACGACCGCCCAATTGGAAAGAAGTACCTACCGATAAATCAAAATTCTTATAATTAAAAGTATTAACCATACCACCGGTCCAATCCGGGGTGCGCTTACCATCAATTACGCGGTCAGCATCATCTATTTTACCATTTTTATCTAGATCCAGTACTTTATATTGGCCAGGTTTACATCCATATTTAGCAGCCTCTTCTGCTTCGTCCAACTGCCATACGCCAATAGTCATCAAATTATAGTTGATGTCAATAGGTTGTCCTACCACCCAAAGATTGCTATAATCACCCTTCATTCCTTCGAATGACTTACCTCTTGAAGTCAGATCTTCTATATATTGCAGCTTTTCAATCTTATTATTATTATAAGCTATATTGAATGAAGTTCTCCATGAAAAGTCTTCTGTACGGATATTTTCCGTATTCAATACAAATTCAAAACCTTTATTACGAACAGAACCAACATTAGCCTTTACTGAAGAATAACCAAGAGTAATGGGAAGAGTTTTGTTCATAATCAAATCTTCTGTCAAACGGTTATAGTACTCAAAAGAACCTGATATACGGTTGTTCAAGAAACCAAAATCAACACCGATATTATATTCTGTTGTTCTCTCCCAACCTAATTCCATATTACGCAAATTGTTAGGCACGTAGCCAATTACATCATTCGTTCCAAAAGAATAGTACTGAGCGCCACTGATAGAACCTTGTGTCTGATAAGCACCTACATTATCATTACCAGACTGACCGAAACTTACACGCAATTTCAAGTTATTCAGCCAATCAATATCTTTCATAAATTCTTCTTCAGTGATTCTCCAAGCCAATGCACCAGCGAAGAAACCTCCCCATTTATGTCCTTCAGCCAATTTGGAAGAACCGTCATAACGCATACTTGCAGTCACATAATACTTGCCTTTATAATTGTAGTTCAAACGTGCCAAATACGACATCAATGATGTTTTAGTGTACTTAGATTGAGTCTTATTCGTTTTTGCACCATTTTGCAAAGCATACCATAAAGAATTATAAGAAAGACCGGCACCGTCACCACGCATAAATTCATTCTGATATTCGGTCATTGAATAAACACCTGTCAAATCAAAATGATGGTCCTTCATCAAGTCAAAATTATAAGTAACCATATTATCCCAAACCCAATTCAAAATGGTAGTTTTCTCATACCATGCAGTAGCTTGTGAACCTTGATTACGCTTAGTATAAGCACCTGCATACATACCATAGTCAATAAATTGAAGATCGGGAGAAAATGTAGAGCGTAACGCCAAATTCTTAATAGGATTAAACTCTACAAATAAATTACTCAGAACATCATATTTCTTATATCTCCATGATTGGTTTTTCTGAGTTACAAAAGGATTGAACTGTCCGCTACCATATTTGAATTCCTGCTCACCTGTCACAAGATTAGTAGGATGATAAGTAGGACGTAAACGATAAATAGTCTGCAAACCATCTTCATTACCAGTTTCTTGGTCAGAAAAAGTTCCATAAAGGCTTACCCCGAACTTAAAGTAATCATTAGGCGTTACGTCAACGGCAGCACGCAGATTATATCGCTTATAAAACTGAGGTTGAAGACAACCATCTTCATTATGATAACCCGCAGACGCCACATAGGATGATTTCTCTGTTCCTCCAGAAACTGAAAGTGTATGACTGTTCATCCACGCAGTAGAAGTAAGAGCATCAAACCAATCCATATAATTATTATTTTCAATAGCAACCAATTCTGATGCTGAAAATATTTTATCATCCGAAACATATTCTCCGTTACCTTTAGTAGCTCGAGAGTATTCCCGTGCAAGTTGGACATATTGCTGTCCATCCATCATATCGGGAGCATTCATATAATTTTTAAATCCAACGGAACCATCATAACTGACTTTAGGAGCTCCGGCTTTTCCTCTTTTGGTAGTCACGATTACAACTCCATTCGTAGCTCTGGAACCATAAATAGCTGTAGAAGAGGCATCCTTCAATATATCAATCTTTTCAATGTCATCAGGATTGATGTTTTCCAATTCAGCACCAGGAACACCATCAATTACAATCAATGGTTTGGTACTACCACTAACTGTATTCAAACCACGAATCAAGATATTATACCCACTACCAGGCTTATTAGATGAGCGTTGAATATTGACACCAGGCACTACGCCTTGCATAGCACCAGCTGCACTGGAGATACCAGCAGCCGTCAATTCTTTTGTAGAAACAGAAGCTACGGCACCCGTCAAATCAGATTTCTTAACTGCGCCATAACCCACTACAACAACTTCATCAAGCATTTCTGTATCTTCTTTCAACACTATCTCATTTAATTTTTTATCTGAAGCTGATAATTCCACAGATTTATAACCTAAATAAGAAACAACTAAAATAGCTTTAGATGAAGAAACGCTCAATGAAAAGTTTCCATCAATATCAGTAATTGTTCCATTGGTAGTACCTTTTTCTATAATACTTGCACCAATAATCGGTTCACCAGTAGAGTCAAGAATCCTACCTTTAACTACACTCGTCTGCATAACAGCCTGAACATCGTTCGCTTCGGCAAATGCCATCTGCGGACTCCCCGCCAACAAAGCTGATACCATTGCCGCTGAGAATAAAATTCTTCTCGATGAGAACTTTAGAAATTCATTCTTCATAAATTTATAAATTTAAAATTAACACTATATTATTATCAATACCTAATTAGATACATTGCTTCAAGTATTCGCGTACCTCTTTACGGCTGATGAAAAGATGGTTCTCCACCGTGCGGCGCGAAATATTCAATTCTTCCGAAATATCTGTGACAGACTTGTCTTCAAAACGGTTCATGACATAAATCTTACGACGCTGCGACGGAAGAAGTTCTATCCGGCGCTTCTCGCAAGCCAGTAAATCATCGGCTACCACACAAGACTCCACCTCATTATGACCAACCTCCGTCCTATCATACATATAAGAGGTAATCTCTTGTTTCTTATAATAGCGACGCAAATAGTCGTTCACCAAATTACGCGAAATGGTATAAATGAAAAACTTGACAGTATCGGGACGGAGCATTTGTTTATAGTCCATCAGACGGACAAATACATCTTGAGAAAGGTCTTCCGCCTCTTCCTTATTATTCACCTTATTATATATATACAGGTAAACCGAAAAATGATAACGCTCATAAGAATCAGCTATCAATTGGGGGGATGTCATCATGCAGTTTTCCATAATAAATTAGATTACGATTCATGTTTTCCGTTCGATTGAACAATGCAAAAATAACTTCTATTTCAATAAAAACAACACTTCTGAAGGGCATACAAATCTCAACTAATACGGTTAGACTAAAAACAAAGAAAGTCGCTAATATATAGCGACTTAAGAATATGAGACTCACAGTATCAATTAATAATTTGAGACTATTCGTTGTACCCTCCTATGCTTCGGATATATTCATTCGGAGTAATTCCCGTAGCTTTCTTGAAATAACGGAAGAAAGAAGCGCGGGAACTGAAGCCACAAAGTTCGGCAAGAGCACTCAGCGTATATTTGGAATACTCTTCCGTATTGACTAAACGTTTAAACTCGGCAATGCGGTAATCGTTGATATAATCATAATAATTGCGTTCCAAGTATTGATTGAAAAGATAAGAAAGTGTATGGGCAGACGTATCAATGGCAGCAGCCAAATCGGCTATCTTCAAATCAGAATGCTTATAAAGCTTGTCTTTATGCATGATTTTTTCCAGCTTGTCCGTCAGTCGCCTGCACTCTTCCGAGCTGACCTTTACGCTTTTATACTTTTCTTCAGATACCGATTTTGTCTCCACCGCAACAGATTGTTCTTCTTTCACGACCTGTACCTGCTCAGGGGCTTGTCTTTTTCCACGCCCGAAGAAATAATAGCCTCCACCGGCCAACAGTACTGCTACAACAATCCCCCAAGCAAGCCAACCACTGAAAACAGAAGCGATTTCCACCTTCAGCAGAGTTTCCGAATCCGGTTCCCCCATACGGCGCACCTTAAACACATAAGAACCGGAAGGCAAATCATAATAAGTCACTTCCGAACGCCCTGTAATTGCTATCCAACCGTCATCCCTACCCTCCAACTGGTATTCATAGGACATAAAAGCAGGAGAAGTATAGGAAAAGTCGGAAAAACAGAAAGTGACATTTTTCTCCGAAGGCTCCAACCCGATTCTCGAAATACCACTTCCAACGGTGACCATCGGATAAGTAGACGGCTTACCATTGATATGCACATCGGTTACCTTGACCGGATAAAAATCATGCTTCTTCTGATTCATGTGAGCAACATCCAAAGAGACCAATCCTTTAGAATTTCCAAACCAGAGATTTCCTTCCGCGTCACAAACCGGCGGGCATAGGGTAAAAATGGAACTCGGAATACCGTCTACAAAGTTATAAGGGATAAAATTGTCATTCTTGTCATAATGGAACAAACCGTCACTCGTCCCCATCCACAGCCATTTTTTACGATCTTCTATAATGAACATCCCGTCTCGCCCCTCCAAAGGAGTACCGGGATGCAAACGCCGGAAGCTGTTCATAGACAAATCGGATATGAACAGAGAGCCTTTGTCCGGAAAAAAATAAAGATTATGCCCGGAGTCCTCATAAACGACCCTGATTTTCTCCTTATGGATAAATCCCTCAGGAAATATATCCGTACGAAGCTTTTCAGAAGAAGGGTCCCAGATACATACGCCATTTTCCGTACAAATCCATCCTTTACGGGTAGAGTCAAAATAGATTTCGTAGACATTGCCTTCAGGAAGCCTGGAATTGGAACTGGTATAGTGAGCCACCTGCCTGCCGTCTTTATAACAATAAACGCCTTGAGAAGTTCCTATCCATAAATTTCCTTCCGCATCCTGCTTGATACAGAAGATATGTCCTTTTACAAAAGGTTGCTGTTCACCGTCAGGTGCAAAGTCACGTATGGTCAACCTTTCCGGATTGAAGATGTACATTCCTCCGCCGTAAGTTCCTACATAATATTCTCCTTCATAAAATAAAATACAGAATATCATGCCGGAGCGCATTTCGGGCGACTGGAAACTTTTGAAACGATTCCTTTTCTCATCAATATAGAATAAGCCGTCACGCGAACCTACCAGCTTTTCATGCCCATTGATGGCAAGGGCACGGATAGGCATGTCTCTGGAATTGAAATAAGGAGGGAAAGCATAAGTCTCAAACAAATCACTCTGATATAAAGTATAATCAAGTCCCAACTGGTAGAACCCTATCCAAATCATTCCGTTCCGGTCTACCAAAAGCGAATAAACGGAATTGGAACGCAAGCTTTCATTGTCACCCGTCTCATGCCGCATGGTACGGACCACCTTCCGCCGGTCTGTGGCTATGAAATGCACTCCATTGCCATCCGTTCCTACATACAACATATTTTTGCCGTCGCTGGAAAGGGAAGAGATGATGTTGCACCCCACCTCCACAAAATGCTCAAATTCTCCGGAACGGGTGTCAAAGGAAATAATCCCTTGGTCCATAGTACCCAGATAAATGGTAGAACCGATACGGGTGATATTGTTAAAAGCACACACATGCTTGCCGTCTTTTACATTATGATAGGCTTTCACTTTTCTGTCGGACAATCGTAACGAATACAGTCCCTTCTCGGTTGCCATCCATAGCATGCCCTGCTCATTCAATGAAAGTCCGGTTACAACATTCGAAGCAGAAAGGGCATTTTTATCCAGTAATATTTGCTCCAAGTTTCCTTTCTTGTATAAAAAGAGCCCTTTCGCACTACCGATATAGAGTGTCCCTTTTCCATCATGAAGCAAAGAGTGGACTGCACAATTTATCATATCGGGGACAATAAGTTCCAAAGCATCCAATTCTTTGTTCAAACGCCACAATCCCATGCCATTCCCCATCCACAATTGGTTATCTTCCATTTCGGCAATAACATTGACACGTTTCAATTTCTCATTGGAACCGGTTATCGGATAGTGTTTGATATGGCTTCCGTCAAAACGCTCCAAAGAATTACCCGTACCTATCCAGACAAATCCCAAAGAGTCTTTATAAATGGCATTGACCAGCAAATCAGACAGTCCGTCGGATACCGACAAGCCACGCAAGGTATATGTACTTGGATAGGCCCATGCACAGAACATTAACAAGTGAAAAAGAAAAATGTATTTTATTATGTTTTTCATTACACTGTAGTCTTTACTCTATGGTGCAAATATAACGAAAAACATCAACTGTATAGCTACCTCAAGCTTAAAAATAGAGGGAATGATATAACTATCTTCCCAAATATTCCAATCCTTTTGTAGCCTTAGCTTTGTATGTCTGTCCCTTTATTGTAATCGTACAATCGGCAGAGGCTTCATAATACCACCCATCCAGTTGATGTTCCAACAAAATATTTGCAGTTTTTTCAGATTTTATAGTAACCCGAGGAGTTTGCAGCAAAGTACCGTTTCCCAAAAACAATGTAGTTTCTTTTCCCGCCTTGTTTCCGCATAAAGCATAAACAGCTTTTGCCTTCATATCCCCCATGCCGCAAAGGTGCGACGCGTTGTCTGAGGATAAAATACAATCCTTACGACCATTCCTCTGTTCAACGCAAACTGCGACATGGCTCCCTTTGTCCTTACATTCCACCTCCGGAAAAGTGACAGACTCAATCTGTCCCGGTTCGTTTACCGAAGACGGCTCATAGATTGCCACAAACGGACGGCTCCATGCCTCTCCTGACTGTCTGGCAACAAATGTCAGGGTAGGCTGTTCCTTGATATTGTAGGGCATCCCCGGAGTACGGCTATAACCTTCAGTCATGGGAGACAAAGCGGTAAAGACTTTACGGTCTTTTTCCCCTTTCATCCACAAGTTCATGGAAATATCATCTCCGTCTTTCATGTCGATAGTGAAAGAGGCCTTTACATCCTTATCCGTCTGCACTGCTTTCTTGTTGTAGATATAAGAATAGGCATACAAATGTGCGCCGGCAAAAGAGAGTTCTTCGGTAGGCTGTAACCCCAAATCGGTACCGTCTGTACCGGTCAGTGAAAGCGTCTGCCCAAGATTGTGATAAAAATAATCATGCATTTTGTCTCCACCCTGCACTTTACGGCTACGGAATATGTCAACATAGTAACCGGTTTCCGGTCCCGTGGTGACGATGCTCGTCAGACGGGTCTGGTCGGCACAACTCTCCGGTTCGCGGAAGTAAACTTCACTATATGTAATCGGATAAAATTCTCCTTTCTTTGATACCGGTGCCGGAAAGCAAGAGTTCACACGGAAAGCATGGTTACTCTTCATTACCGGATAGCTCGATATACCGTCTACACAAACCGTATTATGACTGGGAAACTGGGAATAATATTCCAAGTAATCCAATCCGCTATACAGATACAAGCCGATACCGGCATCGGGACCCAAAACATAGCCTTTGCCATAAAGCTCCATAGAGATTCCGTTGGCGTGCATGTGATTGCCTTCACTGCCATTCAGCGATACCATAAGGCTGTGGCGTGGATGCATCCCGTTGCGCTGCACCAACCATGACACATTCGGAGCATAGAACAACGGTGATACATAATCTTCTATCTTGCCAGCCTTAATATCAGGATTCAGCACCAATGGTTTATCGTCAAAAAAAGAATTGATGGAGACACGGGCATTCCGTTTCCCGTTCGCCTCACCCATATCTGGCTTCAAGCACTTCAACAAAGCCGTGAAATAATCCTCCTGCTCTTTCTTGCCATTGACCTGGGCATTCCCTATCATGCGGATTATTGGAGAAGTATTCAAATAACCGGGATGGGTATCACCAAATCCGCACATCATCCGGTTGGGGAACAGATATTGGGGAGTAGCGGCTACTGCTTTCGGAATAACCGGCAAATCCAGAGTCAAATCATATCCCAAATTACGGTCGAACAGATTGGTGAAGTTGGCATAGTCATTAAGTACAACACCACTGTAACCGGGACACTCCGCCCAAATACCGGTATTTGAGTCATAGCCATAATCCGCCAGTTTCTTCAGGCTCCATTGACGGATACTGGAACGGTTGAGCACATAATCAATGTAGTACTCACGCCCCTTACCGTCGGCATAACATCTATTATCTTCCAAAATCATGCCAATGTCCATGACATAACGCGCCTGCATCAGGTTCCAGTTGTTATGAGGCACTCCGTTTGCTATGATATTGTCTGCCCATTTCTTGAAAGCTCCGGCATAGATTTCCAGTTTATCGGCATAATTGCTATGTAAATAGCCGTAAAGAAAATCATAAAGAGGAACTATATCTTTAAGAATATCTTCGTGGATTACCTCGAAAGAAGTCATGCCCACCAAAGTTTGCTGGTGCCCATGATTCAGGTCAACGGGGACATTCCGATAATAGATGCCCTGCATGTAGGTATCAAAAACTCCGGCTGCCAATTTTGCATATTTCTCATCATCCGTCAGCCAGTAAAGGAAAGCTGCATCACGGGCAATGCCCATAATTTCACGGTTCAGGCTTTCTATGTTACGACCGGTTTTGGAAGGGTGCACACTTTCCATGGGGCGTCCCGGCAAAGAGTTGTTGCAAAACGTAACATTGCCACCGGCGTCATCGTAAGGAACGACATCTTCCAACTTCGGACGACTGTGTGTAGCAAAGGTCCCTCGTGTCCCCGTATAGCGTACGGTTGGAACTGGAGCTTTTTCTCCACCGGCATAATCAAAGGTTTCACCTTTTACATATACATCCGTGGCATGCGATTCCCAATACATGGCAAGTCGCGAAAGCAACCATTCCGGCTGTGCTTCTGTCAACCGGACATAAACATCCGTCTTGCTTTTCAGCTTTCCGAACACTTCTTCCGCCCACGGTTCATTACTTATCAACTTCAAAGTAGTCTCTTTTCCACCGGCATCAGTCAGATAACGCGGATGCCCTTGGGGAAGATTCATAGACAGAGTGTTGAGCTGTGCCTGCAATAATACAGAAAAGAAAATTGCCATTAATAAAAGAATCTTTTTCATAGTATCTATCTTTTTTCCTTTTAATACGTACAATCTCCTCTTTACACTCAACCAATAAGTGTGTTTTTTCCAATTAATAAGAATATATCTAAAAAGGAAACAGCAACGGCAACACAAATACCATCACCACTCCCATAATAATCTGCAACGGGAGCCCCACTTTTATATAATCCATGAATGTATATTGTCCTGCCGGCATCACCAGTGCATTGGGCGGTGTAGAGAATGGAGAAGCGAAACACATGCTTGCCGCAACCGTCACGGCAAACAAGAACGGAACGGGACTTACTCCAATCTGAACCGCACTTTGAAGAGCAATAGGGGCCATCAGCACTGCCGTCACCGTATTGCTGATGAACATGGTCATCAATGAAGTGGTGAAATAGATACCTGCCATCAACACAATAGGACCATAACTACCCAATCCGCTCACAAGACTGTTGGATATATATTCCGAGGCACCGGTTTTTTCGAGTGCAAGAGACATGGGGAGCATGGCTGCAAAGAGCACAATCGTTTCCCAGTTTATCGTTTTATAGGCGGCTTCCACATTCCTGAAACATCCCGTCAGCACCATCAGCAAGCCGGCAATCATCACCGCTGTCACCGGGGCCACGGGAATAAAGTCGAAGACCATCATGGCAACCATCAGCACCATGATAGCGGCAGCTATGGGCGCTTTATAATCCAGCGTCACTTTGGCGGCTTCTGCCAAAGGCTGCCCCAATACCACCCAATCGGAATCTTCCCTGCTTATCCGTGCGATGTCCTGCCACGCACCCTGCACCAGCAAAACATCGCCACTATGCATACGCTCACGTCCCAATTCACGTAATATATATTCCTTCTTACGACGGATGCCCAATACATTTACATTAAATTTATCACGGAACCCTGCTTCCTTCACCGTCCGGTTCACAATATTGGAAGAGGGCATCAACACGATTTCGGCGATTCCGATGTCATAAAAGTCAAGGGACTTGTCGGCTTTGGAGGCTTCTTCAGTGGTATGCCCGTCGAGCATTTCCATTAAAAAGTCTTCAGCAAAACGATTTACGTTCGACACCTCTCCCGTAATGTAAAGCACGTCGCCCACCCAAATGGTCGTATCGGGCGATGCCAATTTCTGGGTAATGGTTTTCAGGAATCTATGTTGGGAAGAGTCTACACGCCGTACTTCAATGATATTCAGACCATACTTGCGGCGTACATCCAGGTCTATGATGGTTTTTCCTATCAGACGGGAGTCATTGACAGCCCTCAAACGGAACAGATTGCTGGAAAGTCCGTACTCCTGTACCAGTTGGTCCAATGATTTGCCCGACAATGTTCCGTCATTCTTTTTACCTTTCTTGGAGAGAAACCATTTGGTCAGAGGCATTAAAACCAAAGTTCCCACTATCACGCACACAATGCCCACCGGCAAAAAGGAGAAGAAAGACAGCGGTTCAAAGCCCGCTCCCGTCAATGTATTCTGAATGACCAAGTTAGGAGGCGTACCGATAAGTGTCATCATACCGCCCATGCTGCTGGCAAAAGCCAAAGGCATCAATAGACGGCTAGGATTCATTCCGGCACTCAGTGCCAAGCTCACCACGATAGGCAGCATCAAAGCCACCGTTCCCGTATTGCTCACAAAAGCACCAATGGCAGAGGTAACCAGCATAACCAGCAAGAAGAGTTTCAGCTCGCTTTTGCCTGCCAGCTTTAAAATGCGCGAACTTATCATTTTAGCCAGCCCGGTCTGAAAAATGGCGCCGCCCACAACGAACAAGCCCACCATCATAATCACCACCGAGTTGGAGAAGCCGGAAAGGGCCTCTTCAGGAGTAAGAATCTGAAATATCAATAAACCAATCAGCGCACAAAGCGCCACAATGTCCGAACGGACTTTGCCTGCTACAAAAAAGGCAGCGGAGAGAACAAGGATAATAAGGGTAATCAGCATAAATATGTATATTAAGGAAATACAAAGTTACTACAAAAAAGTGGAATACGGAAGAATGAAGTAATAGAATTGATTTACAGAGGTTTCATTTAAGCTGCCGATTCTCTCCAACGCCACCACAATCCTTGCAAAAGCCAAATCAAGACGTCGCTACGTTACTTGTTCGTAACCACACCATATAAGTGACGAAATGGGTAAGAATGGTAAAACAAGACATTGTGATATAGTGAGTTACTGACAACTCACGCAATAAATCCGGTTACGGAAAAAGATTGCGCCGTTCCTCCGTGTTTTGCGTACCGACGAAGGATTCTTCACCGACTAATTTTGAACCTAAAAAAATTAAGGACGATGAAGAGTACATTTTCAGTTATCTACTACCTCAAACGTCAGGTAGTGAAAAAGGACGGGACAGTACCCGTCATGGGACGTATCACGGTGGACGGAAGCCAAACACAGTTCAGCTGCAAACTGACCGTCGATCCCAAGCTGTGGGACACCAAAGGAGGACGTGTCACGGGCAGAAGCACGGCTGCACTCGAAACGAACCGTATGCTCGACAAGATGCGCGTACGCATCAACAAGCACTATCAGGAAATCATGGAGCGTGACAACTTCGTCACTGCGGAAAAGGTGAAAAACGCCTTTCTCGGACTGGAACACCGCTACCACACGCTGTTGCAGGTGTTCCGGCAACACAACGAGGACTATGCCAAGCAGGTGGAGGCAGGCATGAAAGCCAAAGGCACGTTTAACAAGTACAAGATCGTTTACAAGCACCTGCAAGAGTTTCTCACCATCCGCTACCATGTGAAGGACATTGCCCTGAAAGAGCTTACACCCGCTTTCATTTCCGATTTTGAAATGTTCCTGCGCACGGACAAACACTGCTGCACCAATACCGTGTGGCTGTATGTCTGCCCGCTTCGGACGATGGTGTTCATCGCCATCAACAATGAGTGGCTCACGCGCGACCCGTTCCGTGAGTATGAAATCAAGAAGGAGGAAACGACCCGCAGCTTTCTGACGAAAGATGAAATCCGCCTGCTGATGGAAGGCAAGCTGAAGAATGCGAAGCAAGAACTGTATCGTGATTTATACCTATTCTGCGCCTTCACGGGCTTGTCGTTCGCCGATATGCGCAACCTGACGGAAGAGAATATCCGCACCTACTTTGATGAACACGAGTGGATAAACATCAACCGCCAGAAGACGGGTGTGGTGTCCAACATCCGTATGCTCGACATAGCGAAGCGCATCATCGACAAATACCGTGGGCTGTGCGGGGACGGCAGGATATTCCCCGTACCCCACTATAACACGTGCCTTGCCGGAATCCGGACCGTCGCCAAGCGTTGCGGTATCACCAAGCATATTACATGGCATCAAAGCCGCCATACGGCCGCCACGACGGTGTTCCTCTCCAACGGCGTACCTATCGAAACGGTCAGTTCCATGCTGGGACACAAGAGCATAAAGATTTAACATTAGCAGGTACAATCAAACTAAATATTAAATCAATAATCTGATAATCTGTATATTAAGGAGTGCTGATTGGGAGTACAATTACCTATTTAATCTTATTCGGTATTCCTCTCGATTAGGCAAGTGGAAAATCCAGTGTAAGCTGCCCCCTAAAACCAAGCGATTCTGCCCCCTTAAAACATTCAACAATGCCCCCTTAAAAAGTCTTGACCGATGGGGTTATTATTATTTTAGTTTATTTCCCTCTGTATGCAGCCATTTTACGGACACTTTCTCCTGTCAGCTCAATCCGGTGCGCCGTATGTATAATACGATCCATAATGGCATCTGCTACTGTAGGGTCTCCGATTGCATCATACCAATTGTCCGTTGGCAGTTGCGAGGTGATGATGATGGACTTGCGCCCATGTCGGTCCTCTATTATATCGAGCAGGATGGGTCGTTCCTTGGCATCAAGGTTCACAAGGAAGAGGTCATCCAATATGAGCAGCGTGCTCCGTTCGATTCTCTTGAGTTCCGATTCCAGTGTGCCTTTTACTTTTGCCACCTTAAGCGTACCCATAAGTTTCGGAGCATTCGCATAATATGTCCGTATGCCCTTCTTGCAGGCTTCATACCCCATTGCTGTGGCAAGGAAGCTCTTCCCGGTACCGGATGACCCTGTGATGAAGAGGTTCTGTCCCTTGCGGATGAACTCCAGCGATGCAAGCCGCTCCATCTGATTGCGGTCAAGGCCACGCGGGATTGCATAGTCTATCTGCTCGAGGCAGGCCTTGTAGCGGAACGCCGCCCCGCGTATAAGGCGTTGGATGGCTGCATTGGCACGGTAGTCCCATTCCCTGGCAAGTAACATGTGCAGGAAAGAGTCGATTGTCATTGTTTCTGCCATAGTGGAGGTTAGGCTTTCAGTGAAGGCGGCGGCCATGCCGTGCAGCTTCATACGGTTCATCAGTTCGATTGTCAACGTGTTGCGGTCTTTTTCGACAGCTATCGGTGCGGTAAGATTATTTGTTTCCATTGTTGTCTCTATTTAAATGTTTTAATTGTGCGAAGTAGGCTGCTCCGCGGATGTTTTTGTGGATAGATGTTACGGGGACCTCATCGTCAATGTCGTCTTTTGACAGGAAGTCTGCATCATCCCCGCGTTCAAGGATCCGCCTTATCTCCTGATATCCGTATAGGCGCAGTTGCGTGGCGCATGCGCTTGCCGCCACCAACCGTTCCAGCCCGAAGGTCTTCTCCAACGCCATGATGCCTCTGCATGAACGGAACGCCGCGGGAGGATACTTCTTGAGTTCCGCCACCTTGCGCAGATACAGCAGCAGGACGTTATCTGTCTGGCCGGCCCGTTCGTAAATCTGTTCCAGATCCTTTTCATAACTTCCATGACGTCCGGGCAGTCCGTGGGCATCCTTGGTCGTATAGGAGTATGGCGTGTCATCGCGCTGGTGTGTGGTCACCA
>OLGF01001738.1_pt1 | contig 22375 bp, 27 predicted proteins | sample 1604971 | NCBI WGS metagenome assembly OLGF01 (sample SAMEA3888902, study PRJEB22519) | human gut metagenome | biome: human gut; feature: human-associated habitat; material: faeces | place: Denmark | collected 2011 | reverse complement strand
AAATAACCCAATAAAATGTCGCGCAGCGAATCGAAATTCGCTGCGGGACATTCCTTTTCTATATACGAAAGCAGAAAAGTGCGCCTCCGTGAACATCCATAAGTTTGGAAAATAAAACGATAAAACATTTTTGCCGATTCCTGCGCTTTTCGGTTATGACTTGGAGAACGACAGCGATTTCACCGGCGTGAAACAGATCGCATCGGAGTTTCATTTCCGGCTTCGGGCGAAAGGCTATGCGGAACAAGTGCCGAGCCCCATTCCCGCAATGGATACACCGATTCATTATTGGTACACAAAAAACGAGGAAAAGGAGTGCAAGCAGGATATCCTCGATATGACGCAAAATTACCCGCAAATCGCCTTTGATGTGCTGCCCAATCTTAGGCGCGGCAGATCGGTTCTGTTGAAACCGGAATTGTTTGTGGAAGCGAGCGACAATCTTTAGAAAGATGCAGTTCTTCCCTTTGTCTCTTCCTTCCAATCGAACGCCGCATTCGGAATTTCCGCCGCAAGCTTCACGCCGTTCCAGCGGTCTCCCATGCCGATTTCCTGCGGCGTTTCTCGCAGCCACTCGCTCTTTTGGCCTGCAATATGAACGGAATGCGGCGTAAGCTCCACCGTTGCCCACAGCGGATCGCGGTAAAGCAGCAGGTTGCGCAAGCCCGGACGCTTTTGATATTCTTCCTCGGAAAAGGCATTCGCCGGCTTCAAGTTCTGCCAAACGTAGGACATCGCATTGACCGTAAAAAACACCGTTCTGCCGATCTTCCGGCAATCATTGCCGTGATCGTGACCGTTCATACAGAGCAGTGTGCTGCGTGCTTGCAGCAAACTTCGGATGCGCACACGATCCGCTGCGCCGCGGCGAGCAAATTCATTGACGAGGCTGTGGTGGGAAAAGACGCAGACCGGTTCCTCTCCCTCTTGCAGAACACTGCGCAGCCATTCCATCTGCTCCCCGTTTTCCTCCGGGGATCGGTTGGTATCGAGCAGTATGCAGCGTATGCTGCCGCAGAGAAACGCCTCATATCCCTTCTCTTTGCCGAAAAAGCGCAGCGCTTGCTCTCTCCCCTCCCGCAGATCGTGATTGCCCAGCACAAAGTGAATCGGAACGCCCGTGCCGCGCAGTCGATCCGTAAGGTGCCGGTTTTCCTCTTTGGGGCTGCAAAGATCGCCCAGGAACACCACAAAATCCGGCTTTTGCCGCCCGATTTCTTCCGTCAGCAATTCTAATCTCCGCTCGCCGTCCGGGATATCATCGTAGTGCAGATCCCCTGCCGCCAGAAAACGCATGCCATCTCCCCTTCCAAGCATAAAAAACGGCTCTTCAGGAGAATCCGAAGAGCCGTTTACTGTTTTCAATATTTATTGCGATTGCGGTAGCCGATGAACGCACCGATGGCAAATACAGCGATGAGCACAACGATCAGCCAGATATTTACTCCATCTCCGGACGAGAGGAGTATTTTTGTCGGACCGTCCGCACCGCCGATCACGCCGACATCGGCCGAGCAGCCGCTCAGCAACAGCAATCCGCACGCACAGAGAAATGTTTTGAATCGCTTCACGCTTTTTCTCCTTTGCACTTTCTGTTTCCCAGTATAGCGCAGGGAAAAATACCTGTCAAGCCGATCAATCGAGCCGCAGGGAACCGACAAGCTCGTTTACATCCTCAATGCTGTTCTCCTTGCAGAAGTCTTCGATACCGCGGATCACGTCCGGGCAGGCATAGGGGTTATAGAGGTTGGCCGAGCCGACCTGCACCGCCGCACAGCCCACCATCAGAAACGCAATCGCGTCTTCGCCCGTCTCAATGCCGCCCATGCCCACCACGGGGATGTTCACGGCCTTGGCCGCCTGCCAGCACATGCGCAGCGCTACAGGGCGCACCGCCGGGCCGGACATGCCGCCGACCACGTTTTTGAGTACGGGACGGCGCGTACGGATGTCCACCGCCATGCCGGTGAGCGTATTGATGAGCGAAATCGCGTCCGCGCCGCCCTCTTCCGCCGCCTTGGCAACCTCGGCAATGTCCGCCACATTGGGCGAGAGTTTGACCATCAACGGCTTTTTGCAATGCGCGCGCACCGCCTTGGTGATGGCGTAGACCGATTCCGGCCTGGTGCCGAAGGCCACGCCGCCCTCCTTGACGTTGGGGCAGGAGATGTTCATCTCCAGTATGTGGATGCCGGTTTGGGACAGGCGCTCCGCCATGTAGCAATAATCGTCCTCGGTGCTTCCCGCCGCGTTAGCCACAACCACCGCGCCCTTTTCAAGCAGCCAGGGCAAGTCATTTTCAATAAACGCTTCCACGCCGGGATTCTGAAGTCCCACGGAATTCAACATGCCGGAGGGTGTTTCGGTGATGCGGTGCGGCGGATTGCCCAATCGCGGCAGACGGGTCAGGCCTTTGACGGAAATGCCGCCCAGATCCGCCACGTTATAGAACTTGTCGTATTCTCGGCCGAAGCCAAAGGTGCCCGACGCGGCAATGACGGGGTTTTTCAGCTCTATCCCGCAGAGGTTGACGCCCATTTTCATTCGAACACGACCTCCTTTGCATCCAGCACCGGACCATCCGCACAGACGCGCTTATAGCCCGTTTCGCCATCCTTCACCTTGACCTTGCAGTTGCAGGTCAGGCATGCGCCGATGCCGCAGCCCATGTGCTCCTCGAGCGAGAGCTGCGCTTCCACGCCGTATTCCAGCGCGAGCTTCTGCACCGCGCGCAGCATGGGGGTCGGGCCGCAGGCCATCACGCAATCGACCTTTTTCTCTTGGAGCAGCTGCTCCAAAGGCCCCGTGACCAGGCCGTGCACGCCCGCCGAACCGTCGTCCGTGCAGACGATGACTTCCGCACCCGTTTTGCGGCACTCTTCCACTGCATAGAGAAGTTCTGCATTGCGATAGCCGAAAATGCCGTAGCAGCCCCTTCCGGCGTAATTTTCCATCGTGTAGCGCAGCGGCGCGACGCCAATGCCGCCGCCGACAAACGCGATGTGCTCATGCGTCTTTTTGTCAAAACCGTTGCCCAGCGGGTAGAGCAGATCCACTTCGTCGCCCGGCTTGGCTTCCAGCAGCTTGTGTGTGCCCTCGCCCTTGCGCGCAATGCCCAGATGCAGCACATCGCCCTGCACGGAATAAATACTGATGGGGCGGCGCAGCAGATGCGCGCGGTCGCCCGGCACAGACAGGTGCGCAAACTGCCCCGGCTGCGCCTTTTCCGCGTCCTCCGGCAAGCGCAGCTGCATCAGTCCCATCTCCGCGTTGAGCGGCTGCACAGACAGCACCTGTGCAATCAGTCTCTTCATGGCTTACATACCCTCCATGATGTCGTCGCGCATCCGAATCGCCTCGTTGCGCGCGGCCTGCGCAAAGTCCACGCCGGGCTGCTTCTTCCACGCAGTCAGGATCGAGCGGGAGGCATTGACCACCGCGCCGCGGCCGTTTGCGTCAAAGCAGCCGCGCAGATCCTTGCCGGTTGCGCCCTGTGCGCCATAACCCGGCACAAGGAAGAAGGTGTGCGGCAGGCGCTTGCGCAGCGCAGCACCCTGCTCCGGATAGGTCGCGCCGACCACCGCGCCGACGGAGGAATAGCCGTATTTTCCGATGGAATCCTCGCCCCATTCGGACACAAGATCGCCCATCACTTCATAAACCGTGCGGTCGCCGATCTTGAGATCCTGCAGCTGACCGCCGGAGGGATTCGAGGTCTTGACCAGCGCGAAGATGCCGCCGCCGCGCACCTTGCCCGCTTCGAGGAAGGGCTTCACGCCGTCGATGCCAAGGTAGGCGTTGACTGTCACAAAATCCACCGGGAAAGCCGCGTCATGGCCCTCGCCCAGCGGGGTTTCGCCGAGATAGGCGTTGGCATAAGCGCCCGCCGTCGCGCCGATATCGTTGCGCTTGCAGTCCGCAATGACCACAAGGCCCTTGGACTTGGCATATTCGATGGTCTCGTGGAAGGCGCGCATGCCGGGCACACCGTACATTTCATAATAGGCAACCTGCACCTTGGCGCTGGGCACCACGCCCGCCAGCGCGTCCACAATGGCGCGGTTGTAGCGAACGAGCGCGTTGGCCGCGTCCTCAAAATTCTTAACCTCACCGGCAAAGCCTTCCGGCAGGTGCGCCAGCTGTGTATCCAAACCCACGCAGGTGGGGTTTTTGCAGGTCTCAATTCCCTCGATCAGGGTGTCAATGGTCAGCTGCATAGGGTCATCCTCCTTGACGCCTTTTTTAGTCCTCGTACTTATAGATGCGCTTGCCGCCGACGTAAGTCTCCAGCACGCGGCCATGCACCGTGCGGCCGTCGAAGGGCGTATTCTTGCCCTTGGAGACGAACTCCTTGCGGTCCACGGTCCATTCCTTCGCGATATCCGCGATGATGAAATCCGCGTCGCGACCCACTTCGAGTTTACCGCAGTTCTTTCCGAGAATCTTTGCGGGATTGGTGCAAGCGACCTGCACAAATTCTTCCATGGTCATGTGGTGCGCATGAACCAGCGCGTCCATGCACAGCGCAAACGCGGTTTCAAATCCGGAAATGCCGGAGAGCGCGCTGTTGTATTCCACCTCTTTTTCGTCGCGGTGATGCGGCGCATGGTCGGTGGCAATCGCGTCGATGGTGCCGTCGCAAAGGCCGGCAATCAGCGCTTCCTGGTCGCTGGTCAGGCGCAGCGGCGGATTCACCTTGGTGTCCGCCGAATAGCTCTGCACCATATCGTCGGTACCGGCCAGATAGTGCGGCGCGGTTTCCGCCGTGATGCGCACGCCGTCCTTCTTAGCCTCGCGGATCAACTGCACGCCGCCCGCAGTAGAGACATGGCAAATATGAATGGGCAGATTCAGCGTGCGGGAGAGCACAATATCGCGCGCAATCTGCACCTCTTCCGCAGCACGGGTGATGCCGCGCAGGCCGAGCAGGGTAGAATTATATCCTTCGTTCATCACGCCGCTGTTGACCAGATTGATATCCTCGCAGTGGTCAAACACCGTCAGGCCGAACGCCGCGCTGTATTCCATCGCCAGGCGCATCAGGTGCGCGTTCATCACGGGCTTGCCGTCGTCGGAAATGGCGACCGCACCCGCCTTGGCCATCTCTCCGATCTCTGCCATGGTTTCGCCCTTGAGGCCGTGGGACAGTGCACCAATGGGGTAGACATGCACGCCGCTGCCCTCGTTTTTCGCCTTATTGACAATATAAGAGGTCACAACCGCGTTGTCGTTGACAGGGTTGGTGTTGGCCATGCAGCAGATGCTGGTGAAGCCTCCCTTCGCCGCCGCCTTCGAGCCGCTGACGATATCTTCTTTATATTCATAACCGGGATCACGCAGGTGGCAGTGCAGGTCGACCATGCCGGGCAGCACATACTGTCCCTTTGCATCGATGACTTCCGCGTCCGCATCTTCAATAGACGGCGCAATCTTTGCGATCAGGCCATCCTCAACGAGCAGATCGCACTTGCCGTATTCGGGAAGAATTCCGTTTTTAACGAGCAGTTTCATATCACTTCACGCCCTTTCTGGTCAGCAGGTAGAGCAGCGCCATGCGCACGGCGACGCCGCTGGAAACCTGCTCGCGGATCACAGACTGATCGCAGTCAGCCACGTCGCTGCTGATCTCGACGCCGCGGTTGATGGGGCCAGGGTGCATCACCAACGCATCGGGCTTGGCATATTTGAGCCGCTCCTCATTCAGGCCGAAGAATTCGGAATATTCGCGCAGCGAAGGGAAATTGCCCTCCTGCTGGCGCTCGAGCTGAATGCGCAGGTTCATCACAACGTCCGCGCCCTCGATGGCTTCTTCCACGCGGGTATAGGTCTTTACGCCCAGCTCTTCCATCTGCACGGGCATCAGCGTCGGCGGCGCACACAGCGCGACCTCCGCGCCCATGGTGTGCAGGCCGAAGATATTGGAGCGCGCCACGCGGGAGTGGGTCACATCGCCCAGAATTGCGACCTTCAGGCCGTTCAGATGGCCCTTGTGCTGCATCATCGTGAACATATCGAGCAGCGCCTGGGTGGGGTGTTCGTTGATGCCGTCGCCTGCATTGATCACCGCGGCGTTGACATGCTGCGCCAGCAGGTGCGGTGCGCCGGACATTGGATGGCGAATGACGATGATATCGGTGCCCATCGCGTCCAGCGTGCGGCCGGTATCGATCAGCGTCTCGCCCTTCTTGACCGAGGATGCGGACGCCGCAATGTTGGCCGAAGCTGCGGACATATATTTCGAGGCCAGCTCGAAGCTCGTTCTGGTGCGGGTGGAGTTTTCATAGAACAGCGTCACGACGGATTTGCCCTGCAAATGCGCCGTCTTCTTGGTGGGGCTGTCCAGCAGCGGGCGCATTGCCGCCGCGGTGGAAAGGATGGTTTCGATCTCTTCGCGTTCGACGTTGCGCAGCGAGAGCAGATCCTTTTGCTTGAATACCATGCTATTTCTCCTTTACCGTTTGTTTGGGGGGCTTGCGGGGGCCGCCCGGAGCAATCTTCTCCGAGCGGCAGCCGTAAACCTCCACAAAGGAGGCTGCCTCCGTTGCCGGGAGCAGCCTTGCCTATGATTCACTTTTACGCGTCGATCTTCTCGGGCAGGATCTTGTTGAGGATGATGCCGAGGACAGCCGCCAGCGCAACGCCGGAGATCGCCACGCCGCCGATGGTGATGGCCTTATCCGCGCCCAGGCCAAGCACCAGCATAACCGCCGCGATGAGCAGGTTGCGGGTCTTGGTGAAGTCCACCTGATTCTCAACCAGGGTACGCAGGCCGACCGCAGCGATCATACCGTAGAGCACGATGGAAACGCCGCCGATGACCGGTCCGGGCATGCTGGTGATGAGCGCCGCGAACTTGCCCAAGAAGGAGATCAGAATCGCGAAGCACGCCGCGATTTCAAGGGTCAGGGGATTGTAGTTCTTGGTTGCCGCCAGCACGCCGGTGTTCTCAGAATAAGTGGTGTTGGCAGGACCGCCGACCAGGCCGGCAAACATAGTGGCCAGGCCGTCGCCCATCAGGGTGCGGTGCAGACCGGGATCCTTGATGAAGTCCTTGCCGACAACCGCAGAGGAAGCAGTGACGTCGCCGATGTGCTCGACAAAGGTCACAATCGCAATGGGGGCAACCAGGCCGATGGCACGCATATCGAACTTAGGCAGGAAGAAGGGAGGCAGATCCAGCCACGGAGCCTGCGCAATGGTGGTGAAATTCACCATGCCGCAGCAGATGGCCGCCACATAACCGACGATGATACCAATCAGGATGGGCACGAGCTTGAACAAACCCTTTGCAAAGAGCGAGGTGACGAAGATCGCCGCAATGGCAATCGCAGCCACCAGCCAGTTCAGGCCAACGTTGACAGTGCCGATCTGCGTGGTGATGTTGTTGATCGCGGAGGGCGCCAGCATCAGACCGATGATGGTCACGACGGGGCCGGTGACGATCGGCGGGAAGAAGGAGCGAACGCGCTCCGCGCCGACAAGACGGACGAGCAGTGCCAGCACCAGATACAGCGCGCCGGCCACGATGATGCCACCGGTGGCGTAGGGCAGAGCGGCAAGATAAGCATCTGTGCCGATCTCCGCATTGTCAGAGCAGATCTGCGCCGCACCCTGAATGGCGGCGATGAAAGCAAATGAGGAACCGAGGAACGTGGGAACCTTGCGGCCCGTGCACAGGTGGAAAATCCAGGTGCCGACGCCCGCGCAGAACAGCGCGACCGCGGGGCTCATCCCCGTGAGCATGGGAACCAGCACTGTTGCGCCGAACATGGCAAACACATGCTGAATGCCGAGCAGCGCCAGTTTTCCGGCAGAGTCCTTTTTTGCAGAAACGGTCATAACTCCATCCTCCTGAAAAAAGTTTGGTTTCTATCAAAACAGGCGCTTGCGGCCTGCTTCAACCTGAATGATGCTTTCAGCCCTCCTGGCCGTAAAGCTCGACGCTTTCCACGCCGTCGAATTCCTTCACGCACACGCGCACCATCTCCTGCCGGGAGGTGGGCACGTTTTTGCCGACATAATCGGCGCGGATGGGCAGTTCGCGATGTCCGCGGTCGATCAGCACCGCCAGCTGAATCGAGTTGGCGCGGCCCATGTCCATCACCGCTTCCATCGCGGCTCTGGCCGTGCGGCCGGTGTAGAGTACGTCGTCGATCAGCACGATGTTTTTGCCGTTCACATCCGCCGGCACGTCGGTGCCCTTGAGCTGCGGATGCTCACTCAGCAGCGACAGATCGTCGCGGTAGAACGTGATGTCCAGCGTTCCGACCGGCACGGGGCCTTCCGCCTGCTCGATGAGCTGACCGATGCGCTCGGCCAGCGGCACGCCGCGGCGCTGAATGCCGATCAGCAGCAGGTTTTCCACGCCCTTGTTGTGCTCGATGATCTCATGCGCAATGCGCTTGACGGCACGGCTCATCGCCGCTTCGTCCATAATGTCAGCCTTTTTGCGGAACTCCATGGTGCTCTCTCCTTTTCCGGCAAAAAATAACGCCCGAAAGGTTCTATCCCTTCCAGGCGATGCAGACGCAGTTGCGTTTTGCACAAAGCAAAGCGTATAAAGCCCTTGCCGAACTCACTGGAACGGATTAAAGGAACGTTGTACCTTCGCTACTATATCACAGACCGCAGGGTTTGTCCATAAATCCGCCCATAAAGCCTGTGTTAATTTTTAATCAGACATTTTTCCCGCTTTCCCGACGCAGGCGCTCCAGCACGGCGGCGTAATCCTGCGGCGGCTCGGCGACGAAGTTCATTTCCTCGCCCGTTTTCGGGTGACGGATGTGCAGCTCCCGCGCGTGCAGCATCAGCGGGCAGTTCCCCGCGCCGGATCGCTGAAAGCCGTAGATCGGATCGCCGCAGACCGGGTGCCCAAGCGACGCCATGTGGACGCGGATCTGGTGCGTGCGCCCCGTCACCAGTCGGCACTCGATCAGGGTGCATCTGGTAAAGCGTTCCAGCACGCGGTAATTGGTGCGCGCTTCCCTGCCGCCGGATACAACCGCCATCTTTTTGCGGTCCTTGGGGCTGCGGCCGATGGGGGCATCCACAAAGCCCTCGTCGTCCCGAAGATGTCCTTCGACCACCGCCCAATAGACGCGCCCTGCGCTGTGGACGCGGATCTGCTCCGCCAGATCGACGTGCGCGGCATCGTTCTTGGCCACCACCATAAGCCCCGTGGTATCCTTATCCAGCCGGTGGACGATGCCGGGGCGCATCTTGCCCCCGATGCCCGAAAGATCATCGCAGGCGAACAGCAGCGCATTGACCAGCGTGTCCTGCTGATGCCCCGCCGCGGGATGCACCACCAGCGCGCGCGGCTTATTGACCACCACAATGTCTGCATCCTCGTAGACGATGGGGATGTCCATCTCCACCGGCACGGCCTCCAGCGGTTCCGGGTCGGGCAGCGTCAATTCGATCTCGTCGCCCGCGGTGAGCTTCTCCCCCGCTTTGCCGGGCGCTTTGCCGTTGCGCCGGACGCAGCCGTCCTTGATGAGGTTCTGGATGCGTGAGCGGGTCTCCCCGCTTTTCTGCGCCAAAAAGGCATCCAAACGGATGCCTTCGTCGTTGTTATCTGCAATCAGGTGCAGTGTCTGCATCTTCATTCTTCTCCTTGGAATCAGAGGGGTCATGATTTCCCCCTTCGGTCTGCGCAGCCGCCTTGGGCGCGCCCCAGCGGTAAACCGCATGCTGCTTGTCCTTCTCTTCAAAAAAGACCATCCAGATTGCCAGCAGCACGATGCCGATGTTGACACAGGCATCCGCCACATTGAACACCGCAAAGTGGATCAGGCAGAAATCCAGCATATCGATGACATAACCCAGCACAACGCGGTCATAGAGGTTGCCCAGCGCGCCGCCCAGCGCCAGCGCAATAGCGATGCTGGGGAACACGGGCAGTTTTCTGCGCGAAAAGAACAGGAAATAAACCGCCGCGAGGGAAATAAGCACCGTGACGGTGATGAGCAATCCCTGCTTGCCTTGCAGCATGCTGAACGCCGCACCGCGGTTTTCGCAATAAGTGAAGTGAAATACGCCGTCGATCAGCGGCAGCGAACCGCCGTGCTCCGTCACCAGCGCACCGGCCGCCCAATTCTTGACCAGACGATCCCCAATATACGCCAGTGCGATCACGGCAAGGTAGACAAAAGGCATTATTCTTCCTCCTGTGGGATGGGCACGATGCGCCGCGGCGCGGTCAGCGGATGATCCTGCAAGTTCTTGCGCTCCGCAGCCGCTTCGGCGCGATCCTGCGCAAGATCAATGCGCGGCATCTGCGCGCCCGCCGCACGGGGTGACGGCGCAGGCTGTGCGTCCGCGCGTTCCTGTCCCAAGCCGGAATCATCGAGCAGCTGCATCTGCGCACCCAGCAGCATTTTGAAGTTCTGGCGGTAAACCGCCGCCTGCTGCCGCAGCGTTCCCAACTGACGGCGAATCGCATCCGCCTCGCCATTGGCCTGACGCACGATGCGCGCCGCCTCCGCGTTGGCCGAGGCGATGATTTCCTCCGCGTTGGCCTTTGCGCCGCGCGTGGTTTCATCCGCACTGCGCTGCGCGGTAATCAGCGTATCCCGCAGCGTGCTTTCAAGATTTTTCATGTAGGTGAGCTGATCGGTCGTGCTCTTGAGGCGCTCGCGCAGCTCCTTATTTTCTTTGGAAAGGTTGTCGATGAATGCGGCAAGCTGGTCGAGGTAGGCGTCCACCTCGGCGTCATTATAGCCGCGGAGCTTGAACGAGAATTCTTTTTCGTGAATCTGGTCCGAGGTAATCATCAGCGCATCTTCCTTTCCGAAGCTCAATGGGTCATGGTTTGAGGAACGTTTCCACCTCGATAAACAGGCGGCCTTTGCGGCTTTCGCCCTGCACGGCATGAATCTTGACACGCCCGTGGCCGCGCACGGAGATCACATCCCCTTCCGCAAGCTCAACGTCCGGCCGGGTTTCCTCCGCCCAGTTGCGGTTCACCGCACCGCCGCGGATCAGGGTCTGCGCTTTGGCGCGGGCAAGGCGCAGCGTCTGCGCCAGAACGGCATCCAGCCGGAGCGACGGCACGTTGACCACCGCCCTTGCGCCCTGCTCCGCCGCAGGCATTTCCCCGTCGTATTCCGACGAGCGCACCGACGCGCTGCCCACGCTGTCGAGATGCTGCTCAAGATATCCCGCAATGGCCGGAAGCGCCGCCACATAGGCGCTGCTCCCCTCCAAACGAATATCTCCCAGCGTTTCTCTTTCCAGTCCTAATCCCAAACAGGCGCCCAGCACATCCCTGTGCTGCGGCGCCGCATAACGACCGTCCCATGTAATGCGCACGATGCGGATCGGGGAACAGTCCGGCTCGCAGCCCTCCTGCCAAATGCCGACCACGGCGCGTTCCGCGTCCTCACCGCCGCCAAACAGACCGGTTTCCAAACCCTCCCGCCGCGCCAGCGCAATCAAGCGCGCCTGCGCATCCGGCGTGAGAAATTCAGAAAAAACAGCGCGCCTGCCGCGCTGCGCTCCGCGGATCAAATCCGCAAAGCGCGCCATCTCCCGGTGCATTTCGCTTTCATTTCTCATAGATAGTACACATAGGCCATGCCGTAGCTCACCACGCGCATCAGGATCATCAGCACGAAGTAAGAAAACAGCGGAGCAAGGTCAATGGGCAAACGTCCCCCCGAAAGCTTGTAGGCCAGCGGGCGGAACGGCGCAATCAACGGTTCCGTGATGCGCAGCAGAAAGGCGTAAATCGGTACATCCGGCCGCAGGAACCACGAAAGCACCGCGCGGATCACAATGCACCAGGACGCCGCCTGAAGCACCCAGTAAACCCCTCTGAGTACCTGATAAATTATCTTACCGATCACAGCATCTCCTTAGTGATGACCGTCTTCAAAGATGGTGCTGCTGCGGCCGTCGTCGGCATAGGTGCCGGCGACCTCCACCGTTTCGGGCGCGAGCAGATAGGTCTGCGCAGCGGCTTTCTTGATGGTGGCGTTGATGGCATAGCAGGCGCCGATGAGGGTATCGATGATGCGCTGCGCCTCTTCCAGCTCCAGGCTTTCGAGGTTGATCAGTACGCTGTGGCCCTCGAGCAGATCGTCGATGACATCCTTGCTGTCCTCATAGTTGGAGAGCTGGTAAATCATCGTGCGGTGGCGCGCGGCGACCGCAGGATGGTTGATGATCTTGGAAGACGAGCCGTAGGTCGTGGTGGCCTGAGGCGCGGGCTCGCGATAATCTTCTTCATATCCGTTATCGTAGCCGTAATCCGGCTCCGCCTGCTGCGGTTCACGCTGATAGCTTCTGCCTGCCGAGTAACTGTCACGTCTATTTGCCACGGGGGTTTCCTCCTCGTAATCCATATCTTCCTGGGCAACCGGTTCCTCTGAAGACCCCAACCCGATGAAGTTGAGGAAATTCATGCCTTTCTTCTTTGCCAACTGGCTCCACTCCTTACTTTATAGCTTCCGTTTCCGGACCATAGCCTTCGCGCCTGCCGAAGATCGAAGTCCCCAGGCGCACCAGCGTTGAACCCTCTTCCAAAGCGATGTGCGCATCATGGCTCATGCCCATGGACAGGATCTGAATTTCTTCATCCTGCGCGCGCAGATCGTCGAATAAGCGCCGTGCATCGGCAAAGGTGCGGCGGGTTATGCCCTCATCGGGCGTGTTGGGCGCCATGCACATTAAGCCCCTGACCTTCAAGTGTTCAAGCTCCTTGCAGTACGCATAGAGCGCGGCGAGCTCTTCCGGGCTTACGCCGCCCTTCTGCTCCTCGCGCGCAGTATTGACCTGCAAAAGGATTCCGACGGAATCCCTGCCGCATTTTGCGGCCTGACGGTCGATCTCCCGAGCCAAATCAGGCTTGTCCACTGAATGGATCAGCACGACATCCTTTATTATATACTTAATCTTGTTGCATTGCAACCGCCCAATCTGGTGAAAGCGAAGCTCTTTTGTGATTTTTTCGTGTTTCTCCACCCATTCCTGCACGCGGTTTTCTCCATAATCGAAGATTCCGCACTGCGGCAGCAAATTGATGGTTTCCGCCGACTGGGTTTTGGAGGCAGCCAGCAGCGTATACGGGCGGCCCTGCGCCGCCGCATCCAGTTTCGCGCGCACTTCGTTCACTCTCGTGCGCAGCGTTTCCAAATCCTGATCCATCGCTTATGAATCTCCTTTTATTTGCGGATCCTCGTGCCGCTGGTCAGCGCGCCGTCCTCCAGCGGCATGATCAGCGCGTGCTTGGAATCCTGCCCCACCACGCGCACCGGCACAAACGTATTGCTTTCCATCAGATAAACGCCCTGCTGCGAGCCTTCGGTCTTGAGGGCGCTCAGCGGCACCATCATGCCCTCGACGCGCCCGCCGATGACAGCGGTGAGTTTCCGTGCATTGAGGAGCGGAGAAACATCCTCGCTCATTTCCAGAATCACGACCAACTCGTCGCCCGTTCCGGAAAGCTGGCGCACCGTGGCGTTGTAGGTGATGTCTTCATAGGACCGGAAGTACAGCGCACAGGTCTCCCCGATGCCGATCTTCCAGGTAGAAGCCTTTGTGGTAAAAACGACATACCATTCGTTGGGCTGCACAAGCCGGTAGAGATTCTGCTGGGAGCGCAGCTCGTCCGGCACGGCGGGATTGCTCTCGCGCAGCAGCTCCTTGACGGCGGCGCCGTCCAGCGCGTCAAGCGTATCGGGATTTAGATACGGCTCCAACCCGTCGAAGGTAAAGCTGACAAAACCCGCGTTGTCCGCCGGATATTGCGTCATCCAGGTGGAAATCTGCGATTGGAGCTGCGTCTTGCTCGCGTAATACTGCGCCAGCGTCGCATCCTCCTTGGCCTCGGTGGTCTTTTCGATATAATCCTGCCGCGCGCTCATCAGCGTGCGCAGCTGCTGATCCAGCGTGTCCAGCTGTGCGGGATCACCGGCAATCGCGCTGCGAATGGCTGCGGTCTGCGCGGAAATCGAATTGTTGTAATCGTCGATGGTGACGTTGATGATGCTGCCCAGCGCCTGCTTCTGCCGCTGCTGAATATCTGTCATCAGGTTTTCCAGCTCCGTCATCTTTTCGCCGGAATACCCCGTGGCATAGACGTTGACCACCGGTGTCCCTGCGGAAACATAGCTCTCCTCCGGCACGAGATAATCAATTTTGCCGTAGCTTTCGGCGCGGACGCAGGTTTCCGACCGAACAATGAGCGCATCGACAGTCGTCACGTCCTCAATCATGCCGTAGGAGATGGCTGCGTCGTTGTTGACCAGCAGGCGCACCAGCGCGCGCACACCGGAAAACAAACCGACAAGAAGCAGCACGCATACGGCAAGAAAGACAAAGAAACGCGGCTTGACAACGATCCTGCGGCGCTTTTTACGCACAGGGCGATTTTCTGGCGGGCGAACGGGCGAGGTCTGCGGCTGTCTGGGCAGACGCGCATACTGCCGGTTGCGATCGTCCCGGGGGCCGTTTCCTCCGTTATACTGCATATCTTTCCCTCCCCGCCGTTTTGTCGTTTTCCCGCATCAGGCCAGCGCCTCGCGGAAGCGCGCCAGCATCTTCCGCTCCACGCGCGATACATACATCTGGGATACGCCCATCTCTGCCGCAACTTCCCGCTGCGAATGTTCTTCAAAATATCGCATCTGCAAGATCTTTTTCTCCGCGTCCGACAGCTTTTCCATCACCTTCCGGATCAGATCCCGCATTTCCACATCTTCAAATCCGCCGTCTTCGCGCCCCAGCATCGCGCCGAGGTCGGTATCCTCTTCGTCTCCGATCTGCTGATCGAGCGAGGTCATCGACAGCGACTGCGTCGCTTCAATCGTTTCCAGCACGTCCGCTTCGGAAAGGCCGCAGGCCTTTGCCAGCTCTTCAATGTTGGGCGTGTGGCCAAGCTCCTGCGTCAGCTCTTCTCTTGCCAGCGCAATTTTCTGCACGCGCTCGCCGATGGTGCGCGGCATACGGATGGTGCGCGAACGATCTCTAAAATAGTTTTTAACCACGCCCGTCATCGTCGGCAGGGCAAAGGTCGAAAACTTTACTCCCTTGCCGCAGGAAAAACGTTCCAGCGCGCCGATGAGCGCCATGGCGGCAATCTGCCGAAGATCCTCGTAATCGACGCCACGTCCCGCATAGCGGCGGGCGACGGCGTCCGCCAGATACATATATTCCGTCACCAGTTCGTTGCGCAGACCGATATCCCGCGTTTCGCAGTAGCGGCTGAGCATCTTCTCCAGCCTCTCCTGCCTGTTTTCGTCCACTCGCCCGCCCCCTTTTATCTCTCTTGCGCGCAGCCGTCAGCTGTGCATCCGGATGCAGCAAATGCCGCGGCTGTCGCAATCGATCTCGACATTCGGGATCATCGTGGTCAAAACGGCATAGCAGAGCTTCTGGTCGGGAACGCGGCCGCCGGTCTCCCGGCGCGCGCCGCAGCCGCGGACGCTCACAGAGAAGACCTCGCCCGGCGCGTACTCGATCAGCAGCTCCTCGGGGGTGACTTTTTGCTTGGTCATGGCATAGCAGGCCTCATAGACCGCAGTCTTAAAGTCCTCCAGCGTTTCAAAATCCGGGCAGCCCTGCGCCGCCGCGCCGGCGGTGGTCAGGCGCACCACAGTCAGTGCGCTTTCCTTCGCGGGAACCCTGAGCGAAATGCCTTCATACATAAGCGCTGCCTCCTTGTCCATGCCCAATCCATTTTTGTTATTATACCACATCCCGCGGAACACGAAAAGATTAAGTTTACCATGGCTGACCGGCGCCGATCAGCCGGAGCGCTGCCTTTTCGGGGAAATCCCCCACACGAGCAATGCAGCCCAGCAGAGCATGCAGTCCTTCCTCGGGCGTAAGCTCCTTTTCCTCAACGGGGAAGCGCGCGTCGATACGGCAGAACAGGTTCTGCGGCCAGCCGTAGGGCTCGCCCTTCCGGTTGATCCGCTGCGTCTGCCCGGAAATGCAGATCAGCATTTTCATCTGCAATTCGGTCAGCGCGCTGCCAAACGCCGAATTTTCTTCCTTGCCAAAGCCCGCTTCCCGCTTTAAGTCGGTCTGCGCCCATTCGGGAAACAACTCAAAGCACTTCCAGATTCGCGCCGCTGGGCGGGAAATCAGGCCGTCGTCGTAAAGCTCTTCAAAGATGCGGTTCTCGCGCCGCACGGCGATCATGGCGGGAAGCATCTCCTGCCAGATGAAGCCCTTCTTTTTCAAGAAAAACGTGCCGTAGGCCATCTTCCCCTCTTCCGCCGCACGAACACGCCAGCGCCAGGGATCGTCCGGCGCATCGTCATACCAGGCATTGTCCGTCATCGCTTCGAGTGAGAAAAGCGTTTTGTCGTCCAGCCCGAAATACGGCAGAAAACCGATGTGCTGCACTTCACGCTCAAATTCCTCATAGGTGTTGATCTTCGCCACGCATCTTCTCCTCCAACAGCTTTTTCATGTCCTCCGGCAATTCCGAAACCACGCGCAGCATCTCTCCCGTCATCGGGTGGCGCAGTTCGAGGAAATACGAATGCAGCGCCGGACGCGTGATGCGCGCTTTGTCCTCCGTGCCGTAGAGAAAATCCCCCACCAGCGGATGACCGATGTGCGCCATGTGTACGCGGATCTGGTGCGTGCGCCCCGTTTCCAACAGAAGTTCAACGAGGGAAACCCTTCCATTGTTCTGGATCACGCGATAATCGGTCACGGCACGCTGTCCTTCGGGGCTGACGCAGCGGGCAATGGCTGAGCCGGGCGCGCGGGCAATCGGCGCATCGATGCGCCCCTGCTCCGGTTCCACGATCCCCTCCGCCACGGCAAGGTACTTTCGCACAAAGTCCCCGGAATGCAGGCTTTTACTCAGCAGCGCGTGAACGTGCGCGTCCTTCGCGGCGACCATCAGACCGGAGGTTCCCGCGTCCAGCCGGTTGACCGGGCGGAACACGCCGCCCCATTTGGCCGCAGCGAGGTTGGCCAGGCTGTCCTGCGCGTGCCCTGCGCTGGGGTGCACCGGCATGTGTGCGGGCTTGTTGATGACGAGCAGCCATTCATCCTCGTAGCGCACGTCCATTTCGCCCTCGACCGGCGTGACATTTTCGGAGGGCGCTTCGTCCTCAATGGAGATGGAAACCGTGTCCCCCGTGTGGACGCGCTCCACGACATAGACCTCCCGCCCGTTCAGCGTCACGCCGCCGGGGATGCGCTTGGCTTTTTTCAGCCGTGTCGAAGAAAGCGAAAGACAGCTCCTTGCCACATCTTTGACCATGCGGCCATCCATGTTTTCCGGCACAAGAACTGTCAATCGCTTTTCCATTTGATTTTTCTCCTTAAAGCAGCGCGCGCAGGCGGGCCATTGTGCTTTCATCAGGAGCCTTTACCCCTTCCAGTTCGTAGGGAATCCCCAGCGCCCGCCACTTGTGCACGCCCAGCGTGTGGTAGGGCAGCAGTTCGATCTTCTGCACGTTCAGGCCTTTGATTCGCTCTTTGACGCGCTGCAGCTGCTCATCGCTGTCTGTAAGCCCCGGCACAACCACCTGGCGAACCCAGACGGGCTTGCCGCTCTCTTTGAGATGTTTGACCGCAGAGCACAACGTGTCCATCTTTCGTCCGGTCAAGGCTTCAAAGCCGTCAGGATCGCTGTGCTTGATGTCAAGCAGCACCAAATCGCATTCGTCCAGCGCGGCGCGCGCTTCATCGTTCCAAACGCCGCCGCCCGTATCCACCGCGCTGCAAACGCCGTTTTGATGCAGCAGCGCCATGCACTGCCGCACGAACGCCGCCTGCGCCAGCGGTTCGCCGCCGCTGAAGGTGACGCCGCCCTTCAGCCCGTAAAAGCGCTTGAGCCGCAGCGCGGTCTGCGCGATCTCCTCGGCGCTGCGCTCCTGACCGCCCGAAAAATCCCAGGTGTCGGGATTGTGGCAGAATTTGCAGCGCAGCGGACAGCCCTGCAAGAACACGACCGTGCGCAGGCCGGGGCCGTCCACCGCGCTCCCCGTCTCGATGGAGTGAACGCGCCCCATGTTACATCGCCTCGTGGAAGGTGCGGGCAATGACCTCCAGCTGCTGCGCACGGGACAGGCGCACGAAGTTGACGGCGTAGCCCGAAACGCGGATGGTCAGATTGGGATAAAGCTCCGGGTGCTCCATCGCGTCCTCAAGGGTTTCGCGGTTGAGCACGTTGACGTTCAAATGATGCGCGGCATGGGTTTCGTCGATGTTGAAATAGCCGTCCAGCAATGCAGTGAGGTTTTCGATGCGGGTCTCCTCATCTCCCCCCAGCGTTGCGGGCGTAATGGTGAAGGTGTTGGAGATGCCGTCGCGGCAATCATCGTAGTTCAGTTTGCTGACCGAGTTGAGCGAGGCGAGCGCGCCGTTTTTCTCACGGCCGTGCATGGGGTTCGCACCGGGCGCAAAGGGCGTGCCCGCTCTGCGGCCATCCGGGGTGTTGCCGGTCTTTTTGCCGTAGACCACATTGGAGGTGATGGTCAGGATGGACAGCGTGTGCTCCGCGCCGCGATAGGTCTTGTGCTTGCGCAGCTCGGTGATGAACCGGTGGCACAGATCCTTCGCCATGGAATCGACGCGGTCGTCGTCGTTGCCGTAGCAGGGGAACTCGCCCTCGGTTTCAAAATCGCAGACCATGCTGCGGTCGTCAAAGACCGGCTTGACCTTGGCATAGCGAATGGCGGAGAGCGAATCGGTCACGACGGAAAGCCCCGCCATGCCGAAGGCCATGAAGCGGTGAACATCGGTATCGTGCAGCGCCATCTGAATCTTTTCGTAGGCATATTTGTCGTGCATATAGTGAATCACGTTCATGGTCTTGACGTATTCGCCCGCGATCCACGCCATGTATTTGTCCAAACGCGCCTTGACTTCATCATAATCCAGCGCACCCTGGCCCACGACGGGCATTTCCGGCCCCAGCTGGTCGCCGCTCTTTTCATCGCGGCCGCCGTTGAGCGCCATGAGCAGGATCTTGGCCATATTGCAGCGCGCACCGAAGAACTGCATCTGCTTACCCACGCGCATGGCGGAAACGCAGCAGGCGATGGCGTAATCGTCGCCGTAGCGCGGACGCATCAGATCGTCGCTTTCATACTGAATGCTGTCGGTATCGATCGAAACCTTGGCGCAGAAGCGCTTGAAGCCCTCCGGCAGACGATTGCTCCACAGCACGGTCAGGTTGGGTTCGGGCGCGGGCAGCAGGGTGTAGAGCGTGTTGAGGATGCGGAAGCTGGAGCGCGTGACGAGGGTTCTGCCGTCCTCACCCATGCCGCCGACCGATTCCGTGACCCAGTTGGGATCGCCCGCGAACAGCTCGTTGTATTCCGGCGTGCGCAGCTGGCGGGTCATGCGCAGCTTCAGCACAAACTGGTCGATCAGCTCCTGCGCCTGCTCCTCGGTGAGCTTGCCCTCGGCGATGTCGCGCTCGATGTAGATATCCAGGAAGGTGCTCACGCGGCCCAGAGACATGGCGGCGCCGTTCTGCTCCTTGATGGCGGCAAGGTAGGCAAAATAGGTCCACTGAATGGCCTGCTGCGCATTTTCAGCGGGCTTGGAAATATCGCAGCCGTAGATTGCGCCCATCTGGCAGAGCTTGTCGAGGAAATCGACCTGGCGGGCGACTTCCTCCATCAGGCGGATGTTCTCGTCGGTCATTTCGCGCTCGCCCAGCGCCTTGAGATCGGCCTTTTTGCAGTCCATCAGTTCGTCGGTGCCGTAGAGAGCAACCCGGCGGTAATCGCCGATGATGCGGCCGCGGCCGTAAGCATCAGGCAGACCGGTCAGTACGCCCGCGTGGCGCAGTTTGCGCATGGTTTCGGTGTAGACGCGGAACACGCCGTCGTTATGCGTGGTGCGGTAGCGGAACTCGTCACGCACAGTCGGGGAAAGCTCCTGGCCGTAGGCGCGGCAGGCGGAAACCACCATGCGGATGCCGCCGAAGGGATTGACCGACCGGCACAGCGGGCGCTCGGTTTGAAGGCCGACGATCAGCTCATTCTCCTTGTCCAGATACCCCGGCCCGTAGTTGAGCAGGGAAGAAACGTGCTCGGTATCGATCTCCAGCACGCCGCCCTTTTCCAGCTCCTCTTTTTTGAGCTGCTGGTATTTGTCGTTCAATCCCTTCGTGCGCTCGGTTGCGCCCGCCAGGAATTCACTGCCGCCCTCATAGGGCGTATAGTTCTTTTGAATGAAGTCGCGCACGTCGATCGTATGGGTCCACTCGCCATCCTTGAAACCTCTCCAAGCCATCTCATTCATGCGTCTTCTCCCTTTCTGTCCTGTACAGACAAAAACCGCCTGGACAATTCATTGCCCAGGCGGTCGGCTGTTCATCATCGTTCTCCTTCCCGGCGCCACCGTGGTGCTCCACGATATTCCGCCAGGCTCCGGGAGGCGGTCTTTGTCTTCATGGTAACGGCTTGCTGGCAAGCAGTCAAGGCGAGACGTGTTAATTCTTCATCTCTCTTCATCAAAGCCGCGCTCGTCCTTTTCGCGGCACAGCTCTTCGGCCGCGCGCAGCTTTTCCTCCGTAAAGCCGAAGAAAGTGCGCTCTTTTTTGAGCATGGATCCGCACTCGTGCTCCCGGGCGCGCAGGGAGAGATTCTGCATCTCGTCACTGTAACGATCATAGATTCCGTAGTCGTTTGTCATACCGGCAGCCTCCTTTTGATCCGTCCTTTTGTCAGAAAGCCTTCGTCACAACACAACCGAATATGTTTGGGATTCAATTTTATTATACAATACCTGCTTCTCTCCCGCAAGCCCGCTTTTTCATTTTCTCCCCTTTATTCGCAATTCATTCGTTTTATGAGCTGCTTCTACCCCACGGACGATACGCTCTTTTTTCTGCGGTATACCAGAAGCGTGCAGGCAAACTCCCTGCGGGATGCTCTGACCGCACAGGCCGTAAAAATTATATTTGACGCCGGTGTGCTGCGCAGCGAGATCCGATGTGATGAGGCTCTTTTTCTGTTTCGCAATCGCCGCCTACGACCGGGCGTAATACACCGGATGCACGGTTTCCGGCGCAGGTTTTTCATACAGCAGCAGCGCCAGAAAATCAATCACCGCGGTTCTGCTGGCGACGGCGTTTTGTTCCAAAGGCAACTCCGCAAAGGAGGTCAATCTATCCGGCAGTGCTGGCGGCAGCTGCATCCCGGCGATATCGGAACGTTTAGAACCAGGATCAGAGAAAAATGGCAACGCTATAAATTTCATTGTGTTTTCAGGAGTGTGTTATAAAAATGGGAAGGGCATTTTGTCCACATTTCTATCTTTATACCACTTTGAGGAACTTCACAGCCTGTCCATTCCTTTTTGAAAGACGAGCAGCGCTCCCAGCATATGTCGGGAGCGCTGCCTGTGTACCAATGGTGCGCAGGATATTTTCTTCATGATGCGCTACGTCGCGCCGCCGGATTTGGACGCCAACCATCCATCCATTCATCGTTCTCCATGATAAACGGGCGTGCCGTGCTCTGTCCCCATGAGACATCGTACTTGCCCATGAGATAATCGCTCAGCTCCGTACGATCAGCAAAACGCAGCAGCCGATACGGCTCCTGAAAGGCCACCTTTTCCACGAAATAAAGTGTCCCGTCATCCGCCGTCAGAAGCACCCCGGCATGCCCGACAAACAGGATGGATTCCTCCTCGGTAGACTTGTCGTGGAAGAACACAGTAATGAGGCGTATTCTTTCGTTCTCCCGGAACGAAATGCCCCTGGATTTCCATTCCTCCTGCACCGTCTGCACATGGCGCTGAACATCCGTGGTGTCCTCCGCTCTCATGGAGGAATACAGGGCGCGAAAATCGGTCAGACTGCTTCCGCCCAGCGCATCCGGGTCAGTCTTCAGTGTTTCCTCGTCCATGAACAGCACATCTTCGCCCGTATCTATTTGTGCTTCGTCTCCTGCGGACACGAAGTCCCCGAATAGCTCCATCGCGGTTATCCGGCAGTTATAGCCCGGAAAATTGCCGTTCTTTGCCTCCCACTCATCCTGCATCTCATATGGGTCATATTTTGTGTCCAGCGGTTTTGCCTTCTCAAAACCCGTCGTCAGCCATTCCTCCCTCACGCTTTCATTAAAGCTGTCTACACGGTTGAAGAAGCCCTGAATGCGGTTTCCTGACACCCCAGCGCCGGAAAGCATATCTTCCAAAGTTTTCTGTGATACACTGTCGTTGAGATTTGTGTACTCAATTTTTTCCAATGCCGGACGCTTATCCGGCGAATCAGCGTCCGCGCCGCAGCCCGCGAATGCGGAAGCGATAAGAATAACACAGATAGCCGGCATTATCTGCCGAAATGATTTCATAATCCGCTCCATCCTTCCCTTGACCATCGACCATTTTGTACAGCTTATTATACCGCTCAGGCATAAGATCTATGTTAAGCAAGAGG
>OLGF01001725.1_pt1 | contig 22528 bp, 25 predicted proteins | sample 1604971 | NCBI WGS metagenome assembly OLGF01 (sample SAMEA3888902, study PRJEB22519) | human gut metagenome | biome: human gut; feature: human-associated habitat; material: faeces | place: Denmark | collected 2011 | reverse complement strand
TCCCTTCAAACCCCCGCTCCTTGAGTTTTTCTAAAATCCGGACTGCTGAGTATACGGCGCTTCCTCCAGCCACTGATCCACTTGCTGCTTGTATTCATCCAGCTTTGTAGGTTTTGGCGCAGACAGTGTGTACTCCGGACGCTGCGGTGATTCTGCGTACCGTTTCGCTGTCCGCGGGTCTATGTGGTATTTTTTCCCTAATTCTATGTAGCTCATCCCTTTGAGTCTGTCATTTCGGATTTCCATCTATTTTGCTCCTTCTATTTTGACTTCCTTTCCACACCATTGTTTTGGTACGGAAAAAAGTCTATCATTTATTCCTCCTCTCTGCCAGAAACCTACATTTTTTATCCGGCGTTTTTTTACATTTTATCACCGGCGTTGACAGCCGTTATAATCGTTATAAATTTCAAATGGCACAGGACGGCGAGCAAACAAAACCGCTCCTCCTCCACCAAATACTTCCACATACCGGTCGGCGTCATCCGGCATTCGCTCAAGGATATATGGAAGTAGCGCGGTCTTGCCACCAACCCAGGGAAAAGGGGGCGAGGCTGTGATTTGTATGTTGGCTCACCTACTCTCTTGTCGTTAAACGGAAAAAGAGGCGTACAATTTTAAAAAACTGTACGCCTCTTTTTCCGTATGAGAACCTCTATGCAGCCTTGCGGCTTTTTTCTACATATGGCACAAGCCCCGGAAGTAAAACTACTTCCGGGGCTTGTGATGTTGGCATCTGTCTATTTTCCCGGGCCGCTTCCGGCCAAGTATCTTCGACGCAAGTGGGCTTAACTGCCGTGTTCGGGATGGGAACGGGTGTACCCCCACCGCCATCGGCACCAACGAGATAAGAGTATACACGATGTTTTGACAAAATGCAAGCCTTTTTTCGAAAAAAATAAAATTATTTTTTCAGCGTTTCCCATTCTGCCGGCCGAAAGCCGGGGATGACCCGCTCCTCGGTCACCGCCAGGGGACGTTTGACCAGCATACCGTCGGAGGCGAGCAGGGAAATCTGCTCCTCCTCGCTCATGGCCGGCAGCTTATCCTTAAGGCCCATGGCCTTATACACCAGGCCGCTGGTATTGAAAAAGCGCTTAATCGGCAGGCCGCTGCGGGCGATCCACGCGGTCAGCTCCTCCTTCGTGGGGTTATCTGTCTCGATATGCCGGGCGGTATAGGCCACCCCGTTGTCCTCCAGCCACCGCTTCGCCTTCTGACAGGTGGAGCAGGGCGGGTATTCCAAAAACAACACGCTCATGGTTCCTCCTTATTCGCCGATGATTTTGATAAGCGCCCGCTTATCCCGTTTGCCGTCGAACTCAAAATAGAAAATCTGCTCCCAGGTGCCGAAGTCCAGGCGGCCGCCGGTGACGGCCACCACCACCTCCCGGCCCATGACGGTGCGCTTGAGATGGGCGTCGGCGTTATCCTCATAGCCGTTATGCCGGTACTGGCTGTATGGCTTTTCCGGCGCCAGTCCCTCCAGCCACTTTTCGAAATCCTGGTGCAGCCCCGGCTCGTCGTCGTTGATAAACACGCTGGCGGTGATATTCATGGCGTTGACCAGTACCAGCCCTTCCCGGATCCCGCTCTCCCGCAGGGCCTCCTCCACCTGAGGCGTGATGTTGACCAGCCCGCGGCGGGTGGGCAGATGGAAAAACAGCTCTTTTCGATAGGACTTCATCTTTTTCCTCCTATTCTTGAACAAATACCATCCGGGCCGTATCGGACAGCTCCGGCCGGAAGCGGTAACCGTCCTCGTCAAAGGCAGCCAACTGCCCCGGCCGCTCCCAGCGGTTCCGGATGATGGCCCGGGCCATCCGTCCCCGCGCCATCTTGGCCAAAGCAGGCAACGTTACCAGCTTTCCTCTGCGAAAGGTACGAAATTCGCAGGTGATCCACTCCTGCTCCGGCCGGCGGTACCGGCTGACCAGGCGAGAGTACTCCTCTGACGCCAGATTGATCACGGTGGGGCGTTCCCGGTACAGTTCCTCCCACACCCGGTTTCCCCAATAGACGTAAAGCGTGCGGCCATCGGGGCGGAAGCGGCACTGTAGCTCCAAGCGGTAGGGGTGGATACCGTCCAACGGGCGCAGCAGTCCGTACAGCGCGCTGAACAGGCGCAGGTGCTCCTGAGCAAAGTCCCAGTCTTCCCTGCTCAGCGTCTCCGCCTCCACGTACCGATAGGCCAGTCCGCGGTAGGACAGCAGCGCCGGAAACTCCCCGGCCCGGTCAAACTCCTGATAGGCGCAAAACGCCTGAACGGCCAGCTCCGGGTTGACTCCCAACAGGGGTTCCAACCGCCAAGCGGGACAACTCTTCAGTTCCTCCGCCAGGTGGGCGGCATCCGCCTCAAACACCGGCCGGGTCATTGCCCGGTCAAACAGCGAGACGGCAGCCATCCGCTTGGCCGGGGACAAAACGGCCACGAGCTTCCCCGCTTCCCGGCCCATTTCCACGGCGCTTCCTCCTCTCGCTGTAGTTTATGTGTATTGTAAACAATCCTGAGGAGAAAAGCAAATCCTTCTCTCCTTTTCCCTTGGAAATAGGCTATACTGTTGTTCTTAGATTTTAATTTTACTTTTGATTTTGTCCTATCCTTTATAGCTTTAACGCCGCCGCCCCTATCATGTCCGCCCTTCGCCAGGAGGGAAGGATACCCGTGCCGGAAAGCGTCTTCACCGACAACATCGTGTATGTCAGGGACTGAGCCCTTCTCCGGCACCCGGTTGACGTTTCCTTTCCGGCGGGATATACTCCCAATGGAAAGGAGCGCTGCCCATGATCCGTGCTGCCGTACCCGCTGATGCCGCTCTCGCCGCCGGGCTGGCCCTCCGGCTGTGGCCCGGCCACACCGAAGAGGAGCTGACCGCTGAGATGGCGGAGCTGATTTCCTCTTCGGAGGCGGTGATTTTCCTCGCTTTTAAAGAATGTCGGGCAGTGGGCTTCGCTCAGGTCCAGCTTCGCCGCGATTATGTGGAGGGAACCACCTCCAGCCCAGTGGGATACCTGGAAGGAATCTACGTGGAAGAGACGTACCGCCGCCGCGGCATCGCTTCCCGCCTTACCGCTGCCGGGGAACAATGGAGCGCGGAACAGGGATGCCGGGAATTCGCCAGTTCCTGTGAGGCGGATAATCTTCTCAGCGCCCGGTTTCACCGGGGAGCGGGCTTTCAGGACGCGGGATGTATCCAGTGCTTCGTCAAATCACTGAATTCTTTCATCAGGCTTGACATTTCGGCCTCCCCGCGGTAATATGACAATATATAAACTGTCAACAACTGTGACAGAGACAGTACGTCAGGGCGCGAAAGCCACAGCGAGCCGGGGATAGTGCAAGCCCGGCGCCGGTAGCCCCTGGCCGAACATCCCTCTGGAGTTGCAGGCTGAACGGATATGTCTCCCAGTAAGCCCCGCCGGTTTTCCGCCGTTATCGGGAACGCATATGCTAGTATGTGGTAGGGGTGGTATTGCGAAGCAAAGCCTTCGTCCCGTGCTCGGGGCGGAGGCTTTTTTACGTTGACAGCTATAAAGGAGGTTTGACCAAACATGTACGAAAAGGTGCCGACCGACCTCAATTTTTTGGAACGGGAAAAGCGCATCGAGCAGTTCTGGCAGGATCACCACATCTTTGAAAAAAGCATCGAAACCCGCAAACAGGGAGAGACCTATACCTTTTACGATGGCCCTCCCACCGCTAACGGCAAGCCCCATATCGGCCACGTGCTGACCCGGGTCATCAAGGACATGATCCCGCGCTACCGCACCATGAAGGGCTATCAGGTGCCGCGCAAGGCAGGGTGGGATACTCATGGCCTTCCGGTGGAGCTGGAAGTGGAAAAGCTGCTGGGCATCAACGGCAAAGAGCAGATCGAGAAATACGGCCTGGAACCCTTTATCGAGAAATGCAAGGAAAGCGTGTGGAAATACAAGGGCATGTGGGAGGATTTCTCCCGCACCGTGGGATTCTGGGCGGATATGGACCACCCGTATGTCACCTATGACAACAACTTTATCGAATCGGAGTGGTGGGCACTTAAGAAAATCTGGGACAGAGGCCTGCTGTACAAGGGGTTCAAGATCGTTCCCTACTGCCCCCGCTGCGGAACCCCTCTTTCCAGTCACGAGGTAGCCCAGGGCTATAAGGACGTCAAAGAGCGTTCCGCCATCGTGCGCTTTAAGCTGAAGGACGAGGACGCCTATGTCCTGGCGTGGACCACCACCCCTTGGACCCTCCCCTCCAACCTGGCTCTGTGCGTCAACGCCCACGAAGATTACGCCAAAGTCAAGGCGGCGGACGGCTACACCTACTACCTGGCCCAGGCACTGCTGGATACCGTGCTGGGCTCTCTAGGCAGCGAGGAAACTCCGGCCTATCAGGTACTGGAGACCATGAAGGGCGCCGACCTGGAATACCGGGAGTACGAGCCGCTGTACGAATGCGCCCGCCTGGCCTGTGAGAAACAGAACAAAAAGGCTTTCTATATCTGCTGCGACGATTACGTCACCCTGTCCGAAGGCACCGGTGTGGTCCATATGGCCCCCGCATTCGGTGAGGACGACGCCCGGGTATGCGGCCGGTATAACCTGCCCTTCATCCAATTCGTGGATACCAAGGGCAACATGACGGCGGAAACCCCTTATGCCGGCACCTTTGTCAAGGACGCGGATCCCTTGGTGCTGAAGGACCTTGACCGGGAGGACAAGCTTTTCTCCGCCCCCAAATTCGAGCACAGCTACCCCTTCTGCTGGCGCTGCGACACACCGCTGATCTACTACGCCCGGGAGTCCTGGTTCATCAAAATGACCGCCGTGCGCGACAAGCTGGTTGCCAACAACCGCAAGGTTAACTGGTATCCCGATAACATCAAGGAAGGCCGCATGGGCAATTTCCTGGAAAATGTCATCGATTGGGGTCTGTCCCGTGAGCGCTACTGGGGCACGCCGCTGCCGGTTTGGGTTTGCGACGACTGCGACCATATGCACGTCATCGGTTCCAAGGCGGAGCTGCGCGAGCTGGGCGAAAACGTCCCCGAAAACATCGAGCTGCACAAGCCTTATGTGGATAAGATCACCCTTCGCTGCGAGAAGTGCGGCGGCGTGATGCACCGTGTGCCGGAAGTTATCGACTGCTGGTACGACAGCGGTTCCATGCCCTTTGCACAGTGGCATTACCCCTTTGAAAACAAGGAAATCTTTGAAAAGAACTTCCCGGCGCAGTTCATCTCCGAAGCCGTTGATCAGACCCGCGGCTGGTTCTACACGCTGGAGGCCATCTCCACGCTGCTGTTTGACCGTAACCCCTTCGAGAACTGCATCGTCATGGGCCTTGTCCAGGACAAAAACGGCATCAAGATGTCCAAGCACATCGGCAATGTCATTTCTCCCTGGGATGTGCTTGATAAGCAGGGTGCGGACGCTGTTCGCTGGTATTTCTACGCTTCTGCCGCGCCGTGGCTGCCTTCTCGTTTCTCTCATGAGGCGGTCAATGAACTCCAGCGCAAGTACATGGGCACACTGTGGAACACCTATGCATTTTTCGTGCTCTACGCCAACATCGATAACTTCGATCCGAAGAAGTATCCTGCGCCGTATGCCTATACGGTGATGGATAAGTGGGTGCTCAGCAAGCTCAACACGTTGATTAAGACCGTGGACGGGAACCTGAATGCCTACAAGATCACCGAGGCTGCCCGCGCGCTTTCCGACTTCACGGACGAGCTTTCCAACTGGTATGTGCGCCGCGGCCGCGATCGTTACTGGGGCAGCGAGATGACAGCGGATAAGATCGCCGCGTATCAGACGCTCTACACCGTGTTGGTGACGATGTCCAAGCTCACCGCGCCCTTCACGCCCTTCATGGCGGAATCCATTTACCAGAACCTGGTGCGCAAAGTGGATGCTGACGCGCCCGAATCCGTACACCTGTGCCTGTTCCCGGTCTGCGACGAGACGATGATCGACGCGGAACTGGAAAAGGATATGGAAGTTGTCCTCAAAGCGGTCAACCTGGGCCGTGCCGCGCGCAACAGCGCCAACCTCAAGATCCGTCAGCCGCTTTCGACCATGTATATCAAGTCTGAACTTCAGCTGCCGGAGGAGATGTGCGCGCTGATCGAGGATGAGCTGAACGTCAAGGATGTGCAGTTTGTCACCGACGCCCGTGCCTTTACCACCTATCAGATTAAGCCGCAGATGCGTACCCTGGGGCCGCGCTACGGCAAACTGCTCGGCAAGATCGGCCAGCATCTGGCCGCCGCAGACGGCAATGAAGTTGTCGATGAACTGAACGCAGGCCGCAATTACGAATTTGATCTGGAAGGCACGCACGTTTCGCTGGCACGTGAGGATATGCTCATCGCGCCCATGCAGAAACCCGGTTATGTCGCTCAGAACGAAGGTGAGTTCACCGTTGTGCTGGATGCCAACATCACCGAAGCGCTCAAGCGCGAGGGTTACCTGCGTGAAGTCATCTCCAAGGTGCAGACCATGCGCAAGGAGGCGGGCTTCGAGGTAATTGACCGCATCACGGTTTATGTCTCCGGCAGCAAGCTGATTGAGGAGATTGTCTCCGGCGATGAAGCCGCTCTCAAAGACGGCGTGCTGGCGACGAGCGTTGTGCTGTCCGCTGCGCCCGAGGATGCCTATTCCAAGGAATGGGATCTCAACGGCGAAAAGGCTGTGCTTGGCGTTCGGAAGAACTAAGCTCTTTTCGAAAGATTTCCCGGCAATCTTACGGGGGATGAAAAGAAGCCGCTCTACCGCCTGAAGAATGTTTTTGGTGGCGGATGCGAATTCATTCGCGCCCGCCTTTATCGCATCTGATAAGGAAAGGGGTTATGCCCATGTATATCGCGGATGGCTGGAAGGACTACGAAGTTCTGGATACCGGCAGCGGTGAAAAGCTGGAACGCTGGGGCAAGATCATATTGCGCCGCCCCGACCCGCAGGTCATCTGGCCCGCTGAAAACGAGTCTCTCTGGAAAAGCGCCGACGCGCATTATCACCGCAGCACACAGGGCGGTGGACAGTGGGAAATGCTCTCCCAAATTCCCGAACAATGGACCGTAAGTTACCGAGAGCTGACCTTCCGCGTGCGTCCGACCGGCTTCAAGCACACCGGCTTATTCCCGGAGCAGGCGGCGAATTGGGATTGGATGAGCGAATTGATCCGCGGCGCACACCGGCCGGTGCGCGTGCTGAACCTGTTCGCGTATACAGGCGGCGCAACCATGGCTTGCCTGAATGCAGGCGCGGAGGTCTGCCATGTGGACGCAGCCAAAGGCATGGTGCAATGGGCGAAGGAGAACGCACAGCTTTCCGGGCTGACCGATAAGCCTGCACGGTATATTGTGGACGACGCGCTCAAATTCGTGCTGCGCGAGCATCGGCGCGGCAAGCAATATGAAGGCATTTTGATGGACCCGCCTTCTTATGGCCGCGGCCCGGACGGGCAGGTCTGGAAATTGGAAAATGAGGTCTATGGCTTGGTAGAGGAGTGTGCAAAGCTGCTGAGCGATCAGCCATTGTTCTTCCTCATCAACGGATATACTACCGGCCTTCAGCCCGCCGTGCTTCGCAATCTGATCGAAAAAACAGTGGTTCGCCGTTATGGCGGTCGTGCCATGGCCGACGAAGTAGGGCTTCCGGTTCGTGAGGGCAACATCGTGCTGCCCTGCGGCGCATCCGGCAGGTGGCAGGCATGATGACCTTTGAACAGGCCAAGGCCTGCGTCCTCTATGAGGACAATCACCTGTTGGTCGTCTGTAAGCCTGTCAATATGCCTGTGCAGGCCGACGCCTCAGGCGATGAAGATCTGCTCACCGCGATGAAGGCCTACGTCAAGCAGGTCTATAACAAGCCGGGTGAGGTTTATCTGGGGCTTGTGCATCGTCTGGATCGCCCTGTCGGCGGCGCAATGGTCTTTGCCCGCACCTCCAAGGCAGCGCAGCGGCTGACAGAGCAAGTAAAATCCCGCAAAATGGGGAGAACCTATTGGGCGGTTGTGCGCGGCAATCCGCCGGAAGGCGGAAAACTTTCGCATTTTCTTCTCAAGGACGAGCGCACCAATACCACCCGCGCCGTCCCTGAGGGCACTGCGGGCGCAAAACCGGCACTGTTGGAATACCGTGTACTGGACCGAAAGAATGGGCTTTCTCTCTGCCAGATCAAACTGCAAACCGGGCGGTCGCACCAGATCCGGGTGCAGTTTTCGACGGAAGGCTGGCCGCTTTGGGGCGATGCGCGTTACGGTGGAGGCAAGCCCGGGGAGCAAATCGCGCTTTGGGGACGATATCTCGATTTAGAGCATCCGACGCAGAAGGTTCTGATGCATTTTGATTGTCCCCCTCCGAATGCCTTTCCTTTCCAACTGTTTACCGATATTTGCAGAGAGCAGGCTTGAACCTGCTCTCTTTTTAGGTTAAAATACGCATAGAAAAATGGATAGAGGAGGAATGGTTCTCATGCTCAAAAAACGCTTTTTCGCGTCCTGTCTGGCTGCATTGCTTCTGTTGGGAACGCTGTGCGGATGCGGTAGAACCGTTCGACTCTCCAGCGGCGAAACCTTCACCGTCGTTAAAATCCAGTCCGGCTCGACGGAGTACGGCTACGGCCCGCGCGGCATACCGGCGACGCCTGTGCCCACCATCGAACCTGAACCGTCGGACGAGCCCTCCGCTACGCCGGAGCCCGTCGTCTCTCCCGAAAGTACGCCCGTGGAAGCGCAAACCGCGCCTGCGGACATGCACTTCTTCCTCCAGCAGCAGACGCAGGAAGTTCAGGATCTCTATTGGTATGTTTATCATGCCGTGGAGCGTTTTGAAACCAAGGTTGAAATGCCTGCCGGGACAACACGCGATCAACTCAATCTGGTCAATACCTTGCTCTATAACGATTCTCCGGAATTATTTCAATACTCTCATCTTTCTACTTACTATTTCCGAAACAATGCGCCCGAGCTGATCACCAGTGCAGATGTGACCTATTTTATGACGCGGTCCGAATATGAAAACGCTCGGCAGAAGGTGGAAGCGCTGGCAGACCAGTGGCTATCTGAAATCTCCGGGAAAAGTGATTATGAGAAAGAACTCTACCTGCACGATGCGGTTGTAAACGGCTGTACCTATCAGCTGGATACGCCGCATGCCGGAACCGTATACGGAACGCTGATTCTTGGGGAAGCGCGCTGTCAGGGTTATGCCAATACCATGACCTATCTGCTGCGCCGCGCAGGGATCCCCTGTATGTACCTTCACGGGACAGCCCCTACGGAGGATGAAGCGGATTCCCATGCCTGGAATGCCGCACAAATTGACGGCACCTGGGTCCTGCTGGACACTACCTGGGATGACCCGACCGGCAGCGATCCCAAACTCAGCCATGCCTATTTCAACGTAAACGAGGAACTAATGGGGCAGACGCACCATCTTGATCCTGATTTCTCGCTGGGAACCGTACCAGCCTGCACCAGTCTTGCGTGGTGTTACAGCGTGCAGCAGGGGAATTTTGCCTCTGCAGATCAAGATGCGGTAGAATTCACCACACAGCGCTTTGCAGAGGCATTGCGGCAGCGTCAGTCTTTGCTGGAACTTCAATTTGCCGAACAAGCCCAATGCCAGACGGTCATCGACCATCTGTCTTCGATTATGGAGAAAGCTTCCGAGTTGTCCGGCGTTCCCATTCATTCGCTCAGTTACAGCCCGGAGTTGGCCATCAACCAGTTGGGGCTCTATCTATCTTATTCTGATTGAGGTGTTTTCAGATGGATAAAATCGTATTTCGAGGTGCTCAGGTTCTTTATGCGGGACAATTTATCGAAGCGGACGTTGTGGTTGCCAACGGATGCATCGCAGGCATCGGGCGGCATCTGGAGGGAGACGTTCTCTCCGTCGAAGGTTATCTGGTTCCCGGCCTGATCGATGAGCACATTCACGGCATTCACGGCTGCGATACCATGTCCGGCGCGCAGGATGTTACTCAAATGGCTCGCTGCGTTGTCCAACACGGCGTAACAACTTTCTTGCCCACCACCATGAATGCGCCGGTAGAGGAGACGCATGCTGCTGTCCAAGGTGTAAAAGACGCAATGCTCGCCGCCGGTCCCGGCGCCGACATTGCCGGCGTTCATATGGAAGGCCCCTTCCTCAGTGAAAAATACAAAGGCGCTCAGGATGCGCGTGCCAACCAGCTGCCCTCCATGGAAAACTTCCAGCGCTTGACGGATGGAACGCAGGAGATCGTCCGCCTGATGACGCTTGCACCGGAACTTCCGGGGGCAGAAGCATTCATCCGTGCTGCCGCCGCACAGGGGATTCGGATTTCCGCCGGCCACAGTGATGCCAGCTATGAGACGATGGAAAGCGCACTGGACTGGGGTCTTTCTCAGATAACGCATCTGTTCAACGGCATGAACCCGCTGCACCACCGTGCGCCTGGTGTGCCTTGCGCCGCGCTGACGCTGGAAGGATTGAACGTCCAGATGATTTCCGACGGCATTCATCTTCATCCTGCCGCGGTTAAACTCGCCGTGCGCTCCGGCGCAAAAATTCTCTTGATTACCGATGCGATGGAGGCTGCGGACATGCCCGACGGCGAATATAGTCTGGGCGGCCAGCAGGCCTTTGTCCGGAACGGCGAAGCGCGCCTTGCGCAGGGAAACCTCGCAGGTTCCACACTGACGTTGGAACGCGCAGTCCGCAACGTCATGCGTTTTGCGGGAATTACACTGTCTCAGGCTGTACAGATGGCGACAGCCAATGTGGCCGATGCACTCGGCCTTTGCGATCGCGGCCGAATCCGTACCGGACTTCGTGCAGACCTCTGCCTGCTGGACCGGAATCTGGAAGTTGCAAAGACCATGGTAGCTGGCAAATTTGAATTTGAAAGGTAATATTGGGTCATGAATCTGGAATGGGGACAGGGCCTGCTGCAAAATCTGGTCAGCGCCCCCGTAGGACAGATTATTCTGTTGTTTTTTGCTTTCGGAATCGGGCAGATTGTGATTCCGCCCTTTCCGGGAGATATTTTGCTTCTGCTGGCCGGTGGACTCTGGCCACAGGGATTTGCGCAAGACGCCTGGTTTTTGTTGCTGCCTTATTGGGTTGGAACAACATTGGCCAGCTTCGGCGCATACGAGCTGGGTGCAAGGTTTGGAATGCGCATCTTCACATGGAAATGGGTAAGGCGCTTCTTTCCCGAAGAATCTCAGCATGCCGTGACGCAGTGGCTGAATTCGTCCGGCGTGATTACGGTTTTTTGCGCCAAATTCATCACCGGCATGAACGTCCCCATCCTGATTATCAGCGGCGCGATGGGCTTGGAGCGCCAAAAGAGCTACCCGGTCATTTCGCTGACCACCGCGGTACAGAATACGCTTTTCTTTACCATCGGTACGGCGTTGGGCGGAAATTGGGCGCTGATCCAAAGCCTGTTTGGTCGCTACCGCATCGTCTTTTTGCTGGCGATGGTGCTGTTGATCGGCCTGATGGCATTGTTTTCCAGGCTCGTCGCCCGCCGCATTACCGGGAAAAAGAAATCATAGGCGCATTTTATTGCATTTTTACCTCTCTCATGCTATGATAGACGCAGCAAACATACAATTAAGAGGAGGCGTTATTTATGTTCTGTTCTCATTGCGGAGCCGTTATCCCGGATGGTTCTCAGTTCTGCCCTCAGTGCGGCGGTTCCTGCGCAGAGCCCCAGGCTCCCGTCGCCCAGCCGGAAGTCAACGTGAACGATCCCCAGAATATCGCAAAGCGCACTCGTGACCTCAAGCGTCTGTGTGCGGTGCTCTGGATCGTTATCGGCATCCTTCTGTGCCTGACCTGCGTGGGCATTGTCGCAGGCATCTGGAACATCATCTACGGGGCAAAGGCGCTCAAGTTTGCTGACACGATTCAGGCGGGCAATCGCTCCGTTTACGCTGCTTTTGATGCGGATTTGAATTCGCTCACCGTCGGTCTGATTCTGAACCTCATCCTGGGGCTCGGCCTTGGCTGTGCGCTGGCGATCGTAGAGCTTTTCCTCCGCGACCGCGTCTTGAAGAACAAGGAGGTATTCGGCGCATAAAGTCATCGGGTTTTGGCGCGCTTTCTTTATGGAAGCGCGCTCTTTTTATTTTCCTTGACAGAACAGGAAAGGGGTCTATAATTAAAAGAGGCGGAATGCATCTGAACAGTTTCTGCGCAGATGCTCTGAAATATTGGAGGTCAATGAAATGAGTGAAACCCAAAACTGCACGCATGATTGCAGCACCTGCAGCAGCAACTGTGCGTCCAGACAACAGCCTGCGGACATGCACGAAAAGCCGCATGCGTTGTCTTCGATCAAGAAAGTGATCGGCGTTGTTTCGGGCAAGGGTGGCGTTGGCAAGTCGATGGTCACGTCTCTTCTGTCTGTCATCATGAAGCGCCGCGGCCTGAATGTCGGCATCATGGATGCGGATATTACCGGTCCGTCCATCCCGCGCATCTTCGGTCTGAAGGAGAAGGCGACCGGCGATGAGACCGGCATCTACCCTGTCCGCACCAAGACCGGCATCGACGTCATGTCCATCAACGTCTTGCTGGAAAATGAGACCGATCCCGTCGTGTGGAGAGGCCCTGTCATCGGCGGCACCGTTAAACAATTCTGGACGGACGTCATCTGGCATAACGAAGACATTCTCTTTATCGATATGCCCCCGGGAACCGGCGACGTTGCGCTGACAGTCTTCCAGACCATCAAGCTCGACGGCATCATCATCGTCACCTCTCCGCAGGAGCTGGTTTCCATGATCGTGGAAAAAGCCGTTAACATGGCTAAGCTCATGGATGTTCCGGTGCTGGGCTTGGTGGAGAATTTCTCTTACGTCCAGTGTCCCGATTGCGGCAAGCGCATCTCTGTCTTTGGCGAAAGCCATGTGGAGGAGGTTGCGGAGCATTACGGCATACCGGTGCTTGGACAGCTGCCCATCAATCCGAAGCTTGCAGCCGCCTGTGATAAAGGCACGCTGGAGCTCTTCGAGGGCGATTGGCTCGATTACGCAGCCGACGTCATCGAAAAGGTAAAATAAAAACCCATAGTAAACAATTGGGTTTGATAAAGCAATGCACGCTCATGTCAGCTTCTTTTTAGAAAGCTGGCATGAGTTTTTTTGTAAAGCCTGCGGCACTGACTTTGTCGTTAAAGAAGAGGGCGACCTGATGGGCTAAAAAGACCTTTGAAAAAAGTTCAGCAAAAAATGTAGGATTGTCAAACAAATTGGACAGTGAACTCGTTGGGAGAAAGCCAGTGAAGAGGTCTCATGGGCAGGTTGTTGGAACGGCGATTGTGGACAGCAAGCTGCTTTGCGAAATCGTCCAATGAATAGAAGGTATGGCAGGAGTAGAAGCGTTTCTGGTCCTCGCGATGGCTGCGCTCGACTTTGCCATTATGGCGCGGGGTATACGGACGAATGAGCTTGTGCCGAATGCCCAGCTCGGCAGCAGTCTTTTCAAACAGTGTTGGCAAATCACGTTTGCTGCCGGAGAAGCGATTGGTAAACTCGGAGCCGTTGTCCGTCTGGACGCATTCTACCCGGATGCCGCGGCGTGCATACCATGCGGTCAGTCTGCGAAGGAAATCCGCGGAAGAATAGGTGGACTGCTCCGGATAGGCGGCAAGGAACCGCAGACGGGTAAATTCGTCGGTGGCGGTGTACTGGAACAGGCGAAGATCCGGATTCGTGATACAGCAGCGCGGAACGACCTTCACATCCACCTATATGCGCTCACCCGGATGGGTCATTTGCTCATATGGCTTAGGTTTGTACGTATTTTTCGGCTTTTCAGCAGGAAACAGACCCATTTTACGCATGACACGGAACAGGCTCTCCGGGCAGCGAGTGTAGCCGCGTTGCCGCAGACGATGCCAGAGTTCAATCATGCCCAGGGTTGGATTTCTGCGGCGCATGTCCCGGATGAGTTTCCGTTCTGCTTCCGTATGCTGGTTTGGATGGCTGTGAGGCCGCCTGGACTGACAGACAAGGGATGCCGCACTTCCATCCCAGCGCTGCTTCCAGAAGTAGATGTACGACCGGCTCTTGTTGTATTTCCGACTGGCGCGGCTGACGCCGTATTTTTCTGCGTACTTCATGAGAGATTGCCGGTATGCCATGTCCTGTGTTATACTCTTGTTCATGAGAGATATGGTCTCCTTTCGCCAAGTTGCGGTGTGGTAACTCAACTTTAGCACATGAGACTCTATCTCTCCTTCTTTTTTTCTTCGACTGTCCAAGATGTATTGTACTCCTACAAACTCCTACAACGATTGAACGCGATTTACTTGACGAAGGTTGTCGCAGCGTGATAAAATAAAATAAATGCCGAAGTGGTGGAATGGCAGACACACGGGACTTAAAATCCCGAGGGGGAAACTCCGTGCGGGTTCGAGCCCCGCCTTCGGCACCAATCGATGCGGCGCTGTTTGGGCGTTGACGGAAGGGGATTCGCCAGCTGCGGAGTCCCCTTTTCCTTTTTATGGATGAATTACCTGGCATGGAGGCGATAAAGATGGCGGAGTCTGTATTGGAACTGGGCAAAAAAGCGCGTGCCGCGGCGCTGGAGATGGCCGTATGCGGCATCGAAGAACGAAACAATGCGCTTCTGGCGATGGCCAATGCGCTGATTGTAAACAAGGCGCAGATCCTTGCGGCCAATGAACGCGACATTAAGGCTGCAAAGGAAAAGGGCTTGAAGGCCGCTTTTGTTGAAAGATTGACGCTGAACGACAAGCGGGTAGAGGGTATGGCGCAGGGACTGCGCGATGTTGCCCTGTTGCCAGATCCTGTCGGCACGGCGGATAAGATGTGGACGCGCCCCAACGGACTGCGCATTTTGCAAAAGCGCGTACCGCTGGGCGTTGTCGGCATTATCTTTGAATCCCGGCCTAACGTCACCAGCGATGCGGCGGCCATTTGCATCAAAAGCGGCAACGCCTGCATTTTGCGCGGCGGGTCGGAGGCGATCGAGTCCAACTGCGCCATCATGGACGCTTTGCAGGAGGCTGCGGCCGCGTCGGGGCTGCCGGAAGGTGCAGTAGAGTTGGTTCGGAATCCTTCCAGAGAAGCTGCGACGGAACTGATGCATCTTAAAGGCTATCTGGATGTGCTGATTCCGCGCGGAGGCGCAGGGCTGATCCAGGCCGTGATGCAGAATGCAACGGTGCCCGTTATTGAAACCGGAACAGGGGTCTGCCATGTTTATGTTGACAAGGAATGCCGTGATCTGGACAAAGCGGTCAGTGTGACCTATAATGCGAAGATGCGCCGCGTATCCGTCTGCAACGCCATGGAAACGCTGCTGGTGCACAAGGATATTGCAGAGGCTTTTCTGCCACGCATGTTGGAGAAATTTCGCGATGAGGCGAAAGTGGAAATTCGGGGTTGTGAGCACGTGCGGGAGATCTGCCCCTGGGCAAAAGAAGCGACGGAAGAAGACTGGTCCACGGAATATGACGATTACATCCTCTCGGTCAAGGTGGTAGACAGTCTGCGCCAAGCGATTGACCATATTAATACTTATGGAACCCGTCACAGCGAATCGATCCTAACAGATGATGTGCGCCGTGCGCAGGAATTCCTGGATCGAGTGGATGCAGCTGCGGTATACCTCAATGCTCCGACGAGCTTTACCGACGGCGGTGAATTCGGGTTTGGCGCGGAGATCGGTATCAGCAATCAAAAGCTTCACGCGCGTGGACCGATGGGGCCGGAACAGCTGACGACCATCAAATATCAGATCTTTGGCGACGGGCAAATTCGGAACAGCTGACGTTGTTAAGAAAAAGTAAAGTGCGTTTATCTAAATTGTTGCAAAAAAGTTGGAACTTGTTTCCGATCAATTTCGTTTGAAGGGTGGTGAGGAGATGCAGGAAAGCAACATTGACATCGATCGTCTGGTTCGGCAATATGGCACCATGGTTCTCAGGCAGGCTTATTTCTACCTGAAGGATCGCCAGAAGGCCGAGGACGTCTGTCAGGAAGTCTTCCTCCGCATGTATAAAAAGCAGCCTCAACTGCCGGATGAACAGAGTGAAAAGGCATACTTGCTTCGCGTAACCATCAATCTTTGCAAGGACGTGCTCAAGAGCGCATGGCATCGGCGCGTTACCCCCATGATGGAGGGGTACGACGCACCGCACCCGCAGAACGGACCCGAAGCGGAGGCGGTGGCAAACGAGGAAAAACAGCTTCTTTATGATGCAGTGCTGGCGCTGCCGGCCATTTATAAAGATGTTGTGCTGCTGTTTTACTATCATGACATGCCCACCGGAGAAATCGCTAAGGTTCTGAAAATCCCGGAGGTCACGGTGCGGACGCGATTAATGCGCGCGCGCACGCGGCTGGGAGCAGCCTTGAAGGGAAGAGTAAAGGATGAAGCTTGAGCAATTCAAAGAGATTGCGGACGACCAGTTACGCGACTTGACGGTGGATGAACGCATGGTCAAGCGCATTCACCAGGGAGCGTGCTCCATGCGTGTTCGCCATAAGCCGCGCGCGCCGCGGGCGGCAGCCTGGTGTGCGGCAGCCTGTGCGGCGGGCATGGTGATTTCGGGCAGCATTCTGCTTCAATCGCAGATGCGCACAGGGAACATCGCATCTCCGCGGGCTCAGAAGGATCAGGTCACGGCAACCTATGCTTTGCAGGACAGCGGGTCGATGAGTATGTTGTCCTCCAGCGTGGCGACGTCGCAATATGTGGACGGCACGACGCTTTCTTACGGCATTGAGCGCATCGGTGAGTTCAGCGAAGGGTATGCGCCTGCGTTGGCAACCAACGGCCTTTACGGCTACGTCAACGAGGATCGCGTTTGGGTTGTACGCGCCATGTACGATGAGGCGGATGAGGTTGTCGATGGGAAAGCTGTCGTCAAAACGCAGGGAACCACTTCGATCATTGATGTTCCGTAATCTTTGAAAATTGCCTTGTATTTCCCCACGGAATGGGGTAAAATGGTGTTACTAGCAAAGGTAGGGAGGAATTGCAATGAAAAGATCCGTAAAAATCGCTTCCGCGCTGGTTGTGCTGGTTCTGATGCTGGCACAGGTGATCGGCGTGAGTGCGGCAGTCGTCACGACCTATACGCCGACCTTCTCCACGAAGATCGACAGCACCGGTTTGACCGTTACGGTGGATACGATCACGGGCGCTTCTGCGTACAAGATTTATGTCAACAATAAAGAATACACCGGATCGAGTCAGAAGATTGCCATGAAGGACCTGAACAACTATAACTACATTTATTGCATGGTGACGGTGGATAACCGCAACTTCACCAGCGGAACCTCTACTGTTGATCTCAGTCAGCCGGCTATTTATTACAATGTCGACCAGACTGATCACTTCCAGAAGACGGTGACGGCTTCCGGCCGTGGCGGTGTGGGCGTGGAGTCCATTCGCATTGATGGTTATAAAAATGTCAATGGCGGAAATAAGGACGACAGCTACACCACCGGTAAAGTGGACGTCAAAGGTGCGAACATGACGGTTTCTCTGGATATTCGTCCCGAGTACATTAAGTCCGTCAAGATTACTGTGGTGGATAGGATTGGCCGCACCATCACGCAGGTGGTCAACACCGGTGAAAACGGGTATTATAATCCCGGGTCCGGCAGCAATACCGGCAGCAGCGGCGTTTGGGACGGCACCTTTAAAGATAACACTTCCAGCGGCTCGGATAATACCAACGGTTGGACAGGTTATTACGATGATAGCAGCAAGGATTACACCACCTATTACGTGACCTGCCGTACGCTGAATGTTCGCAAGAGCGACAGTGCCCGCAGCACGAAGGTAGGCACATTGCGCCGTAACGCAAAGGTTCATGTCTACAATATTCAGGATGGATGGGCTGTGATTGACTACAAGGGCAATCTGCGCTACGTCTCTGCGCGTTATCTTTCCCGTTAAGAATGGCGAAAAGGGCAGTCGGATATTGGGTCCGACTGCTCTTTCTGTATAGAGGAGAAGTGTATATGGATTATCGCATGCGATCTGCGGCTCAGGTGGTTTCACAGCTGAAAAGGGAAGTTCTTTTTCACCGGGCAGATCTTTGTTCCTGGAGACTTTGGGATCCTTGTCTGCAAATCCTTTGCAAGCCTGAAGAACTCTTTCGGCTTGATCGCTGCAACAATAATGGGTTGCCCGCGATATGCTGTGTGATGGATCTATTGAAGGAATACGGCTTTTCAGTAGAAAAAAGTGATGTTGAAAGCCTGAAAACACTGATGGAAATCCTCTTCAAGAATTGCTTGGAATATGACGAGGAAATGCCCTTTCCCACGCCCAAACGATATGAGCTTCTAAGCGAAGGAGTATTCTATACCCAAAGTAAATTTGTTCCGCCTTACGGATTTGAATAAAATAAAACCCGTCTCTTTAGGCATTTGCATTGGAAGAGACGGGTTTTGCTTATTCTCGAGGAAAGAGGGAAGAGAAGAGCGGAACGGTGAAGAAAAACGATTTCGATGGAGTACCATATACACCGGTAGCCGCCTGTTCAGGAAGAATATAGTATTCGTAACTCATCAGCTTCTGCGCCGAAAGATCGGTAAAATAGATTTTCTCACCTATTGTTCCCATTACAGCATCCAGTTCGATTGCAAAGCCCCAGTGCTTTCGATAGATGTGGTAAAGAACGTTATTGTCCTGTACTGTGAAGGAAATCAGAGGCATTCCATGGTCATCCGTTGTTACATGGAGATCGCCGGGAGCTTGCGGAATCATCACGTTTTCGGCCTGCTGTATAGGTTCTGTGCCGGATAAAAAGACTTCGTAAATCACGTCCTCTGGCGGCGTGTAAGGCCCGGCCAGCAACGGGCCATTCTGACTTTGGAGCGAATTTGCATCTAGAGCTTTCCAAACCACACCTTCGTCAGGCTGGGAGAAAGCATCATCCGAAAGATTTAAGGATTGAAAGAGCTTCAAAAGCAGCTGTGTTGGATGTTTACCGCCTGTGACAGAGGAAGAAAGCGCGTGCAGGCTGTCCGTCTGGTCAAAGCCTACCCAGCATACCGCGGCAATCTGCGGCGTATACGCAGCCGACCAGGCATCGCGGTGATGCGTTTCATCATAACCAACCGTGCCGGTCTTGGCAGCAATGGGGATTCCCAATTCGGCAAGAGCCTTGCCTGTGCCGCGTGCTGCAACGGATTGCAGCAGGCTAGTCAGCACATAGGAAACAGAGGAATCCAGTACCCTTTTTTCAGAAGCGGTTGCCTCATAAAGTGAATGCCCGTCACGGTCCTCGATTCGACGTATCAGAACAGGGGGATGATAAATTCCTCCGCTGGAAAGACTGGCGTAGGCGGCGCAAAGCTGTATGGGACGAACCCCTTCGTTCATGGAACCTACGGCGAGCGAAAGACCTGTGTCGCTGGGATCTGGCTCCAATTGAAAGCGAAGGAGACTTTCATATCCGGTGAATCCGCCCATTTCGGAAAGCATTTGAACAGAGGGAATATTAAGCGACTGAGCAACTGCGGAACGCATGGTGACGAGGCCATAGTATTTCCCGCCATAATTCTTGGGAGAATACTGACCGAAATCGTTCGGACGATCGTCGAAGATTCTTGCCGGTGTAGAGAGATGCCGCTCTAAGGCCGGAGCATAAACGGCCAATGGTTTTAGCACAGAACCCGGTTGGCGGCGTGCGTTTAGGACACGGTTAAAGCCCATGCGCACAGTATATTCACGTCCGCCTTCCATGGCGAGTATTTCACCGGTGGCGCTATCCATGATAACCAAAGCGCCTTGGCATTTGACACCGTCGGGAGCATCTTCGGGAAAAAGTGCTTTATCCGCAAAAAGCTCGTCACATCTATTTTGCAGCGCTGTGTCCTGCCCTGTGTAGATATGCAGCCCCAGCTGAGCCAATTCCTCTGTTTCCAGGTTCAGAAGCTTCGTCGCTTCTTGGAGTACAGCGTCGAGATACCAGCTCCCCTGAGCGGATTCCGTCTCTTGTACGGTCAACGTTAGTTTTTTATGTTGAGCTTCATAGGCGTTATGTATAGAGATATAGCCCTGTTCTTCCATTGTTGCGAGAATCTGGTTGCGTCTCTTTTGATTGTTTTCCGGTTGGATATGAGGGGCGTAGTTGGATGGTGCTTTGAGCGTTGCAGCAAGTGCGGCGGACTCGACGAGGGAGAGGTCAGAAGCGCTCTTTCCAAAGTATTTGTTGGCTGCTGTCTCGATGCCGTATGCACCGTTGCCGAAGTAGACGTTGTTTAGATACATCTCCAATATCTGGTTTTTGGTATATTCACGCTCCACCTTCAAGGCGAGGATGATTTCTTCAAATTTTCTGGAAAAAGATTTTTTGGAAGAGAGATGCGTATTCTTTACAAGCTGCTGCGTAATGGTGCTGGCGCCTTGCGATAGAGAACGGCTGCGTAGGTTTGCTGCTGCTGCGCCCACCATGCGGATCGGATCAATTCCGTGATGCTGATAAAAACGAATGTCTTCAGCTGCGATAAAAGCTTGACGTACTTGAAGAGGAATGGAGTCGATGGAAACATAAGTGCGGTCTTCTGCTCCGTGCAGACTGCCGACGACTTCGTTGTTCCGATCGTATACATAGGTTGTCAGCGAATAGTGTTCGAGCTTTTCGGAGTCAACGGAGGTCATTGCGTCGGTCGTCACCAGTATGAAAAACGCGCCGAAAAAAAGGCCGAAAAGACCCAATATCGTAAACAAAGTACCTAAGAACATTTTTTTCCAGATTTTATGCTTCATCGCCTTAAATCCTCCCTTGCGGATTGTAGTTTTACCGTTTGTGCAGAAAAACATTCCTTTTGTCATAGACATAACTTCCTATTTTATTACAAGGAAAAAAGAAAGCGGGATGAGAATTATCTTTGTAAGGATGATCAAAAATGGAAGTGAGGCGGCAATCATGCGACAGGTGACAAAGGGGGATACCGTTACATCTTTTCTGGAAGGAGAGCTGGATCAACATTCGGCACAAGCTGTTCGGACGGAGCTGGAAACTGCGATTCAAAATCCACAGATTCGGCATATGGTGCTGGATGTCAGCAACCTTTCCTTCATGGATAGTTCCGGTATAGGCGTCGTCATTGGAAGGTATAAAACACTGCAAAAACGCGGAGGCACGTTGGTCATCAGTAATCCAAGCCCTCGGGTAGATCGTATTTTTCAGCTATCCGGGCTCTATCAGATTGTCGGCAGAAAGTAAAGAGCAGAAAGGAAAGCATCATGGAAAAGATCAATGAAATGCGAATCGATTTTACTGCAAAGTCGGAAAACGAAGCTTTCGCGCGCATCGCGATGGGAGCCTTTCTGCTACCGTTGAATCCGACAATGGAAGAGATGGAGGACATCCGCACAGCGGTATCGGAAGCAGTGACCAACGCCATTGTGCATGGCTATCGAGGGGCAGAGGGAATGGTTCGTCTTGCAGCGGAAATCCATGAGAACCGTTCCGTTTGGTTGGAAATTGTGGATTGCGGCGTTGGCATTGCCGACATTGCAAAGGCCAGGGAACCGCTCTACACCTCTTGCCCGGAGATGGAGCGATCCGGCATGGGATTTACTGTGATGGAAACCTTTATGGATACCGTAGAAGTCTACTCGACACCTGGACATGGAACAACCGTGAAAATGATCAAACAGCTCGCAGCGGAAGAGGATGCGGGAAATGCGTAGGAATAAGTTATATCATCCTAAAAAATCTTGCGTTCCGGTTGTTCGGATGGTATAATATCCCTTAAACCGTGTTGAAAAGTCATCAGGGGGATAGGGTTCGTTATGAGTCTGATCGAGATCATTCTGCTGGGTATTTCCTTGTCAATGGACGCATTCGCTGTTTCCATCGCAACAGGTATTTCGCTGAAAGACCTGCGCTTTCGCCATGCGGCAAAGGTAGGGCTTTTCTTTGGCGGATTTCAGTTTTTGATGCCTGTGTTGGGTTACTGGGCAGGCAGCCAGGTCAGCTCCTATATCGAGAGCTTCGATCATTGGATTGCTTTTGGCCTGCTCACAATTATCGGCGGCAAGATGCTGATTGAGTCCATCCGGCCGAACGAAAAGGAAGAATACGTTGATCCTACGGCGACAGGGAAGCTCTTCATACTGGCGATCGCCACCAGCATTGACGCACTGGCGGTTGGCGTCAGCCTTGCGTTGATCGGGGCGAACATTTGGTACTGTTCCACGTTGATTGGCTTGATTACCTTCTCTCTTTCGGCAGTTGGTGTTATGATGGGGAAGAAGATGGGGGAGAAGTGTCAGAAGGGCGCCGGCATCGTGGGCGGCATTGTGCTGATCCTGATCGGTGTAAAAATTCTTCTGGAGCATCTTGGAATTTTCGGTTGATAAAAATGCCATGCAGCCTAGTGGCTGCATGGCATTTTTCTTCATAAATTCTTCCGTAGTATAGGATTGTCAAATAAATTGGACAGAGAACTCAATGGGAGAAAGCCAGTGAAGAGGCCTCATGGGCAGGTTGTTGGAACGGCGATTGTGGACAGCAAGCTGCTTTGCGAAAT
>OLGF01001701.1_pt1 | contig 22797 bp, 8 predicted proteins | sample 1604971 | NCBI WGS metagenome assembly OLGF01 (sample SAMEA3888902, study PRJEB22519) | human gut metagenome | biome: human gut; feature: human-associated habitat; material: faeces | place: Denmark | collected 2011 | reverse complement strand
GGAACTTCTACTGGTATTCCATTTTTTAAGTTTTGCTCTGTATATACTGTTCCTACATCTCCTACTTGAATTAGTGTGTTCTTATCAAATGTTAAACCTGCTGGTAATGTATCTCTTAATGTTACTGTTTTTGCTAGGTTTCCTTCATTTTTTATTCTTACTGTATATGTTACTTTTTCACCTTCTGTTGCTTCCTGCTTATCCACCATTTTTTCGCTACTAATTATTGCTTTATATATTGTACTTTCTTGGCTTCCTGTTACCTCTTCACTTGTCTTTTCAGGTGTTAATAACTTGATATTTCCGCTTACATTGTTAACCACTTTTTCTTGGTTCATGTCTAAGCCTACATATACTACTTTAAATGTTTTTGTTACTTCAACAGTTCCATCGTCTGCAACAGCTTTTGTTTCTGTTGTACTAGTGCTATCACTTGCAGCAACGCCTCCATTTGCAAAACTATTTATATTTTGTACATTTTCTTTCCATGTAATAGTTCGTGCATTCACATCATATATTCCACCTGCTAAGTCAGATTTTGATTCATCTATTGCATATGGCAATGTATCTACTATTGTTACTTCTGCATTTCCTATGTAATCTAGTACATTTGCTCTATATGTTATTGTATAGCTCATTTCTTGGTTTGCTATTGTTATTCTGTCTGTTCCTGTTTTATTTATTACTTGGTTTGTTATATTTGGTGTTTTTAATCTGTAATAATATGTTACAACTATTTGACTTTCTGTCATTGTTCCATTCTTGTTAGCTGGTTCTGCTACTAGTTCATAATTTTGTGCTATATTGCTAGATGCGTTTGTACTATAACTCTCTCCTACTTTTCCTGCAATTACCTCATCTTCTACTTCTCCACCATTTTTTGAAGATACTTTTTCCGTTGTATTTTCCTTGTAGTGATGTACTAAGACATTTGTGTCACTTTTCACATAGTAAAATATTATTTCGTTTCCTTCCACTTTTATAGTTATACTTTGGTCCTGCGCTGATTCTAAATCATATCCAGGTATATTTATTGCTTGTTCTGTTATTGTATCTCCAAATGTTTGGTTTGCAACTACTTTGCTTTCATGTATTTCTTTATTTGTTCCTTTTTCTAAGTATTTTACTGTATATGATATATCTGTTCTTTTTCTATATAAAAAGTCTATGTTATTTTCACTTTGCTTTATCGTTATTCTTTTAGTACTAGGTTCTACTTTTACATATCCTTCTACATCTATCGCTTGTTCTTCTACTTCTTCTCCTAGTAACTTATTTTCTACAATTTTGCTTTCTGCTAATTTTGTTTGACTTCCATCTTCGTAATAATTCACACTATAGCTATATGTTGGTAAATCTACTTTTACTGTATTTCCTATATTACCTGCTCTATCTACTGGAGCTATATATACATATTTCGCTTTTTTCAGTTCATCTAATGGTATCTCTTCTGATTCCACATATGTTCCCACGTTCTCTGTTATGTCTTCATTTGTTTCTTCCATACTAGTTAAGTATCTATATCCTACTACTCCAGATCCTTCACCTAATTTTTCGTGTCTATCATTTGATGTTATTTTCACTTTACCTTCTGCTATATTCGTTCCTGTTATTTTAGGTGCTGTATTATCTAACTTTCCTATATCAACTTTTACTGTTCTTTCATTTCCTAGTCCATCTTTTAAATATATTGCAGCTGTTACTTTATCATATACATCCCCATAAAAGTTATATTTTCGTACATATCCATCATTTTCTTTAGTTGCACTTTGGTAGTCTTTTGCGTCATTAAATGCTATCTGTACTTCTCCTATTCCTTGATCCTCTGCTGTAAAAGTTATTTCTTTATTTTTACTCCATTCTTTGGTATATTCTCCATTTTGTATTAATGTTGGAGCTTTTGCATCTAGATTTTGTATTTCTATATTTTTACTTATCTCGTTTCCATATCTATCTTTTGCTTTAACAACTAATGTTTGTGTTTCTTTCGCCTCTGCTACTATGTCAAAACTTCTTGTAAATGTTTTATTACCATTACTTGTTGCTGTTCCATATTCTACAATACACTTTCCACTTGTATCATACAGCGCTATATTTAATATATCACTGTATGAATCATATGCATTTACTGTTATAGTCGCTTTCTTGCTAAATCCATTAACTATTTCCGATTTATTTATTTGTACATCATCTATACGCGGCGCTTGTGTATCTGGACTTATTTTATATTGTAATGGTACATTTGGTCTTGCATATTCATTTTCATTTCCATTTACATAATTTAGTCCTTTGCTTGCATTTAAAGCAACTCCTGGTGTACCTTGGTATTCATCTTTTATATATGCTTCATATTGAACCATATATAATCCGGATGTTATTCCTTCTGTTTCATATTTGGGATTGTTATAGTATTCTTTTGGCAAATCTATTACATTGCCAGGTTCTAAACTTTCAAATGCACCTGCTTCAAGTGTTGCTGACCATGTTGGCAGATTTGTTTTACTTGTCCATTGTACCTGTCCTAATAATTGATATATTCCTCTTATTGTATAATGTAAATTATTATTTATATCTTGCTTAGATTCATGATAATATACTTTATATATTTCTACGCCACAGTCTTTACAATAATATGTATTATCGTTTTTTCTTCTCATTTCCAAATGATTTATAGTAGTTTCTTTAGTATAGTCCCATCCACAATATTTACATTTCTTCTTATTATTACTACAATTAATTTTATTACCGTCTTCATCAACACAATCTTGCTTAGTCATTAATTTACCATTTTTATCATATGCCCAAACAGTTTTACATCTTTTGCAACTTCCTATGCCATGTCTATAGTCTCCTCTATTAGTATTTTTTCCCGTTTCATCATATATCTTATCTTCAGTATAATATTCTATATCATGTTCTACATAGTTCGATATAGAATAACCACAGCCTTTTGTGCATGATTCTACTAAATATGTCCCACATGTTCCTGTTCCACTTGTAGTTTTAGTATGATTTTCTCTATTTTTTATATCTCCACATATAAAACATTCTTCCCAATGATTTATATCATCATATTTCTTTTCATATATATGTGTATGTTCTGTATCTTCTCCTGTAACTAAACCTGTTAAATCTATATCCGTTACACTTTTTGCTTCACTGTTTGCTAATTCACTATTTTCTCTTTTTATAGCATTATTTATATTTTTTCCTAATTCTACTATATTCTCCTTATTCAGCACTATTAATACAGTTAGCATAAACACAACAATAAATACTATAAACATTATTTTTGCAAGTTTGTTAGTTCGTATACTATTTTGCCTTCCTTCTTTCTTATCGTTTTGCGTCTTCATTTTCATACACCTACTTATTCCATAATATCCTATTATCATAATTTTACTTTCTCCCACAATATAAGTAAATAGATCCTTACGTCCAATTACTGGAGTAAGACTCTATCACTTTACGGGTACTATTTTTCATCATTATATATTATTTTTCTATTACACCACCTAAAATTCGTTTTTAATATGCTCTAGCTCAAAATTCAGTAAATAATATTTTTTATATCTTGCAAAGTTTTTGTTCATTTCAGCAAAACTTCGTCTGATTAGAAGCTTTTTGCTATATTATCGACAATTTTTCAATATACATTTTTTAAGATTTTTAATATGTACTTTTTAAGACTGTCAATATATATTTTTTAAGCAATTTAATATACACTTTTTTAACTTGTAATCTAAAATTCCCCTCCATTCTCTAGTACAGAAACTTCTCCTAGTAGGAGAAGTTTGGTACCATAAAAGTATAGATAATCATTTATTGATTTCTATACTTTTTTCTTCCCTTGATATGCAAAAAACCGGGATTTTGAGGACCGTCCCTCAAATCCCGGCTATGCTAGCCTATCTTCCTGGCTGGCATTTATTCTCCAAAAATCTTGTCGAATTCTTCTCCATCGATCTTTTCTTTTTCTAATAATATTTTTGCTACTGCATGTAATTTATCTACATGTTCACTTAAAATATTAATAGCTCTTTCATATCCTGCATCTACAATCTTTTTAACTTCTTCGTCTATAATTGATGCAGTTTCTTCAGAATATTCTTTAGCATGTGCTAAATCTCTTCCTAAGAACACTTCTTCTTGGTCTGCACCAAATGTAATTGTTCCTAATTTTTCGCTCATACCATATTTAGTTACCATTGCTCTAGATATTGCTGTTGCTCTTTCTATATCATTGCTTGCACCTGTAGAAATATCATCTAAAATTAATTTCTCTGCAACCCTTCCACCTAGTAATGAAACAATACTTTCTTCCATTTCTGTTTTAGATCTAAAAGATTTATCTTCTGTTGGTCTATACATTGTATATCCACCAGCCATTCCTCTTGGTACTATAGATATTTGGTGAACTTTATCTTGTGTTGGTAAATATCTACTTACTACTGCGTGACCTGCTTCATGGTAAGCAACTAATTTATTTTCTTTTTCGCTTCTTACTCTTGTTTTCTTTTCTGGTCCCATTGTAACTTTTACCATTGCATCTTCAATTTCTTTCATTCCAATGCAATCTAAATTTCTTCTTGCTGCAAGTAATGCTGCTTCATTTAAAATATTTTCTAAGTCTGCACCTGCAAAACCAGAAGTATTTCTTGCAACTGTTTTTAAGTCAACATCTTCTGCTAATTTTTTCTTTCTTGCATGAACTTCTAATATTTGCTCTCTAGATTTTACATCTGGAGCAGATACAACTATTTGTCTGTCAAATCTTCCTGGTCTTAATAATGCTTTGTCTAGTACATCTGGTCTATTAGTTGCTGCAAGCACTATAACACCTTCATTTGTTCCAAAACCATCCATCTCAACTAAAAGTTGATTTAATGTTTGTTCTCTTTCGTCATGTCCTCCACCAAGGCCTGCACCTCTTTGGCGACCTACTGCGTCTATTTCATCTATAAATATAATAGATGGGGCATTTTTCTTAGCTTGGTCAAATAAATCTCTAACCCTAGATGCACCAACACCAACAAACATTTCTACGAATTCAGAACCACTTATACTAAAGAATGGTACTCCTGCTTCCCCTGCAACTGCTTTTGCAAGTAATGTTTTACCTGTTCCTGGTTGACCTACTAATAAAACACCTTTTGGAATTCTAGCACCCATGTCTGTAAATTTCTTAGGTGTTTTTAAAAATTCTACTATTTCTTCTAATTCTTCTTTTTCTTCATCTACACCTGCTACATCATTAAATGTAACCTTTGTTTTTTCTGCGCCATTTGTTACTCTAGCTTTGCTTTTTCCAAATGACATTGTTTTATTTCCACCTTGGTTTCCTGGGTTAATTAATAATAATCCAAATAATAAAACAATTACTATAATTCCAAATGGTATTAATAGGTAAAGACCTTTCATGAATACTGATTCTGGTTTTTCTGTTAATGTATAACTATTTGTTTTTAGTATTTCTTGTGCATATGTCATAAAACTATTAATGTCTGGAATATTAACTTCTTTTGGAAGTGATTCTCCTTCTACTTCTACTAAAGCTTTTTCTCCCCCAGATTGTATTTCGATACTTTTAACTGTTCCTTTTTCCATATCTGCTAATAATTCTGAGTATGCTAATTTGTTACTTGAATTATCCATTATTGATGAAATTAATACTATAAATATAATTAAAAATATTAACCATACTGCTAATGACTTAATACCGTTCTTCAATTTAATTTCCTCCTATCATATTTTTACGAATTTTCTTTATTGCTATATGCATATATACCATATATATCAATTGATTTCAAGCTATTTTTTGTTTCTTTTGTGTGTCAAGTTATTTCCTCTTACGGATATTAATATGTATGTGATATAATAATTTTTCCTTTATTTACAAAAACTTTTACGTTTTTGTTTGGTGTTAAATATTTGTTTCCTATATTTCTTTTGCATAGTTTTATAATGTCTTCTATATGTATTTTTTCTATATTTTTGCTTGTTCCAAATATTTTGGCTATGCTAAGTATTAATATCTTCTTTTTTATTATATCTTCTTGTTCATTAAATTCTTTTAAGCTTAATACTACTTTTTCATTTGTTTCTTCTATTTTGATTTTATTATATATATTATTCACAATTTTTTCTAAATAATTCTGCTCTTCTGTTACTATTTCAGATAATTTATTAATTCCTTTTATTACATTAGGGTTAAATTCTTCTTTTATAAATGGAATTAATACATTTCTTATTTTGTTTCTTGTATATGTATTATCATTATTACTTTGGTCTAATTTAGGATTTAATTTATTTTCCTCGCAATATTTTTCTATGTTACATCTTTCTGTTTCTATTAAAGGCCTTATATATTTATTGTCTCTTTTTGCTTCTATCCCTTTTAGCCCTAAGCTTCCTGCTCCTCTTATTATATTCATTAAAACAGTTTCTGCTTTGTCATTCATATTATGAGCAATTGCAATTTTATTAAATCCTGTTTCTTCTAAAACTTCGTTAAAGAAGTTATATCTCACTTTTCTGCCTTCTTCTTCTAAACCGATTTTATCTTCTTTCGCAAGACTTAATACATCCGCATATTTTATATATATCTTTATATTATATTTACTACAATATTCTTTTATGTATTCTGTTTCTTCTTTTGCTTCTTCTCTTATTCCATGGTTTACATGTGCTACTGCTATTTCTATTCCTAGTTTTGCTTTTAATTTGTTTAGAATATCTAATAAACACATAGAATCTGGTCCCCCAGATACTGCAATAAGTACTTTATCCCCAGATTCTATTAGTTCATATTTTTTTATGGTTTTTAAAATATTTTCTTCCATTCTACCGTCCCTTTTAGCTAATTTATTTTGCTATATCTAAAATCTAAAGTCGTAATTTATTATTATTCTCTATATCTTTCCATATTAGCAAATTTCGTGTAATTTCCAAGCCATACTAGTTTTACAGTACCTGTTGAACCAGCTCTGTGCTTTGCTACAATTACTTCTGCTAAACCTTTGTCTTCACTGTCTTCGTTATAGTAATCATCTCTATATAAGAACATTACAATATCTGCGTCTTGCTCTATAGCTCCAGATTCACGAAGGTCAGAAAGCATAGGTCTATGGTCTGGTCTTTGTTCCGGTGCTCTAGATAATTGTGATAGTGCTATTACTGGTACATTTATTTCTTTTGCTAATATTTTTAAAGATCTACTTATTTCCGAAATTTCTTGCTCTCTACTTCCAGAAGCTCTTTTTGATGATCCTTGTACAAGTTGCAAATAGTCTATTACTACTAACCCTATATCTCTTTCTAATTTTAGCTTTCTACATTTTGCTCTTATTTCGTTAATAGAAATACCAGGTGTGTCATCTATATATATAGGTGCTTCGGATAAATCTCCCATTGTATCTGCAAGTTTTATCCAGTCGTCATCATCTATTTTTCCTGTTCTTACTTTGTTGCTATCTACCATTGCTTCACTACACAAAATTCTGTTTACCATTTGCTCTTTAGACATCTCCAGACTAAATAACACTGCTGGAACTTTCGCTTTTACTGCTGCATTTGTTGCAATATTTAAGGCAAAAGCAGATTTTCCCATAGCAGGTCTTGCTGCAATTAGGATTAAATCTGAATTGTGAAGACCAGCCATTTTGTAGTCTAAGTCTATAAATCCTGTAGGTACACCTGTTATATGTTGCTTTTGATTATATAATTGTTCTAATTCTGTAAAAGCATCTACTAAAACATCTTTTATTGCACTATAAGTTTTTTGGTCTTTGTCTTGCATAATGTTAAAAATCTTTTTTTCTGCACTATTCATTATATCATCTATATTTTCTGTTGGGTCATAACCTTGTTCTATAATTTCGTTTGCTGCTTTTATAAGTCTTCTTAATTCTGACTTTTCTTTTACTATATTAATATATCTTTCTACGTTTGCTGTTGTTGGTACTTTTTCTGGTAACCCTACTATATATTCTAATCCTCCTATTTTTTCGAACATTCCCATAGATGTTAGTTCTGCTTTTAATGTTATAATATCTATTGGTTCAGATCTATTATATAAGTTTAAAATTGCTTCATATATAGTTTTATTGTCTTCTCTATAAAAATCTTCTTCTTTAAGAATTTCTATTGCAGATATTACAGCATCTCTATCTGTTAGCATACTACCTATAACAGCTTGCTCTGCTTCTACATCATTTGGTGGAATTTTTCCTAACTCCATTTTATTCCTCCTAAATTACTTTAAACTTAATATTTTCACTTGTAGCAAATTTATTATAATATTTTTTAGTTTGCTACAATCTTTTCTTAATATTATTCTGGAATTATATCTATTTTTATTTCACCTGTAACTCCTTCATATAGTTTTACACTAACTTTTGTAACTCCTAAAGTTTTAATACTTTCTTTTAGTTCTATTCTTTTCTTGTCTATATTTATTTTATATTCTTTATTTAGTACATCTGAAATATCTTTTGCTGTTACACCACCAAATACTTTTCCATTTTCTCCGGTTTTTATCTTTAATTTTGGACATATTGTTTTTAACTTTTCTGCTATTTGTTTTGCTTCATCTTTTTCTACTGCTTTTTTATGGCTTGCAGAATCTTGTTTTCCTTTTAATTTTGCCATATTCTCCGCATTTGCTTCCACTGCTAATTTTTTAGGAAATAGAAAATTTCTTGCATAGCCATCACTTGCATTTATTACCTCATCTTTTTTTCCTACACCCTTAATATTGTCTAATAAAATTACTTTCATTTTCTATTCCTCCTTCATATAATTTTTAATTAGTTTTAGATAATATTTTTATAATCTATTTTCATAGATTGCTTAACATTACCATATAATCTTGCTCTTTTAAGCTTTATACATTTTACACTATTTGCCAATCTTTTTCAAGAGGCATTCTATTTGGATATAGTACAGAAATTTCTCCTACAAGAATGTGTTTCATACTACATAAAAAAGCCCTCCATGTTATATAACACTTTGGGCTTTATAATTAATTATTTTTTATATTGCATATTTCTTTATAATAAATGTTCCTACTGTTAATATTACTATTGCAAGTGTTGCAACACCAATGTATATTACTGTATCTCCTAATGCCACTGTTATAATAACAGGTGCATCATCTATATCGTCTTCACCATTTTTAAAATTGTCCGGTGTAGAATCTATATCTGGTAAATCGAATTCATTATCATCTTGGCTTATTTCTGCCATATTTGTTTTTAGTCCCATATTATCTTCACCATTTATCCATGTTAATAATATAGAAACTGTAGCACTTTCTCCTGGCTCTAATAATGTATTTTCTAACTTCTTAGTTGCAACTCTTTCTTTTCCGTCTAATGGTTCTCTTTCATACCAATCTGGATTATCCTCTTTTACAAATTTTAATCCTTCTGGTATATAATCTGTTATTTCTTTTACATAACCTGCAACTTCACCTTCGTTTGTTACTTTTATTTGAAATTCGAATTTTACTGTTACTTTATTTATATCTTGTCTGCCTAAATCTACTTTTGCTGGTGGCTCTGGGTTTTCATCTCCTGTATGACCTGTTTCTATTATATTTTGTGATCCATCTTCGTTTGTTACTATTGCTTTACTTACCCATTTTTTTAGGCTTAAGTCAAATATTTTGGGTTTATTTGCAACAGTTATTGTAACAACACCATCTTTTATTTGAACTGCATCTTTTCCATAACCTTCTAATGTTGCATCTGTTGCTGTATAACTACCATTAGCTACATCTTTTGTTACTTTTAATGTTAATGGTTCTTTTAGTAACATTTTATATGGCTCTGGTGCTTTTGTTTCTTTTATTGTTATTGTATCAACACCTGGTTCTGTAATTTTAATGTCTGCTATGTTTATTTCTCCATTTTCGTCTGTTACATATTTTTGAGTTCCTGTAGGTGTTGTAATTTCGAACTCTGCACCTTGTAATTTTTTATTTATGTCTTCTGAATCTACTTTTACTAGTTTAAAGCTATATTTTCCTTCTACTGAAAATAGAACTTCATTACTTCCAGAAAATTCTTGTGGTACTCTTTCTATTACTACAATTGGTTGTACTGTATTGTTAGAAGAACTTGTCCAGTATGTTGCTGTAGTTTCTGTGTAAGTACCATTCATATTAAATTTAATTCCATCTATTTTATTCGTTACTATAGTTTCTACTGGAATTTTTAAATAAAATTCTTTACCTATTATGTCATCTATACTTATTTCTTGTTTATCTGCATTTAAGAATTTTACATTATCTGTTATGTTTGTTCCTTTTCTGTCTGTTACATTTATGTTTAAAGTATATGGAGTATCGTTATTCTTTTTAATTTCATATGGTCCTATAATGTAGTTATCATTTTCTGTAGAAACTGCTGGAGTTCCTTTTTCTAATGTTAATGGAGCCTCATTTTTGTTTGCTTCTTCTGTTGCATTTTTTGCATTTGCTACTAAGTATTTAAATAGTTTTTCCATTTGATCGAATCTAGGTTGGTTTTTATCTTCTATTGCCTTATATTCTTCTTTATTTTCTCCTGTCTTCTTAGATTCTAATACTGTTTGTAATGATGGCTCTCCTGCAAAATCTGTATGATATACAGGGTTGTCTTTGTTTGTGAAATACCATATAGCTAATTGTTGGATAACGTCTATATCATCATCTGTTAATTCTACTTTATCTGCTATTCCTGCATTTTTTAATAACACTTCTTTGTCTTGTTTTGCTGTTTCTGCATTTGGTATATATGCATGATTTAATATCCAAATAATTGAGTTATAATCTTCTTCTGCTACTGGTAAGTTTGGCATAGATGTTTTATCTTTTAAATTATATGATGTATCATATTCTTGTCTAAATACACCTGGGTTTGATGTGTAAAATCCTTGTTCTGCTTTTAAGCAATATATCGTTTTACTATAGTCTATTGTTTGACCATTATATGTAACAAGTTTCCAGACATATTTATCGGAGATTTTATACCCATATTGCGCACCATCTTCTCTTGCTTTTCTATATTCTTGCAAGCCAAATTCCATTGTTGTAGCCTTAACACTAGTTGCAAAAATGCTTAGTGCCATAGCACATATTAAGCATACAACTGCTATTATTGTTAGTTTACTTTTTTTCATACTCCTTATCCTTTCTATCTTTAGTTTCCCTAGTTTTTATTATACTAATTCTGATTTTTTTAGTCAACATTTTTAGCTTATTATTTTGCTTTTTCTCTTTTTGAATTTAATTCTTTCAATTTGTCTTGCATGTCTTTTTGTTTTTCTAATACTTCTTGTAATTTTAGCCTTTCTTTACTTGCCTTTGTTAAAACTTCTTTTCTAAAGTTTTCGTATTCTATACTTTCATTTACCACTTTTTTGTATTTTCCTAATTGTACAATTATAGCTATAAATTCAACGGCTACTATACTTACAAGGATTCCTATTATTAATCTTACGTTCATTTAATACCTCTCTTTGTTTATTTGCTATTATTATAAATATTTTTTGTAAATCTAGCAACTGTTTTATATATTTTTCCAAGTATCTTGCTTTAATTCCTTAAACTATATATTCTATCTTATTTTCGGAAAAGTACTTATGCAAATTAGTTATAAAAAACTTTTTTCCTTCGGCTCTTACATCATCTTTATACATATATTTGCCTCTTCCTCTAGATTTCATTAAATTTTTATTATACAAATTAATAGCATTTGGAAAAGCTTCTTCGTTAATCTTATTATGAACATAGCTATATGTCATAAATATTATTTCAAAAGACACTTTCTTTTTTACTTTGCTTGATAATTCACTTGATAACATTTGTATAAGATTTAAATATAATTCTTTCCAGTTTTCTACAAAAATTACAGGTGCAATTAATATTCCTATATTGTAATCTGCTTCCGCTAATTTATTTATAGCTTCTATTCTATTTTCTAGTCTTGATGTACCAAGTTCTACTCTGTTTATAATTTCTTCTGGATTCATGCTCATTCTTATTGTTACTTTTCCCTCGTGGTTTAAATTTAAAATATTGTCTACCATATCAAATTTTGTTGGGAATGTTAATGTCCCTTTTTTAGTTTTTCTAAAGTTTTCTATAGTCCATTCTAAATTATTTGTAATTGTATTTTCTAAAATTAAATCACTATTACTTCCAATTTCAAAATTTAAATTTTTATCTGACTCTTCTGCTGTTTTTATTATTTTATCTAGCATTTGCTCTCTATTTACAAATAGTCGTAGATAACTACATTTATTATAATTACATACTAAGTAACAATATAAACATGAAGCTATACATCCAGATGAAGTATATGGTACTAGAAAATCTGATGTTTTATGATTTTCTATGAATTTGTGCGTTTTTCTAACTCCTATAATTAAATTTTTTTTCATATTCGCAAATTCTTTGTTTGGCTTATTTCGCATTTCTTCTATATTATTATGATTTTCAATTTCAAATTTCGGAACATCTTTATATTTATTCATTAATTGCTTTCCCAATTCATACTTTATAATATTAGGTTCAAAATAAATAGCTTGTGGTTTAAACATTATTACCTCCATATTTTATATTTACATATATTATTTTCTTTATTAATTTATTTATTCTTAAATTTGAAAAAGCTAGTATTCTAACTTCACTTCGTTAAAATACTAGCTCCTTTACACACACTTAATTTAATTTTATTAGTTTTTTGGACATTCCTTAAAGTTTATTTTTCTTCTCCTAGAATTTTAAGTACTGTCCCTTAATCTCTTTTTTTAATTGCAAATAATATTATTACTACTCCTATTATGCTTAAAGTAATCCATAAAATTCCCATATTCTTATTTCTACTTTTTCCTTCGCTTGCATAATATTCTTTTAAATTATTTGCCTCTATCTTGTCGTTCTCACTTACCACCTCCTGCTTTGTCGTATCTAATAACTCTTCTTCTTGATATATGTAGTAATCGTTTTTTTCTGCATTATATATGCTTATATATCTTGTCTCTTTTAATGAGTTATTAGCTTTGTCATTCTCGCCATTCTTAATATCTTCTATTTTATTCGTATTATTACTTTGTTCTTTTAATGCATATTCTACTGGCATTTGTTCTATTTTATTTTGTAGTATTTTGCTTTCTTTATATTTAGTTGTTATTTCTTGTAATTCACCAGAATTCAAATTTCCTAACTCTGAAATTTTTTCTTTCATATAATCAAATAGTCCTGTTTTGCCTTGCTTCTCTTCTATTGAGGATATTACTTCTCCTGTTTGGTAATTAAATTTTAATTTACCACCATTTATATATATCACTTCTACTTCATGTAAATTCTCTTCTTTATTACTACTTTCATTATCGGTTCTAACATAATCCAAGTTATTTCCAATACTTTTGATTCCATTATTTACAAAATTTTCTGGATATTTTATTGTTTCTTTTAAATCATATAACCTGCCATCTTCACCCAAAACTGTTTCGTATTCTTTTCCGTTGTAAGAATCTATAACAAAATTATTTGCTACTAATTTAAGTGCATTACCTCCAAATTCAAATGAAACTGGTAACGCATATAACTTTTCATCTTTTACATATAATTGCACATCTTTTCTATTAGCTTTACTTCCATCTTCTGCCATTATCTCGGAATATGTTTCATAAGTTTTAATTATTTTGCCGTTATAGTTAAATGTATATTGTAGTTCTTTGTCTGCATTATCTGAAAATTCACTATTCGCATCTTCTCTGTTTCCTTGCTCCTCTGTAATGGGATCTATTGGCAGCTCTATTCCTTCTTGATTTTCTAATATTTCATTTTGATATTTTAATAACGGATATTTGTTCTGTTCTAGTATTGTATAATCAAAAAAACTTACTGACCAACTTAACTTATTTTTGTATGTATCTACTTGTTTTAAATCGTTGTTTACTAAATACTTGTCACTTTCTATATACGGTTCATTCTTTTCATTTGGGTAAATTCCATTTATTGTAGAATATTTATAATAATATGTATGCGCTAGTTTTTGGTTTTCTTTAAGCATATTCCCTACTCCTAGTGATATTGCATTATTATCTTCACCTATTATATTAGTTTCTACATAATTAGAATAATAGTAATTTTGATCTTTATTATAGAGTTCTGTTTCTATTTCTCCTATTATCCCTCCAACATTGGATTTGGCTATAATAGTTTTCCCAACATAATAATTAAATCGTATACTGCTCTTACTATTTATATTGTCCATTAGTCCATTTTTTAGAAAGCCTAGTATACCACCAGCCGAATGTTCTATAGCCTTTACATCCGAATTATTATATGTATACTCTATGGTACTATAATTTAGCAAACCTGCTATACCTCCAACATAACTATATCCTTCTACTATATTGTTATATGCAAAACTTGAAAATATATAGCTAGCTAAACCTACTAATCCCCCAACCTGAGTTCCTTTAGAAATAATTTTAGAATTTGAAACTTGAACATTTATCAAGCTTCCTTGTTGTTCTCCCACTATTCCTCCAGTATTTATAGCATTTGTAGTAGTTCCCTCTATAGTACAATTCTCAACACCAGATTTGGCAAGATTACCACCACCTCCCGCTATTCCTCCTACAGCTTTTATTCCTCTTATATTAGAATTTATAATATATATATCTTCCTTAGTTTCCCCATGTTCCGCACTACCAGCATATCCACCAACAGCAATTTCTCCTGTAATTTCGCATTTTTCTACAATCATATTACTAGCCGCATAGCTTCCACTACTACCAATTATTCCTCCAACACTTTGTTTTCCTTGTATAGTAGAATTGCTAATCTTCATTTTCTCTAATTTTCTTCCTTCGCTAAACGACATAGGTCTGGCATCTGCAATAATTCCTCCAACTGGTGTTTGTCCATTTATATGAATTTCATTTGCAAATATGTTATTTATTTTATAATATTCTGCTTTTCCTATAAGTCCACCTGTTCCATTATTTCCAAAAACATTAATATTTTCCATATTTATGTTAGATAATTCAATTCCAGATGAAAAACCTATACACCCTACATAATTTGTTTTACCTAAGGGCATATTTATATTAATGTTATTAAATTCTACATTTTTAATATTCCCTCTACTATTAGCAATAATCCCTATGTTTTCAATATTATTTGTATTTTTTCCAATTATATTTATATTTTCAAATTTTATATTTTCCATATTGTTCTTTAGAACATTTATTAATCCAAAATTATTTTCATTTCCTACATTTAATGTTACATTTTTTATCGTGTGTATTTTTCCTTCTGTTATTAATCTTCCTATCTTTAAATTATAATTTATATTTTGTTTACCTGTAAATTCTAAGTCTGTAAGTAGTCTATAATTTTCATAGCTTTCTTTGTCTATATTTTGCCAATCTTCAAATTTGGTTATTTCTTTATAAAAAGCTTCTTGTATTAAATAATATGTATCTTGGCTACATTCCTCACCATCTTTTAAATAATTAATACTTATAATTTGATAACTGTCGTAATATTTATTTGGTATTCCTATTAATTCTATATAAGTTGTTCCATTAATATTACGATTATCTAAAATTTCTACACTCATATTTTCTATTTCTGGTTTTACTATCTCCACATTTTGTGGGTTTACTATTTCTATTCTTATTTTTAATCTATTTCCGTCTTCCCTTAATGTGTCTACACTCTTTATACTAAATTCTTCATTTTCTATATATATTGGTTTTTGATTTGGCAACAAATCTGTTTTATTAAAATTTTTTAATAATGGTAATTTGTTGTTTATCTCATCATAATTATAGCTATCATCAAAGTTTAATATTTTTGTATATGTATCTTCTTCTGACAATTGTTCTTTTGTTAATTCTTTATTGTAATCTGTGACTTTAATACCATTAATTTTATTTTTTCCATAAATATAATTATTTGTACCATCTTTCTTCACCCCAGAAATTGCACCAATGTAACTTGTGTCTTTTTTATTAATAATATCCCCTATATATAAATTATTTTTTAAATTCGTATCCGTATTAGTTGTATTACTTCCTGCAATTCCTCCAACAAAATCTCCATCTGCAATTATGTCCACATTTGCTATTATGTTTTCCAGTACATCATATCCTTTACCAATTACTCCACCAACGTTGCCTATATCTGTTTCTATTTTTCCATTTACTACTATATTTTTTAACTTTTTATCGGCATTATTATTAAATCCAATTACCCCAGCTATTCCATTTGTTTGATTAACACCTTTTACTTTAATTTTTAAGTTATTCATATATATGTTTTGGGTTTCAACATTTCCATTTGTTTGCCCAATTAATCCTCCTAAGTTAAGAACATTTATTCCATTAATTACTATCTCTGCATTACTAAGAGTTATATTCTTAAATATTGCATTTCTTGCATAACCGGCTAATCCTCCAACAGCGCTATTGTTAGATTGTAATGGTGTTATTTTTAAACCATCTATATTTACGTTTTCTATTGTACAATCATTGGCTGTACCAATTATCCCTTGATAGACTGAATTACATTCTAAATTATAATTTTGTATATTTAAATTTAAAATTTTAGCATTTGAAGATAAAGCACTGAATAATTTTAGCGTTGTATTTGATTGTAAATACATATTTTTTATTATATGTCCCGTTCCATCTAATATCCCTTTAAAACTTATTTCTGCATACAGTTGTGGATTTGCATTTTTAAAATCTAAGTTAGTCATTAGTTTATAATTTTCATTGCTCTTTTTCTTTATTTCACACCAGTCTTCTATTGTATATATTTCATTATATAAATCTACACTAATAAGTATTTCTTCTTCTTCATATTCTTTTGTATATTCTAAATTAAATGCTCCTTTTGTTGTAAAACTAAGTATAGAATATGAGGAAACACACTGCAACGGATTGCTTAAATTTACAATTATCTCACTTTTTCCATCTTTATATTCTTGGCTTTCTATTGTACATTCTAAATTTTTAACTGTTATGTTTGTTACCTCTTCACCACTTGGGTTATACATACTTATCTTTACTTTTGCAGTTTTATTTGTTTTTTCTAATGTTTCTGCAAATAGTATTTCTGGTAAATCCGCATCTGTCATTTCTGGAAGCTCTATATATTCTTGTCTTGGCATACAGTCGTTTAACTTAATCCACGGATAATACCCTAAACTTACTAGTTCATTAACTTCCCACATATTCGTACTATTTAAAATGTTATTTTGAAAATTTACATCCCATAATGCTTTATTAGTTATTTTTTTGTCCCATTTACCTGAAAATATTTGTTCATCTATATAATAGCTATTTTCTATTCTTCCGTTATTATACTTAATGTTTGGACCACTAGCCTTATCATACAAATTTCCTAAACCTACAGTGTATATATTTTTTACAAGTCCTATATTGTTTCTTGTTATCTTGGCACCATTCGCATTCTCTGTAAGATTTTCTGCTTGCATATTTACTAGAAAAAATATTTGTTCAATATTTCCAAAATTATCTTTTGCAAGAATTGCATTATTAGTTATTGCATCTGTTACTAAGTCCTTTCCGTATATGTATCCATTTCTTATAATTCCATAATTACCACTTATTGTACATACTGATTTTGCATACATTGTTTCTTTATAATTTATAATAAAATTTTCTATAATTCCATTATTAGTAGAACCTAATAGAGTAATATTACCATTATTATTCCTTACACTTTCTTCTACTGAAACATATAGACTACTAATTATTCCATTATTTTTATAAAATAAATTGTGTCCTGTTGCAGATAACTCATTTGTTAAATATACTTTTAATACTAAATTTTCTATCCTTCCTTTTGTTCCTATATATGAAAACATTTCGTAATTACTTCCATTTGTATATTTTTTATATACTGTATGTCCATTAAAATTAATAGTTCCTTGGAAGTGTACAGTGGAATCTGTTTTATAATTTGCTGTTGATGTTTCACTTCTAAAATCTAAATCATTTAAAACAATATAATTTCCTTCTGGTTGAATATCCTTGTATTCTTTTATATTGCTAATACCAAATATTTCACCGCTTTTTGTATTAAATTCGAATGTTGATATTACGTAATCTCTTACTCTTATTTTCACTACCAATTCTAGTTTATAATCATGGTCTTCTTTTATATTTAGTTCTTTTTCTGCATTTTCTATTTTATTATTTTCTGGAATTTCTTCATATCTTTTGGTATCTACTAATTTTCCGTCTTCATATATTTTTATGTAATAGTCATTTGTTATTATCTCATCTCTTTTATCTTCTAGATTAATTAGTACTTTGCTTTCTACATTATATTTATATTCTTCATAATTTGTTTTTGTATTTCCTAATTCTACTTGCAAATCTTTTATATATACACTTGCATTTTCATCTATGTTACCATTTTGAATGTAAAAACCTACATATCCTGTATCATTTACTACTAATGTTTGTTTATATTCTTTAAAAACCTCTGAGCTAACTCCTTCAACTTTATTTAGCTTTTGTCCTCTTTCTTTATGATTTTGAATGTGTGTTGCTGCTATTCCTTCATCTGCTTTTATTTTAAACGATATTGTTACTTCTTTTCCTATATATTCTCGCAAATCATATACATAGCTCTGATTTGCTCCCTTTTTTCCTAATCCTAACTTTAGTATATTTGTTTCTTTATCATAGCTTTTTTGGTAAACTCCACCATTTCCTACAAATTTTGTATACCACTTTATTTTAGAATCTGGATCTACTAAGTTTTTCCCTGTTGTTTTCTTTAGCATACTTTTTAAATCTATTTTTCCTGTTATTCCTTCTTCTGTTAATATGTCTATTTCTTTTAATAAATAGTTTCTTTTGTATGTTGCGTCTGTATGCCCTTCATTATATTCATCTGCATAAAATTTTAGTGTATATGTTTTGTTTTCTTCTAATTTGTTATATGTTTTTCTTAACCAATCTTTATTGGTCTTTACTTCACTTGTTTCAACTAATGTATTCTTTTCATCTCTTAATTCCATTCTTACTTTGTTGTTTAGAATTGCATTGTCTTCATCTTCAATCCTTACATCTAAGTCGATTAAGTCCTTTGTTACAAATTTATTTTGTATTTCTACCTTTGCTGGGCTTTTTACAGTTGTAAAACTTTGGTAACTATATGTTACTGGTGCGTTTTCTTCTTTTGTTCCTGGTTTTACTTTACTTGTTATTTTTATTTCGTATGTTGTGTTAGACACTAAGTTTTCATATGTTTTTTCTAGCTTTTGACCAGATTTTAATGTTTGTAATTCTTCTTCCTGTATCGTTGTCGTTTTTACTACTTTGTTTGTCTTGGTGTTTAGTAACTCTACTTTTATAGAATTTAGTATTTGTATTAATCTTTTATCTGTTCTTTCTTCGTCTATTTCATATGTTAGTGTTACTTTTTCTGTTGTTATATCTTTACCTTCTACTTTTAGTTCTACAGATCCTAAAGTTGATAATGGCTGTGTTGCAAATACTAAATCTCCTATTTCTAATTCTTTTTGTACTCCTTTGTTATTATTTAAGTCGTAGTCTGCATATATTTTTAAGCTATAGTATTGGTTAGAATCTAAATCATCTAATTTTATTTCTTTTTGATTTTGTGACAATCTTTCTTCTTTTTCTATTTCCCCATTTGGCTTTCTTACTATATATTTGTAATTTTCTAATTTTACATTATCTTTATTACTTAGTTTTAATCCTAAAGTTACACTTACTATATCTTGTTCTTTTATTTTTATTGTTACTTTTGGCTCTTGTTTTGATGTTCTTGTTTTTCCTTTATTGTTTTTTACTTTTAACTCTTTTCCTTTTTTGTCATAGAATTTTAATTCATAGTCTATGTTTTCATTAGACTTTAACCCTTCTGAACTTTCTATTGTTATTTCTTTTCCTGCTAATAATTCATTTACTTTGTTATTTTTTAACACTGTTTTTATGCTTCCCGTTTTTAGCTCTACTGTATCTATTCCTTTTATTACTTCATTGTGTAAATCTGATGTTATTTTTACATTTTTTATTTGGATTTTGTTGTTATATATTTCTCCATTTTCTTTATTTAATTTTATTATTCCTAATGATTCATATCCTTTTGTTTTTATTTTTCCTTTAAAAAATGTATTTTCTATTTTTTTGTCTTTTTCGTTTTTGTATATGTATTTTCCAATTATTTCGTATTCTGTGTCTGCATCTAGTCCTGTTACTATTATCTCTCCAGATTGTGTATAGGTCCTTCTTAAATATATTTTTCCTTCTTTATATATTTCGAATGTTGGAGATTCTATTATTCTTGCTGTTGGGTCTTTTATTGTTAATGTGCTTTTGGCTGAATATACTTCTGCTGTAAATTCTTCTGCTGTTACTTCTGGTTTTATGTATTTATTTTCTTGGTTTGATGTCTCATTGTTTTCTTGTTCTTGTTGTTGGGATTGTTGGTGGTTTTCATCTTCTTCGGCGTTTGTTTCGTTTTCTTTTTTGTCTTCCTTATCATGGTCGTCTTTTTCTGGTTTGTTTTCAGATGTGTCTTCTTTTTGGATTTCTTCGTTTACTGGTTTATCTGAAGCGTTTCCTATTATGCCTAGATATGTTAATATTTCTTCATAGTTATATGTGTTATCCACTTTTTTTACATTGCTTTGTGCATTTTGAGTATTTAGGTTTCCTTGCAACTCTTGAGCATTTAGGCTATTTTGCGCATTTTGAACGCCAGTATCTATATTTTTTATAACAACTTGTGAATTATAGTCTATATCTTTTATTTCGTTAAATATTAATGTGTTATTTTGATGTGTATAATATCTTATTTCGTTTTCTTCAAATGCTATTAAGCTATTTGCTGGCAATACATATTCATTTGTTGTTGTAATTATTTTTATCTCTTTTAAGTTTATGTAAATTCCTTCATTTGTTCTTGCAAATATATATTCTTTACTATCTGATCTTTCTAAACTATTTCCATTGTATACTTTTCCATCTGTTAAGCTTATATTTGGATACCCTGCTACCTTTTCGAAATCTTTACTTATTAAAGTTATATCTTGGCTTAAGTTATATATTGTATTTTTATCATTTATATATATTGGATAATTTAAGTCTATCTCTGTTTTTTCTTTACTTCCTATAAAATATTGGCCTAATTTTTTGAATATTGTGCCTTGTTCCTCTATTTTTGCTAGGTCTATATTCTTGTCTTCGTTGCTAATCGAACCACTATTTTCACTGTTTTGTGAATTATCTTCTTTGTTATTTTGTGATTCGCCCTCTCCTCTGTCATTATTATTCCCAGATCCAAGTAAGTTCTCTGTTATTTCTTTTCCACTTACTGCATATCCTTCATATTTAAAGTTCATTATTGGACTATATTTTAAGAATATGAAATATATTAAACTTATTATTGTTATTATCGCTACTAAACCTATTATTAAAAATTGTGGTTTTATTTCTAGGTTACTAAGTTTTGTTTTTAGTCCTTTACTTATTTTTTTCTTGCTTTTTCCAATAATTCGCTCATTCAAATCCTCCAATTCTGTTTGCTTTGCCGGTAATACAGAATTATGAACAGTAACCTATTTGCCCTCTGACGTACTCTCAAGGGATTTCTGATAGCTGTCAAAATATTTCTGCTTTATCTTCAGATAATCCTGTAAACCATATTTATCAAGTTTCTTAAGATATGAATCCCATTCCTTATCAATGCCGCCGTTTAATATCCAGTCGGCCTTTTTCTGCTCAGCATATTTCTTGATGTCTGTGTCGTACTGTGACACCTTGTTGGTGTCATCTATGCTCATGAACACGTTTGGATAGACATACTTACTGTTCATGTCCTTCAGATAAGCCTCATGCATGTTGTCAAGACGCCACTTGGCATCTGCAGGCTCTGTCACATAAACATCATAGTACTCGTTTAAAACAGCAAGCGGTCCGTTTACTGACTGTGCCTCACGCACTTCAACCGGTGACTGATCGCCCAGATCCATATGCTTTAACATCTGTCCGCCGTCAGCGTTTGTACTCATCTCAAATATATTGAACGAATCTTTCTCACCGTATGTTCCCCAGTTATTCTGTGGAGACTGGATTGGAGCATACATCTGATCAATCCACGCGGCTGCCAAAGCCGTATCCCTGCAGCTTGATGTCAGTACGCATCGTCCTCTGTCGAAACCACTCGTCTCACTGTTGTTCTGTCTGGTGATATTTCTGACTCCGTCAGGTCCTGTGAGAGCAGGAAGCATGACGTAATCTGTGTTATTGTCAATGTTTGCAATGTCCCATGTAAAGCAGAGCCCGTATCTGTGGTTTTTACCCTTTGCTACGTAGGTTGACCACTCCTGTGTAAATGCCTCAGGGTCAATCAAATCCTCTGTGACAAGCTTGTGAAGCCACTCGATACCCTCCTTGTAGCCCTCCTGTGTCGGAGCATAGATGACTTTTCCCTCATCTGTTACTGCAAAGTGGTCACCTGTATCACCATAACCCTCACCAAAGCCGTTCATGAGGATGGCTGGATCCTGATCACCGTTGTTTATAATAAATGACATAGGAATAACCCCGCCCTCGATATCAAACTCTTTCTCAAGCTCGTCTGCATGATCTCTGAATGCAATAAGCACCTGCTCGAGCTCATCTGTAGTGGTCGGCACCTCAAGTCCCAGATAATCAAGCCATTTCTTGTTGATATAAGGTATATCTCCGATTGCCTGAATTGCCTCTTTTCCTGCACCAAGC
>OLGF01001700.1_pt1 | contig 22836 bp, 16 predicted proteins | sample 1604971 | NCBI WGS metagenome assembly OLGF01 (sample SAMEA3888902, study PRJEB22519) | human gut metagenome | biome: human gut; feature: human-associated habitat; material: faeces | place: Denmark | collected 2011 | reverse complement strand
CATTTTCTTAACTGCCTTACGGATTGTAGGGAAGTTGGTAAGCATACCACCAGCCCAACGCTCGTTAACGTATGGCATATTTACAGAAGCTGCCTTCTCGGCAACTACATCCTTAGCTTGTTTTTTAGTAGCGACAAACAGGATTTTCTTACCTGTCTTGGCGATTTCCTTGAGGGCCTCAGCTGCCTCGTCAACCTTAGCAACAGTCTTGTTGAGGTCGATAATATGAATACCGTTACGCTCCATGAAGATGTAAGGAGCCATTGCTGGGTTCCACTTGCGACGGAGGTGTCCGAAGTGGCAACCTGCCTGAAGTAACTGGTCAAAATTTGTTCTTGACATTGTCTTTTCTTTTTAAATTGTGTTTACTTTCTTTTGAATTCACTAACGTGCATTTTTTCTCCGCTCGGCATAACTCATGCAAGCATGGCTCTGCTCTCGCTTATCGAAAAAAATCTACTAGAATCAGTCGATGAGTAGTCCCCGATTAATGGAATCTCACCGATTTAGATACTAAACTTTTTAGCTCAGCTATAATAATCTGAATATATAATAAAATATATGTATAAGATTAACGCTTGCTGAACTGGAAGCGACGACGAGCCTTTGGCTGACCTGGCTTCTTACGCTCTACAGCACGTGAGTCACGTGTCATGAAGCCTGCATCCTTCAATGCCTTCTTATCGTTAGCGTCGATCTTAACGAGAGCGCGAGCGATAGCGAGGCGGAGAGCCTGGCTCTGACCGGTGAAACCACCACCGTCGAGGTTTGCCTTAATATCATACTTACCCTCAGCTTCGAGCAACTGCAATGGCTGCTTTACTACATAGCGAAGGATTGCTGATGGGAAATATGTTTCAATATCTTTCTTGTTGATTGTGATCTTACCTGTACCCTCTGTGAGGTATACGCGAGCTACAGCGCTCTTACGGCGACCAATTGCATTAATTACTTCCATTCTACCTTAATTATTTATACTGGTTAATATCAATTGCCTTTGGCTGCTGAGCCTCATGCTTGTGCTCTGTGCCATCGTAAATGAAGAGGTTGTCCATCAAAGAGCGACCGAGAGGGCCCTTTGGCAACATACCCTTAATTGCATGACGGAGGATCTTGTCCATTCCATCAGGACGCTTGCGCAACTCAGCTGGAGTATTGAAGCGCTGACCACCAGGGTAACCAGTGTAACGTGTGTAAACCTTATCAGTCTCCTTCTTGCCAGAGAATACAACCTTAGCTGCATTGATAATGATTACGTTGTCACCACAATCTACGTGTGGAGTGAAAGTTGGCTTGTACTTACCGCGAAGCAACTTAGCAACCTTTGAGCAAAGGCGACCTACTACCTGGTCTGTTGCGTCGATTACAACCCACTCTTTCTTAGCTGTCTCCTTATTAACAGAGATAGTCTTGAAACTTAATGTGTCCATTTTAAAATTTAAATTTACTACTAAAAAACGTTTTTAATCTTTTCTTACTCACTTATGTTTCGGATAGGTGATTCACTAACCGCAAATCCCGGCCACAGGAAGTGCTATTAACACACCATACCCAGGGGACTCTAAGTGTATCCCCGAAATAATCGGACTGCAAAATTACACATTTTTATTTGATTATGTGTAGGTTACGAGTTTTAATCCTAAACTTTTATGAATATTTAACTTAGTTTGCGCTTTTCTGCTCAGGATAAGCAAAAAAAAAGCTCCCTCAGCACAAAGACCGAGGGAGCCGAAATGAAGTCTATTTAAAGCCCTACTTCGTGGGCTCGAGAGAAGATATATAACTTACTTTAAAATCACCTTCTTGCCATTGATAATAACAAGACCCTTGGCAGACTTGCTTATGCGCTTGCCGTCGATAGAGTAAACCTTGCCTGCCTTGATAGCCTGCTGACAGTGATGCCGCTGATGCCGGTTGCAACCTTCTCAGCCTCTTTAGCCTCATCTACAATCTTCTGAGCCTCAGCCAGGATAGCGTCAATTCTAGCCAACATCGCGTTGAACTGCTCCTGAGTCAAGTCTTCCTGATAAAGCTTCATGAACATCTGGCTCATCTCTACATTGAGGTCATCCAGCTTGGTTAAGTACTCATCCTTTACTGTTGGACACTCTGAGTCAAGGGTAGAGATGTATTCATCCATCTTCTGAGCAGCTGGAGTATTTATTATTTCACGATTTTATATACCTTGTTTCCCTGCTTCACGATATAAATGCCATGACGCATCTCCTTGGCAGAAACCCTGCGGCCATTGAGATCGTAGAATCTCTTCTGTCCATTACGTGACGGGGTGGCTGTGACAGAACTGATACCCGTAGAACTTGCCGGTGTCACGATGAGTTCCTTGGAACTGTAAGAAAGTTCACCCTTCTTGCTGGCGTTTACTACCAGCGCATAGGTAGCATCTGTTTCCAGACCTGAGAATGCGAACTCAGTCTTGCCATGGGTAGAAACCTTCTGGTAGGCTGCCACTGGTTCGTGAATCAATGCATTGCATCCCAAAAGCACATCATCGATATAGAAAGCACCGGAAGTACGCTGGATGACATTCAGTCTTACAGAATCAGCCAACTCCGGCAAATCATAGCTATAGGTATCTCCCGAAGCCATGTCTGCACCGCCCTGCAAAGTAGCTATCTGCTTCCATTCTCCATTCTGATAAGCCTCTACTGCCAAGGTTGCCTTGGTTGAAGAAGATGACTTGGCGAAGAACTTGACAGAAGATATACGGTTGCCGACAGATGCCATCTTCAGATAGGTATCTATCTTGTTGAGACGGAGGCAAGGTGATTCCTCGCCATAATTGTTCATGCTCAGGTTACCATTGGTTTTCCAAAGCGATGGCATACCCTCGAGTTCTTTGCTGAAATCATAGCCCTTCTGAGTTGCCTCTGTTGCATAAACCATCTTATGCAGGGTGACTACGTAATCATCTGCTGCTTCCATACCTTTCCATGAAGCCGTGAAGCCTGTTTTACCGACTGCGGTAGCCTTTACATCAGTCACATAATACTTGCTGAAAGGAATAGCAGCAGTAGTGAACTGCTGGATGTAGACATCAGAAGTATAAGAGCCACGGTTAGCCTGCAAGGTAATCTCATAGGTTGTTTCAGGACTCAAGCGCTCAACATGAAGAGAAGGCTGTGCTGCTGTATACACCTTATTATTATAGAGCGGCAGAAATTCTTTCTTTCCATTCACCACTGAGCTGATGTTCAGAACATATTGCTTGGCAACAGGCACATCTGTCCATCCTACCACAATACTGCTATCCTGGACCTCAGTAACCTTCACGTCAGGAGTATTCAGTTTCAGATTAAGTCCGCCGAGCATGAGATTGATGACGCCATCCTTCTCCTCGATATCATCCAGTGACATCACCTTGCCACCAGCCCAGGAAGTCAGATTACACAGAGTCACATTCGATGTTCCAGGGAACGGATCTCCCGCACGGGTATTATCGGTAAGCTTGTTATCAGCCTCAACGATATCCACACGCTGATGAGTGCCAGTGATGTTCAACTCATTTTTCTCCCAAGCCTTGGCATTATAATCGATATGCCAAAGCAACATGCCATGGCCCGGAATGAACGCATCCCAGCCTTTCTGCTGGCGGTTCTCCATGATGAAGTATTCCTGATCATTGGTTCCTCCCACAGGCACCATGTATGCCTTGTTGCTGTCGTTCAGGTCAGGCAGGACATTGAGGGTATCTATCCCATTCTTCAACACAGTCAGGTCGAGCCATCCCAGACAGGCACGCTCATAGGCAGAGAATGCCGCAGGCGTATTGCCATTGTTGTTGTAAGAAGCCTGTGCCATGGTATCGAAAGAACCAGGGGTGAAGGTTGTTATGCCATAATTTACATCATAATGATCGGCAAGACCCAGCACATGACCGAATTCATGTACAAAGGTACCGATGCCCGCAGGCTGAGGTGTGATGAGGGTACCATTGATTTCGTTGCTGCAGGTATAGTTGCCTACCTCTACTCCATTCAGTTTCAGCGAAGTTTGGGCAGCTCCTGCCTGCGTAGCGATATCCGAATAATAGGCAGAATGTGGCCAGAGGGCATTGCCATCGCCTGAATCTGCCTCACCCTTTCCGGCATAGAAAAAATAGATGTTGTCAATGTAGCCATCCTGGTTATGGTCATATTGGGAGAAATCAACCGATGGGGCAGCAAGTGTACAAACCTCTCTCACAAATTCCTCCAGACGGACAGGATTATCTACGGAAGAGCCTTTGTTGGCTCCATAATAAGAATATTTCTCAGGTAATGTTACAGGACCGATGACATCAAACTGAGGTTGGAATCTGCCATTGGAACTGTCCAGATAGAAATCTCTCGCACTTCCATTGGCACCATTGCTGTAAGTAAATCCAGGTTCATTGAGCATGTTGTTGAAGAACTGATGTGCATCGCTACCTACGGTAGAGAATTTGGTATCAGCAAACTGCACCAAGATGACCAATGAGTGAACCTCACCAATGGTTGGAAAATTGTTCAATTTCTCTTTCTGAGGATTGCTGCCGGCTTTCAGAGAAGCATTCCTGCGAGACGAAAGGGTTTGCTGCAGCTGCTGCAGACGGGCACGCTTGAAAGATTCCAAGATGGCAGACTTGTCCTGGCTTTCGATGAACTTCTTGACCTGAGCACTTCTGTCAGAAGCCTCTGTAGCCTTGATGCCGCTAGCCTGCACCTCACCATTCTTCCAGTCGGCATACTCGTAGTTTCGCAGCTGGGCATTGAACACGAGCGGAATACCGTCGGAAGTCATCACATAATGGCCATGCTCATCACCATACATCTGGATGGTGATCCAGGAGCCATCAGCCTGCTTCACCTTCAAAGGTTTCGGATAAGCAGGAATAGCAAAGGTGGCCTGCACAAAGCAGACCACCAATAAACTGAATATAATTAATTGTTTCATACTTACTTGATAACAAACTTGGCTGTAGCCTTATGACCAGCCTTATCAGTAGCCTTTACGATGTAGAGACCAGAGGTCAAACCTGCTGTGCTGAAAGCAGCACCAGAAGTCTTGCCTACCAGCTTGCCGTTTACGCTGTAAACATAGATAGCGTCAGCACCCTCGGCAGAAATCTGAGCGTCAGCTGCCTTGATAACCAAAGCTGCAGCATCCTCTACGTTCTCGATACCGCTTACATAGTTCTTGAGAACTGTTACATTGATTGTAGCAGAGAACTCACCGAAGCTAACGGTAACCTCACCGATACCCGTCTTCGTACCCTTGATAACCAGGTCGATGCTGTTGCCATGAGCCTCACCAAGAGTAGCAGTAGCATTACCACTAGCAGTAACTTCCAGGTCAGACTCCAGGTCTGCGTTCTCCATACCATATACAGAAACCTGAACTACAACAGCGCCCTCATCGTCAGTACCTACAGTTACATCATCTGCGCTAACAGCGAGAGCCTTTGCGATATTGTTGAAATAAAGAGTAGGAACCTTGCTTCCATCCTCCTTCCAAGGCTCAGCGAGAGTGCTTCCGTAAGCATACTCCAAACCTGCAAAGAAGTCCTTGTTCATCTCCTTGGCTGCCTTGAAGGCACCCTCAACGCTGGCAGCATCTGTGTTACCCACATTGTTGGCAGTATAGTTGTTAGAAAGACGAGTCTCTGTCTTAGGAGTCTCACCCTCAGCATAGTCCTCATCAGCGATAGTTCTACCGGCAATCTGATGAGTAGTAGCAGGGTTGCTTACCTCTTCACCATTCTCGAAAGCCTTGATAGAGCCGTCGAAGATGCAGTTCTTTACATAACCATCGCCTTCAGTCCAGGAGCTTTCCATCATACCAACGATACCACCTGCAGCATATCCGTTCCAGACAGACTTGCTGGTTGCTACGATATCAGCATGGCTGATCACATTAGAGATTTCGTTGAAGTAATTGTCACCAACGAATCCACCTACAGCATTCTCAGCTGTCAACTGACCGCGAACCTCGCAGTTGGTGAACTTACAGTAATCATGAGGAGTACCTGCAATACCGACAATACCACCCAAAACAGTCTTGGCTGTGGCATTGACATTTGCATAACATGCGTTCACGCTAGAGCCTGTACGAGTCTGACCAACGATACCACCCACATTCTCAGAGTTAGGCAAAGTAATCTCACCCTGGAAAGAACAGTTATTGATCTTGGTCTTAAGATTAGCGCTACCAACGAGACCGCCCGCAGCCATAAACGACTGATCATCACCTGCAATCTTGGCACCATAAACAAAAATGCTATCTACATTAGTAGCCTGGCCCTTACCATCATAAGTATAATTGGTCTCACCTGCCAACACACCGGCAAACTGGTTGGTATTGGTCACCTCTACAGTAGGGTTCACGAAGATCAGGTTCTTGGCAATACCATTGAGGTCGAGGGTACCAAACAAACCTGTATGGTCCTCTGTTGTCTTCACACCAAGATTATAGATAGTATGACCATCACCATCCAGAGAACCAGTGAAGTTCTTGACAGGAGTCCACCACTGTGCAGCCTTAGACATATCAATATCAGCTACCATCTTGTAGTTCTTGGTTGGCTCCAGAGCCAGCTGCTGGAAGTCACCAGTAGTAGCAATCAGGTATGGATCCTCTACAGTACCAGTACCACCCTGTTCAAACTTGGTGAAAGGAAGGTCGTAGAAGTTCATGTCATACTTATTATTCGCTCTATCCTCGAACACGACAAACATCTGGCGCTTGCCCAAATCGTTCATAACAGGGAAACTTGCCTGTGAGAAGACATAGTTATCATCACCACGCCATGACTTGATAACGGTACCATCAAGCTTGGAAACTTCCAATACGTTGTCAATCTTGTTGCTGCCATCCTCGCGGCGCTTCTTGGCAATATATACATACTCCATATCATCATCGGTATTGAAGAGATATGGGTTGAGTGAGATGCTGTTGATCAATGGAGCGAAGTTCTCTGCCTTCAGACCCAAGTTAAGTCTGTCAACATGATCGATGGTGCAATCAGGGTTCACCCAAGCGATAGGAGCAAGAACCTCGCCTGCCTCATTAGACTGTGCCTGTGACAAAGCAATGACATACTGGTAGCCCTGCGCATTGGCAGCAGTTGGGTAACGGTCGAAATTAGAAGAGATGGCATTGCCATCAATGCTCTGTGGCAACACACCAACCTTCTCGCAAGAAGGAACATCAACCAGCTGAATCTGCTGTCCTGAACCTTCGCTTGTACCCATGGTCTGCAAGAACCACATCTGTTCTGACTTACCATGGATGGTATTCAGCAAACCTCTCTTGTTGCTTGTTACCTTGTCGCAGATATCCTTCAACTTACCATTCTCTGAGTCGTAAACGGCATAAGAAATCAAATCTCCATCCAAAGCAGGAGCATAATCGTAAAGTCCTACCACATAGTTCAATTTGCCGCTGTTGCTGAAGTAGCCCTTAGACAAATCATTGTTACCGAAGAGACCGAAAGCCGCAGAACGGTATGGAGTGCCCTCTGGTGCATCGATAGATACACGGATGCTATCTACCTTATCAAAATTTTTATCTAAAGTTCTCAATACCAGAAAGTTGCCTGGTTCCTGCTTAATATCCGAGGAACCATCACCTGCCTCGGTATTTGTAAATGGCTTATCATACTCTGCCAGAACATAGTAAGGAGTACCATCCACATTCATACAGTTGAAGCAAGAACCCTGCAGATAGTTGATTCGGTTGTCAATATCAAAGTTGAAAGTATACTCCACATAACATTTATCCTTTCCCCAGGTAGGAGGGGCTATCACATCGATACTATACTTCTCATCAGACTCGTGAGTCATGATCAGACGCTGGTAGCTGTTCCAGCCCTTAGATGCATCGAATACCAGACCAGTACCCTCCATCTCGAACTTGATTTCACCGGTATTGACATCGTAGGCACGAGTCAGATACTTATCCGCACCGTTGAAGGCATCGTGGAACTCCACCAGGATTTCGTCAGACTTCTCGTCCTTATCGAAAAGCTTCTTGGTGATAGGACCGTATGGAGTAATACCTGTCACATGCTTCCATCCTTCAGGAACCGTGATATTGATAGAGCCCACCTGCTTGTGGTTGTTATCGAACAGTGTGATTTCTGAAGACTCATGGAAGTGAGCTGTATAATACTCGCTGTAAACAGAGTCTCTTGAAGTAATGTTCTGGGTGAAATACCAGTTGCCACCATCAGAACCTGTAACCCATCCGTAAGCCTCGCCCGAAGCCGAATTGGTAGGAGTATCGCCTACGCGTGTAGGAGCATTGCACACTGTGGCAAAGCCAGCCTGGCGCATCTGGTAAGCACTGTTGCTGCAATTCACCATGCCTGGCACAGAAACCAGGCGATGGATATCGGCATTCTTAAACTTCTTGGCAAACGATGCCTTGCTGGAGGCCATCGCCGCAGTGCCGCTTGCTCCCAGGAGCAAAGTGAGGCAAAGTGTAGATAATAATTTCATGATTACTTACTTTTTAAGTTTATTTAATGATAGAAGATTTACGATACGACTGCCATACTGCAAGCTTGGCTGCCATACTGCTGGCAGATGGACCCATCTGGCGAGCCAGGGCTGGAGCCTGACGCTTGGCAGAAGATGCATCACCGCCCTTTGGTATATCCATGAGGAATGGTTGTACCATCAAACCCTGATCGAGCACGTAGTTAGACATGGAAGGACTCTTCGCCTTGAACACCTGCAGAATCATAGCCAGGAAGTTGCCCGACTCATTATTGACATTATAGGCAGTACCGCCAAAGAATCCGTAAGTGCCATACTCCTCACTATACTTGAATGTGGCAGAAATAACTCCAGACTCTGTACCCATGTAGTAAGCGTCATCCTCGTCGAGGAAGGTATCATAGATAAAGTACTTACCCACCTTACCCAGGCACTGGCTGCTGCGAGTCTCCACGCTACCTGTTTTCTCATTCACAGAGATAGGGAATACCAGGCCCAGTTTAGGAATAGAAAGCTCGGTGCGGCTCAATGTAGCATGCACCGTCTGCAGTTCCAGCTTGTCATCCTCGTTGAAATCGTAGTAAGAATAAACATACTCTCCGGCAATATCCTTGTCGAAGTCAAACTGCTTCACTACGAAAGAGTCGGTAACGGCTGCCACCTGAAACTTGATGTAGTCGGCACGGAGATGACCTGTAGTATTCTCGCTGAGCGATACCTTCAATTCCTTGCTCACGGTATCAACCGAAGCCTTTGCCCACTTAGGAGCATAGGTAATCTTGACATCAGCGTTGGAATTGTATGCCTTGACGAACTCCGTAGCCTCGTCGTTGCTGAAAATCATATCAGCCTTGTTCATCTCGAGCACCAGGCCATACTGGGAAACATTGATTACCACAGAGTCAGCCTCTGTCTTCTTGATAACCAGCTTGGCGTTGCGCGACTGGCGTGAGTCGTTGGCAAGAGCAGCCAGCTTCACGGTGCTGCCCTCGATGCTGGCGCTGAGCCATGAAGGTTCGTCGGTGTAAGCCTTGGCAGGAGTACAGTCCACGGTTACTTCACCTTCGCTGGCATTAGGTCCGAGCGAAGTCTGGGCAGAAAGCACGTTGATAGTGCTCTCGGCCACAGCCTGATAATCGCTGTCACTGCTGCATGAGGCCATCAGCCCCATGGCAGCCATACCTATTATATATATAGATTTCTTCATCTTGCTTGATTATTTGTTTGGAGTCAAATTAGAAAGATAATACCATTCGATGACAAACACATACTGTCCATTCTCCTTGATAGGCTCTCCTTTTGCGGTACAAGCCAGGGCAATGAATGTATCAGAAGCATAGCCTTCAGAAGCCAGTGTGCCATCGTCCTCGAAGTCACCTTCCTGAGATACGCCGTGCCATACCACGTTCATACCACCCTGTCCGAGCAATGTTCCCTTATTCAGGTCGGCGTTCATCAGCCACAAGGCAGGATATCTACCGCTAGGGTCATCAATCAGCTGAGAAGGCAGGTTGAGTGCACCCGTCTCCGGGTTGAAGCTCAAGCCGATATTATAGGTATATCCGCCAGTGGTGAATGTACCCTTCAGCATGTTCTCCTGGTCTTCCACCTTCGAGATGGTCATATCGCAGGAACCCTGCATGGCTGAGAGTGTCCAGTTGCCTACCCAGGTATCGATGCCAGGAGCATAGGAATTCAAGATCAGATTCTCGTTGCCCTTGGCTGTCATTACACCTGCCTTGCTTACCAGGAAGTCCTGTGCCTTATCCTCACCCAGAGCCACAGGCTCGTTAACGGCATGGATACCGGTAGGAGTAACATAGAAAGGCTGCTCTACCATCTGTCCGTCGGCAGTGCGCGAAAGAATGCGGCGTGTGGCGGAATTAATCTCCACCATCTTGCTGGCATCCGAAGAATTGCCCACGCTGTAGTTCACGCCCAGGCGCTTCTGCACGTCGGCGATGCTGTCCAGATAGGAAGTCCAGTCTACGCCGTCAGCCATGCGGGTGAATACCATCTCGTTCTCCCACTTCTTACCTTTTACGAAGATGCTGTCTTCTGTAAGCTTGGTAATCACGAACTCCCAGTCGCCCTGCTCACCTTCTATATTGCCGTATGTAGGCTCTCCCAGGAAATGGAAGATGTCGTTATAGGTGTTGAAAGAGAGCACAGGTCCCATGCTGCGGTCAACGGTATAACTGGATGTGGCGCGCTCGGTAGGTGCAGCAACGGCTGTATCGCCAGCCACGGTCACCTTGCCATTGGCAAACTTCATGAGGAAGGTATAGCCGCCACCGGTCATTCCCTTGCCTGTGAAATAATGAAGCTGCCATCCGTTCTCAGAAGATTCCAGAATCTTCTGGGTATTCTCAACGGTGCTCTCGATGCGGTTGGCAGCCGACTCGTCGAAGAATTCCTTGTCATCGTGCAGACACGACTGCAAGCTCATGCTGCCCAACAAGCAAACGATAGCTATAAATATATGTTTCATAAATCTATTCTATTTTAAATGTTCCAAATCCAAAGAACTCAACTCACTGCCTCTACGCAGGATGGCTGCACGCAACACATCGATATCCACGTTCCATGAATCCTGCATGTAGTTTCTCACGATGTTAAGTTTCTGGTTCAATGCAGATACAGCCTCGTCGCCACCTACCTTCTGGGCATCGTCGAGGATAGCCTGCCACTGCTCAGGAGTATAAGTGATATAGGTAGACAGCATCTCGGCGAAGTCCTCCAAACCCTCTGACATGGCGTATGGGGTAACAAAGCCCTTGCCGTGAGCCACAGAATCTGCTATCTGATACCAGTTACCACTCACGTAGCCCGACTCGGTAATCTTGTTATAAGATGTGTCGTAAGGCTTCTTCTGGTTCAGGATGTGGGTGAACTCGTGGTGCATGGTGTGGAAGTAATACTGAGTCATCGATGCATAGCTCTCAAGCATGGCATCGGTCAGGTTGTTCACCATGTAGAGTGTTACCTTCAAGCCGCCCTCGGCAGTACCCAGAACCATGGTTCCGTTGCTGTTGTAAGCCGGACTACCAATCAGGTGGATTACTCTTGGCACATTGTGCTTCACGAAATCAGGACCCAGCACCTCGGCGTATGAATCGAGCCAGAGATACTTGATGATGATAGCTAGCTTGGCAGACTTTGCCGAGTCGGCTGGAGTCAGGGTATAAGTATAGTCAGACTCGATGTCCTCCATCTTATACTTGAAATCGATGTTGTAAGGACTGGTGTAGTTCTTCTGCAACCACAAGTCCAGGCTGTCTCTCTGTGGAGAGGTAACAGGGAAGATGGTTGGATCGTCCGGGTCATTGTCTGAGCAAGACACGAAGCCCAGGCCCATCACCAATGCCAACATCAACATATATATATTATGTTTCATTTCTTACTATTATTTTATGTTTTTTTACTTATTGCGAGGGTTTGGTGTAACACCCGCAGTGATTACATCCTGTGGCAACTGGATGGCGAGACGTGGGTCGCGTGCCTCCATGGTGTCGGTGATGTCTGTAATCTTGTAGTTACTCTTCACGTCACGGCGATAGATGGTGATGCCGTAGCGCTTCACATCCTGCATGCGCAAGCCCTCGTGAACGGTCATGATTCGGCGCAGGTGAAGGATGCACTGCAGCATAGGCTCCTCTGTATCCTTGTCGATGGCGAAGGCGGTATGGAATGCCTTGCGTGGAGTTGGCTTCTCAGGAGTGTAATAAGCGGTAACTGCATCGCTGTAGAACTTCTTCACGTCATCCAGGGTAAGCTGCACGCCCGTCTTTGAGAAGGCTGCCAACTCAGTGTTCAAATCGTTCAGAGCCTCTGCATAATGACCGAGCAATGCCTGTGCCTCTGCTCTTATGAGCAGGGTCTCATCGGCTGTAAACTCTGCATATACTGCGTGAGGAGTACCGATACCTGCCTGGATATCACTATACTCGAAATCGTAAGGAACCTTACGTACGATATACTTTGAAAGCGATGCATTAGAGAACACGGTGTAGTTGAACACCTTGTCGCTGATGCCCCAAGGACCTTCTGACTGAACGGTTTCCTTGGTTGCAACGATGGCACTGTGTGCATACTTGTCACCATACTGGAACGGACCTCCGATGACTCCCCATTCAGAAACAACCACCTGCAGCAGCAGGTTTGCCTTCACAGATGAGTTGATGTAGGCATTAGGCTGAATCTGCTTGTTGGCAGAAAGAGCACCCCAGGTGTTCCAGTCTCTCAGCATACCCTTGGCGTTGCTGCCCAATACCTTGTTGGCATACTCCACAGCCTTGTCATACTTCTGGTAATAGAGGTAGAAACGGGCTGCGAAAGCGGCAGCAGAAGTAGATGTGAAGTGGAACTTAGGCTTGTCGTAGGTAGAACCTACCAGCTTCAAGCCTTCCTGCAAATCCTTGTCAATCTTGGCATAGAGTTCGGCAAGGGTACCGCGGTCGTACTTCACGTGTACATTGGTTTCAACCACCTCTGGGTAAGGAAGACCCAGGTCTGTGGCTGCTGTGGTCTCGTCGTAAGCCATGCAGAATACGTTAGCCAACTGGAACATGGCATAGGCACGACACAGGAGAGCCTCACCCTTCTGAGCAGAATAAGAGCTCTGATCTGCCTGACTGTTGATGTGCTCCAAAGCGATATTGGCTGTGGTAATGGCATCATAGTAGGTTGACCAGTAAGTAGATGGAGCCTCGTAATCACTGGTTTCTGTAATGTCGTCCCATTCGTATGCCTGCTGCTGGAAACGATTGGCAGCATCCCAAACGGTATTCAGGTTACAATCGGTATTGTCAGAATACATCTCTAGCAGATAGGCTGGATGCACCTGTGGGTAGGCATTAACCAGGAGCTTCGACACATCGGTAGGACTCTGCAAGTCCAGACGGCTATCTGGCTGCTTGTCCAGATAATCGTTGCAGGAAGTCATGCCAGCCGACAGTGCCAACGCTACAATGGCGATATATAATTTCTTTATTTTCATTTTTATTTTCTACAATAATTAAAGTCCAAGTTTCAATGTAAGAGTAAACTGCTTTGGCATTGGCGAAGCCACACCACCCGCATTCATGAACTCAGGATCCTGACCGTTCAGCTTCTTGTCTGCATAGAGCAGCATGAGGTTGGTAGCCTGAAGCTTCAATGAGATGTTGTTCACTGGTGAGTTCTCCAACCAGCGGTGTGGGAAGTCGTATGCCAGTGAAATCTCCTTTAGACGGATGAAGTCACCCTTGGCTGTGCGAACAGAAGTATAGTTGTAGGCATTGTAGGCAGTGCTCAGCAATGTACGGTTCTGCTCATACTCATAACGGCTCACTACACCAGGCACATTGGTAACATTCTCATCACCAGGCTGCATCCAGCGGTTCTTGAAATCGTGGGTCATTGATGTCAAGTCGTTATACTTGGCACTGAAAACCGGGTCAAGACGCACCACGTTGCCGAAGGCGTATGTAAGGAACAGGTTCAGATGGAAGCCCTTATAGTTAAAGGTGTTACCTAGGGAACCATTGTAGATAGGGTCTGTAGAACCCTCGTAAATCAGATAGTCGGTATTGTCACGCTCCTGGAAGTTGAGGTCACCCACGGTAGCCTGGCCCTTCTCGTTGATGCATACAGGATAGCCCTTCTCGTTGACGCCCACGAATGGGATGGAGAACAAGGCGCGGGCTGGATAACCCTGCTTCGCAAAACCGTTACCCTGTACCAGGTCGATGACGCGACCCTGATTGTAGAGGTCAGTAATCTCTGTGCGGTTGTGAGAGTAAATCAGGCTGGTCTGCCAACTGAAATCATTGGTCTTCACGTTGGTAGAAGAGATGCTCAACTCCTCACCCCATGACTTCATGGAACCCACATTGGCATAGGCTGTGCCATAGAGCTGGGTAACGGTAGGAGCAATCTCGTCGAAGTTACGACGCTGATATACATCGAATGTCACGTTCAGACGGTTGTTGAAGAAACCTGCATCCACACCGAAGTTGAACTCGTGCTTCTTCTCGTAGGTAAGCTCGTCGTTACCGAGTGCTGCTACCACGAATCCCAACTCCTTGTCGGTAGTAGTAGGACGGTAAGGAGTATTCATAGAGAGCTTGGTGAGCGCATTGCAGTAAGATGCATCAGGAGGAGTACCTGTCAAACTGTAAGACACACGGAAGGTGAGGCTTGACAATGGCTTGAGCTTAGGGAAGAAGCTCTCCTCGTGTACGTTCCATGCACCAGACAGGTTCCATGTAGGCATCCAACGTGCCTTGGTAGTACGACCCATCTGGTTAGAACCCTCGTAGCGGAATGTTCCGTTCACTACATACTTTCCATTGAAAGAATAGGTTGCATTGGCATAGAATGCGGCACTGCGTGAATCGGTGTTGCGCAGGCTGTAGTAGTTTGAGTTCTCCTGATCCAGCTTCTTGAAGTAGAGATACTCAAAGTAAGCAGTCTCGCCACGGTAGTTCATACCCCAACCGTTAAACCAGCTGCGGTTACGGCTGATGCTGGTAGTCTCAAGACCACCGAAGAGGTTGACGATGTGCTTCTGCGCAAAAGTATGGTTGTAGTTGGCTGTGGCACGGAAGTCATAGTCCAACATACGGTTCTCTGTGCGCTGATAGATACCACCCTGCTTCAATACGGATACTGGCAGGGCATAGAGGTCGTCCTTGTCAGTGAAGAGCAGCTTGTTGGCATCACGAATCAACGAGTTGTCCATGGCGCGGTAAGCCAACGCCTGGTTTGAATCCTCCAGGATGTTGTGCTCCTGCGAAGAAGTGCTATACTTGATGGCACCCAGTGTAGAGAGTTCCAGATCCTTGAAAGGCTTCCACTTCAACTCCAGCTGGAACTTGGCATCAGCCACATTCAGGTCGATGTAGTTGCTCTCCAGCTCATGCAGGATGTTGAATGCTGCATAGTTGGCATGATAATAAGTATAAGGATCCAGCGCACGTGATGTGTTCAGGGCGTAAGAGTATGGGTTGATATCGAAGTCACGCTTCACCTGACCTGATACCACGTCCACATCCTGTCCCAGTGTACCTGGGGCCTTCTGCTTACGGTAAGAACCGCCACCAATCAGGTTGACAGAGAGATTATCCAGAATATGATGGGTCATATTCATGCTCACGGTATAACGGTTCACCTTGCTGTCCTTGTACCATCCTGGGTCAACCATGGCAGAAAGTGAAGCGTAGTAGTTACTCTTCTCGGTACCGCCGCTCAAGCTAACAGAGTGGTTCTGCATGATGGCAGAAGAGAAAAGCTGCTTAAACCAGTTGGTATTGCGATACTCTGCCTGCTGCAGGTAAGCATTCTGAGCCTCCTGGGTGTTGGCGAGACCAAACATACCAGTGGTGCTGTTGTAGGTGTTGATCATCTCAAACATCTTTCCATATACACCATAGTCGCTGCCATTGAGGATATCAGAAAGATTGAGCCATCCCTTATCCTTCAGCTCCTTGTAGATGGCCATCTGGTCCTGAGAGTTGAGAATATCGAAATTGCCGTAAGATGGAATGAGGCGGGTGGTAAACTCACCGGTGTAGTTCAGATGAGCCTGTCCCTGCTTACCCTTCTTGGTAGTAACGACGATGACACCTGCCATCGCGCGCGCACCATAGATAGATGTAGCGGAACCGTCCTTCAGAATCTGGAAGCTTTCGATATCATCAGAGTTCAATCCTGCGATGGCAGAAGAAATCAGGGTCTCCGGGTCACCGGAAGCCAAGTCGTCTGCACTCACGTCGGAAACATCCTCCATGATAACGCCATCCACTACCCAAAGAGGCTTGGAAGAACCGTAGATAGATGTAGCACCACGCACACGGATCTTCGGAGCAGAACCAAAGGTACCACTCACGTTCTGCACGGATACACCGGCAGCACGACCCTCAAGAGAGCGGCTGATGTCGGCAACACCATTCAATTTAGCTTCCTCGGCGTTTACTCGGTCGGTAGCACCGGTAAATAAGCGTCGGTCTGTTTTCTGTAAACCAGTAACAACTACCTCCTGCAACTGTGCTTCTGGATGAAGCACCACCTTCATGTGGGCAGAGGCAAGTACTGTCTGACTTTTCATTCCCACGTAACTAAACACGAGTTTAGTTCCATTAGGAACATTCAGTTTAAAGTTACCGTCAACATCTGTGACTGTACCCTTAGTGGCTGCCCTCCCAGAAATTAAAACAGAGGCACCAATAATCGGTTCGTTGTCATCTGCAGATATTACGGTTCCAGATACGTCAATCTGGGCAAACGCTGCTCCGATGCTCATCAAGAGACAAACAAAGAAGAGCGAGAGTCTTTTTTCCATAATTTCTCGTCTTTTTTTAAATTATTATAGAATAATGTGATATCGGCTGCAAAATTACAACAAAAATATGAAATATTATCTTTTTTTTGCATAAAATCTTTAAAAATATTCTATTTTTAGTAAGATATATCGAGAAATTAATAAAAAATAGATAGCATAAAACCGCAATAGGGCAACAAAGTATCATCTTGTCATTATACATTCGTCAAAAGCAAAAAGTATGCTTTTCGACCGCAATAAACTGCTGACAGATTACGTTCCTATCGTTCTGCAATCTGAAAAAACTTATTCTGTAAAAGTGCCGACTATAATGATGAGGTAACATCAGGTTCTTCCGTGATTAAAAAAGGGCAACACGCATGTTGAAATCCATTTTCTCACTGCTAGATTACCCCAAACCAAGGAAGCTAATTATGGATATAAATATTTACAACACCCTAGTTTTTTTGAATAACCATACTATTAAACGTATCCCTGTATTTTAATTGAAGTGGGAAAAATGTGGAGTTTTACACATTTTTGATACCTCTTTTGTGTAATTCTCCACATTTTCCACACTTGAATCCATAATTATGGGGCAAAAGTACTAAAAAACAAGCAAGGAAACAAACTTCCTCACGTTCTTTATATTACTTTTAACCAACTTTACCATATTCCCGGAATCTAAAAGGGTGCGTCATAAGATAATTGTTCACCCTCTTCTTGTTGTTGGAAAAGACAGGATAAGTTGTTGGAAGAGATAGGATAAGTTGTTGGAAGAGATAGGATAAGTTATTGGAAGAGATAGGATAAGTTGTTGGAAGAGATAGGATAAGTTGTTGGAAGAGATAGGATAAGTTGTTGAGGTAGTCTGTATCTCCGGTCGCACAACAGCTGTTGTGCGCTTGCATAACAGCTGATATACGCATGCACAACAGCTGTTGTGCATGCGGTAATCAACTGTTATGCGCCAACTATTATCTAGACTTATGACACACCCTCTTTTTAATTAGGCAAAGTGTTAAATCTTGGAAAAACGGACAAAAAGCACGAAGATAGACAGATATTTAGCCAACTTTTTTAACGCTGACAAAAAAGCGTTGATGTTGACTGGAGCAAGGTGATAAAAAAAAGAGTGCACTGTAACAAACAATGCACTCTTTTTTATTATCTTAATTCCTAATCCTGGAAATATTATCTGATGAACAGTAGCTCACGATACTTAGGCAATGTCCAAAGTTCATCGGCTACGAGAAGCTCGAGCTTGTCTATCTGATAACGGATTTCCTCCATCTTTGGAGCTACCGTGTCGTGATATGCTACTGCCTTCTCGCGCTCACTCTCTATCTTGTTGGCTACCTTGCGGGCATCTACCAATGCCTCTACACCACGCTCTATTGCCTCGGTGCGCTCGGCTATCTCACGGATAATCTTCACGTTGCGGGCTGTCAGTTTCTTGCCTTCCTCGCCACCGAAGATGTGAATCATGCCCTCTACGTTCTTTGCCAGACGGCTCTGATAGTGGGTTGCCACTGGGATGATGTGGTTCATGCTCAGGTCGCCCATCACACGAGCCTCAATCTGAATCTTCTTGGTATAGGTCTCCCACTTCACCTCGTTGCGCGCCTTCAACTCGCTCTCGCTCATCACGTTGGTCTTGGCAAACATCTCGATGCTTTCCTTGTCCAGATAACGGTCGAAGACTACCGGGCAGGATGCCTCGCAGTCCAGACCTCGCTTCTGAGCCTCTTCCTTCCACTCATCTGAATAGCCGTTGCCGTCGAAGCGGATAGGCTTGCAGGTCTTGATATCCTCGCGTACAATATCTATAATAGCCGATGTCTGGTCCTCACCCTTTGCTATCAAGGCATCTACACGAGTCTTGAAGTCTTCAAGAGCCTCAGCTACGGCAGCATTCAATACGATGAGGGATGATGCACAGTTGGCCTCTGAACCTACAGCACGGAACTCGAAACGGTTACCGGTGAAGGCGAATGGAGAGGTACGGTTGCGGTCGGTATTATCAATCATCAGCTCTGGAATCTCAGGGATATCCAGCTCCATACCCTTCTTGCCAGCCAGAGCAAAGAGTTCTTCCTTGTCTGCCTTCTCGATATGGTCGAGCAGGTCGGTCAACTGCTTTCCGAGGAATGAAGAGATGATGGCTGGTGGTGCCTCGTTGGCTCCCAGACGGTGCGCATTGGTTGCGCTCATGATGGATGCCTTCAAGAGTCCGTTGTGCTTATATACGCCCATCAGGGTCTCTACGATGAAGACTACGAAGCGGAGGTTGTCCTCCGGTGTCTTGCCTGCCGCATGGAGCAGTACGCCGGTATCGGTGCAGAGACTCCAGTTGTTGTGCTTGCCCGAACCATTCACACCGGCAAATGGCTTCTCGTGAAGGAGCACACGGAAACCGTGCTTGTGAGCCACACGCTTCATCAAGCTCATCAGGAGCATATTATGGTCTACGGCAAGATTGCATTCCTCATAGATTGGTGCCAGCTCAAACTGGTTTGGTGCCACCTCGTTATGACGGGTCTTGCAAGGGATGCCGAGTTCGAGCGCCTGTACTTCCAAATCCTTCATGAAAGCCTGCACACGCTCAGGGATGGTTCCGAAATAATGGTCGTCCATCTGCTGATTCTTTGCAGAGTCGTGTCCCATCAGGGTACGACCCGTGAGCATCAGGTCAGGACGAGCCGAGTAAAGGCTCTCGTCTACCAGGAAGTACTCCTGCTCCCAACCGAGATTGGTCTGCACCTTCTTCACCTGAGGGTAAAAATAGTGGCACACCTCGGTAGCCGCCTCACTCAGGGTATGGAGCGAGCGGAGCAATGGAGCCTTGTAGTCCAAAGCCTCACCGGTATAAGATATAAAGATGGTAGGGATACAGAGGGTATCGTCGATGATAAACACAGGCGATGTTGGATCCCATGCAGAATAGCCACGAGCCTCGAAGGTGTTGCGGATACCGCCGTTAGGGAATGAGCTGGCATCAGGTTCCTGCTGTACGAGCAGCTTGCCAGAGAATTCTTCTATCATCCCCCCCTTTCCATCGTGCTCCACGAAGGCATCATGCTTCTCGGCAGTACCTTCTGTCAATGGCTGGAACCAGTGAGTATAATGTGTTACCCCGTTTTCCTCAGCCCAGAGCTTCATGCCGGCAGCCACGGCATCAGCGATGGAACGGTCCAGACGAGTACCATTATCAATCACATCGATGAGTTTCTCGTACACATCAGATGGCAGATACTTGTACATCTTCTGACGGTTGAATACATACTTGGCAAAGTACTCCGAAGGGCGCACCTTGGGAGCCTCTACCTCTACAGGTCTTTTCTTAAAGGCCTCGGCTACAACCTCAAATCTCAAATTAGCCATTCTTCTTTTATTTATTTATAAGTTTGCGGGTGCAAAGTTACGAAAAAATGAGCAGATTGCTAGCGTTTGAGCGTATTTTTTATGCAAAATTCAAACTTTTCTTGTACATAGCCTGCAAAAGTTCACCGTTCCATGCACCTGCCAACTATTTTTCCCCATCTTGGCAACCTTAGAAGATTCTGCCTACAATCTGCAATTTGAGCACCGGATAGTACTTCCAGTCTTCGATAAACTTGGAGATGTCGTCAGCATCATCGCCCATCGTATCGTCCAACACCTTGTTGATTTCCACCTTCTCATCGTTCTGGTAAACCTTCAGGGTTCCCATAAACTGGCATCCCAGTTCCACACGTACACCTACGCGCTTCTTGGGAACCAGTCTGCCGAAGCCCAGACCCAGATAAGGACGGAAGGAATTGCAGCGGATGTCGCCATGGATATCAAAGTTATCGTCCAGCTTCACGTTATAATCAGCCAGTCCCACGCTGACCAGGTCAAGGATTTCCTGCTTGTAAGCTGGATACTGGTTGGCGAATCTCTCAATCTCGTCACTATGACCGCTCAGTTTGGCGATTTTAGGATTGCCGAATGAGAAACCACCGGTAAGGAAGAACTTGCTGTTTCCTCCAAAAGGATAGAGATGTGCCTTGACGTTGAAGGTAGTACGAGCGATATCTACCTCGGTATTCACCGTAGCATCTGGGATTCTCACCGCCACTCCCTGCACGTTGAGCGATACATTCGAGTGCAAGTCAACATCGGCATTAGCCTTGATGCTTGGCATGAGACTGACTCCCGCCTCCAGCTCAAGATAATTGGTGAGAGGAGCAGCCACACCCACGTTGATACCCTCAGTACCAGCACCCACATTCAAACCAACATGGTTGAATATTGATCTCTGAAACTGTGCGAAACCACTTGTTACAAACACCAGGCTAAGAACAGCCATCAGAAAGATTCGTCTTTTCATACTCATCTAATTTTAAATTGTTATTATTTCAGTTCTCAATAAAGTCATGATTACTTATTGTTTGCAAAGATACGACTTTTTTCTGATACCACCAAAAATGCCCTGCAGAAATGTGTTAGTAACTTCTGTAACCGCAACCACTGTAACCACCTCTGGGAGGTGTGCAAACTTTGGGACAAAGATTGATTCACGCATATTATTTCTCGGATTTGAGTATTTTATCGCCGATTATTTCTCGGATTTGAGTATTTTAACGCAATTTATTTCTCGGATTTGAGTATTTTCGCTATATTTGCGCCTGTTATTCAAAGAGTTACGATTATGACAGAATATATACATAGAAACATAGACTCAGAGCTCATCGCCTGGAAGGAAGATTCCATGCGGAAACCCTTGCTGCTTCGTGGTGCCCGACAGGTTGGAAAATCATCAGCAGTTAAAAACTTTGGAAAGCAATTCGAGTATTTCGCCGAGGTAAACTTCGAACGTAACAAGGCAATCAAAACCTTCTTCCAGGGGGATATTGACGTACGATTGATTGCTAAAAAAATCAGCAGCTATATCAATGTCCCTATAGAAGCAGGTAAGACGCTTCTCTTTCTCGACGAAATCCAGGAATGCCCTGAAGCCATCATGGCACTACGCTTCTTCAAGGAAGATTATCCTGAGCTGCATGTCATAGCCGCAGGATCACTTCTGGAATTTACGCTTCAGGAACTCCCTACTTTTGGAGTAGGAAGGATTCACTCGCTCTTCATGTATCCGATGACTTTCGATGAATTTCTGTATGCCAATCACGAAGAAGGGCTCATCCTTCTCCGAAATGAAGCATACGGAAACCAGTCTTTAGATCAAGCCTTCCATGATAAACTCGTGGAATACTTCCGCACCTACCTGCTTGTTGGAGGCATGCCGGAATCTGTTCTGGCATGGACCAAGACACACGATTTCAACCGATGCAGAAACATCCAGGAAGACATCATACTGACATACGAAGATGATTTCAGCAAGTATAAAAAGAGAGTCAACCCAGATTTACTGCGCACAACGATGCGTGGTATCTGTCATCAGGCAGGAGAGAAGTTGACATACAAGCAAATATCTGCAGATTATCAGAGTTCACAAATCAGAGAAGCCCTCCGTCTGTTGACACTTGCAGGAATCGTTACTCCTGTGGTCGCTACCTCGGGCAATGGTATTCCGCTGGATGCGGAAGCTGACGAGAAAAGCATGAAGGTTCTCTTTCTGGACCCAGGATTACTGTTAGCTGTGCTTCAACTGGAAGGCGACCTGTCTCAGCAGCTCATAGAACTTATTTTAGCCGGCACCCCTCAGGAACTTGTCAATAAGGGAGGTGTAACAGAAATGGTTGCCGGACTCGAGATGATGCGTTACAAACCATGCATCCAGCGCCAGAAGATGTTTTATTGGGAGCAGAAGGGGAAGAGTGTTGCCGAGATAGACTATCTGGAAATCCACAACATGAAAATTACCCCTATCGAAATCAAATCGGGCACCCAGGGCGGCATGAAGAGTCTCTGGCTATTCATGAGAGAGAAAAAGCTCACCGAAGCCTTCCGTTGTTCCTTAGAGAATTTCGGATCATTTGATTACATTGACAAGCAGGACGATGACGCCATAAGGCATGTCACCATACTGCCTCTCTATGCATTATCCCTATTGAGAAGCCGTTAATAGTCTGC
>OLGF01001698.1_pt1 | contig 22851 bp, 17 predicted proteins | sample 1604971 | NCBI WGS metagenome assembly OLGF01 (sample SAMEA3888902, study PRJEB22519) | human gut metagenome | biome: human gut; feature: human-associated habitat; material: faeces | place: Denmark | collected 2011 | reverse complement strand
AGTATGTAAAGAACATCTCATTGATGAACCTCCTCACCATGGAGCAGGGCAAGGGCCGCTTCGTGATGATGGACGATTCTATGTGGGGTATGATTCTCGGTAAGAGTGGTAAGATTCCTGGAGAGATTGATCCAGAACTTGTAGAGCTTGCCAAGAAGCAGGGTCGTGAGTTTACAGATGTTGATGCCCACACATTGCTTACTAATCCACTCGACGACTTCAAGAAGGAGATGGACGAGAACGGTTGGGAGTATGGTCAGGACGATGAGGAACTCTTCGAGCTCGCCATGCACCCAGAGCAGTATCGCAATTACAAGAGCGGTCAGGCTAAGAAGAACTTCCTGGCTGACCTCCAGAAGGCAAAGGATGCCAAGCTCGGCAGCACCTTGACACCAGCTCAGCTCGCAGAATTCAAGCACGCCAAGGCAGATGCTATCGTAGCACCAGTTGCAGGTCAGATTTTCTGGGAGTTCCAGGGCGAAGGCGAGTGCCAGCCAGCTGTAGAGCCATTCATCGGTAAGGAGTATAAGGAAGGTGATGCCTTCTGCTACATCCTCGCTCCATGGGGTGAGTTTGAGACAGTTCCTGCTGCATTGGGTGGCAAGCTCGTAGAAATCAATGCTAAGCAGGGCAGCAAGATCCGCAAGGGTGATGTCATCGCTTACATTGAGCGCGAGAATAATTAAGAATTGATAATTAAGAATTAACAATTAGGCTGCGCCGTTGTGGACGGCTACGAATAATTATTAATTATGAATTATAAATTATTAATTGATAAGTATTATCCTGAGGATAATGAGCTTCGTCATATCCTCATTACACATAGTCAATCTGTAGCGCAAAAAGCGCTACAGATTGTTTCGTCTCATCCTGAATTGCGTTTGGATGCCCAGTTTATCGAGGAAGCAGCGATGCTTCACGATATAGGAATCTTCATGACCGATGCTCCCGGCATCATGTGTTTTGGCTCGCAACCATATATCTGTCATGGTAGATTGGGTGCCGAACTCTTGCGCAAGGAAGGCTATGAGCGCCATGCTCGGGTATGTGAGCGCCATACAGGTGCCGGCATCACAAAAGAGCAGATTGAGAAGCAGCAACTGCCTCTGCCTCACCAGGATTTTCTGCCCGAAACAATGGAGGAAAAGGTAATCTGCTATGCTGATAAGTTCTTCAGCAAGACTCATCTCGACAAGGAAAAGAGTATTGAAAAGGCAGAGAAAAGTCTCGCTAAGTTTGGCGAGGAAGGAGTAAAGCGCTTCCAGGAATGGGAGCGGATGTTTGAAATAGGATAGAAGTTCTGTTGGGTGACTTCTTAACAATAATTTCTGAATGAGAAAACAATCAACTATAGCTGCACTGATGTTTGCTGCCATCTCATGCATGATGGTGGCAAACCCGGGTATGCCTTCTAAAAAGAAAGACAAGAAGGCTCAGGTGGATTCTACTGCCGTGGCTGTGGGCGACTCCGTCTTTGTCGATTCTCTCGGCAATGAAATCATCAGTACGGAGGCCGATACCACCCAGATGGACTCGCTGCAGAAGGCTATATGGAAACATAATAAGGTAGTGGATGACAGTATCCATCAGGATAGTATCAACCGTAAGAAGTCGGGTGGTATTGATGCGCCGGTCAGTTATCAGGCAGACGACTCGCTGGTCTATGATGCTCATAACAAGGTAGCGCATCTCTTTGGTAATTCGAATGTGAAGTACCAGAACATGGATCTTTCTTCTGATCGTATATCCATGGATCTCGACAAGAGCAATGTGAAGGCAATGGGTACTCCCGATTCTTCTACTAAGGAAGGTGTCAAGGGAAAGCCAATCTTCAAGATAGGAGGTGATACCTATGATACCGACACGATTAAGTTTAATTTCAAGAGCAAGAAGGCTCTTATTAATAATGTATATACAGCGCAGGAAGATGGTTTCTTGCGAGGTATGAAATCGAAGCGAGATTCTTCTGGTACGGTTTATCTGAAACATGCCACCTATACCACCTGTGATGATCCGCATCCGGATTTCTATATCTCACTCTCACGTGCCAAGATGCGACCGAATAAGGATGTGGTCTTCGGACCTGCTCATCTCGTGGTGTGCGATGTGCCGGTTCCTATAGCCATACCATACGGTTTCTTCCCGTTCTCCAAGAGCTACAGCAGCGGTTTCATCATGCCGACATACGGTGATGAGAGTGCGCGCGGATTCTATCTCAGGGATGGTGGCTATTATTTTGCCATGAGTGACAAGTGGGACTTGAAACTCCTCGGAGAAATCTATACCAAGGGATCTTGGGGACTTTCGGCGGCAAGCAACTATCGCAAGCGATATAAGTATTCCGGTTCCTTCTTCTTCAGTTACCAGGATACGAAGAATGGAGACAAGGGTATGCCTGATTTCACAGAGCAGGAGAGCTTCAAGTTGCAGTGGAGTCATAGACAAGACTCAAAGGCTAATCCGTTCAGTTCGTTGTCGGCAAGTGTCAACTTTGCCACATCCAGCTATGAGCGGAATAATCTGAGTTCACTCTATAATCCGCAGACGATGACGCAGAGTACTCGAACCTCTTCTGTCAACTGGAGTACAACGTTCTCCAGCATCGGTATGTCGCTCAGTTCTACAGCTAATCTTTCGCAGAACATGCGTGACTCTTCGATAGCGATGACCTTGCCAGACCTCAACATCTCTATCTCCCGATTCTATCCGTTCAGAAGAAAGAAGATGGTGGGTGATGAGAAATGGTACGAGAAAATCGCCATGAGTTATACAGGACATATCTCTAACAGTATCAATACCAAGGAGGATAAGCTGATGCACAGTTCGCTTATCAAGGACAGGCGCAACGGATGGCAGCATCAGATACCAGTGAGTGCATCGTTCACTCTCTTCAAATATCTCAATGTGAGTCCTTCGTTCAACTTCACCGACCGTATGTATACCAATAAGGTGGAGAAATCATGGGATAGCGAAAAGCAGGTTGAGAAGAGTGATACCATATATGGTTTCAACAATGTTTATAACTGGAACATGAGTGTAGGTCTCTCAACCAAGCTGTATGGATTCTGGATTCCTAACCGTAAGCTCTTCGGCAATAGGATTGACAGGATTCGCCACGTTTTCACTCCGACGGTCAACTTCAGTTATGCGCCAGACTTCGGTGCTAGCCGATATGGATTCTGGGATACTTATCAGAAGACCGATGCTGATGGTAACGTATCGCTCGTCAGTTATTCACCATATCAGAATGCACTTTACGGTGTGCCGGGTAAGGGCAAGAGTGGTAATATTTCCTTCACTCTGGGCAATAACCTGGAGATGAAATGGAGAGATAAGAACGACAGTCTCAAGAAGGTGAGTCTCATTGATGCGTTCGACATCAATATGAGTTACAACACCGCAGCCAAGGTTCGCCCTTGGAGCGATATGAATATCAACCTCCGTCTCAAGTGGTGGAAGAACTACACATTCAATATGAATGCTGTCTTTGCTACATACGCATATGAACTGGATGATCAGGGTAATGTGTTTGTTGGCAACCACACAGAGTGGGGCAAGGGTCGATTCGGACGATTCCAGGGAATGTCTCAGAACTTCTCATTCACGCTGAATCCGGAAAAGTTGAAGAAACTCTTCGGTGGTGGCGATGATGATGATGATAAGGACAAGAACAGGAAGAGCGATGATGACGATGAAGGTATGGATACCGACATAGAAAGCAACGTGGATGATAATATCGAGAAGGGTAAGACGGCAGCCAAGAAGAGTGGCGGTGGTAAAGCAAAGACCGACACCGACGGTTATATGGCATTCAAGATGCCTTGGTCTTTGACCTTTGGATATGGTGTTACGATGCGTGAGGATACTCGACGAGAGAAATTCAACGAGAAGTCCATGCGCTATCCATACAAGTTTACACAGACGCTTAACATGAGTGGTAATGTTCGCTTGAGTGATGGATGGAACATCAGTTTCTCTTCCGGTTACGACTTCGAGAATTCCAAGATTAGTATGACTACAGCCAGTCTGGCTCGAGATCTCCACTGCTTCAATATGAGTTGTTCAGTAGTACTTGCGCCATATACCAGTTATAACTTCACCTTCCGATGCAATGCAGCTACATTGACGGATGCGCTGAAGTATGATAAGCGTAGTGGTTATTCTAACGCCGTCAAGTGGTATTGATTTGGCTAGGGAATCAAATAGAAATCAAACGAGGATAACGGGTATTTGAAAAAAACACCGGTTATTCTCGTTTTTTTATGATATATCTTTGTTATTTCAGATATTAATCGTAAATTTGTACCGGATATGGAAAATCATATTTTGGATAATTCCCAAAATTGCAATTGAAAATAATAATTGAAAATTTAAATTTATACGCATCATGAACAAGAAAACCGTAACAATCTTTACCTTGGCTATGCTGGGAGCACTTCAGGCTTCTGCACAGCAGAAGACTCCATTGTCTTACTGGTTTGACACGCCTGTCACCTTGAAGGGACAGCAAATCTGGTATGGTGGTCATCCCGAGAAATGGACAAACAAGAAACCTATCTCTGCTGGTGATACCGCCCGCAATCCCGATCCTGATTGGGAGTCAAAGTCATTGCCTATCGGTAATGGTAGTATCGGAGCCAATATTCTGGGGTCCGTGGAGGCTGAGCGCATCACGCTGAATGAGAAGACGCTCTGGCGTGGCGGTCCGAACACCAAGAAGGGCGCTGCCTATTATTGGAATGTGAACAAGAATTCTGCCCATGTGATGCAGGAAATCAGAGATGCCTTCGCTACCAACGATTGGGAAAAGGCATCCCAACTCACCCGCAAGAACTTCAACAGTCCTGTGCCATACGAGTCTTATGCAGAAGATCCATTCCGTTTCGGTAGCTTTACCACGATGGGTGAGGCGTATATCGAGACAGGATTGAGCACTGTGGGTATGTCCAAATATCGCCGTGCCTTGTCGCTCGATTCGGCATTGGCTACCGTTTCTTTCGTCAAGGATGGTGTAAACTATGAGCGTGAGTATTTCATTTCTTATCCAGCCAATGTGATGGCTATCCGCTATAAGGCTTCCCGTCCAAGCAAGCAGAATCTCGTATTCTCTTATGCGCCTAACCCTGTATCTACAGGCAAGATGGTGGCTGATGGCAAGAACGGGCTGCTTTGGGATGCACGTCTCGATAACAACGATATGCAGTATGCTGTCCGCATCCGTGCCATCAACAAGGGTGGTAACCTGTCGAACGAAGGTGGAAAGCTGACCGTGAAGGGTGCTGACGAGGTGGTATTCCTCATTTCTGCCGATACCGATTACAAGGCAAACAATAATCCGGATTACAATGATCCTAAAACCTATGTGGGCGTGGATCCGCTGGCTACTACTCTGGACTGGGTGAGCAAGGCCGAGGGCAAGGGTTACGCACAGTTGCTGGAGGAGCATTACAAGGATTATAGCCGTCTCTTCAATCGTGTAAGCCTGAATCTGAATGATGTGGATAACGCCAACGATATGCCAATCGATGAGCGATTGGCTAACTACCGCAAGGGGGCAAAGGATTTCTATCTGGAGCAGCTCTACTATCAGTTTGGCCGCTATCTGCTCATCGCCTCTTCGCGTCCAGGCAACATGCCTGCCAACCTGCAGGGTGTATGGCACAACAACGTGGATGGTCCTTGGCGTGTTGACTACCATAACAACATCAATCTGCAGATGAACTACTGGCCAGCCTGCACCACCAACCTGAGCGAGTGTGAGCTTCCGCTCTTCGACTTCATCCAGACACAGGTGAAGCCGGGTGAGAAGACTGCCAAGTCATATTACGGTACCCGTGGCTGGACTACATCTGTATCCAGCAACATCTTCGGTTTCACCTCTCCGCTGTCAAGCGAGGATATGTCGTGGAACTTCTCTCCATTCGCCGGTCCATGGTTGGCTACCCATCTTTGGGATTATTATGACTATACCCGCGATAAGAAGTTCCTGAGCGAGACAGCATACGATATCATCAAGGGAAGTGCCAACTTCGCAACAGATTATCTGTGGCATCGCAAGGATGGTGTTTATACAGCAGCTCCTTCCACATCTCCAGAGCACGGACCGATAGACGAAGGTGCAACCTTTGCTCATGCCGTGATTCGTGAGATTCTGCTTGATGCTGTAGAGGCCAGTAAGATTCTGGGCAAGGATGCCAAGGATCGCAAATTGTGGGAAGATGCCCTGAAGCATATTGCTCCTTACCAGATTGGTCGCTATGGACAGTTGATGGAATGGTCGAAGGATATTGATGATCCTAAGGATGAGCATCGCCATGTGAACCATCTCTTCGGTCTGCATCCTGGCCGTACCATTTCGCCTATTACTACTCCTACATTAGCAAAGGCTTCCAAGGTGGTATTGGAACATCGTGGTGATGGTGCTACCGGATGGTCTATGGGCTGGAAGTTGAACCAGTGGGCTCGTCTGCACGATGGAAACCATGCTTACAAGCTTTATGGCAACCTGTTGAAGAATGGTACATTGGACAACCTCTGGGATACGCATGCTCCATTCCAGATAGACGGTAACTTTGGCGGTACTGCGGGTATCACCGAAATGTTGATGCAGAGCCATATGGGCTTTATCCATCTCCTGCCAGCCCTGCCTGATGCATGGCAGAAGGGTTCCATCAAGGGGCTCTGTGCCAAGGGTAATTTCACGGTGGATATCTATTGGGACAACGGTCGCCTTACCAAGGCTGTTATCCTCTCCGGTTCCGGTGAACCTTGCCAGGTAAGATATGGAGATAAGGTGAAGAAGATGAAGACCCAGAAGGGCAAGACCTATGAGGTTAAGTTTTAATCAATAAAAAAGTGGTTGAAAAAACGGATGTACTTTCCGTTTTTTCAACCACTTTTTTATGATTATTCCTTGAGATGCTTCAATCTTCTCTTAGCCTCTGGATGTCCTGGATAGAGGGTGAGAGCCTTCTGGTAATTGGTGATGGCCGCTTCTTTCATTTCGGCTCTCTCACATTCCTTACCCATGATGACATATTCCGTGGCAAGGCGCTTGAGGAATTTCTCCTGTTTCTTTTTCTCTTCATCTTTCTGCCTGATTACTTCCCTCAGACGCTCGTTCTCCGCTTGCAGTTCATTCATCTTGTTGAGTTTCTTACGGATGAAACGTTTGGCAAGAGGGTGCTCGATGTCGTAACGGCTATGGATGGCTAGGAAGAAGTTATCCAGAGCAGCTTGCATGTCTCCCTTGTCGTATGCCTTGACAGCATCATGATATTGTTTGTCTGCCTTACTCTGTGTAAGAGCCGTATGGATGGTGCTCTGGTCGTTGTAATGACGGGCAAACTGCTTGACTTCGTTGCGGACGAATATCTCGCTTTGGCGAATAGGTTCCTGCAGGCTGATTCCTTCCAGACTGGTGCAACGTGATAAGGCTACGTAGGTCTGACCGCCAGCGAAAACACCGCCGGTAAAATCTATCTTTACCTGATTGAAGGTCAGTCCCTGACTCTTATGAACAGTAATCGCCCAGGCAAGTCGGATAGGGTATTGCTCATATCTTCCAATCTCCTCTTCCTCAATCTTCTTTTCCACCTCATTGAAATGGTATCGCATGTTGCTCCAGGCAGCAGGTTCAACCATCACATCTTTTCCCTCTTCTGTGCGTACATAAATTTTGGCATTCTCGTCTTCGTCAAAGCCGATAATGGTGCCCAGCGTACCGTTTACCCATTGGTGCTCGATGTCGTTCTTGATAAAGATAATCTGAGCACCCGTTTTCAGGTAAAGCTCGATAGGGGTTGGCAGACTGCTTTCTGGGAATTCTCCTTGTATACGTCCCCGGAAGAGGCAAGGTTCGCCAGGCAAAAGCTTGAGCTGACTGTCATTGATGTAATCTACTGTATCGCGACGGGTGGACAGGGTGATGGCAAGCTTGGAGTCGCCTTCATCCAATTGGGCGCCAACACGCTGGTTTAGCAACTGCAGGTCCTGCATTCTTGCCTGACTGGTCCGGATGTTGTCGAGGATACCGATAAAGACAGGGTCGCTTTGGCGGTATACTTTCTTGAGTTCGATGCTGACCAGTTGGAACTGTTGGAAAATCTTGGCATCGAAGAAGAAACTGCTGCGGTAGAAAGGATTGAGCAGTTTGCGGTCGTCTTCTCTGACAACGGGTTCCAGCTGATAGATGTCGCCCACCAGCAGAAGCTGTTTTCCACCGAACGGTTCTCTCATGTTCCGGCAATATACTCGCAATACCTTGTCGATGAAATCAATGATGTCGGCACGTACCATACTGATCTCATCTATGATGATGAGCTCTACTTCACGGATAATCTTGATTTTCTCAGAATTATACTTCAGTGTGTTTCGGATATTGCGCACTGAATACATACTGTCGTTGGGCAGCAATGGGTGGAAAGGTAACTTGAAGAAACTGTGCAAGGTGCTTCCACCGGCATTGATGGCTGCGATGCCTGTAGGTGCCAGGACGATATGTTTTTTCTTGGTATTGGCAGCGATATAACGTAGAAAAGTAGATTTACCCGTCCCCGCCTTTCCGGTGAGGAAAAGCGAACGACGGGTAAACTGTATGATTTGGAGTGCATTCTGCAACTCCGCATTGTCGAGATCAATCATATTATTCTATTAGAGGTCATCGAAGTTGATAGGCTGTTCTGTTGGCTTAGCCTTCTTCTTCTCTTTCTTTTCTTCTGTAGCAGCAGGAGTGGTAGTTGGGGTGGTTGTTGTAGCCTCTCCATCCGTCTTCACTGTCGGAATTTCCTTCTTAATAGGGTTTCCGTTTTCATCAAGGAGAATTTCTTCTGTGAAGGCAGTACTGTCCACCTGTGTTGTATCAACCTTTGGCTTTGGTGCATAGCTGGCACAGATATACATGTCTTTTGTGATGTCATCGTCCTTTGGCTTATCGAACTTGGCATGATATTCCTTGAATGCAGGATCAGCGAAGAGCGTCTGCAGGAAGTAACCGCAGATAGGCAATGCTGTTCTGGCACCCTGTCCCAAGGCTCCTGTTCGGAAGTGGAGGCATCGGTATTCTCCTCCTACCCAGGCACCAACTACCAGTTTAGGACTTACACACATGAACCATGCGTCAGAGTGATTATTGGTTGTACCGGTCTTACCGCCAAATTCTGTGTCACGGTAATTACCTACATAGCCCCAGAGACTCTGTGAGGTACCACCCGGTTCTCTCATACCACCCTGCAGGAGCTGTTGCATCAGGAAGGCACTCTTGTACGGAATAACCTGTTCCTCTGTACTTGGTCCTTCATAAACCACCTTGCCGTCATGGTCAACAATCTTGGTCACCAATACAGGGTCGTGATGCTTACCGTTGTTAGAGATGGTGCTGTATGCGCAAGCCATCTCCAGCAGGTTGACATCGCTGGAACCCAAGGCGAGTGATGGAGTATCATCGAGCGGACTGTCGATACCCATTTTCTTGGCGGTTTCGATGATGCGCTTGATGCCCATTTCCTGACCCAGTCTTACGGCAATGGAGTTGATACTCTTGGCAAATGCATTCTTCAGTGGGATGCTATCGCCAGAGAATGAACCGTTGGCATTGCCAGGAGTCCAGGTTGTCATCTCGTGCTTCTTCTTATCGTATACCTGCATAGAGATATATTCATCGCGGCGCTTGTCGCAAGGAGTCAATCCCTGGTTCATGGCTTCTGTATAAACGAAGAGCTTGAAGGTAGAACCCGGCTGGCGCTCGGCTGTTACCTTGTCATACTTCCAGTGGTCGAAGTCGATGTCGCCCACCCATGCCTTCACGGCTCCTGTCTGTGGCTCCATGGCTACGAAAGCACTGTGCATGAAGGTAGTCATATACTTGATACTATCTTCAGAAGTCATGTTGATAGTGATGCTTCCCTTGTCGTAATCGAACACTTTGACAGGGTGAACCCACTCCTTATAATAATAGGTGACAGAATCTGGATTGTTTGGGAATTTGGCCAGCAGATTCTTATAGAAAGGCTGCTTTTCAGCAATGCCTTGGATAAAGTTTGGTATCACCTTGTGGTTCTCGTCCTGCCAAGGTTCTTCGCCCAGCCATTTTCCTTTACCAGCCTGAGTACGTCGGATGCTCCAGTGATTGTTGAAGTTCTGCTGTACCTGCTTCATCTGTTTGCGGGCAGCATCCTCGGCATACTTCTGCATGCGAGTATCGATGGTTGTATAAATCTTCAGACCGCTTGAGTAGAGGTCATAACCTTCCTCCTGGCACCAGTCTTTCAGATAATCGGCTACGGCTACGCGGAAGTATTTAGCCTGTCCGTCATAGTTCTCCTCTACCTTGAAGTCGAGTTTGATAGGAAGCTCTTTCAGCTCTTCATACTCGGTACGAGACAGATCGCCATGAGTCAACATGTTATATAATACGGTGTTTCTGCGCACCCGACTGTTCTCTGGATTGGTGCGCGGATTATAATAGGTAGTTGCCTTGAGCATACCTACCAGAATAGCAGCCTGATCTGCAGTCAGGTCTTTTGGATTCGTATTGAAGTAGGTCTTGGCTGCAGTCTTGATACCGTATGAATTATTTCCGAAATCTACCGTGTTGGCATACATGGTGATGATTTCCTTCTTGGAGAAAGCGGTCTCCAGCTTTACGGCAATAATCCACTCCTTGCTCTTGATGATGAGCAGTCGGAGCAAAGGCACCTTGCCCAGCAAACCGGTAGAATACTGCGAGCGTACGCGGAACATGTTCTTAGCCAACTGCTGTGTGATGGTAGACGCACCACGGGCATCATGATGCAGGAGGGCGTCTTTGGCAGCACCGAATACACCGATAGGGTCGATACCGATGTGCTTGTAGAAGCGCTCATCTTCCGTATCAATCAAAGCCTTGAAGAAGGCTGGATTCACCTCTTCATATTTTACAGGTGTACGGTTCTCGTTGAAGTATTTGCCAATCAGCTTGCCATCGGCACTATATATCTCTGATGCCTCTGAAGTCTGCGGATTCAGAATACCGGAGAAATAGCCTGGTGACTTACCGAAAAGCCACAGGAAGTTGATGTCTACTGCGCCCAGATAAATAATGAAGGCGATGATACAACTGACGAATGCGACAATGGTCTTGGTATACCAAGCCCTACCTTGATACAAACTCTTGTACCAAGCCCAGAAAGCACATAGCTTATGCCATATTCCGGCAAAGACTGTTTTGATTTTATTCATATTCACTTATCTGTTTTTATCGGTGCAAAGATACAACTTTTATTCGAAATATCATCATTCATTCAGTTTTTTATTTGTTTTGGATATCCATTAGGGGGGATAAAATGTTTCAGGAAGTTTATCAAATGTTACATTTGGGTACAAATAAACGTTTTTTTACATTTTGAACGGAAAAAAAACTCAGAATTTGCTTGCAGAAATCAAAAATATTTGTACCTTTGCCCTCAGCAAAAAACAAGCATATATACAAAAACTTAAATAAAAACATAATAATTATGGTAAGCAACAACATTCCACAAGTAAAGCTCGGTATTATTGCCGTTAGCCGTGACTGTTTTCCAATCGCGCTTTCTACTCAGCGCCGTGAGAACATCGTAAAAGAGTACAAGGGTGAAATTTTCAACTGTCAGACTACAGTTGAGAACGAGAAAGATATGCTCAAGGCTGTGGCCGAAGTAAAGGAGCAGGGCTGCAACGCCTTGGTTGTATTCCTTGGTAACTTCGGTCCTGAGACCCCTGAAACTTTGATTGCAAAGAACTTCGACGGTCCTGTTATGTTCGTAGCAGCTGCTGAAGGTGACGGCGATATGATCAATGGTCGTGGTGATGCATACTGCGGTATGCTCAACTGCTCTTACAACCTCGGTATGCGTCATTTGAAGGGTTACATCCCTGAGTACCCTGTTGGTACAGCAGAGGAAGTAGCTAAGATGATTGCAGACTTCGTACCAGTAGCTCGCGTCATCCTCGGTTTGAAGGGCTTGAAGATTATCACATTCGGTCCACGTCCTCAGGATTTCTTCGCTTGCAACGCTCCAATCAAGGGCTTGTACGAACTGGGTGTAGAGATTGAGGAGAACTCAGAGCTCGATCTCCTCGTAGCTTATAAGGAGCACGCGAACGATCCACGTATCGACGAGGTTTGCGCTGATATGGCCAAGGAGATGGGCGAAGGCTGCTACTATCCTGATCTCAGCCGTAGAATGGCACAGTTTGAGTTGACATTGCTCGATTGGGCTGAGGCTCACAAGGGTTCTCGCCAGTATGTAGCATTCGCTGACAAGTGCTGGCCTGCATTCCCAAGCCAGTTCGGTTTCGAGCCTTGCTATGTAAACAGCCGTCTCGTTAGCCGCGGTATTCCTGTAGCTTGCGAGGTTGATGTCTATGGTGCATTGTCTGAGTACATCGGTATGTGTGCTTCTGACGATACCGTTACATTGCTCGATATCAACAACTCTGTTCCTCGGTATATCTATGATGAGGACATCAAGGGCAAGTACGATTACAAGTTGACTGATACCTTCATGGGCTTCCACTGCGGTAACACTCCACAGTGCAAGATGTGCTCAAGCCGTAAGATTAAGTATCAGCTCATCCAGAACCGTTTGTTGGAGAATGGTTGTACACCAGACTTCACCCGTGGTACTTTGGAGGGTGATATCGCAGCTTCTGACATCACATTCTACCGTCTGCAGTGCGATTCAGAGGGCAACCTCCGCAGCTACATCGCAGAGGGTGAGGTTCTCGATGTTCCTACCCGTTCATTCGGTGGTATCGGTATCTTCGCCATCAACGAGATGGGCCGCTTCTATCGTCACGTATTGATTCAGAAGGGTTATCCACACCACGGAGCCGTAGCATTCTCTCATGTAGGCAAGACCTTGTTCGAGGTATTCAAGTATCTTGGCATCAAGGATATCGCTTACAACCAGCCAGCTAGCTTGCCTTACCCAACCGAGAATCCTTGGAAGTAAGATAAGATTCGTATGAAATAAAAAAGGCGATTGCTTTTCCTGCAATAGGAATGGCAATCGCCTTTTCTATTGATGTGATTATTAAAAAAGATAAAATAACAGATGCTCTTCTTGGCAATCTCCGAAATATGTGCTAAGTTTGCACCATGAATGAACCAAGATTTATAGAAATAGAAGATTTGAAGCCTGATTATCTGGAAGCGATTAACAGACTGATTGCGCAGCTGAGTACCAGTTCGCATACCTTTACTGAGGCAGAATTGAACAGTCTTATCGCCTCACCTCAAAGCCATCTCTATGCTTTGGAATATGATGAGAAAATCATCGGAATGGTAACCCTCTGTATCTATCAATGTCCTACAGGAAGGAAGGCATGGATAGAAGATGTAGTGGTTGACCAGAACCATCGCGGCAAGGGATATGGAAAACTGATGGTTAGAAAGGCGATGGAAGAATGTCAGAACAGGGGGAATGTAACCCTGATGCTTACTTCGCGCCCTTCTCGCATTGTTGCCAACCAGCTCTATCAGAGCCTGGGCTTTGAAAAACGGGAAACCAATGTCTATAAAATGAAATTCTGAAATACCATATAGCGAGGAGAGTATAAATAAGGCAAGGATTACACGGATTTATGGCGCTAATGCAATTGAAGCGATTTTTCTTCTTATAAAGAATCCGTGTAATCCGTGCCTAAAACTGCAAAGAGCCACTCTTTTTGTTTCTAAGAACTCCGCCACTAAAAGAAACGGCATTTTTGAACATATTGTGATATTTAGTGAATAGTGATTATTTGCAGAAAATTAGTACCTTTGCACCAGAATTCAATAGTATTGTATACCAGAAGAAATATATTAAAAATGAACATGAGAAAAATCATATGTTTTTGTTTGACTCTTGGGGCATTTTCTACGATGATGGCTCAGGAGACTTTATCGCTGAGCCAGTGCTTGCAGATGGCAGTAGACAATAACCTGTCGCTGCAGAAAAGTCGCAATGAGATTGCAAAGGGAAAGTATTCCATCAGCGAGAACCAGGCGAAGCTGCTGCCGCAGATCAACGCCGTGGCACAGTTGAACGATAACTTCACGCCTCCCGTTTCCGTGACTGACGGTTCTGCCTACGGCAAGCCTTACAATGTTACCAAAACCCTGCAGTATAATGCTTCAGCAGGCTTGCAACTCCAGATGCCGCTTTACAACCAGATGGTGAATACTGCCATCGATATTGCCAAGATAGCAGACCATCTCAACCAGCTCTCTTACGAGAAGGCGCGCGAAGACCTCATCGTGCAGACTGCCAAGATGTATTACATGGCGCAGAATACGGCTGAGCAGATCCGACTGGTGAATGACAACATCAAGCGCCTGGAAGAACTCTATGGCATCACCCAGGCTTTCTACGACAATCAGATGACCCTGGAAGTGGATGTGAAGCGAGTGAAACTCAACATCGAGAATCTCACCGTGCAGCGCGATAACGCCATCGCCATGCTCGACCAGCAATATACCATGCTCAAATATGTGATAGATTATCCTGCAGAAAAGCAAATCAAGGTAACGGAGGTGAATCCGGGAGAGATAGAGACGGTGAATGCCAACGGATTGAACACCAATCTCTACGAACTCCAGCTCCTGGAGAAGAGGAAGGAACTTGCCCAGAAGCAGACCAAGTTAGCCAAGGATGGCTATCTGCCTTCGGTGAGCCTTACCGGTAGCCTGATGTATTCTGCCTTCACCGATAAGATAGAACATTGGATTCATTCGGGCGAATCAAACCACTGGTATGGTTCCAACGGCATCGGCATCCAGCTGAGAGTGCCTGTCTTCGATGGCTTCGAGAAGCGTTCCAAGATAAGACGTGCCAAAGTGGAGGAGGAGAATGCCCGCATCGGATATGAGGATGCACTCAAGGGAATGCAGGCAGACTATATGAACGCCGTGAGCGAGGTGAACAACAGCCAGCGCAACTACAAGAAGCAGTTTGACAACTATACCCTGGCGCAGGATGTATATAATGTGACTGCCGACCAATACAAGGAGGGGGTAGGTTCCATGACCGCCGTTCTCCAGGATGAGATGCGCATGAGCGAGGCAATGAACAATTATCTTACCGCCTATTATAAATATAAGGTGGCAAACCTCTCGCTCCTGAAACTCACAGGACAATTGGAACAGGTAAAATAACAAAGGAATCATAAAGAAACAAATAATCAGAATAAAACAATGGAACAGAACGAAAATAACAAGATGGAAACAGCTCGTGAGGAAAATGCAGAAGCTACTCAGATGTCTCACGAGGATAATGCAGCAACCACTCAGATGTCTCACGAAGAAATGCAGAAGAAATTGAAGAAGCAGCGCATCCGCCAGATCATCGCCAGTCTCATCGGCGTAGCCATCCTCGTCTTCGGACTCTGGAAGATTGTCTGTCTCTTCCTGGATTATAATGCCAACGAAACCAGCAACGATGCCCAGGTAGAGCAGTATATCTCTCCTGTCAACCTCCGCGCATCGGGCTATATTGCCAAGGTTTGTTTCAAGGAGCATGAGGAGGTTCATAAGGGTGATACCCTTCTTATCCTTGACGACCGTGAGTATCGCATCCGCCTGATGGAGGCTGAGGCGGCTCTGAAGGATGCCAAGGCTGGAGCCAACGTCATTGATGCTACCCAGCAGACCACCCAGACTTCGGCTACCGTCTATTCTGCATCCATCGATGAAATTGAGGTGCGCCTTGCCAAACTTGCCAAAGACTGCGAGCGCTATCGTAACCTGGTAGAGAAGAAGGCTGCTACACCAATCCAGTTGGAGCAGCTCGAAGTGGAATATGCGGCTACCAAGAAGAAACTGGAGTCGGTAAAGCGACAGCAGGCTGCTGCCTATAAGGGCGTGAACGAGGTGGTTACCCGCAAGCAGAATGTGACAGCTGCCATCGAACGTGCTGAGGCTGCGGTGGAGATGGCGAAGCTGAACCTCTCTTATTGTGTGGTTGTAGCGCCATGCGATGGTAAGTTGGGTCGCCGCTCTATCGAAGAGGGACAGATGGTGAACGCTGGAACCACCATCACCTATATCCTGCCTAATGCCCAGAAGTGGGTTATCGCCAACTATAAGGAAACTCAGGTAGAGAATCTCTATGTGGGTCAAAAGGTACGCATGACGGTAGATGCCATCAGCAACAAGGAGTTTGAGGGCACCGTTACCGCTATCTCCGGAGCAACCGGTTCCAAGTATTCTCTTGTTCCTACCGATAATTCGGCTGGTAACTTCGTGAAGATTCAGCAGCGTGTGCCTGTAAGAATCGACTTCACTAACCTCAGCAAGGAAGAGAATGCCCGCCTGGCAGCAGGTATGATGGTGATTGTGAAGGCGGAGAGAAAATCAAAGTAATGGAATATGGAAGAAGAATATAAGAATTATCCGTTCTATAGCTGGGTGCCGAAACCGCTGGGCATTATCTTCATGATCATCCTCTTCGTGCCGATGATTACGATGAGTGGTGTCTATTCCGCCAATAGCGGTGAGATGATGAGCGGACTGGGCATCCAGTCGGAATACATCGCCTTTGCGGGCTTCTGTACGTCGATTGGAATGGCTGCTTTCTCGCCATTCTTCTACGAACTGGTGTGCATCCGAAGAGAGAAGATGATGTGTATCGTGGGATTCTCCATTCTCTTTCTGCTCAGTTTTGTCTGCGCCCAGACCGATTCGCTGTTCATCCTAGGCTTGTGTAGCTTGCTGATGGGCTTTGTCCGACAGACGCTTCTGATGGCGCATCTCTTTGTACTCATCCGATATGGTTTCGGTATTGAGGCAACGAAGAATCTCACGCCGGGTTGCGAGCCTACCACCGAGGAGGCTTGGGATGCGATGGATTCAGAAAAAATGGTTTCCCAGCCGGTTATCTATCTTTTCTTCATGATTATCGGACAGTTGGGCACCTGGCTCACGGCTTGGCTTGCCTATGCCTACGAGTGGCAGTATGTATATCATTTCATGATGGCATTCATGTTGGCGGGCATCATCATCGTGTTCTTCACCATGCCTTATCATAAGTATCCGATGCCGAAGTTCCCGATTACGATGTCGAAGTTTGGCAATGTCACAGTGTTCAGCATCATGCTCTGTTCGTTTGCCTATGTGATGGTGTTCGGCAAGACGCTGGACTGGTTTGATGATCCTACCATCCGTATCTCTACAGTGGTCTGTCTCATCTTCACCGCCCTGTTTATCTATCTGGAGAAGACCCGCCGTTCACCTTATTTTATCATGGAGGTGTTCCAGCTCAGGGTTGTCAATTACGGCATCATGCTGTTCTTCCTTCTGATGGTCTGCAACTCCAGCGCCATGTTTGTGAACGTATTCACCAATGTGGGAATGAAGATAGACAACTGGCAGAATGCCACTCTGGGCAACTGGGTGATGGTGGGATATACCGTGGGTTTGATTTTTGCGATCATCGCCAGAGCTAAGAATGTTCATCTGAAGTGGATGTACTGTCTGGGCTTCCTCTTTATCGGAGGCTACGCCCTCTTTATGTATTTCGAGGTGCAGAACGACGGTATGTATGAACGCATGAAATGGCCTATCATCATCCGTTCTACGGGAATGATGCTGCTCTATTCGCTCATCTCCACGATAGCCAATCAGCGCATGCCTTACCGCTTCATGTCCACCTGGGTCTGCATCATGCTCACCGTCCGTATGGTCATCGCCCCATGCATCGGTTCGGCGCTCTACACCAATGTGTTTCAGCATCGCCAGCAGTATTACGTTACCCGCTTTGCACAGGATTATGACCGTACCAGCTTGGAGACGGCAAAGACCTATGACCAGACGGTGATGGGCATGCAGTATCAGGGTAAGAGTGTAACTGAGGCGCAGAATATGGCTGCCATGAGTGCGAAGGGCAAGGTGCAGGTGCAAGCCACGCTGGTATCCATCAAGGAGATGGCAGGCTGGACCTTCTATGGCTGTCTGGTATGTGCCGGCTTGATGCTCGTAATACCTTGGCGCAAGCGCAACATCAAGGAATTGACCCGCGAGTATCTGTTGAAGAATGTAGATGTGAAATCCCTGGGAAGAAGGTAGGAAAGAGGATGCAGATTCTGCCGGAAGCGGCTGGATTCTGCTAAAATATCATAAATAATCAAGGTTATCATTCGAGGGGATTGATATTTTTGTTATCTTCGCATTTCAAGCAATTAGAAAAAATGGAGATAACAGATAATATCATCATATATGAGGCTCAGGAAATTCCTCATTTTCTGATGCAGCCTTTCTATTCTGATTATGTCGGAATAGTCATTTGTCATCAAGGGATGTTCCGTTTCTGTGTAGACGGAACATCCTTTGTTGCGTCTATGGGGGAGTCGGTTTTTCTCTCTCCCGGCACTCTGTTGCAGGTTCAGGAAACCTCTCCAGATTTCCGGTTTACCTTGCTTTTCTACCGTGTAGAGCAGATTCGCCACATGCTGGGCAATACCGTTGTGAGCATGCGCCTTTATTCTACGCTCTATCCTTCGGCTTGTACCGTGGCGCATACGGGTTATGAGGAGATGCTGTCGTCTTATGCCCAGATGCTTCTCAAGTTGGAGCAGAAGGAGGAGCCGGATACCTACAGCCAGCATGAGCAGAAGCTGCTTCTCATGGCGGTAACCTATCGCCTTTGCAGCATCTTCTCTTCTACGTTCAAGGCGGCGGGTAAGGAGATGGAGCGCAAGGTAGAGGTCTTTGAGTCGCTGGTCAAATTGATAGAGGAACATTTCATGCGTGAGCGCAGTGTGGCTTTCTATGCCGATCAGCTCTGCATCACTCCCAAATATCTTTCCGTTATCGTGAAGTCAGTATGTGGCAAGACGGTCCAGCAATTACTTTTCAAGGCGATTATCCGTCGCAGCATTTATCTGATGAAGAATACGAACAAGACGATTCAGCAGATAGCCAGTGATCTCAGCTTCCCGAATGCCTCAGCCTTCGGCACCTTCTTCAAGAAGCATACCGGTTTGTCGCCTAAGAATTACCGGATGGGGGCGGAGTAGCGCCAAGAGAAAAACTCTACTCTCAATTCCACTCTTCACTCTTCACGTATATAGTGTAAAGCGTTGAGTATAAGATATTTATGGCTGTGAAGAGTTACGCCGACTCTTCACCACTCTTCACCACTCTTCACACGATTGATTTTTCTGCTGTTTATCAGGGAAATTAGAGGTCCAAGAAATCGGAATAAGGCTCAAGTAAACTTTAACAAAGCCTTACGTAAATTTTATCTGAGGCTTAAACCAAATTTAAAGAAGGCTTAAACCAAACTTAAAGGAGGCTTAAACCAAACTTAAAGCAGGCTTAAACCAAGCTTAATAGAAGCCTGATGCTGGTCACAATAGAGGCTTGATGCTGGTCACAATAGAGGCTTGATGCTGGTCACAATAGAAGCCTGATGCTGGTCACAATAGAAGCCCAAATGGTGAAGAGTGGTGAAGAGTTGTGAAGAGTCGGCGTAACTCTTCACCGTAGTAAGTAATTTGTATTCAGTTATTTATGCCACATGTGTGAAGAGTGAAGAGTGGATTTGAAAGTAGGGGTCACACGCAGAAGAATTCCGTCTGCCATTATGCTTTTGGTGAAGCGTTTAATAGGCATATAGAAATCTCTATCCCGACGTAGTATTTTTTATCTTTCGACGGCACAATATTGCCCGCCTAGGGGCAATATTGTGCCCTAGTAAGACAATAAGCGAAATGTCCCCATTCGCATTTGAAATCTACTGGATGGCACATGAAACTTACAGACTTCCATCCGTTTCTTAGTAAGAGAAATAATTATTATCGCTATTATCTGTGTTAAAAACCCAAGAATTACTTCGTTTCTCATTATTTTTTATTATCTTTGCCCCAAATAACAATTAAAAACAAAGAATATGAGCACATCACCATTACGTGTACCTACTTCATTTAGGTTACCAGCAGAGCTTCTTGAGGAGCTCAAGGAGTGTGCTAAGGCTACCAATCGTAGCCTTAACAATTATGTAGAATCCATTCTTATGGATTTTATGAGTAAGAACAAGACCATGAAGGAAAATGTGATTACTCCCGATTTGCAAGCGAAGCTTGACAAGGCGAGAGAAGAACATAAAAACGGAGAAACTCTGTGCTTTGACACAGCACAAGATGCTATCGCATGGATGGAAGCTTTATGATATATCGAATAGAATTCTCTAAGGATGCACAGAAGGTCATTAAGAAATGGAAGAAATCAAATCTACCTCTATTCAAAAAACTAGAGAAGTTGATTCCAGAACTTTCTGAGCACCCTAGAACAGGTAAAGGACATCCAGAACCTTTGAAAGGTGGAAACGACATCACGTATTCTAGACATATTACTGCCCAGGACAGGATTATCTATGACATACTCGATGAAGAAATTCTTGTGTCCATTATTGAGCTAGAAGGACATTACAATGACAAATAACCGAGTCCATATATCAATGGAATCGGTAACTTATAGAATGTATAACAATTCATGCCTTGCCTTGGAATCAGGTGGCTAGCCAATAACAATATCAGAATATAATTCGACCTGTACGGTTGAAAATTCTCCTATTATAAATTCTATATATTTCCGTTCTATAATAAAAAAGAATGATTTCAATGGAAAAGACTAAGATAGAATTTACAGCAACAATTATCACTCCAGATGGTAAAGTTATAACCAAGAAAGTCGTAGAGAATATACCTTCTATTGACGAGTATGATCCAAGCGACCTCGACAAGTTCATGTCATCTTTCGATGAATATGAACGGCAGACGATAAAGGCGGTAAAGAAATAACTCAAGCCTGGTTTGATGAGCAGGCAAAAAAGGTGGGCTAATTCTGAAGATGTAAGACAAACTCCAAAATCGGTAGATTGCGAGATTGGTATTATCTCTGTGTCTGTGGATAAAAGTGCCACAAAGGGGATAAAACCCAAGCAGCGTTTGCAAAGTCACACTTTTCGTGGCTTTTGGCTGGGGTTGGTGGAAGCCCTGAGCTTTCGCAGTGCGACAAATTAGAATAAATAAAAATCTCTTCATGTTCCAAGTTTTAAAGAGTGGGCAAAGCCTTGCCCACTCATCTAGTTCTACATTTAAATTAAATAGGGATGTTCCAAGCAAGAATCGTTTTAGTTACCCTACCTTATACTTATTAATAAAATTCTTTAAAATAAAAATCTCCACTTTCTATTCCCTGCTCTATAAATTGAAATAATCTATCAGCAAAATATTCCCGTTCTTGAAATAATAGCCGGCTGTGGTCTGCATCATTTCTTAAGACATCTAGTATTTCCGCGCGTTCTATCTCTTTATCTATAGTTGCACTCCATATTTTCTTCTCGTTTTCTGAAAATAGAGTTCTTTGGCTCTGACAATTTGCAAACAAATAGAACAATTCACATACAGCTACATTGTTCTGTTTATTTCTCCAATCATAACACAAAAAAACATTCTCATCAAAATAATCACTTACTCCAACATTCGACTTAATCTGTCCTAAAAGCGTACAATATACACTGAAGTTATTATACAATGTAAATTCCAAAAGCGTATTTATAAATGGCAATTCGTCACTTGCACAAGACTTTCTTATTTTATAAAGAAAATAATACAGCCAAATTCCAATTGGATTTTTGATTCCAGGTTGATTGGGATACAGCAGGTTTACAAATACAAGTGCTAGCACTAATGGAAGTAGATAACCTTCCTCTATGGCAAATACACTTTGCTTATTATAGTATATAGTCTGCCCCACAAGTTTCCCTAAATTAAAAATCTTTTTATCTCCAAATATCGAATAAAGAGAAAGAAAGCTATCAATGCCATGACACTTTATCATATTAAATAAATTAACGACACAAACTTTCAGTAAAGTATTTTGAACTACTTTGGAACGTACGCATTTTCTACCAGTATACAACAAAACACATTCATTTCTCTGTTCTTCTGGCAAAAGATTATAGTTCTTATCTAAATATGACTTAAAAGTTTCCGCTTCAGAATTATTCATCATAACCCATGCATTCTCTTGTCCCGAATGTTTTTTCAAATCATGCACAAAACTATAAGCCAGGACTATTTTATAATATAGTTTAAAACTGTCAGTATCAAATGGAATTGTTGACATGACTGTCAAAGCATCAAATAATCTATATGTTTCCGGAGCAAAAGGTTTACTCAACAATAGTGCAAAAATGGCTTCTTTATCAGAAGTTGAAGTTCCTAATTCCACACAAACCATTCCTAATATTTCCGTTTCTTCAAAAGAAGATACGACCTTTGCAATGAAATCACCTACGCCTTCTCCCTTTTCTTCTAAGTAAGCATAAAGTTTTTTGCACGATAATAAAGAATAAAATGTATAAATATAATTAGTTTTATCTGAACAATAAATAGCATAGAAACGATTTATACTTTTTAAATATAATTCTTCTTGCCCCAAAGAAGGCTCAGATGCAATCACATCATTCTTAACAAAAAATCCATCAGGATTAAGCAGCAAGCTTCCCCACATGATTACATCACTATTTTTTGTCACGAAGAGAGGACAAGAATAAATAGGCAAATTGCTATCATGAGCCTTTAACAAATAATCAACAGAGCTTCCCTGATCTCTTAACATTGTATCTCTCCCTTAATTCCGCAACACTATAATTTAACTTTATTTATAAGTTCCTGAGCAACAAAAAGTTACCCAGGATTTTGCCATGTCAGATTTTTCACTTATCTTAGTGTTGCAATTAGAAAACAAGCGTAAATCGTAACAAGACATGGCAAAGGTACAAATAAAATCCGAAAAACTCACACCTTTTGGAGGAATTTTTTCAATCATGGAGCAATTTGACTCCATGC